>Ga0193743_1001651_pt1 | contig 16450 bp, 18 predicted proteins | sample L2c2metaG_FD_143038 | JGI IMG/M metagenome (GOLD analysis project Ga0193743, IMG submission 143038) | Soil microbial communities from a riparian zone of the East river system, Colorado, United States - L2c2 | ecosystem: Environmental > Terrestrial > Soil > Riparian zone | place: USA: East River...
CTGATCAAAAGGAGACCGCTATGACGGTGTTGGACCGCACCGCGGAGTCACCTGGCGGCTGGGCCGCCCAGATTACGAACGGCCCCGGCGGATACGGCGGCGTCATCGCCGACGAGGAGTGGGCCGCCGAGGTTCGCAGACTGGCCAAGCAGCGCAATGCGACGCTGCTCGCGCACAACTATCAACTGCCTGCCATCCAGGACATCGCCGACCACGTCGGTGACTCGCTCGCGCTGTCGCGGATCGCCGCGGAGGCGCCCGAGGACACCATCGTGTTCTGCGGCGTGCACTTCATGGCCGAGACCGCCAAGATCCTGAGCCCGGAAAAGACGGTGCTGATCCCCGACCAGCGGGCCGGCTGCTCCCTGGCCGACTCGATTACCGCCGACGACTTGCGGGCGTGGAAGGACGAGTACCCGGACGCCGTCGTCGTGTCCTACGTCAACACCACCGCCGCGGTGAAGGCGCTCACCGACATCTGCTGCACGTCGTCCAACGCCGTCGAGGTCGTGGCGTCCATCCCCGAGGACCGCGAGGTGCTGTTCTGCCCCGACCAGTTCCTCGGCGCACACGTCCGCCGGATCACGGGTCGTAAGAATGTGCACGTGTGGGCGGGCGAATGCCACGTGCACGCCGGGATCAACGGTGACGAACTCGCCGACCAGGCCCGCGCGCACCCGGACGCCGAGCTCTTCGTGCACCCCGAATGCGGCTGCGCCACGTCGGCTCTGTATCTCGCCGGTGAAGGCGCATTCCCCGACGACCGGGTGAAGATCCTGTCCACGGGTGGCATGTTGGACGCCGCGCGCCAGACCAGGGCGCGCCAGGTTCTGGTTGCCACCGAGGTCGGCATGCTGCACCAGTTGCGCCGCGCCGCACCGGAAGTCGATTTCCGCGCCGTCAACGACCGGGCGTCCTGCAAGTACATGAAGATGATCACTCCCGCGGCACTGCTGCGCTGCCTCGTCGAAGGCGCGGACGAGGTGCACGTCGACGCCGAGACGGCCGGCCTCGCGCGCGCGAGCGTGCAGCGGATGATCGAGATCGGCCAGCCCGGCGGCGGGGAATGACCACTCGGGCATCCGGCACCGCCTGCGGTCAGCACACCCACTGGCAGCAGCGCGCCGACGTCGTCGTGATCGGCACCGGAGTGGCGGGTCTGGTCGCCGCGCTCGCCGCGCACCGCCGCGGTCGGCGGGTCATGGTGCTGAGCAAGGCGGCCGAGACGGCCACGTTCTACGCGCAGGGCGGCATCGCCGTCGTCCTGCCCCGCACCGACGACACCATCGAGGCGCACGTCGCAGACACGATTGCCGCTGGCGGGGGGCTGTGCGATCCCGAGGCGGTCAGTTCGATCGTCACCGACGGTTACACCGCGGTCGCCGAACTGGTCAGTGACGGAGCGCGTTTCGACGAATCGGCGCCAGGGCAATGGTCACTGACCCGCGAGGGCGGCCATTCCCGGCGCCGGATCATCCATGCCGGCGGCGACGCCACCGGGGCGGAGGTGCAGGGGGCGCTGGACCGCGCAGCGGCGACGCTGGACATCCGGCGCAACCACGTTGCGCTGCAGGTGCTGCACCGTGACGGTGCGGTGACCGGTGTGCTGGTGCGCAACGACGACGGACTCGGCGTCGTGCACGCCCCGTCGGTGATCCTGGCGAGCGGCGGCCTCGGCCACCTGTACTCCGCGACCACCAACCCGGAGGGCTCCACCGGTGACGGCATCGCGCTGGCGCTATGGGCCGGCGTCGCGGTCAGCGACGTCGAGTTCATTCAGTTCCACCCGACGATGCTCTTCGACGGTCAGACCGGTGGCAGGCGTCCGCTGATCACCGAGGCGATTCGCGGCGAGGGTGCGGTCCTGCTCGACGCGCGGGGTGATTCGGTCACCGAAGGCGTTCACCCGATGGGCGACCTCGCGCCGCGCGACGTGGTGGCCGCGGCCATCGACGCACGACTGACTCGTACCGGGGACCCGTGTGTCTATCTCGACGCGCGGGCCATCGCCGACTTCACCCGACGCTTTCCCACTGTCACCGCGGCGTGCCTGGCCGCTGGAATCGATCCGACCCGCCAACTGATTCCGGTGGTTCCCGGCGCCCACTACAGCTGCGGTGGCGTCGTCACCGACGTGCACGGACGTACCGAGATGTCCGGACTGTTCGCGGCCGGGGAGGTGGCGCGCACCGGCATGCACGGCGCCAACCGTCTCGCGTCCAACAGCCTGCTCGAAGGCCTGGTGGTGGGCCGCCGCGCGGGCGTGGCCGCCGCCCGGCACGCCGTGGACGCGGGCCCGTCCCGTGCAGGTGAGCCCGAACCCGTCGATCGGGTCGCGTTGGGCCGCAACGACTTGCAACGCGCGATGAGCAGCCACGCATCGGTGGTGCGCGATGCCGACGGGCTCCGGCGCCTCGCCGATCTGCTGGCCACCGCGCCCGTGCTGGTCCAGCGCAACCGCACGACGCTGGAGGACACGGCGTTGACGGCGACGGCGGGGGTCGTGGTCGCCGCCGCGCTGGAGCGGACCGAGTCGCGCGGTTGCCATCACCGGTCCGACTACCCGGACACCGATCCCGCGATGGCGGTCAGCACGGTCGCCCGGCCCGCGGTCGTGTGCGGCTGATGGGTTTTTCCGGCGAGGCCCTGGCCGAGGCCAGGGCGACGATCGCACGCGCGCTCGACGAGGATCTGCGCTTCGGGCCGGACGTGACGACCCTGGCCACCGTGCCCGCCGACGCGACCACGACGGCGGCGATGGTCACGCGCGAGCCCGGTGTGGCGGCCGGGGTGGACGTGGCTCTGCTGGTGCTCGACGAGGTACTCGGCGCCGACGGATACCGCGTGACGGGACGAGTCGAGGACGGTGCGCGCCTCGATCCAGGTGATGCGTTGTTGACGGTCGAAGCCGATACGCGCGGGCTGCTGACGGCCGAGCGGACGATGCTCAACCTGGTGTGTCATCTCAGTGGCATCGCGACGGCCACCGCCGCGTGGGTAGCCGCGGTGGAGGGCACCCACGCCAAGATCCGGGACACCCGCAAGACGCTGCCCGGTCTGCGGGTGTTGCAGAAGTACGCGGTACGGGTGGGTGGTGGTGTCAACCACCGGATGGGTCTTGGTGACGCCGCGTTGATCAAGGACAACCACGTCGCCGCAGCGGGCGGTGTGCTCGAGGCGTTGCGCGCGGTGCGCGCCGCCGCGCCGGAGCTACCCTGCGAGGTCGAGGTCGATTCGCTGGAACAACTCGACGCGGTGCTGGCCGAGAACGTCGAACTCGTTCTTCTGGACAACTTTCCGGTGTGGCAGACGCAGATCGCGGTGCAGCGCCGCGACTCCCGGGCACCTGCCACCTTGTTGGAGTCCTCTGGTGGCCTGTCACTGGACACGGCCGCCGAATACGCAGGCACCGGTGTCGACTTCCTGGCCGTCGGCGCGCTCACCCACTCGGTGCGGGTGCTCGACGTCGGTCTGGACGTCTAGTGCGTTGCACCAATCTTCGGCACTGAGCCGCCGTTCTCGCCGAGTCGAGCAAACGAGTTTCTCTTGGCCGCGAGAGCGGGCGAGGCCGCTAGGATCAGCCCATGCCTACGTCCGATACGTCTTCAAGCCGTCATGCCGGTGATTCGGGGCGGGTCGGAATCGTGTCCGTCGTGGCCGTGATCCTTGCTCTTGCCGCGCTCGGACTGGCCGCATGGGCGGCGTTCCGACCCGCCGCGACGCCGTCAGCGCCGACCTATACGGCTGCTCAGCAAGCCGACGCCAAGACGGCGATCTGCGCGACGGCCGACCTGGTACGCAGGGGTGTTTCGCTCAACACCAACCTGCCCGTGCCCGGCGGGGAGGCCGATGTCACCGGGTCCCTCGCGGTGGCCGCCAACGCCAGGGTGTCGCTGTCGGACGGCGGGCAGTACCTGCTGGCCCGGTTGGATCCGGCGACCCCGGCCGAACTGGCCGATGCCGTCCGCCAATTCGGCAACAAGCTGATGGACATCGGGGCCGGCGCCATCGCGGGTGCGCAAAACAGCGACCCCGCCCAAGCGGCACGTCTGCGTGACGCCGACGCCGCCAATGTCAAGATCGCCGAAGCCTGCAAATAGCGTTGCGCAAGGTAGCTCGGCGCTAAGTCTCGCCGGTCGAGCAGAGTGCGCGCCGCGACCTTGGCGGCGTCGAGCGCTGACCGATCGCCCGCGATGCGCGACAGGATCAGCGCCCCTTCGATTGAGCGCGATCACGGCCTGTGCGGTCTGCGCGGCCTGGTCGCCGGGCCACCCGTCCCCGATCAGCCGATCGGCGACGGCCGTGCACCAGCCGGCGACCGCGCGGGCCGAGGCGTCACGCACCTGCGCGCTGGCGTGTACGGATTCGGCGGCGATGGGTTCGATCGGGCAGCCGTCCCGCTGGACAGCGTCCAGACCGACGGCGAGCATGTCGATCCACGTCGCGACGATCTCGGCGGGCGGACGTTCGGAGGCGAGGACCGTGCGCAGGAGCCGCGCGATGTCGCCGCCAACGCCGTCGACGACGGCCGCCGCGAGTTCGGCCTTGCCGTCCGGAAAGTGGTGGTAGAGCGAGCCGGCCTTGACGTCGGCGGTCGCCAGGATCTGGTTGATGCCGGTCGCCGCGTAGCCCTGCCTGCGGAACAGCAGCGCCGCGGTATCGATGAGCGAGACGCGGCTGCGATCGGGGCGGGGCACGTCTTGAAAACACTAGAAAGGTCATTCAAGAATACTTGAAGGGTCTCTAAAGAAGGGTTGCGACGATGCGGCAATTGATGTTCGACGCTCCTGGCCAGTACGCGTGGCGCGAAGTGCCCGACTTGGAGGTCTCGACGCCGGGGCAGGCGTTGGTCCGGCCGCTGGTGGTCGCGTGCTGCGATCTCGACGTCGCGGTCTCGGAGGGGCTGCTGCCGATGGCGCCTGGCCATGCCGTCGGGCACGAGGGGGTGGCCGAGGTGGTCGCGGTCGGTGACGACGTCACGTCGGTAAAGGTCGGCGACCGGGTCATCGTGCCCTTCCAGATCAACTGCGGAACCTGCTCGGCATGTCGGCGTGGCGTCACCGGTTCCTGCACATCGCTGCCCTTGATGGCGATGTATGGCATGGCCCCGATCGCCGGGTTCGACGGCGGCGGCTTCCTCGCCGATCTGGTGTCCGTGCCCTACGCCGACGCAATGCTGATCCCGCTGCCGGACGGCGTCGACCCGGTGTCGGTCGCGTCTTTGTCCGACAACATCCCGGACGGCTGGCGCACGGTCGGGCCGTACCGGTCGGAACTGGCAGGCCTCGATCCCGACGAGCGCCGGGTGCTCGTCGCCGGGCGGCGCTCGATCGGCCTCTACGCCGCCGCATTCGCGGCGGCGATGGGCGCGCACGTCGACTACGTCGACACCGACCCGCAACGCCTGGCCGCAGCGGAGAAGCTGGGTGCGACCGTCCACGACCGTCCGAAACCCGACAGGACGTGGGATCCCTACCCGGTCACCGTCCACACGACGGCCGACCCCGAGTTGCTGCGGGCCACCTTGCGTGCCACCTGGCCGGACGGCGTGTGCACCGACACCGGCCTCTTCGTCCAACCGGTCGAGATGCCACTGCTGCCGATGTACACCAGGGGAGTGCGTTTCGTCACCGGCCGGGTCAATGCCAGGAGAGTGATCCCCGAGATCCTCGAATCAATCACCGCGGGTTGCGATCTCGCGCCTGCGGTGGACCGGACAGTGGCATGGGAAAACGCGGCCGACGTCTGGCCGACGATGACCAGCAAGACGGTGTTCAGCCGCGCTTAGACATAACGTGGTGCGGTGAACCCGATCAGCTACCTCATCGAACGCGTACTCAAGGCACCGCCGCCGATCACCCGCGATGTCGTCGTCCAGCGGGATCTTCGGGTACCGATGCCGGACGGGACCGTACTGCTGGCGGACAGGTGGGCGCCGCGGGCCGGGGACGCGACATCGTCCACCACGTTGCCCACCGCGTTGTATCGATCGCCGTACGGCCGTCGGGGAATGTTCGGCCTGATGCTGGGCCGGCTGATGGCCGAGCGCGGATTCCAGGTGCTGCTCCAGAGCACCCGCGGCACGTTCGGGTCCGGTGGCGTCTTCGACGCGATGCGGCAGGAGCGCGAGGACGGCTTGGCGACGTTGGACTGGGTGGTCGAGCAGCCGTGGTTCGGCGGATCGATCGTGCTGATGGGCCCAAGCTACCTCGGGTACGTGCAGTGGGCTGTCGCCGACCGGCTGCCACCGCAGGTCAAGGCGATGGTTCCACAAGTGACCGAGTCCGCATTGACACTCGAGTTTCTGCGCAACGACGGCCTGTCCCTGGAGACGCCGTTTTCGTGGGGCGTCCAGACGGCCGGCCAGGAACGTCGCGGTGCGCTTCTGCGGCAACTCGTTTCCGGTCGCAGGACGGCCCGGGCGATGTCCACGCTTCCGTTGGGGCAGGCCGACGTGGCGGCAACCGGGCACCGCATCGACTACGTCCAGGCCATCCTCGCCAACGACGCGGATTCGCCACGATGGGCCGGCTTCGACCACAGCCACCGGGTGGCGGAGGTCTCGGTGCCGGTCAGCTCGATCGGGGGCTGGTACGACATCTTCCTGCCTGGCCAACTGCGCGACTTTCGGACCCTGCAGGACGCGGGGCGTACGCCTCGCCTGACGATCGGGCCGTGGACGCACACGTCCATGGACCCGGTATCGATACGGGAGTCCATCGAGTTCGCGCTCGCTCATGGGCGTGGTGAGCAGCCGCCGCCCCGCGCACCGGTGCGGCTGTACGTGATGGGCGAGGAATCGTGGCGCGACTTCGAAAACTGGCCGCCGCCCGGCTATTCACCACAGCACTACTACCTGCAACCCGACGCAGCGCTGTCCACTCAGCTGCCCGGCGAATCCGAGGCCGACCAATACCGCTACGACCCCGCCGACCCCACACCCGGAGTCGGCGGTGTGATCATGCGCACCCGCGGCGGTGGCCGCGTCGACAACACCAAGTTGGAGGCCCGGTCGGACGTGTTGACCTACACCAGCGCCGTACTGGCCAGCGACGTCGAGGTCATCGGCGACGTCAGCGCCGAGATCTGGTTCCGCTCGAGCCGCCCCAACGCCGACGTGTTTGTCCGCCTCTGCGACGTCCAACCCGGCGGTCGCTCGAACAACGTCTGCGACGGCCTCGTCAGCCTGTCCGGCGCGGACGAAATCGCCTGCGCCACTGTGCGGTTGTGGTCGACGGCGCACCGCTTCAAGCGCGGTCACCGCATCAGGGTGCAGGTTTCCAGCGGCGCGTTTCCGCGCTATGCGCGCAACCCTGGCACCGGCGAACCGCACGCCACGGCAACGGTCCTTCGAGCCGCCGATCAGACGGTCTACCACGACGCCACGCGTCCCTCGGCGGTGATACTGCCGATGCGGACCTAGGCGGTCGCGGCGCGACGCACCAACGACAGCACCACGGCCGCCGTCGCGAACAGCCCGGAGAAGACGCGGTTGACCACCGTCTGCCGCCGCGGCGTGTGCATCCAGCGCAACAGTCGCACCGCCAACCCGGAGTACAACCCCATCACCACCAAGTCGACGACCACCATCGTCGCGCCGATCGCGAGGTACTGCGGAAGCAGCGGAGCGGTGGGCGTCACGAATTGGGGCAGCACCGCAAGGAAGAACACCAGGCCTTTCGGGTTGGTTGCGTTGACTAGGAAGCCACGAGCGACGAGTGCGGTCCGGCCACCCTCGGCGGGCGTGCCAAGCTGCTCGCGAAGGTCCCTGGTCGCCGTCCGCCATTGACGCACAGCGAGATAGAGCAGGTATGCCACCCCGACCCACTTGATGAAGTTGAACACGACGATCGAGCCAGTGACGATGGCGCCGAGTCCCACGGCGACGAGGGCGAGCTGCAGCATCAGCCCAACCTCAAGGCCCAGGATGCTCCAGTAGCCGCGGCGAACGCCGTGGGTCAGGCCGGTCGCCATCGACTGGATCGCACCCGCACCGGGGGAGACGGCGATCAGGACCGCCGCGCCGATGAACGCCAACCACAACTCCCAGGCCATGCCCGAAGTGTGGCAGTGGGCCTGCGGTCAGTTCAACCGGATATGTCGGCTCAACCGGATATGTCGGCGACGAACGTGCCCTGCCGCTTTGCGAGCATCGCAGGGATCCGCGGCAGGGACGGGTCGACGGTGCCTGCGGGCAGTACCCGCGGATTCACCAGGTGCAGGTCCTTGCGGGCCACGTGGATGTCGGCCTCACCCGCGGCCAGCACGTTCTTCACCCAGTTGGTCTTGCCGTGGACCAGCCCGATCGCCAAAACGCTGCCCTTGCGGTAGGCGGTGACGATGGTTTCGAAGTCCTTGCCCGAGGTGCGGCCACGGTGCTTGATCACGGCGAACCCTGGCATTCGCTTCGACAGCGGCCGGAGCATCGGGTTGATGTACTTGATCTGCATCCGCTCCAGCCGCACCGGCATCAGCATGGGCACGCCAGGGGCGTTGTTGGGGTGGTCTTCTCTTGACGTTGAAGCTGACATGACGGCTCCCGTATTCGATTTGTGCTGCTCTGGGACAATGGACAGCGTGAATGCCTCGTCGCCTGGTTTGGATGTCGCCGCCGGGGCGGCTCCGAAGATGTCCCGCATCGACCTGCGGGGCGAGCCGCTGTCAGCAGCACGGCTACGTGCCGTCCTGCCCCGCGGTGGTGTTGACGTCGACACCGTCCTGCCCAAGGTGAAGCCTATCGTGGACGCCGTCGTCGAGCGCGGGGCAGTTGCCGCGCTGGAGTACGGCGAAACGTTCGACGGCGTGCGACCCGCGACGGTCCGGGTGCCCGCCGCCCGGCTGGCGGAAGCGCTCGCCGACCTCGACCCGGCGGTGCGGCTGGCGCTGGAGGTGGCGATCGAGCGCACCCGTGCCGTGCACGCCGACCAACGGCGCACCGACACCACCACGACGCTGGCGCCGGGCGCCACGGTCACCGAGCGCTGGGTGCCCGTCGAACGCGTCGGCCTCTACGTTCCTGGCGGCAACGCCGTCTACCCGTCGAGTGTGGTGATGAACGTCGTCCCTGCGCAGACTGCCGGCGTGGACTCGCTGGTGATCGCCAGCCCGCCGCAGGCAGACTTCGGTGGGCTGCCGCACCCGACGATCCTGGCCGCCGCCGAACTTCTGGGCGTCGACGAGGTCTGGGCGGTCGGCGGCGCGCAGGCCGTGGCGTTGCTGGCCTACGGCGGCACCGACACCAATGGGACCGAACTCGCGCCCGTCGACATGATCACCGGCCCTGGCAACATCTACGTCACGGCCGCCAAGCGGATCTGCCGATCGCAGGTCGGGATCGACGCCGAAGCCGGCCCCACCGAGATCGCGATCCTCGCCGATCACTCGGCCGATCCGGCGCACGTCGCCGCCGACCTGATCAGCCAGGCCGAGCACGACGAGATGGCAGCCAGCGTGCTCGTCACCACAAGCGACCACCTGGCCGACGCAACCGACGCCGAGCTGGCCGTTCAGCTGCGCACCACCGTGCACCGCGAGCGCGTGACCGCGGCGTTGACCGGGCGCCAGTCCGCGATCGTGCTGGTCGACGACATCGATGCCGGCATAAGGACCGTCAACACCTATGCCGCGGAACACCTCGAGATTCAGACCGTCGACGCCCCGGCCGTCGCGAGCCGGATCCGCTCGGCCGGTGCGATCTTCGTCGGAGCGTGGTCGCCGGTCAGCCTCGGTGACTATTGCGCGGGCAGCAATCACGTGCTGCCCACCGCGGGATGCGCGCGCCACTCCAGCGGACTGTCCGTGCAGACGTTCCTGCGGGGCATCCACGTCGTCGACTACACCGAGGCGGCACTGAAGGACGTCTCCGGGTACGTGATCACGCTGGCGCAGGCCGAGAACCTGCCCGCGCACGGCGAGGCGGTACGTCGTCGGTTCGAAGGGCCGGAGCGAAGCGACTCGGGAAAAGGGCGAGCGAGATGATGAGCGCTCGCAAGATCACGCTCGACGACCTGCCGTTGCGGGAGAACCTGCGCGGCAAGTCGCCCTATGGTGCACCCCAACTCTCGGTTCCCGTGCGGCTCAACACGAACGAGAACCCGCACCCGCCCACGCAGGCACTCGTCGACGACGTCGCCGAGTCGGTGCGCGATGCCGCCTCCGATCTGCACCGCTACCCCGACCGCGACGCGGTGGCGCTGCGGACCGATCTCGCGGCCTACCTGAGTGCGCAGATCGGAGTGCCGGTCGACACCGAGAACGTCTGGGCGGCAAATGGTTCCAACGAGATCCTGCAGCAGCTGTTGCAGGCGTTCGGCGGCCCGGGTCGCAGCGCCATCGGGTTCGTGCCGTCGTACTCGATGCACCCGATCATCTCCGACGGCACCCAGACCGAGTGGCTCGAGGCCAAGCGCGCCGACGACTTCGGCCTTGACGTCGGGGCCGCCGTCGCGGCGATCGTCGAGCGCAGGCCCGACGTGGTGTTCCTTGCCAGCCCGAACAACCCCTCGGGGCAGAGTGTTTCGCTCGAGGAACTGCGCGCCCTGCTCGACGTCGCGCCGGGCATCGTGATCGTCGACGAGGCCTACGGCGAGTTCTCGTCGCAACCCAGCGCGGTGCGACTGCTCGCCGAGTTCCCCGCCAAGCTCATCGTGACGAGGACCATGAGCAAGGCCTTCGCCTTCGCCGGTGGCCGACTCGGTTACCTCATCGCCGACCCCGCCGTCATCGACGCGATGCTGCTGGTGCGGTTGCCCTACCACCTCTCCTCGGTCACCCAGGCCGCGGCGCGGGCCGCGCTGCGGCACGCCGACGACACGCTCGGCAGCGTTGCCACGCTCATCGCCGAGCGCAACCGGGTGTCGGAGACGCTGGCGGACATGGGATTCCGGGTCATCCCCAGCGACGCCAACTTCGTCCTATTCGGCGAGTTCGCCGACGCGCCAGGGACGTGGCATCGCTACCTTGAGGCAGGTGTGTTGATCCGCGACGTCGGCATCCCCGGGTACCTACGCGCCACCACCGGTCTGGTCGACGAGAACGACGTCCTGCTCGACACCAGCGCACGCCTGGCCCCTACCGAACTCGCAACAGTCCCCAGCAGTGCAAGAGGAGCATCGTGACCCGCCGCGCCCGCGTCGAACGCAAGACCAAGGAATCCGACATCGTCGTCGAGCTCGACCTGGACGGCACCGGTCAGGTCGACATCAGCACCGGCGTGCCGTTCTACGACCACATGTTGACGGCGCTGGGCAGCCACGCGAGCTTCGACCTGACCGTGCACGCCAAGGGTGACGTCGAGATCGAGGGGCACCACACGATCGAGGACACGGCGATCGTGTTGGGCCAGGCGCTCGGTGAGGCGTTGGGTGACAAGAAGGGCATCCGCCGCTTCGGCGACGCGTTCATCCCGATGGACGAGACGCTGGCGCACGCCGCCGTCGACGTATCGGGCCGGCCCTACTGCGTGCACACCGGCGAGCCGGATCACATGCTGCACAGCACCATTGCCGGTAGTGAGGTTCCGTACCACACCGTGATCAACCGGCACGTCTTCGAGTCGCTGGCGATGAACGCGCGGATCGCGCTGCATGTGCGCACCCTCTACGGCCGCGACCCGCACCACATCACCGAGGCCCAGTACAAGGCGGTTGCCCGCGCTCTGCGTCAGGCTGTCGAGCCCGATCCCCGGGTGTCCGGCGTGCCGTCCACCAAAGGCAGCCTGTGACAGTGAAGTCCGTCGTTGTCCTCGATTACGGGTCGGGCAACCTACGGTCGGCGCAGCGTGCGCTGCAGCGGGTGGGGGCGACGGTCGAGGTGACCTCCGATCCCGCCGCAGCGGCGGCCGCCGACGGTCTGGTGGTGCCAGGGGTCGGCGCATACGAGGCGTGTATGACGGGCCTGCGCGGCATCGGCGGGGAGAAGATCGTCGCGGACCGGGTGGCAGCGAGCAGGCCCGTGCTCGGCATCTGCGTCGGCATGCAGATCATGTTCGCCCGCGGCGTCGAGTTCGGCGTGGAGACGGAGGGCTGCGCGCAATGGCCCGGTTCCGTGGTGCGTCTGGACGCGCCGGTGATTCCGCACATGGGTTGGAACGTCGTGGCCGCCGCGCCAGGGAGTGCGCTGTTCAAGGGGCTGGACGCCGGCACCCGGTTCTACTTCGTGCACTCTTATGCCGCGCAGCGGTGGGAGGGTGACCCCGACGCACTGCTCACCTGGGCGACCCACCACGTGCCGTTCCTGGCGGCCGTCGAGGACGGTGCGTTGTCCGCCACGCAGTTTCATCCGGAGAAGAGCGGCGACGCAGGCGCGGCGCTGCTGAGCAATTGGGTTGAAGGGCTTTGACGAAGGTGGAAGGTGAATGACGAACGTGAATGACGAACGTGAATGACGCACCCCTGATCCTGCTGCCCGCCGTCGACGTCGTGGACGGAAAGGCCGTGCGCCTGGTGCAGGGGCAGGCAGGCAGTGAAACCGACTACGGGTCGGCCTTGGACGCCGCCCTGCAGTGGCAGCGCGACGGCGCCGAGTGGATCCACCTGGTCGACCTGGACGCGGCGTTCGGCCGCGGCTCGAACCTCGAACTGCTCGCCGAGGTGATCGGCAAGCTGGACGTCGCCGTCGAACTGTCCGGCGGCATCCGCGACGACGACTCGTTGTCGGCGGCGCTGGCCACCGGTTGCGCGCGGGTCAACCTCGGCACGGCCGCGCTGGAGAATCCGAAATGGTGTGCGCGGGTGATCGCCGAGCATGGCGAGAAGGTCGCCGTCGGGCTCGACGTCAAGATCGCAGACGGTGCGCACCGCCTCCGCGGCCGAGGTTGGGAGACCGATGGTGGCGACCTGTGGCCCGTGTTGGACCGGCTCAATGGCGAAGGTTGTTCACGGTACGTCGTCACCGACGTCACCAAGGACGGCACATTGAACGGGCCCAATCTGGAGCTGCTCGCACGCGTCGCTGAACACACCGCTGCTCCCATCATCGCCTCGGGCGGAGTTTCCAGCCTCGACGACCTGCAGGCCATCGCCACCCTGGCTGGGCATGGCGTGGAGGGCGCGATCGTGGGCAAGGCGCTCTACGCCGGGCGGTTCACCCTGCCGCAGGCGCTCGCCGCGGTCAGTCGGTAGGTCGCGATGGCGCTGGACGAATCCGACCTCGACGCGCTGGTCGCGACGGCGTCGGCGATCCTCGACGAAGCGGCCAAGCCGTTCGTCGCCGGACATCGTGCCGAGTCGGCGGTTGCCAAGAAGGGCAACGACTTCGCCACCGAGGTCGACCTCGCGATCGAGCGGCAGGTCGTCGCCGCGCTGGAATCGGCCACCGGAATCGGCGTGCACGGCGAGGAGTTCGGCGGCGCCCCGATCGACTCACCTCTGGTGTGGGTGTTGGACCCGATCGACGGCACGTTCAACTACGCCGCGGGGCTGCCGACCGCGGCCATCCTGCTCGGTCTATTGCGTGAGGGGGAGCCGGCGGCGGGCCTGACTTGGCTGCCGTTCACCGATCAGCGATACACCGCCGCCATGGGTGGACCGCTGTACGTCAACGGCGTCGAGCAGCCACCCCTGAAGGACGCGAAGCTGTCTGGATCCGTGGTGGGCATCGGCACGTTCAACATCGACTCGCGCGGTGAGTTCCCTGGCCGCTACCGCCTTGCCACGCTGGAACGGTTGAGCCGCAGGTGTTCTCGGACCCGCATGCACGGCGCCACCGGTGTCGATATGGCCTATGCCGCCGGGGGCGCGCTCGGTGGCGCCATCAGCTTCGGCCACCACATCTGGGACCACGCTGCCGGCGTTGCACTGGTCCGGGCGGCGGGTGGCGTCGTGACCGACCTCGCCGGACAGCAGTGGACACCGTCGTCACGCTCGGCGCTCGCCGGTGTGCCGAGCGTGCACGCCGAGATCCTCGAGATCGTCATGTCGGTCGGTGCGCCGGAGGACTACCGATGAACCACCACGAGGGTGTCGCCGTCCGCGTGATTCCCTGCCTGGACGTCGACGACGGCCGGGTGGTCAAGGGGGTCAACTTCGAGAACCTGCGTGACGCAGGCGATCCCGTCGAACTCGCCGCGGCCTACGACGCGGAGGGCGCCGACGAACTGACGTTCCTGGACGTCACGGCTTCGTCGTCGGGTCGGGCGACGATGCTCGACGTGGTGCGCCGCACCGCCGAACAGGTCTTCATCCCGCTCACGGTCGGTGGGGGCGTGCGGTCGATCGCCGACGTCGACACCCTGCTGCGGGCCGGCGCGGACAAGGTGTCCGTGAACACGGCCGCCATCGCCCGTCCGGAGCTACTGGCCGAGTTGTCGCGTCAATTCGGCTCGCAATGCATCGTGCTCTCCGTCGACGCCAGAACGGTTCCCGCGGGTTCGGCGCCAACGCCGTCCGGATGGGAGGTCACCACACACGGTGGCCGTCGCGGCACGGGCATCGACGCGGTCGAATGGGCAACCCGTGGTGCCGAACTCGGCGTCGGCGAGATTCTGCTGAACTCGATGGACGCCGACGGCACGAAGGCGGGTTTCGACCTGGACATGCTGCGCGCGGTTCGCGCGGCGGTCACCGTCCCCGTCATCGCCAGCGGAGGCGCCGGCGAGGTGGGTCATTTCGCGCCCGCGGTCGACGCGGGCGCCGACGCGGTGCTGGCCGCCAGCGTGTTCCACTTCAGGGAGCTCACCATCGGCCAGGTCAAAGCGGCGATGGCTGCCGAAGGGATTGTGGTGCGATGACTCTGGATCCAGACATTGCGGCCCGGCTGAAGCGTGATCCGAACGGCTTGTTCGTCGCGGTTGCGCAGGAGCGTGGCACCGGCCAGGTGCTGATGGTGGCGTGGATGGACGACGAGGCCCTGGCCCGCACGCTCGCGACCCGCAAGGGGACGTACTACTCGCGCTCCCGGGGCGTGTACTGGGTCAAGGGCGAGACGTCCGGACACACGCAGCACGTGCACTCGGTGCGCCTGGACTGTGACGGCGACACCGTGCTTCTCGAGGTGGACCAGGTGGGCGCCGCCTGTCACACCGGTGCACACACCTGCTTCGACGCCGACCTGCTGCTGGCCGCCGAGGATTGACGTGTCCGCGCTGCGCCGGGTCGGGGCAGAATCGCGGGCGCTGATCCTCGTCACCATTCTGGGCGTGCTCGTCGGATGTACTGCACCGTCGGGACCGAAGACGGTCAGCTGGTGGGTGCCGACGGTCGGAACGCAATGGCAATGGCAGCTCCACGGCCAGATCGACACCGCGGTCGACGTCCCGGTGTATGACGTCGACCTGTTCGACGTCGATCGGGCGGTGGTCGAGGAGCTCCACGCGGCAGGCCGCAAGGTGATCTGTTACCTCAGCGCCGGTTCCCAAGAGGACTGGCGGCCGGATGCCGATCGCTTTCCCGCCGCGGTGATCGGGAAGGAACTAGACGACTGGCCTGGAGAGCGCTGGCTGGATGTCCGCCGTCTCGAAGTCCTGGAACCAATCATGGCTTCCCGGATGGACATGTGCCGTGCGAAGGGCTTCGACGCGGTCGAGCCCGACAACGTGGACGGGTACGTGAACGAATCGGGTTTCCCGCTGAAGGCCGACGACCAACTCCGCTTCAACCGGATGCTGGCACGGCTAGCCCACGAACGCGGGCTCGGCGTGGCGCTGAAGAACGACCTGGGTCAGGTCGAGGATCTGGTCGCGGACTTCGATTTCGCAGTCAACGAGGAATGCGTCGCGTACGGCGAGTGCCAGGAGCTGGTGCCATTCATACGCGCGGGAAAGGCTGTGCTGCACGTGGAGTATTCGCTGCCGCTGTCAGAAATCTGTCCTGTCACACGGCCACTCTTCATCAGCTCCATGCGCAAGCCGCTGGATCTCACCGCCCCCCGGGAGCCATGCCCCTAGACGTCGATGCGGGTCGCCTTGGCCCGCGCCGTCCACCGGCCGTCGTCGTAGCCGACCTGAACGGGGTGGGCGAAGGCGGCCGTGACGTTGTCGGTGGTGACGACGTCGCGGGCCGGTCCGGACGCGACGGTACGGCCCTCGGCGATCAACAGCGCGTGTGTGGTCGTGGTCGGCAGTTCCTCGAGATGGTGGGTGACCAGAATCGAGGCTACGTCGGGATGGGTGTCGTCTAGTGAGTCCATCGTCTCGAGCAACTGCTCGCGTGCGGCAACGTCCAACCCTGTGGTGGGCTCGTCGAGGAGCAGCAGCCGGGGATCCGAAATCAGTGCCCGGGCAATGAGACTGCGGCCGCGTTCGCCCTGCGACAGGGTCGGCCAATGCGCGCCGGCCTTGTGGGAGAGGCCGACCGACGCGATCATCGCGTCCGCGCGGTCCAGTTCGTCACGGCTGGGTGTCCAGCGCATCGGGAGGTCGATCGTCGCGGTGATTCCGGTCAGCACGACCTCGCGCACCGTGAGTGAATACTGAAGCCGGTGACGGGGATTCACGTGCCCGATGGAGTGGCGC
>Ga0193743_1001652_pt1 | contig 16450 bp, 12 predicted proteins | sample L2c2metaG_FD_143038 | JGI IMG/M metagenome (GOLD analysis project Ga0193743, IMG submission 143038) | Soil microbial communities from a riparian zone of the East river system, Colorado, United States - L2c2 | ecosystem: Environmental > Terrestrial > Soil > Riparian zone | place: USA: East River...
TGCAGGTGCGCCAGCGCCAGCAGCGTGCCCCCTTGCCGCACGTGCATCTCGCGCGCCCCATGCAGTCGCTGCAGGCACTGCACCAGAAACTCCACATCGCGAATGCCCCCGCGCGCCAGTTTCACATCAAGCTGCGCTTTGCCCAATCGCTTGCTCGCCAGCTTTTCCGTAATGCGCTCGCGCGTCTCCGACATGGTCTCAATCGTTGAGAAGTCCAGTGTCGTCGAGTAGATCGACGGCTCCACGAAGTCGAGCAGCGCTTGGCCCAAAGCTTCATCTCCGGCGGCCCCCCGCGCCTTGATCAGCATTTGCAGTTCCCAGTCCCGCGCGCGTTTCGAATAGTATTGCTTGGCCGCGTCCAGAGAAATGCAAACCTCGCCCAGCGTGCCTTCCGGTCGCAGCCGCAAATCGACGCGGTAGCAAAGTCCAGCCGCCGTATGCGTGGAAAGTAGATTGGTAAATTGATTCGCTACCTTCTTGAAAAACTCTTTGTTGCTGATGACTTTCGGCCCGGAAGTTTCTCCATTGGCGCTATAGAGAAACATCAGGTCTACATCGGAGCTGTAGTTTAGTTCGCTGCCGCCGAGTTTGCCAAGCGCCAGCAGAGTCAGCGCGGCGGGCACGCCGTTATCCGCTCCCTCGCATTGCGTGACGGGACGCCCGTGGCGTTCTATCATTTCCGCCGTGACGCCGGCCAGCACGCGGGCCAGCACTGTGTCGGCCAGGTTCGATAGTTCTCCGGCAATTTCGGCTAAGGTCCCTATCCCCAGGCGATCGCGCAGGACAATACGGACCAGTTCCCGCCGCCGGAACAGCGCTAGATCGAGCGCTGTCGCCGTCATCACCCCGTGTTCTCCGAGGAACTCATCCAACCGCTCTTTGTAATCATCCCGCGAGTACGCAACCCGCAGATCGTCAAGCTTCCCAAGCCAGTCGGGATGACGCAGCAACTCTTCCGAGAGGAAACGGCTCACGCCGAACACTTCCGCCAGCCAGTGAAGGCGTTGCGGATCTTCCTTAAGCGCTTGGAACTCCGCTGCGTGCCGCGCTCCAAACTCTTGCAGGTAGTGAGCGACGCGCTGCGGGTCCGCGGATCGATCAATGGCTTGGTGAACTATCGACGAGTCCGCAATGGCTGAGTCTAAAGTGAGTGACATAGACGACAGAGTCTACTTTCCAAGTATATCTTCCGGTCCCTCTCCAAAACAGCAAACACCCAGCCAGGCAAGGTTGGGGCGGACGGTCTTGCCGTCTGCCTTCGGGCGCACTAACCTCCTACCCGTGCAACTCAACCGCCCCACCTTCCCGGCACGACTGATAGACGCCAAGCACCAACTCCAACGCGCGATAGCCCTCTTCGCCATTCACTAGCGGTTCGCGTCCCATCCGGATCGCCTCTGCAAAGTCCAGAAACTGGCGCTCGAACGTAGTGACTGAAATCGCCATCGGGTCCGATGACCCCGACGCGACGCTTGCTTGAATGGGCGCCGGGTCTGCCGCATCCGCTTGCTCGTCATCCAAAACATCCCAGGCCGTCAGGCAGTCGCCCGTAATGATGGCGGTCCCTTTGGTACCGTGAATCTCGATCCGCTCGGAGTACCCTGGCCAGAATGCAGTGGACGCTTGAATGACGCCGGTTGCGCCCGACCGGTAGGAAAGCAGCGCACTCACCACATCCTCCGATTCAATCTTGTGCCGGGCCCCGAGTTGCCACGCGCCAAACACCGAGGCTACCGGACCGATCAGGTGCAGCAACACATCTACCTGGTGGATGGCTTGATTGATCAACGCGCCGCCGCCTTCGGTCTCCCAACTCCCTTTTATCGGACGCGAGTAGTATTCATCGCTGCGGAACCATTTCACGTAGGCGTCCGCCTGCAGAATCTTGCCTAGCCGGCCAGCCGGAATCGCGCGCTTCAGGAACAGCGTGGAGTCGTCAAAACGATGCTGGCTCATCACGCCCAGCGCGATCCCGGCGTCGCGCGCTATGCGAATCATCTCGCCCGCATCTTTGAGGTTTGTCGCCATCGGCTTCTGCACCATGATGGGCCGCTTGATCTCCGCGCAAATCCTGACGGGCTCCAAATGAAAGTCCGGAAAGGTGCAGACGTCGATGAAATCAAGCCCGGGCAAGCGGCATAACTCCGCCGCATCGCTCACGAATGTGCCGCCCCAGCGCTTCACGAACTCCCGCCCGCGCTGTTCGGTCTTGTTGGAGCAAGCCACCAGTTCGAATCCGATGTTGCGGTACGCCTGCGCGTGCTTGTTAGCGATGGCGCCGGTTCCTAGAATGCCGATTTTCATGCGTCAGAGCCCCGTTTCCGAACCGCAGATGCTCACGCCTAATCCCGCTTCCCGGAAGAATGCGGCCTTCACGGCCAGCGCCTTCCGCGCGCCCGCCGCATCCGGCGCATACGCCACCTGGATGTGATTCGCCTTGTGCCGGCCCATCATTTGATCTCGCGTGATGCCGTGGAATACCGCATGCATGATCGGCCATTGCGGCGTCGTGATGCGCCAGCGGCGTTCCGTTTCTTCTTGCGGAAGCGCGATGGCGCGCGCCAGCCCTAAATCGGCTTTCAGCTTGCCGTCTTCAATAAACACGCGGCTCCAAACCACCTCGCCCGGTTTGGCAATGCCTTTGAGGGATCCGCCGCCCAGTCTGAAATACATGGGAGGTTGGCGCTCGCTCACCGATCCCGCGTAGCCATCGATATGATGCGCCGCCGGCGCCGCGCCCGAGATTTCGAACACCCACACAAATTCTCCGTTGTACGTTTCGCCGAAGCGAAGATCGTGCAGCGTCGTCTCCGGCGCATAGCCGAGCGCATTCCACGTGCGATTGGTAATCAGCGCGTCTAAACCAGCGCATTCGTCCACTTCATTAAAGTGCGGGAGCGGCTGGCCTGCATACAGGATGCGTCCATCTTCGGACCGCACCGGGGGGCGGTCCGAATTATTAAGCAAGCCTTCCGCCAGGTCCGACGCCGGCGCCAGATCCTTTAAGCCCTGCTGATACTGAATGCCGATGGCCGCGCAGCCGAACTCGTCCGCCATGCGCACCGCCGCGATATACATCCGGCATTGATCCAGAATTTGTCCGTCCGTCAGATCTGTCTCCGGATTGCTGCCGGTTTTGAATTGCAATCCTTTCGCATCGAGCCATGCCCGCACCGCGCGTGCTTCGTCTTCGGGTACCGCGCTCATGGCCGCGTACAACGCCGATTGGCTCAGCCGTTCTTTATAAACGCCCGTGGGGTTCAGCAGATGGTCGGGCACAATCGCGTTGAACATGCCCATACAGCCCTCGTCGAATACGCCCATGATGGCCTTATCGCGTTTGAGTTGCTGCGCCAGCGAGACTCCCAACTTCTCCGCTTCCTTTGGCAGGGGCAAGCCGTTCATTACGCGCACGTGCTTGCTGTCGTGCCGGACAGCCTCGCCGATGAGCCATCCTTTCAAGCGGGAAAGGAAGTATTCGTCCGTGAAGTTTTCTGACCACAAGGTCGAATAACGCACTTGCGCCTTCGTCAATGAGCCATTCAGGTTCAGCATGCCCACCAGGCCGGGCCATTGCCCGCTCCAGTTCGCCACGGTAAGAATCGGGCCCTTGTGCGTCATTAATCCGGGTAATACGTGATGACTGTACTGCCAGACGGCCTCCACCACCACTAATGGCGCATCGTGGGGGATGCCGCGAAAGACTTCCATCCCATACTTCTGTGAATCGATGAACCCATGCTGTTTTACCGCGTCCACCGGATGGGCGCGCGCGACTGCAAAGCCGAAACTCTGAATCGCCCGGGTCACTTGTTCTTCCACTCGCTGTTGGGCCGGCCAACACACGCGGTTGGCGGAGAGACGCAGATCTCCGCTGGCAATCATGCTTACGCTTTTAGGCATCGCCTCTTATTTTTGCAAAGCGTAAGTGCTGGTTGCTTATCGTTCGATCTGGACGAGATCTTTCGGCGCGGACTTCGGCTGCGGACCGTTCCATCTGAGGCCTTCGCCTTTGCGGTCAATGCTGTTCACGGCGCGGCCTACCGCCAGCGAGCCTTTGATCAAATGGCGCGCATGCAGCGGTCCGGCCAGTTTCACTTCGCCCAGCCAGTGCATGCCCATGCTGATCGAGCAGCCGCACTCTTCGCAGCTCGGCGCGCCACCGAAAACACACGGTTCCACGCGAGTCTTCAGATCGGCGGTGTAGTTGATCGAGAGCTTGGAGAACAAACACTCTTCGGGGCTCTTGGGAGGCTCCAGGAACGCGTCCATCAAGCCCTTGTGCATCGTTAGCTTGGAATAGTTCTTCGCCGACCGGTTGAAATAGCCGGCGAGTTGCACACGGTTTTCGTCCGTGAGCTTCTCCGCCGATTCTTCGTTTAGTTGCGGCGTATATACGCTCACCCAGATGTTACGCACTTCGGGGCGCGCATTCCAAAAAGCCAGGTAGCGATCCATGTAGCCTGGCTCTTCAATGTTCTTGCGAACCACCGTCCAGTGCACGTTGATCGTGCTCCCTTGGATGTTCTTTAGGATGCGTTCGTAGGTAGCCGGTTTGCGCCGTATGTCGTGATCTTCCGGGTTGCCATCTACCGAAACCGCCACCGTTACCTTCGGAAGCGCCGTCCATTCGGGCGGAATAGGAATCACGCCGCTGGTAACCACCATCGTGTAGATGCCGCGCCTGCTCAGTTCAGGAATGACTCGGCTTAACTCGCGATGCCGCATCATCGGCTCGCCGCCGACCAGCGACACTTGCAACGGTTGATGCTCATCCACGAGCAGTAAGATCTTGTTCACTAACTCGTCACCCCGGTAATCGCTAACGCTCCGTAGGTTCGGGCCGCCTTCGCCTAAGTGAGAGTCGCCATACGCATAGCAGCCCGGGCAATGAAGCGGGCACTCGCGGGTGATTTCGATGGAGAGCATGGGGATGTTCCCGGTCAGAACTTTCCCCCAGGATTGAAAGACGTTGAGAAGCCTCATGAAGCAATGTCGCTAACATTTCTGACGCAACACTGGAACCTGACGATTCATCATTCTGTATTCTTACGTCTTTCGATTAGATTCTGTTGAACTAATACTGACAATTTCGCGCAGGGTGTTTAGAATAGATGCATGCAGTTGAACAAATCTTCGAAAAAGACAAAGCAAACCGCGGAAAAAACGCCCGTGGCTTCAGCGCCTGAGAAGAGCGTTGCGGCCGCTGCCGAAGTAAAACCGAAGCCGCGCGCATTGAAGTCTTCCACGCCGAAGAAGAGCGAAGACGCTGTTACCGCTTCGCCCAGCCACCATCACAAGGTCAACTCGCCGCCTGCCTCGGAAGTTCGAGTGGCGGAAAGCAAAGTCGCCAAACCCGAGCCGGTGTTAACCGTCACGGAAACTGTCACCGAAACGATCACGCAGCCTGTCGCCACCGTTGCCACGCACGACGACATTGCGAGACTCGCGCATTCCCTTTGGGCTGCTCGTGGTTATACGCACGGATCGCCATGTCGTCGTGCGATCCAGGCCGAGCAGCAGCTTCTGAAGAAGCGTTAAAATTAGCTGCCTACCGGCTGAGGACCGGTTCACCTAACGAAAGAGCAAATCGCTCGTCCAACTTGCATTACCATAGTTGTGCCTCCGGCTTAGTAAATTAGAAGTGAAGTGAGCAAGTCATGAGCGAACCGGTTCCTGACCAGATGGTCTCCGTGGGCGTCACAACTGCGGTGGCTATCCCCCATCCGCGCTCATCCCTCATTGCCACCATTGCCTGGTTTCGCGATCTGATGCTGTCGGTCCTGATTGCGGTGCTGGTCATACTGTTTCTCTACCGTCCGGTCAAGGTGGAGGGAACCAGCATGATGCCCAGCCTGCTGGATCAGGAACGCCTGTTCATCAACCAGTTCAGCTACAAATTCGGGCTGGGCGATATCAAACGTGGCGATACCGTCGTTTTTTGCTACCCCGAAGACACCACGAAATCCTACATCAAGCGCGTGATCGGGCTGCCCGGAGACACCGTTGCGGTGGAGGGCGGCTATGTTCTCGTGAACCGGAAGAAACTCGAAGAGAACTACATTCCGTCGGCTTACCGCGATGACCGGCCTTATCCGCCCACAGTGGTTCCGGCCGACAAATACTTCGTTCTGGGTGATCACCGCATCGTTTCGAACGACAGCCGGGCTTGGGGATTTGTGCCGCGGAGCTACATTTACGGTAAGGCCGTCTTTGTGTTTTGGCCGCTCGAACACGCCGGAACGATTCACTAATCCCGCCCCTGCGTTAAACTGGCCGCAGTTACACGTACATGAGTGATTCGAAAACATATTCGCCTGGCAGTGACTTCGTCGCGCACGCTCAGGTTAAAGGACCAGAAGTTTATAGTGCTCTTCGCGAGCGTGCCGCCAAAGATCCAACGGCGTTTTGGGCTGAGCAAGCCAACCGTGAGTTGACCTGGTTTGAGCCTTTCTCCCAGCCTCTCGAGTGGAATTCGCCTTTCGCCAAATGGTTTGTCGGCGGCAAGCTCAACGCGTGCTACAACTGCGTGGATCGCCACCTGGAGACTTCGCGAAAGACCAAGCCCGCGCTTATTTTCGAAGGCGAGCCAGGGGACGAGCGCGTAGTCACGTACGAAGAACTGCATCGCCTGGTCTCCCGTTTTGCCACTGTGCTAAAAAACCTGGGCTACCGGACCGGTGATCGCGCGGTGATCTACATGCCGATGATCGTCGAGGCGCCTGTGGCGGTATTGGCCTGCGCGCGCTTGGGTATCGTGCACAGCGTGGTCTTTGGAGGATTCTCGGCGGAGGCGCTGCGGGCCCGCATCACTGATCTCGACGCAACCCTGGTCATCACGGCCGACGGCGGCTGGCGGCGCGGCAAAGAAGTGCAGCTGAAGCCTGCGGTCGACGAAGCCGTGCAGAGCACGCCTGGCGTGAAGAAGGTGGTTGTCTACAAACGCACCGGTTCCTCCATTCCCATGCAAGCCGGCCGCGACGTTTGGTGGCATGAGCAGGACCAGCAACTGGACGCCACGCCGGAATCTACCTATCAGGCGGAGCATTGCGCGGCGGAACCTCTGGATTCCGAGCATCCGCTCTTCGTGCTGTACACCTCCGGCACTACCGGTCACCCCAAAGGCATTCAGCACACCACGGGCGGTTATCTGCTCCAGACGCTGATGACCATGAAGTGGGTGTTCGATCTCAACGACAACGACATCTATTGGTGTACCGCCGACGTGGGCTGGATCACCGGCCACAGCTATGTTGTCTACGGACCTCTGGCCGCCGGGGCCACAGTGGTCATTTACGAAGGCGCGCCCGATTATCCGGCGTTCGATCGCTTTTGGCAAATTGTCGCCAAACGCAAGGTCTCCATTTTCTATACCTCGCCCACTGCCATTCGCGCCTTAATCCGCCAGGGAAATCACTGGCCCGAGGCACACGACTTATCCAGTTTGCGCGTGCTCGGTTCGGTCGGCGAGCCAATCAATCCGGCCGCATGGGAGTGGTACTACCACGTTATCGGCAAAGGACGCTGCCCGATTGTGGATACTTGGTGGCAAACCGAAACCGGCGCGATCATGATTGCGCCCGTGCCTGGAGCGGTGCCTCTCAAACCCGGATCGGCTACGCTTCCGTTGCCCGGGATTCTGGCCGACATCGTGGATGCGAAGGGCGAGCCCGTCGGCGACAATCGCGAGGGCTATCTGATTATCCGTCATCCCTGGCCCAGCATGGTGCGCAACATCTGGGGTGACTCGCAGCGTTTTCAAGAGCAGTACTGGTCGCGCGTTCCAGGAGCTTACTTCACCGGCGACGCTGCCCGCCGCGATGCAAACGGCTATTACTGGGTGCTGGGCCGCGTGGACGATGTGATGAACGTGAGCGGCCACCGCTTGAGCACCATGGAAATCGAATCCGCGCTGGTGCTTCACGAGGCGGTCGCTGAAGCCGCCGTGGTAGGTAAGCCGCATGAGATCACCGGGCAAGCCGTCTGCGCGTTCGTCACCTTGAAAAAGGGTGACTGGAGGCATGACGCGCTGGGCAAAGAACTGCGCAATTGGGTGGCGAAAGAAATTGGGCCGTTTGCGCGTCCCGAAGAAATTCGCTTTACCGACGCTCTGCCCAAGACCCGTAGCGGAAAAATTATGCGCCGCTTGCTGCGTGAAATTGTCTCCAGCCACGGCGTAAGCGGCGATGTGACTACGCTTGAGGATTTATCCGTACTCACCAGCCTTTCCGCTCAGCACGACGATGACTAGCGCCCACGCCCTCCAACTCCGCGATACAATTTGGCTGCGCGGGCCACTATAGTACTTAGGAGTTATATTGTCGAGACAGCTTTTTGGTACGGACGGGATTCGGGGAGTGGCCGGCGAACCTCCGTTGGACGCGCGCACCGCCCATGCGCTGGGCGTGGCGCTGGGAACCTGGGCGAGCGAGACGCATTCGAAGGACCTGCCTGACGGCGCTCCGGAAGTACTCATCGGCATGGATACGCGCGAAAGCGGCCCTTGGTTGGCCGCCCAGGTGGCGGGCGGCCTGGCGCGTGCCGGCGTTAAGACTCGCTTTGCGGGGGTGATTACAACGCCGGGTGTGGCCTACCTGACTCGCACCGGACCGTTTGTAGCCGGCGTGATGATTTCCGCTTCACACAACCCCTACTACGACAATGGCCTGAAGGCCATCAGCCATTCCGGCTATAAGCTGCCGGATGACGTAGAGCTTCACCTGGAAGGGCTCATGACCCAATGGCTCGCTTCGGATCAGGAAGCCACGCCCGTGACTGTCGCGGTTGATCCCAGCCTGGATAATCTCTATACCGATTATCTGGCGGCCACCATCGATAGCGCCTTTCCGCTGCGCCTGGTGATCGATTGCGCCAACGGAGCGGCGACCGAAGTTGCGCCTGCCCTCTTTCAGCGTTTAGGCTGCGACGTAAAGTGGATCGGGAGTTCTCCCAACGGACGCAACATCAACCTCGACTCCGGTTCCCTTCATATGGAGCATTTGCAAAAGTGTGTCCGGGAAACGGGAGCCGACCTGGGTATCGCCTTCGACGGCGACGCCGACCGGGCCCTCTTCGTTTCCTCCTCCGGCAAGATTGTGGATGGCGATGCCGTGCTCTTTCTGGCGGGTACCAGCCTCAAGCGCGCGGGAAAGCTGCCTGGAGACCTTGTCGTCTCGACTGTAATGTCGAATCTCGGACTCGAAAAAGCCCTGGAAGCGCATGGCATTACCATGCTGCGCACTCCCGTGGGGGATAAGTATGTTCTGGAAGAGATGCTCAAGCGTGGAGCGGCCATCGGCGGAGAGCAATCCGGTCATGTGATTTTCCTTGAGCACGCAACTACCGGGGATGGGTTGTTGACGGCATTGCGCGTGCTCGAAATCGTTTACCGCTCGGGGCGTTCGCTCGACAGTTTGCTGGACGAGATCAAGAGTTTTCCGCAGAAGCTGGTGAATGTGCGCGTCAAGTACAAGCGCCCCCTGAGCGAACTTGCCACGGTACGGGCTGAGATTGATGCAGCCGAGCTGGAGTTCGCGGGCAGTGGGCGCGTGGTCGTGCGTTTCTCCGGCACCGAACCCCTCGCTCGCGTCATGATTGAGGCCAAAACCGACGCCGACGTCGACAAGTGGACCGGCCGGATCGCCGACGCCATCCGAGCGGAGCTAGGCTCCGCTAGCTAACCGACCTACGATCTGCGGTCCCCGCCAAACACCCGAAGCAATATATTCAGGGTTGCCACGAACACATTGAAGACGCCGGCGAACAGCATCAGCGCGCCGGGTATCGGGCTGTCCGCATCCGGCGAGCGCAGAACGCTGCTGGTGGAAAAGACCAGAATGAATACGCCGAGCGCTCCGATGGCGACGCTAATCAGAATGCCAATGAAGCCGATGTGCAGGAAGCTGTTCAGAATCACCGCGCCAATGATGGAAAAGAAGAGTCCGGCCATTAATCCACGCGGGGCTGAAAAGCTACGCCCCGACACCATGACATAGGCCGTGACACCGATAAAGACGAACGCGGTAATCATCAGCGCAACCAGAATGAGCACGGGAGCGATCCTGCTGGCCACCCAAAGCAGCGGCGACATGGCAATGCCGGAGAGGAATCCGTCAGCCACCAGCGCGCCCGTGCCCAAGACAGGGTTATGACGAGCGGCGATTGCAATACGCGGCACTGCGTTCAAAATGAGGATTGCCACAATCCAGCCCACCCAACCGGAGAAGAAACGAGCCAGGGTCTCCGAAGTTGCGCCGATATAGCCGCCCGCCAAAGCGCTGACCACGCTTAGACCGAAAAGCAGATAAGTCTGCTTAATTACGGCCGCTTGGCGTACGGAGAGGGGAATAGTCCCAGTGAGTTTATCCCAAGGGGAAGGTTGTACCGAATAACCGTTCATGTTGAATGGCCTCTTTAGAGTTTCAGACGTTGCACTTCTATTTTCGTTTCGGTGCCTGGGGGCAACGGAATCTCGATGCTTTGTCCCTGTTTTAAGTATGGCGCAATTGCGGCTGGATCGTGATAGGCCAGTTCGTGGCCATCCTCGATGGCCAGCAAGGTGTAGCGGCCGGGCGGAGCCGAGTTCAGGCTGAAGGTGCCATCGCTATCCGATTGATCCCGCGGGAAATAAGAGCCGTGGCTGAAGTCTTGCGGAATAAGCAGGATCATTGCGCCTCCATAAGTTTGGCCGTCTTTGGTGGCTGTTCCGGTCACGTTGCTCAAACCTTGGGCGGCGGTGATGGAGAGTTGAATACTGGAGCCGTCGTGCACGTCCAGTTCGCCGCGCGAGTAAGTCGCGCCTTTCACGGCAATCGCCTGCATGTACAGTTCGCTATCCTCCAGCCGCAATTCGTAGCGCCCGGGTGGAGTTGATCCCGCGTTGAAATGGAACGATCCATCTTGCGCCACCATGCTTTGCACAATGTGGCCATTGGCGACGTTTTCAAGCCTGACGCCGGGACTTCGTGTCCGCTGGCGTTGTGGCAGAATGACCGTTCCGGTAATACCCATCTTCCGAAGTTCGCCGACATTGATGGTGGCATCGCCAGTTAACGTGACGGCCATTCTTCCGGCTCCTTCCGGCACACCTTCCCGCACACGCTGGAAGTTCACTATGTAGTCGCCCGGCGGCACGCCGGAGAGTTCCCTCCGGGCGGCGTCGGCGAATGACACAACGCTAGAGGCAGCGATCTCCGTCCCGCCGGGGCCAAGTTGGAAGAGTTGCGGGAGTTCTTCCGGCAGGGTGCCCTCGAGAGCAATATGCAGTGCCGGAACGGCGCGTAGAGTCAGACGCAGGTCGCTGGTGGCGCCGTCCGCCAAGCTCAGAGGAGTCGCGTCAGCCAGATTGGTTGAACCCGGGTAGTAAGTAAGTGGATAGACCACATCCAGCTCGTTTGCATTCTGCGGCGCGTTCGGAGGACGCGGCTGATACTGAGCAAACCAGGGCCGCGCTTGTACCGCGGCGAAGTAAGTGCCGGGCGTGAGGTTCCGCACGTGAAACTCGCCTGCCGCAGAGGTGCTCGCCTGGTAAAGCAACGCTGTTTTGAGTCTGCCGGAGACGATGCCGCGGCGAAACAACAGGATTTGAGCGTTAGCGACCGGATCGCCATCCTCATCCACGACGCTGCCGTTGATCGCCGCTGCTGCGTCCATTGCAAAAACGATGTGTTCGGAATCCAGATTCGGTCCAACCGCAATGGCTGTCGAAAATCCTTCATTTTGCTGGAAAAGATGCCGCCCGCCACGAACATCGGCCGCGATCGAATACTTGCCCGCCGGCAGACCCGTAAATGAAAATTCGCTCTGATTTCCGGTAACGACCGAAATCCACCGGTCGCGGTCGCCGAGCGAAGCGATGGAGACTCGAGCACGGCGGAGCGGCGTGTTCGAGGCGTGTTGCACGACAACGCCGGCTATGGTGAAGGTGGCGGCGGAAAGGGCTGGCAGCAAGCTGGCGAAGGTGACTAACAGACGCAACAAACACACTTACTTATGCTCCCGCTGGTTGACATCGACTGTAACGTTGGCTTGTTGTCCCGCTTGTAAGTTGAGCTGCTGGCCATGATACTCGCGCAGCGCGTCCGGATTTGCATATTCTAAGTCGTCTAAGTTAGAAAAAGCATAAATCATATATGTGCCGGGAGAAAGGCCGGCCAGAGTGAAAGATTGACCCGTCACGAAAGGGGCAAATTTCGCGGCGCCTTGCGCTGTCTGCTGAGCCGCAACTATGAATGCATTCACTCCTTGGACATCGGAAGGCGAAGTCCTTCCCGTGAGAGTAGCGCAACGATTGCCGAGGGTGACTAGTATCAGTTCCGGCTGCGAACCCGCGGAGACAATAAGGTCGTCGCGGGTAAGATCCGTGCTCCCGGACGAAGCGGATTCCACGCATTGCGGCCCAAAAACATCTACCACCAGGCGATAGCTCCCCGGCGGGACACCCGCAATGAACAGAGAGCGGTCCGTAGGTAAAGACGACTGGGAGCTCCGCTGGGCGAAATAGTTTTCACGAGCCGTACTCTGTGCCGGAACCAAATGAATCTGCGCGCCTGCGCCCGACGCCGGATTTAACGTCACCGGTATATCCGCCGCGGGCTGCGGCAGAACCTGCAGGCCGCCGACGTCATTTCCGGTCACTGTGAAATCCTGGCGCACGGAATAGGTGCTGCCATGCATGTTGCTTACTCGGAGAGCAATCGTCCAGGATCCGGATGGCACATGTTCTATCGTGAACTTGCCGGTGCTTTGGTCGATTGTAGTCCCTTCGAAGCTTGCGGGTTGCCCATCCGCGTCATTCAACACGAATGCGGAGCCGCCGCCCTGCGGCATTCCCACCAAGCTGCCGGTCACGCGAAAAGCATTTTCAGGACGCAGGGAAATATCAATCGTGACGTCTTGCCCGGCAGTCACCTGTATCACCTGTGCCGAAGAAAGGTCGGGAGTGCCGGGGTAGTAGCGAGCTGCATACACTTGTGCCGGCGCATTCGAAGCGGCAGCGGACACCGGATGGTTGAGCGTGCGAACAAGGTAGCGGCCCGCCTGCAGAGACGGTAACGTATAAGAACCGTCTTCGTCGGTAGTGGCAAACCCGCGCTGCATCCAGGTTCGCCGGCCTTGGACAATCTGCGACGCGAGCAGTTGGACTGGCAAATGCTCGACCGGCTCGCCGTCGGTATCGAGTACGCGCCCGGTGATTTTCGCATCAGGCATGAGGTTCAACCGCGCCTCGCCCGACCCGGCTGCGGTTTGGATACCCGAATAACCCGGCTTTTGGGCATACACGTACAACTGTGCCCGCGGCGTTTTGACGGCATCAATGGAGAATCGCCCGTCCGCCCCGGTAAAGGCTCTGGGTTGGCCTTCCGCGCCGGTCACTGTCACTAAAGCCCGGCGGATCGGTTCGCCCGTGACACCGTTGGTCACAACACCGGTTATTGTTCGAGTGCCGGTTTGCTGGCCAAAGGAAAGCGAGGCAGCAAACAAAAGCAGCCAGTAGACATGACGCCATCGCAGGTACATACAGTGCAGCTAGTCTTTAGAGGCTACGACCATCGCCCGGGTTCCCAACTGTAGAGAAATATTGTGCGACCCTAATCGTAGCTGTATGGAACTACAATTTACCCCCGAACAGGAAGCGCAGCTTGCGAGAATCGCCAACCACAATGGCACTCAGGCCGAGCAATTAGTGAAGGACGCCGCTTTGCGTCTGTTGCAGGACGATACCCGGTTTCGTGAAGGCGTGGAACGTGGCATTGCCGCCGCCGACGATGGCGAGTTTGTGGAGCACGCGGAAGTCTGGGCCAATGTTGAAAAGATATTGCAGTCCTGATGCGCCTGCGATGGACCGCCCCCGCAGCCCAAGACCTCTAGGGCATCACCAAGTACATTCGCCGCGATAATCCTACAGTTGCCCGCGAAGTCGCGAAAGCAATCTACGATGGCGCGAGAGCCTCGTTGACTCTCCGCACCGCGGGCGCAAGGGAAAACAGCCCGGCACTCGCGAACTGATATTTCCCCCTCTGCCCTACATTGCGGTTTATCGAGTCAGGCAGTCCACCATCGAAATCCTGCATATCTGGCACGGAGCGCAGGATAGATAGCAGATATCGAACGAAGTGCTACGCCCGCAGGCTATCGATAAACTGCTGTAGCCGGTCCAGCCCGCGTTCCAGTTCCGTCATGGAAGTGGCATAGGAAATGCGGATGTGGTCATTGGTTCCGAATGCCTCGCCCGGCACTACGGCGACATAGGACTTGGCAAGCAATTCGCTTGCAAACTCCAGAGAGTTTTTCACCTTGCCAGTCTTGTAGGCGACGCTGATGTTGGGATAGGCGTAAAACGCGCCCTTGGGCGTGAGAATCGAGATGCCCGGAATCTGGCGCAGACGGCCCACCACGAAATCGCGGCGCTTGCGGTACTCGGCCAGCATCACCGGAATGGAATTCTGCGGACCGCGCATGGCTTCGACCGCCGCTTTCTGCGCGATAGAAGTGGGATTGGACGTGCTATGGCTCTGCAGCTTCATCATGGCGCCGATGACGGGCGCGGGAGCGAGGGCGAATCCGATGCGCCAGCCCGTCATGGCATAGGTCTTCGAAAGCGAACCGGCGACCACTACGTTATCTTTCGCGCCGGGCGCCGCAGCGACGGAGAACGGCGTGTCCTCGTATAGAAACTGGCAGTAGCACTCGTCGGTCATCAGGAAAACATCGTGTTTCGCCGTGACGTCGTAGATCGCGCGAAACTCCTCCCGGGAGAGCACCGCGCCGCTGGGATTACAGGGTGAATTGATGATCACCAGCTTGGTTTTCGGAGTGACATGCCGCTCGATCATCTGCGCCGTGACTTCGAAGCCGGAAGCTTCGTCGGTCTCGACAAAAACGCAAACGCCGCCCGCGTAATTCACAACGTCCTTGTACGTGACCCAATACGGGACGGGGATGATGACCTCGTCGCCGGGATTGATCAACGCCTGAATGAGGTTGAAGATGGCGTGCTTGCCGCCCACGGTCACCATGCACTCGGGAACGCTGTAGTTCGTCCCGAAGTCGGCGCGGTGCCGTTCGCAAATGGCCTCGCGCAGTTCTTGCGTGCCACCCGTGTTGGTGTACTTGGTGAAATTGTTGGCAAGCGCGGCGATGGCGGCTTGCTTGATGTTGTCCGGGGTAGGGAAGTCCGGCTCACCGGCCCCGAAGTCGACCACATCGGCGCCCTCGCGGCGCAGGCGGTCGGCATCGGCGGCCACTTTCATGGTGGACGAGACGCTGATGGTGGAAATGCGGCTGGCTAGTTCGGCGGTTGCGTGCATAAGACTCACTTCTAATTTACCGTTTCTGAGGAAATTTCGCGCGGAGCCGGCGCTCGACCGCGTCAGGAACGAAGCTGGATACATCGCCGCCCAAGGTGATGACCTCCTTGACCATACGGGAGCTGAGGAAAGAGAACTGTGCGCCCGCCATCAGGAAAATGGTCTCCGTCTCGGGACGCATGCGGCGATTGAGGTGCGCCATTTGCAGTTCGCTTTCGTAATCGGCAACCGCGCGAATGCCGCGCACGATGGCGTTGGCGTTCCGGCGGGCGGCGTAATCCACGAGCAGGCCGCCGAATGAGTCGATTTCAACGTTAGAAAATTGAGTGGTGGCTTCCCGGAGCATTTCGATGCGCTCGGCGACTGCAAACAGCGCCTGCTTTTGGGTGTTATTGAGAATCGCTACGATGAGGTGGTTGACCAGGCGCGAACCGCGCGCGATCAGATCAAGGTGGCCATTCGTCAGCGGATCGAAAGAGCCGGGGTAAATGGCAATAAGGCTGTTCGGCATGCGGCGCGCAAACTTGAGTGTAGCGGAGAGACTGAGTGGATCTAGCAAGCGTTCTCGATTCGAATGACCCTGGGATATTTGCGGTGCCAACGCACGGAAAAGGGCCTGAAGGCTCCCTGCCCATCACTGAGCAGATGCTGCTGGAGCAGCCATCGGGCAATCTTTTCGGACTTACGCAAAATGCGGGTATGGGCTGGGAAGCCTCGGCGCTAGGCGGAAAGCAAGTGCTGATTCTTAGCACCCATGGCGGGGTTCGGGCTCCGGACGGCACGCCCATTGCTTTGGGCTTTCACACCGGACACTGGGAGGTGGGGCTGCTGGTGGCGGAAGCCGCGCGCGAATTGAAGGCGCTGCGCGCGATCCCGTTTGCCGGCGCCTGCACTGATCCTTGCGATGGCAGATCGCAGGGCACCACGGGAATGTTCGATTCGCTGCCGTTTCGAAACGACGCCGCGATCGTGCTCCGGCGGTTGATCCGGTCCCTGCCTACAAGGACTGGAGTGATCGGGATTGCCACCTGCGATAAGGGTCTACCCGCCATGATGATGGCCTTGGCAGCCATGCACGACCTGCCGTGCATCATGATTCCGGGCGGCGTGACGCTGATGCCGGAAAATGGCGAGGACGCGGG
>Ga0193743_1001653_pt1 | contig 16442 bp, 22 predicted proteins | sample L2c2metaG_FD_143038 | JGI IMG/M metagenome (GOLD analysis project Ga0193743, IMG submission 143038) | Soil microbial communities from a riparian zone of the East river system, Colorado, United States - L2c2 | ecosystem: Environmental > Terrestrial > Soil > Riparian zone | place: USA: East River...
GAGAGCGGAGGAGTACACGGAGTCGGCGGAGTCCGAATTGGAACTGCGAAAGACGACTATGGTGGACTAGCTATCTGCTGGGATCAGTCCTCTGGGAGATCCTTTTCTGATGTTAGGGCAACTGCGGACGACTTAGTCGAGATCTAGCAGGGGATCCTAAACATATATATAAACATAAAATACGACAGGAAAGCGCACCTAGCAGGGGATCCTAAAAGAAAAGGATAAAGCCCTGCTAAGGTGGGATGCATGTCTATATACCAAAAATTGGAGTTGAAATAATAAAATGATGAAAAATAATGAAATGATGGAGAATGGTGAAACAGTGATAGGAATGCTATGTCACGTGATCATCGGACTCCGGTATCGGAGCCGCGGGTGCACTCCGTCTTGGACTAGTGACAATGAGGAGGAATATACAGAGGTGATGGAGAAATATCAGAGGAGGTGTCGGACGATGCGGAGCGTCCCCTAACAAACAGGACCATTCTTCTTGTAGAAGTATCCCAACATTGATTAACCAACCCCAGGACCCAGTAACCAACCCAGAAGTGATGAACTTAACGAAAATCCTGGGAGAGACAAGAATGGCTCAACCCAAACTTTCACAAGTCCAACAAGTTCAGGATCAGATCCTAGAACAAATGTTAGACCCTATGTCGCTGGAATTGACCGATTCATCACTGGTTATCGAGCTGGTGAATGAACCAAGTTTGATGTCATAACAGTAGTTACTGATGAACTCAAACAAGATCAGGACCTCTCTTCGCAAGAGAGATCCCAATGCTTTGACTTGTACATGGCCAAAATCAATTCTGTTGAAGCAAATACAAGAGAGAATGGTAAGCGCAGAGAGGAGCCTGAACCACCTAATTCCAAAGAGCAATTACCCAAATTACTCACAGAAGGTGTTGGTGGAGCTGGAGATGATGGATCGGATGGAGGAGGGTCATCCAATGGTCTGGTTCAGAGTCAGGAAAAGACGAACCTCGTAAATGAAGGAAGTTACATGCTAGCGACATGCCCTGGCACAACAGAAAAGTGGAACCATTAGTGTCAACTAACCCAAGCTCTGCCAGAACAGCCATTCTTATCCAAAGGTTTAACAAAGACATCAAGGTGGCCAAACTTTACATTTGACTTGCACCTGGAGCACCTTGAGGAATCCCCATGTCGGAGTGGGAGCATATTTTTAAGGGAGAAGCAATCAATCTCGACAAAGTCCTCTTGTCATTTCACTGCGTTACAGTTGATCCAGAGAGAAAGGCTTGCCTTGGAGACACTGAGATTAGTAGCAGAGGATCTGAGACGAAAAGGAAGGTTGAATCTAGTTCTGAATGGTCTACTGCTTGGCGATCCACTTCGAGGGCGATTGCTTTTGTATTTGAACACAGGGAGCGTGAATTGGACAAATATGAAACGACCTGGATTGCACAACCAAATCATCTTGTACAATAGAGGAGTCAGAAATGAGGTTGGAGGGGACAGTCACTTCTGCTCACCAATTACCAATACTTTACCTCCCTCTATGCAGCTACCATGCAGGATGACAGAGTGGAGTACAAGCAAGCCAAAAGGTTCAACAGTGGGGAAAAACATCAGTATTCAAGTCAGATATCTGTCATCAATTCAACAGCCAATTGGGGTGTTGTTTCACCAATATGGCCTGCAAGTATCGTCATTCCTGCCAAGGGTGCAGACAAACAGGTCATGGAAAGACATCTTGTGGAAAAGGAGGTTGAGGGGGAGGTATTCGGGATGAGACCTAGGTATCTGTGTCATAACCTATGGTCTCCAGATGCAGATCCAATGATTACGGCTGTGGAGTGGACATTGTCAGCACTTCTGTTGCCGCGACCTCCAGTCAGTGAGTATGAGAACATAGCTGCTTGTAGGACAGTCACCGAGTATCCAGATCTGTTCAAAATCATTATGCCAATTAAAATTTCTGCTCTTGACTATTTGTTGAAATCGCACCCAAATCATGCATTTGTGGATTTGGTACCTGACGGTCTGTGTGATGGCTTCTGGACGTGGGCATCTACGGTTATGGAAGGGTATCCAGTAATGCTTGATGAGTCAAAAACAATTTGTTTGATGCCTGAGAAAGAGGAGTTTTTGGAGAGGCAGTTGAAACATGAAGAAGAGTTAGAAAGAGTATCGCCTGAGTTTGGAGAAGTTCTTTTACCTGGGATGTATTGCATGCCAACATATCTGGTTCCAAAGCCCCAATCCATTGATTGGAGGTTGGTTAACAATTTGAGTGCTGGGCTATTCTCATTGAACAGTATGGTCGATTGTTGCAGGATTACCAGGTATCCCTTGGACAACTTATCTCAGCTAGGATTGTTGATGATGAAAAAGCATCACCTGAATCCGAATAAATGCCTAGTAGTGTGGAAGTTGGATATAGCAGAGGCATATCGAACATGTCCAATGCATAAGCTGTGGCAGCTAAAGCAAGCCATTAGGATTAATGGTCGGTTGCGAATTGATAAGGTCAATGTATTTGGAGGGTTGGCATCCGGGGCAATTTTTATTTCACTTAATGCATTGTTGGCTTGGGCAGCAAAGTATGAGATGTCAGTTGAAGACTTGATTTATGTTGATGATTCGTTTGGGGTTGAAGAAGAAAGTCGAATGATGGAATATGAACCATATGGAGAGAAGTTCCTCGTTTGTTGTTAAAAATGTGGGATAAAGTGGGTGTACCTCATAAAGAAAGAAACAAGTCTTTGGCAAACAACTTGCAATCTTAGGGATTGTTGTTGACGTCAACCGCTTGTCATTCACATTACCATAGGTTTTGAAGGAAAGATTAGAGAAGGAATTGGAAGATTGGAGTCAGAAGGGTGTTCAGAGGAAAGTAAAAGGGTGGCAGCAAGTTGCTGGGTGGATTAATTGGGCCCTGAATGTTTATCCGTTGTTGCAACCGGCACTAAATAACATTTATGCCAAGATACGGGGAAAGGAGCAGAATGCATGAGTATGGGCCAATAAAGCCATTAAAGAGGATCTAGAATGGGTGAGAGAAAAAGTGAAGAAGTCGGATGGAGTGTTATTGTTGAAGTCTTTGTCGTTGGAAATTGGTGAAGCCGCGTGTGTGATTGAGACGGATGCTTGCCCAGATGGGATGGCCTTCTGGTATCCAGCATTCAGGAAGGGTTTTGCCGCTGCAATGCCTCAAGGTACACCAGCAACTCAGATTATTTTCTACAAGGCTCTGGCAGTTTTATCGGCGCTTATGGACACTCACAGCATTTTTCCATCACAAAGTAAGATTGTTGTTTTTACGGATAACCTAACCACAGTAGCCATGTTCAACTCCTTGAGTGCACTTCCTGAGTACAACCATATTCTAAAGGAAGCCGTCGACATTCTTCTGGAAGGTGGCCATGATTTGCGAGTGTTGCATATTGCGGGCAAGTTGAATCTTGTAGTGGATGCCCATTCCAGGTTCAAATTCATGAAGGCCTTGTCGGTCCAACCAGGTCTTACAATCCATAACTTCGAACCATTCTGGCACCTTGATTGCCAGCAACTTCCCCCTTTATTACTACCCCCTCAAGTCGCGCTGAGGGACAACATGTGTTAATGTGTCAAAGTTTGTCCAGGCAGCCATGGACACTAGATGAACTCAAACATGACAGAGCTGTAGCCTTAACAAATGCTGTGGATTGATCAACTGTGAAAACCTATAGTTTGGCCGTGAATTCCTATATTGCTTTTGTAGAAATGCACCATTTTCCTTTGAAACCAATGACTGAATCCTTGTCATTTTTCATTGTTTTCATGTCCCATCTGTTAGGGGATGCTCCGCTTCGTCCGATGTTTCCTCTGATAATTCTCCGTCACCTCTATATATTCCCTCCTCATCATCACTAGCCCAAGACGGAGTGTGCTCGCAGCTCCGATAGCAGAGTCTGACGGACACATGATGTAGCTAATTTTGCATTCCTATCACTTTTTCACCATTCTTCATTTTTTCATCATTCTATTATTTCGACTCCAATTTCTGGTATATAGACACACACTCCACCTTAGCAGGGCTTTATCCTTTTCTTTTAGGATACCCTGCTAGGTGCACTTTCCTGTCGTATTTTATATGTTTATATATGGTTAGGATCCCCTGCTAGATCTCGACTAAGTCGCAGCCGCAGTTGCCCTACCTAACACCATCACATCAGTCCACAATCAGTAAAATTGTATTTGTCTGGCATAGTTCAGCAATTAGAACCAGAGTTTCCAGATATTCACAATATTCAATCAGCACCAGTAATTGTGAAAGTCATGCAAAATTGTTTGAGGTTGAGGGGGACAGAGATAAAAAGGAAGCAGGCTCTATCTATTCACGACATCATTTTTATTGCCAATCGGTTTCAAACCTCAGCCTCTCACAATGACTTGTTATTTTCAGCTCTTCTCATTACAGGATTTCACAGCCTTTCTAGGCTAGGAGAGTTGACTTTTCCCGACAATCCTTCTCTTCGGGATTGGAAGAAAGTTACCCTTGTTGTTCGTGACAACAAATTTGAGTACTTGTTGCCAGCGCACAAGGCTGATAAATTCTTTGAAGGCAATCGGGTCTTAGTCCGCTCCTTCAACCCTTCTTCTTTCGACCCTTGTCCTTTCCTTTTGTTATATTTATTGTCGCGCGATCGTCTCTTCCTTGCTGCATCGCCGTTTTGGCTTACAGCTTCAGGAGAAGTCCCGACCCGGTCCTTCTTTCTATCTTATTTTCATGTCTTCTTTCCAAAATCGTTTGGGGGAGCTTCCATGCGTGCTGGAGGTGCTACTTATCTTGCCAAGTTAGGTACGCCTTCTCAAATCATTTGTGCCATTGGGAGATGGTCTTCCAATGCATGGGAGGTTTATATTCACATGCATCCTACTCTTCTTCGAGCTCTTTTACATCGTGCTTAGCATTTTTTCTTTCTTCTCATACCTCCGAAACATCAACTTCTCATTATAATCAAGTTTCATCAAAAAACAAAAAACAAAAAACAAAAAAATGGGTTATTTTTGTAGCATTACCTGTACTCGAAGTGCTATTTTTTGCTTTGGAGACTCGTTCTGGCTCCTTGCCGCTCGAGTTTTCCGCCCGCTATCCTCTCCAGCGTGAGCTTCTGGCTTAAGTCCATTGGACACCCGTCTCTTGCGATCACCTGATCGTGACCATCGTGAATGTGACAACTCTCGATTACATAGTTCATCAGGGCTGCAGCTCCGAGTACCCAACCATGAGTGATATAACCAATACCTCGTATGAAGTGCGTATCTCATTCAATTTTCAAATGTGGACTATCTTGATCAGTACGGGATCTCATTACATCTAATTCCAGTTCGTTCCCGGATTCTTTGTTCACGACCTAGTAGAATCAGAACAACCACCCGGGCCCATACCTGCGGTATGAATCCTGACCGGCACATCCTTCCGAATTAAAAATGTAAAAATACAAGATTATAACATATATTATTATTACAGGTTCCTCCGAGATTCGGACTCATAGATACCTCTGATGATCGATGGGCAAAATTCGAAGCGCACATCCGACGACTCAACGAAAATTCTCCTATCGGAACGACATACAAATTTTTTCTACTTTCACGACATGGACAGGGACATCGTATGACCCCAATAAAAATCTCAAAGCTAAAACAAACCGATCTAATAATGGTACCTACCCATAGATAACGCGGCTGAATCCAAGTATGGGACAGTCGCATGGGACGAGTCAGTTTCAGACCGAATCTATTCAAACTTTTCGGCATATTCAAGGCTTATCTTCATAGCTATTGGTCCAAACTTAATGGAAATGGAGAAATAGTCTGGGGTCGTACGTTCCTCTACTTCTTCACTCCATGATTTTTATTACATCTCCCGCTCACGATATTCAGCGGATCCTCAGCTGACCTCTCTGGGAATTGACCAGGCCCGTGTAATTCAAGATATGTGGAAGACGGAAACCTCATGTGGGCTTGCTCCGCCGCACAAACTTTATTGTAGCCCCTTAACCCGAGCGCTTCACACATGCGACATCATGCTTGATGGTGTTTTCCAGTATAATGATGCTCCTGTTACCATTCTCGAGGTAAGTAAATATCGTTTGATATTCGCTAATACCGTAGCATCGAGTTGTCCAATATTCAGAATTGTCGAGAAGAAAATGGAGTGCATACTTGCGATAAACGTGGTACAAGGACCTATATAGCCACCTCTTACCCCCATTTCATCATCGAGGAAGGATTCACCGAATTAGATGAGCTTTGGCACCCGACTATCCGCGAATCAAAAGCACAGGTTGCTGAACGGGCACGTAAGGTTTTGGATGTCATATTTGAAAAGGAAATCAATGCGATATGTAAGATGAAATTGTCCGTCTCATTTAGTTAATTTTAATTCAAATTCCTTTTTGACAGTTATTTCTATAACGGCTCATGGAGGGTTCATAGAGGGATTTCTAAGTGCTGTAGGAAGGCAACATTTATTTGTACCGACGGGCGGTGAACCTTGACAACCCTTCTCTTGTGCGATTCATCGACTAAGAGTTTCCCTCCTATAGGTGTTATGCCCGTCCTTGTCAAATCCCAAACATCCATGTAGTCTCAATCCCTCTTGAGCCTCAGGCTTGTTACCCGTCAATGAAGTTAAATTCTACGATCTAACTTTTTACCCTCAATTCAATTCTGAGTACTTCGGATCTAGCTGGTCCAAGGCGCACTGCAAATAATTGTGATAATAAAAATACAATCCAAATCCAAGAGAACCAGCTCAAATCCCTCCGTCCATCCATTCTCTCTTCACTCTGTAAGAGGCCAATATAAATTTCCCCTCGTCTGAGTCCATTTTTGAAGCGTATATATGAAAGCAGCAATACCGCTCAAATAGGCTGAGATGATAACTAACAAAACAAGAAAAACAGTTTTAACTATCTGAAAGGGAATAAAAATAAAAAAATCTTTACCTTTGCGATGCTTTGGAAATACTTTGAGTTCCCAGACAATCTCAGGAATTCCCATGATATTACACCAGATGTGTGCGGTTATTGGAGGAAGAATCGATCCAGTCCGTAGAAAAAGGTAGGAGACATGCATTCCGAAAAGAGTAGTGTAACATAACTGGAAGGCTATAACCGGATGATTATTCTGGTTCTTTTCTGTTCCACAGAATGTAGGGACATAAGCCTATAACTTACCAGACATTGTCAAAGCTCGCCGAGCAGCTAACCATGTACATCCGTAGCGATTATAAGTATCCCATGCATGATGGACATGTGCTGTATTGTAAAAAAACATGGGAATTACAGGAGATGTTCGAAGAAACAACAACTTACCCAAACCAAAAGTCAGAGGAGCGAAAGAGATCATGTATTTCCTTGATGCACCTGAGAGGTGATAAATGGATAGTACACAAGCTCTAAACACAATTTCTTCGGTCATTGGAGCCTAATAATACCAGAAGAAGAATATCAAGGCATTGGGAAATGGAAAGCAAAAGGGGGGAAGAAGGGAGATACTTACAATCCAATAATTCCTTAGCCCATGCACTGAGAAAAACCTTGACACTACGTGGGTCCCCCACATCCAATTCCGTTGAAAAGGTAATTCTTGGCGTAGATACGAACAGAAAAGGGGTCCGAGGAAGAGGAGAGGAGTTACTAAGTGTGCGAGACCAGCAGATATACCAAACGGAGGCAGGAATCCCAATCGAACCAGAGTATAATTTGCTACAGCGTCAATGTTCTACGATATAAAACAAAAACAAAAAAACAAAAAAATTAGTATAACTAACCATCAGTAGCAAGGAGAGTAGGCTACTTTGACCGTGCCACCACCGACATGATAGAACAACACTGCAAGCATACCTAGACAGCACACGACTGTCGCAACGCTCACAGCCGCCAACCGCGCTCTGATTACATCCGGGTCGTCCCTCCATCTTTCACTTTTCATCTTTTTTCGTTCCTCATCCCCCCTTGCACGGTACGGTTTAGAAACAAAAGAAAGTCGTGCGTTCTTAGATAGGTATAGAGATCCGACGTAGATGACAGCAAAGGAGAGTGATATGAGAAGAGCAGATGAGCTAGAAATGACTGGAGAAGGTTGCATTGTCGGGAATAGCCCCAGGTGGGGCTCTCAGAGATTTCTCTTTCAACTTTTGAGAAGAGCTATAATACCTATCACACCAGCAAAGCTTGCGGTCACAAGTCACAGATCATTATTTAAGATAGCAAGCAAAGCTAAACATAGCAAGTCCAAGACGAGAAAAAAAAAAAAAACAAACAAGAAAAAGAATTCATGAAAAAAGAAGTTCGTTAAAGTACTAAAAAAAAAGTATTCTGGAATTCGTGAAATAAACATATGACATGTAAAACTTGCAAGAAAAATCATAATGCCCCCCCTCCCCCACCTTACCCCAACTCGAAGATCATAATCAGTTTCCCTATCCGCTGCTTTACTCACCAGCGAATAACCTAATAATCATATACGACGTCGATCCTACAAATCGTACAACTGAAAGGGTTAAAAAGGAAAACACCTCATTGAGTAAAAAAACGTAATAGAAAATAAAACAAAAACTCACATGCAAGACCAGCGACTGAATATAATAGGAATGACATATACCCGTTGACGGCTTTATTAGCACCTCCAGTAGATCCTCTCGCGTTAGTTGTTCTGTAAAAGAAAAATATACGAGTCAGCAAGGCTTCTTTTTTTTCATTGTTTTTTTTTGTTAGGTTTAACATACACGATAGCAGCTGCGAGAAGACCCTTGGAAACCGAAACAAAAGTAAGCCGCGCCGTACTTGTAACTTCGAGGTGGGAAAGGTTGTACATACATTGCTAAGCACCCAAGCAAGCAACACCTAGAAGAGTAGAAATAAAAAACTCCCCATAGCGTTTGCGGTCAAAAAAAACTTACACTAGACGAGAAAAAAAAGAAAAGAATGATCAACATAAGAGAAGAGAAAGAGAAAAGAAAAAAAACCACATACTTGGTTCTAAAATTCCTATAATAATCCTCCTGCTTCGTGCCCGCATCAGGCTTACTCTCCACCTTGGGAGGTTTAGAATTCAAGACATGAATAGCATCCTCATACAAAGAATCTATATCCTTCTCATCCGTCGGGACTTCCGCCTCCACTTGACCTGTTTTTCCTGTCGCGACGGTACCGAGAGCTTTAGCCACCGTGTTGTCACCCTTGGTACCCCAAGAGACATCGTGGACATTGGCGAACTGCATATCAAAAGGTAAAAATAGGGATAAAAAACAAGATGGGAGGAATATGAAACTTACAGCATAGACATTCAAAACGTTGATATACGAAGGTGCCATCAACAGGTATTGGATGAAAGATGTTATCATATGCCATGGTTCGAACTTTAAAATCGCAACAGGCGTTAATTGATACCCACTGGCGTCTAAAAAAAAACACTCACGAATATAATGGAGGAAATCACATACAACCCAAGTGTAGCCAAAAGCGAAAGTACGATATTTCTGAAAATAGCGTTGGTGAAAACAGCACCAAGGCTGACTTTATTTGCCTCGACCAGATTCCGAATGCCTTCATAAGCAAGTAAAACCGCCGAAACCTATAAAAAAATTTAGAAAAATGGATATGAACAACGTTTGTAACAAAAAAGAGAGACGGCTTACCGTCATATAAATGGTAATGACGGCAAATCCAACCATAGCAGCCGTGTACCCCCATTTACTCCCTTGCGGTCTATTCCCAAGCGAAAGAATGAAACACATCACGAGTAAACCGACATAAAAGTAATTGAGGATAATGTTGACGACATTGATGCCTTTGAGTTTGAACGAGGGGTCCTCCAACGCGTCGGATAAAATGACAAAGGCGATATAATAGTTTGCCTTTTTTTTTTGTGCGCAAAGATAATAGGATCATCAGCTCCAGCTTGTGGGGGGTTCGGGAGAGAAGACATACGAGGGCGAACCAACTGAAAATCAAGTTGAAAACTTGATACACCATCTCCACGTGAATCCATGCTTTCCTAACGAATCCATGACTTGATCGGTATAAATAATGAAAGTGCACTATACTATGCACAGCAGCGAAGAAAGAGCCGTTCAGCCAGCGACGACGTTGAGATATAAGTTCGGGGACCTTTTTTTGCGTATTTTGGATTGAGCAAACAAACAAACAAAAGAAGGATGAAAAGAAACTGACCTGATCTGGTACATCCGTGACGGCGTACGCTGATTTCACATAATGCAGGATCCAAGCTCCACCTCTCTTAGAGACGAGTTCCCAACAAAGGATACGATCTTCAGCGAGATACATGTTAGCCGTAAAAATGTCAGCGCCTGCGCCGTGCTATGTATATATATCAACAAAATGTTCGGTACTGAGAGGGACGAGAAAAAATAAATTTACCATGGTCTCGCCTAGGAAATATTTCTGCAAAGGTCCTTCGCCCGTACTGTCATTTTGCAATGCAATATAACGATAAGCACTGAAAGCTCCAGGAAGAACTGTGATATATCCAAACACCGATTCCCTTTGGGAGTAAAAAAAAGATTCTGTTAGCACCAGCTATTTTTAGGAAAAAAATCCGGAGACGTACAAAGGTTTATCCAAGATATTCGACATCTTATACTCAAAATTTTGCGCAGCCACCAAAGGATTCACAAGATTCTGTCCCCACTTGCCTTTCAAAGCCACAATCTCACCACAAGCGCCCCCCACATTCGAATTGATATCAAAAGCTTTCCATAAATGGTAGATACTCGTCGGACCTGGCATAGTACCCACATCCAAGAGAACACACACGTTGGGTTGGAGAATGGCTCCGAAGGCGTTGAAGAACCATCGATGGGAGTTGATTTTTTTTTGGTTTTTTTCTTTGAGACAGAAGATGACTTGGACGGGGACGATTCCTTTTTCAGCTGCTTCAATCTTCAAGCTGGGATTGATGGATACTATGGTAAGTGGTGAGGAATGTAAGGAATGAGATAAAGAGGGGAGCAAAGCGGATTCAACATACTTTGTGTGGTATATTCATAGATATGAGCCGTGACATCCTGTTTTCCTATCTTGGTCTGAAAAAAAAAAAACACAATAAATAAATTGTCACTTCCGCCCCCAGAATATCGTCAAAACTCACTTTCGCAACACCTTCCTGATAAGCTCCCATAGCCGCAATCACACTCAGCGTTCTCGAATTGATTTTCCCTCTCCCATCGCTAACAATACACACCACCACTTTTTTCCACCCTTCTTTCCCCCACGTCTTACTTCTATCTCTCTTACACAAATGAGCGATATTCTTGATGACGCCATGCATCGTACGACAAAACAATTCTTCTTCTTCGTTATACATGGTCATCACGATGAAGAGTTCTGTACGTCGAGGAGGGTCGTAGTGGACTTGACGAAGGGTGAAACCGGAATCTTTGAAGTCGTTGGGATCGCAAGTGGCGGCGGAGTATCGCATATGAGTGAATTCGCGATCGTTACGATTGGGACACATGTCGAGTAACTTTTTGGGTACTGGATTGTCGAGGACAAAGTTGCCGTGGAAGAGTCTGTGTGTTGAGTTTAGTTTGTATGAAAAAAAGGAGATGAAAATAATTGGATAATAGTAAAGAGAAAACACAGGCAAAGATGAATCGTCTACAAAACGATCATAAAATTGGGAGGCACTGGCAGACATCTCATAAATTCCGTTTTCACTAGAATGTTTATGCAACAAAAACTTTCGTGCATTCTTTTGCCTAAAAAAGGAAAAAGAAACAGAAGGACTCACTCAAACTTCTTGATCGTCTTGTACCTTCTCGGAACTCTCTGAGGAATCCTACCATATCGAATATTAGTTGAAGAGTCTTCCTGAGCAACGCTTATATCATCTCTATCATCCTCATAAGATCCTGGCATCGGAGGTTCACTACCCATAGGCATCCGAGATGATATAGATGATGGATCCCGTCTCAACAAAGGAATATCTCCCGTATCTTGGTCGTGTTCATCAACCAAGTCATATCGCGAATGAGCATACATGCTATTTGGGGTGGTAGACGGCCCAGGTGCTGTAAATCCTAGTTGACCGCCATTATTGGATGGAGGGTAAGCGCCATAACCTGAATTCGTTTGAATAGGCTGAGTTGGTTGGTATAGGACTGATGGCGGTGGAGGCGGTGGTGGGGGGGACGAATAAGGATTATGAGGTGGTTGATTGAATGGGTCCGTCAAAGGTGCACCCGAGTACGGACGATCGTATGGGCTTGGGTTGACTGGCTGGTTCTCGTATGGATCATATAGGCTGGGCGGCACTACTGTCGTTGAATATGGCGCATAGCCGTCGTTGTAGTGACGTCGTTGGGCTTCGTCTGCCTATTAAATCCTTTCAATTTGTGAACTATTCTGGGTCGAACAAAGAACGTACCTCTGGGTAACGGGACATGGTAGTAAAAGGAAAAGGAAGGCTAGCTAGACCACCGTACAACTGCGTCTTTGATAGATGGTCAAGGCACTGCGTTCAAAGAGGCTATTCAAGGGTACAGGATTAGGTAATCATATTTTGTACACTGCCTGACTCGCAGGTGGGAATATATGGGCGGCCAATGCTGGCAATTTACAGTCATTCACCAGTCAATGAGGCATCCCAAACATACTTGCAGGTAGGATATATACATATTATCTAGTTAAATTCTCAGATTTAACCACAGTGATGACGATTGACTACACGTGCTTACCACCATCGTGTGCCCTGACAAAGTTCTTTCGCCAGTTTACATAACACCATTCCACCGAGAGCGAGTATCATGGGCCCTACTTCATTTCCTCTTTCCCCTAGATAGTGATTTCGTGGTCGTCCCCCCAATGCCTCCCGGATTCGGCGGACTTTATCATCATGTTCGAAACTTATCTGGTGAACATACCAGTTTTAATACTACTGTTAAAGCCTCCAGGCCACCGCAACGTTCCGTCTAAAAGGCTGCGGACGAGCAGAAGTCGTATGGCCTATATAGTCCGTCATTGATCCAAAATCCCAAAAAGCTTTTTTTGCTCGTCCTTCTAAAAAACATAGTTTCACAAAGCAACGTCTCCCCTCGGAACTCTCTACGCTGTCGGCGCGCTAGGAACAAAATTATGGACGATGGTCATCCAGAGATCGAGCCCACCCCCATTCCACGCCACCCTACAAGGATGAACGGTACCGCACCAGCCGTTCGTTGGGCCTATGACATCTTGGAACCTGCTGGAGAGGAGGGATTGCGTAGGATCCTGCAGGAAATCAAAGATGAGTGCGCGTTCCTTTGACTCAGGCTGGCTGGTGTGGGTTCCCTTCTTTCCGATAGCATAGTTGTATAATTTCCGGTTTCCAAGTTTGGATTCCAATATAATATACTCCCAGAGGTATTGCTCTTCGCCCTGAATCTTGACGCAATGTCATGCATGACCTTCAAGTTCCCCATCCGAACGTGGCATCGTCGATTCGTCGATTTCATCCTTCATTTTTTTGGTTTGCTGAAACGCGGGATGTGCCTTAGAACCATGTGCATCCTGAAGGCCTGACCAGTGGCTGGCGACCTTTAATGTATATTATAATCAACAATATCTCATGTCCAAAATTTCGCTCTGATCATATACCTATGTTTTGAACTCACTGAGCGGTGAAGCAAGGATGTCTCAGGAGGTAAGCGTTTTATTACGAAACAAAACCAGAATAAGCATATGTAGTAAGTTGAATATAATACATGTCGTGTCAAACGGGAGCAGCCTCAAGCTCTCCAAAAGTCATTAGCGTGTGGATGTAATATACAAAATTGTGATCGATCCCCGTCCTGAATGTGGAACGACGAAGGGACGGGGGGGATCATATTCCACCGCGAAGCACTCGCTCTCCGTCCTCTTGGTCACCCAGTTCAAGATCCTCGCATCCTTGCCCGACTGCTCGTATCGAATAAGAACAGTATTGACAAAGTTGTTTTTTTTAGAACAAAAACTGAGTGGCCAACCCGGAGAGCGAGTGCTTCGCGGTTGTCTATGATCACCTCTTCAAGATCCTTTCATCTCGCCCGACTGCTTATACAGTAACAACAGCATTGGCGAAGTTGTCGAGGGACCTTGAACAATCTGGGCTGTGATCTCCTCCAAGAATCTTCCACCTCGCCTGACTGCTCATAGCGAGTAACAACAGCATTGGCAAAGTCCTTGTGGGAACTCGAACGATCTTAGTGGCCAAGGGGACGGAGAGCGAGTGCTTCACGGTAACATGTGGTTGCCTCTCTAAAATCCTCCATCCTGCCCGACTGTTCATAGCGAGTAAAAACAGAACTGGCGAAGTTGCTAAGGGGACTGGAACGATCTGAGTGGCCAACCGGAGAGTGGTGTTTCGCGGTACGATGTGATCACTTCTATCATTCATCTCTCTAGGTCTGAATCGAATCCCTTAACATCAGTTAACCTGCACACAAAATGGGCCGGTGAAACGGACAGACCTCGATCCTTCACAGATGTGAAATTCCCCCGGTCCTGAAGAGTGTCTACCCGTTCGAATTATTTATACAGTTGCGTTCTGCAGAAACACTTTTCTGCAAGTATTTGATGAGCTATATAAGAGGGAGGGGATGGGGTTCAGTGCCAGTAAGTACGTGGTTACGTACATGAGGTATTCACAGCCTCACCTTCGTGACACGACACAGTCGTTTTTATTCCTCGAGGACGGAGGAATGTCAAAAACCGAGAAACTGCTTTTGCGCCAGTCAAAGACCTTTTGAAACCGGCTCTGGAAACACGATGGAAATCAGACCTATGAAGAGGGGAGGTTGCAAGAAAAAAAAAACCAAACCTGTCTTGACTATCGAACGCAATTTCGTAGTACGCGATGCTGCAAGTACTCGAACAAGAGGGGGCGTCGTCAAGGCGTCGTCGAAAAAAAAAAACTACTTGCCTCGGAGTTGAAATTATGGCGGAGTTTGGAGCTCTGGAACTTCGGGTCGGTTCATCTTCGGACCGGTTACAACAGTTTCTGGGTTACACTTCGGGAGGCTCAAGGTTAAAAGCTGTTTTTAACTTAAGTCCTCTAGCAAATTGAATATTTTAAATAGAAAGGTTTGTCTAAAAGTAATTTTAATTTATACTATCAGACAAGCTGCAGGAAAAAGATATACTTAAAATATCTAATGACCTACAAACTCCCTTGCTAGCAAAATGAAAATTTTAACTGAAGAGGTGTTCTATATGTTGCTATGTATTTGAAATGTTGAACTCACAGAAGAATTTTTTTTTTTTTGAAATTCAGGAAATTTGTATACAGAGATCTATATGTTATCCTGCCTATAGGGGTTTCCTAAATTTAATATGTATATTTTTCCAATTATGTTGATCTCCATATACAAATTTCCTGAATTTTAAATATTTTTTTTTTCTGTGAGTCCAACATTTCAGATACTTAGCAACATACACTGCTGGTGGCAGGTGCTGTTTCCCCTGGAAAAAACCCATTTCTAGACACATTTTGTGATTTACAAAGGGTTTTTTTTCCCCACAGAAACACAAAGGGTGTTTCTGAAAGGAAAATCTGAGAAACACATTATGTGTTTCTTGCATGTTTCCCATAGATAAAATTTTTGTTTTTCTCAAAATTTATCTTTTTGAAACATGACAACAAGTGTTTCTTTCTTTGTTTGAAACAAAGAAAGCATGTTTCCCATAGATAAATCTTGAGAAAAATAAAAAAGTTATCTATGAGAAACATCTGAGAAACATATAATGTGTTTCTTGTATTTTTCTTTCAAAAACCCTTTAGAAATCACAAAATATGTCTAGAAATGGGTTTTTCTGAGGGAAATGCCACCCAGTGCCAGCAGAGATATAGAACACCTCTTCAGTTAAAATTTTCATTTTGCTAGCAAGGGAGTTTGTAGGTCATTAGATATTTTAAGTATATCTTTTTCCTGCAGCTTGTCTGATAGTATAAATTAAAATTACTTTTAGACAAACCTTTCTATTTAAAATATTCAATTTGCTAGAGGACTTAAGTTAAAAACAGCTTTTAATCTTGAGCCTCCCAAAGTGGGAGGTTGCTGCTGGTTGAAACAGGCAGTTGGAGGTGGTTGGGAGTTGAAAATGGGTGAATTGAGGGTGGTTGATGGCCAAAATGGGTAATTTGAGAGATGGTTGATGCCAAAACAGTGAAAAATACATGGTCATCATTGTTGTAGCCTACTCATCATACATCCCTGATACTAAATTGATAAAGTTTAAGACAAATGTTTTTTTTTTGAAAAAAAACCCCAGAGAAGATGCACTGCTGGCACTGGATGGTGTTTCCCCCAGAAAAACCCATTTCTAGACATGTTTTGTGATTTCTAAAGGGTTTTTCCCATGGAAACACAAAGGGTGTTTCTGAAAGGAAAATTTGAGAAACACATTATGTGTTTCTTTCATGTTTCCCATAGATAGATTTTT
>Ga0193743_1001654_pt1 | contig 16414 bp, 12 predicted proteins | sample L2c2metaG_FD_143038 | JGI IMG/M metagenome (GOLD analysis project Ga0193743, IMG submission 143038) | Soil microbial communities from a riparian zone of the East river system, Colorado, United States - L2c2 | ecosystem: Environmental > Terrestrial > Soil > Riparian zone | place: USA: East River...
TTTTTCATCATTTTATTATTTCGACTCCGATTTTTGGTATATAGACATGCATCCCACCTTAGCAGGGCTTTATCCTTTTCTTTTAGGATCCCCTGCTAGGTGCGCTTTCCTGTTGTATTTTATGTTTATATATATGTTTAGGATCCCCTGCTAGATCTCGACTAAGTCGTCCGCAGTTGCCCTAACACAGTGAGTCTTTGACGCATTTTCCACAGCCTTGGCGAATTCTTTGGTGATCTTCTTGTGTTCTGCTTTGGCTGGATGGTTGGTGATGTCATGGAATTTGTAGGCTTCATTGCTGAGTTTATTTTTCTTCTTTTTGAGGGTGGTGAGCTCCGTGTTCCACCAATGCTTGGAGAAAGGGCATGGTTTCTTGATTGGGACAGTTAAGTTTATGGTGTCTTGTATGGTTGAGGTTAGTTGGTCTACTTTGGTGTGGAATTCACATTTGGTTTTGATGTGTTGGGCTGGAGAGGATTGTTGAAGTCGAATCTGTAGACATTTATTAAATTCAGTAAAGTCAGTGTTATGAAAATCGGGGGCGGCTCTGGAGGGGCACGAGCGACCGGCATGTCGATAACTGTAAAGATAGGTAAGTGATCAGTATGGATGGGTCTGATGTGTGGGTCAGTATCACAGGTAATGACGAGGTTAAGAGCATGATGGGAGAGCCAGACGTTGTCTGGTCGGGTCCAGTTGTTGGCGGCTGTCTCAAATGTGGGGGTATCAGGAGGGAGGATTTGCTCCATGTTGTGGTTTTGAATAAGGTCTAGGAGGGGTTGGATGTTTTCTTTGGTTGAGTTGAGGTGACAATTGCGATCCAACTCCCAGAGGGGGTGATGCCTGTTGAAGTCGCCGAGCCATAGCATGTGATCTTCTGGGGGTGGGGGGTTCGAGTCCAGATGTTGCGCCAGGGTTGTAGTGTTGTCATTGTGTAAGCAGTCATTATAAATATTGAAGATGTTGAGTTGGCCATGGGTGCCAACGAATCTTGCAGCTGTGATGTCAGAATTTGGGATGTCTAGTTGAGTATAGACATCAGTGGAAATATTAGAGTTAATTAGTAGGATTGGGTGGGTGCAAGGGGCTCCATCTAGGTAGTGATTAGTAGGGTATATAATGCACCAGAAGGCTGAGCCTCTTGCATTTGCAAGGAGGTCCAGCCATGGTTCTTGGATGGCAATAACATCCCAGTGCTCTGGGGCTGCTGTATTAAGTATATATTGTTGGGCCAGTTGGTGAATATATTAGCAAACATACCAGTAGACTTATAGACAGCAGTATTATAAAACCAGAATTAACCTGGCACCAGCACCAGACCCGGAACCGACATGAGCACTAGCTACGCTCATATCTGATACCAGATCATTTTTGAATTAAAAAAATATTTGAATTGTTGTTTTTGATGAATAAATTAGCAAACATACTGGTAGACTTATAGCCAAAAATATTATAAAACCGGAATTAACCCGGCACCGGAGATGACCATTGTTGATGGTAATGTGTAATGCAGCCGGTGAGAGATGATTGATGGTCCCACCATTTCACATCGGAGTCGGCACCAACCATCCAGACCCGGTGCAAATATCTGTTTATTAATGACTGTTGGACCTCTGTTAAACATCACTCATGGTATGGTAAATTATACCAGTCGTCAACATTGCCGGCCTCCTTCGGAGTCTGTATATCAGTGTCCCAATGTACATTCAAAAATTTGATTTCATAGTGGTATGTTTGAATCATCTGCTGTGGCATCAGAGTTGGCATTGCCAGTATTTTACATCAGAGTCGGCACCAACCATCCAGACCCAGTGCATGGTAAAAGTATCTGATTTATCACTGATTTTTGACAGTGTGTACCTGGTGTACCTGGATTTGGCATATTGGGTTGCTCTGGGATATCAGGACTCCAATACCGGCAGCTCCAACTCCAATATACCGGCAACTCTGACTCCAATATACTGGCAACTCTGGCTCTGATAAAAACTGGCAATGTCATTGCCTGGTATAATTTGCCATCCCATGGCAGTCATTTGTTGTCCAGTTATGCCCACTCACTCTGCTTGTGAGCTGCAAGGAGCACAGACCAGACTTGTGCACAATTGCTCATATGCCAATATACAGCTACCAGCTATCCCAAAAGGTCAGCATGGCACTGGCTGGTTGCTAGCTGGAAGGCATTCCAGGAATCCATATCATAGGGACACACTGTAAGTATATATAAAAATCAGAGTCAAAATAGTGGAATGATGAAAAGAGTGATGAGAATGCAGGAGGTAGCTACATCATGTGTCTGTCGGACTCTGCTATCAGAGCTCTGAGTGCACTCCATCTTGAGTTAGCAACAATGAGGAGGAATGTATGGAGATGACAGAGTGATGTTGGATGGGATGGAGCATTTATTGGAAGAAAAATTTAAAGCATTTATTTTAAGCTAAGGCAGTCTTGTACCTATGTCTAAGGAGCTCTGGAGTTTGTTGAGCAAGTTAAGGCTACCTTTACTAGGAGTTTGTAAAACAAAAAAGGTCAGACAAAACGGAATGTCCCCTAACAGAATCCCATCACCCTTCATCCATGTCACCTCTCCACTCAACACAAACACTCCCCAGCCCCTTACTGCCCCAGATATGACCTAGACTTTGTGTCAGTCATATCTCTTGTTGGAAATTGGGGTCGGTTTGATGGACAAGACTGGACTGGTCGCTAGACACACGGCAGGGACTAGTACAGAGTGGGGATACTATATGTATTGGATCAAACCGATGAGGGATTCCGCCCCCATGAGCTTAGTATATATACACAAGGAAACGTGGCTATGCTATTCTACGAGTCCATTCCGCTATTGGTTAATATCCGCTTACTCATGATGATGCAATATGACGCGATTGGTGCGAAATATTCCAACATCTCTTGGCCTAGACTTCACATCAGTCAGACACTGGCACTTTATGTTGGCCTAGACTTTACATCAGCCCCACCTTTGATGAGATTTGCAATTCACTCCTTCTAGTAATAGTACACCAATGCCTAATCCACCAGCCAATATTGCCAATATTCTCTCATCTCAAGGCAGGTGTTTCCACAAGCAGGGTATCAGCTGGCATAAACTCTTCTTTCAAAGAGGATGAAGCAATGACAGAAGCCAAAGAGACAAAGAATGAGGTGTTTGACAAATACAGAAGTACTATCAGCCTCAACACCTTAGATTTGGTGAAGTAAGTGTACATTCATGTGTTATATTTTTCTATATTGAATTTGCTCCATTGGAATAACCCCATGGATTATACAATTTTTGTGCCACCATCTAAGCTCTCAATGTAAGCAATGTGGAAGTTGGTTTCCTGATACAAAACTGGGAAAGAAGACCATGGACAATCATCTAGATACAGTATGCACTTTAGACAGAATCATAAGGCTAATCAGAACATTGGACGAGGGCATAGATGGAGCTGGTTCATTGGGGTCTAGGTGAGCATAAGATTATTGTCATAACATTCCATTGATTCAAAAAATATGTCAGGACTGAATACAAGACACTCTATACATAAACTTCAAGCTCATTGCAGTGTGCTTGTTTCCATAACCTTCACCATCCATCTTGCAGGTTTCTCACAGATTCATACAAGCAATTGATTTAAATTTTACAATTGCAACTGGATATCACTTTATCCTGCCCAGTGCCTTTGCATCATTAATCAATGCCAATAATGCCAATTTAGGTTGTAATTTACTATTATAATTTTTGCCAAAAATATATATGTTAAATGGTGGGATTTCTCCCTACTCAAAAGTGGTGACATCAAGAGTTTTGAAATTTTATGATGTTTCAAGTTGGAATTTTTTCAAAAGTTTTTGTTACATATTTCTCCATAAAAGTCTACATTAATCTGTGGAATTTCCCCTGATGCAAAAAGTGGTAAATTACCACAGTCCCGAAAAACGACACTTTCTGTCAGAATTATCCCATTCCACCCTTTGGGGTTGCTTTTTCCCACCTCCTGGTCTCACAGTGAGTACAGTAGTGGGACTGAAGAAGTGACATACGATTTGTACTTCAACAGTCTCTTCACTCTTTGTTCTAATCTATCCGCCTTATACACCTCAGCTGTCATACACACACAGCAGATTTTCATGATTTCATGATGGGCCTGACGCATGCTTATAGTTTGCTTGAGTACAACATTTCAACTTGAATTTCAGCCAAACACGGTAGTGTACCCTTCTCAGGTGGACAGGATCCCACGACCACCAAGCACAATGAGTATGACATCCTAACGCTCTTGTGCCTCCAAATCGCTCGCACCACAGGTTCTACAATGTCCCGTTATCATATCCAATGACAAATTTATCAATGATGACCATTTATAGACTGCGAATTGTGGATTGAGAAAGGTGTCACTACGCCAAACCTACGGGAGCCCAGAAGATCTGCAAGACACGGAGCCCGTGTTTCCTTCCCTCCGACCGGCGTAACCAACCTAAGTAAGTGCTTGAGGCCTAGGGGGGCTTCCAACTACCACGGTGCACGGATGCTACACAATGCTCAAACACCACGAGCTTTTTGATAGGCTTTGCCAAATTTAAACCGTCTCGTAGGAACACCGTGCATTGAACCTATTTTTCGATGTACTGCCTTCGATAGTCCATCAAGTTGCTCTTTCCCCTCCGAAAAAACTCACTTCCTCATCATTGCTACATCTAACCATCATACAAAGTCTCGGAAAAATACTGCGCCTGATATGTGAAGCCGATAACGAGTGATGAACGTCGGAGCTTGTTTGGTATGTACATCTCGAGCTCGTAATCCATTTACATCCCACTGCTTGTGCCAAAAGAATCTTGGACGTGGGAACTCGACGAAAAGCTACTACATACGTCGTCTGATCATATCAATGTTACGGCCGACGGTTTGGTAGATCATGGCTGCTTTGACTGAGCAGTCTACTTATGGCGACTACCGCTGAGATCTTCAGGCATACATCAACTGCGGAATCGTCATGTTACCAGGGATGGGCTCGTCGGAAGAAACCGGCTACAGTCGTGTGGTCAGATTTGATACACGAATGTGTTTTGATCATAAAAACAAGTCCTACTCATTCTAAAATGCCTGTGGTCATCGCAAAGTCGTATTCGTTACCATTATGGAAGAGGAAGTCCAACCACTTCCCCGACTCGGGCTCTCCTTCATCCCAACCACCAAGACCCGAGGATAACAGGATCATCATCAAACATCTCGTATCTCTTCAAGATTATTTTGTTGTTTTGTTTTTTTAAACCAGGCTTAGCAGAAGGACCTAATCCTGAGCCCTAAGGGCCAGATCTATCCGTTTCTTCATGGCGAGTACCACAACCATATGAAGATAAAACGCTCCTTGTTTGTCTCTTTTCCTTACGCGTACCTATGTGATTCGGGATACCACCCGTACTTCTGGTTGAAGATGAAGTGTATGCATAGGGTAAGTAGAGTGTGTCTAAACCACACACATGTTCATATTACTTTGCTAGACATAACATGGCTCTGGCGGTGCCGGTGAACGCTTGAACGTTTGAACTCTTGAGGCATACACTAGCGTTAGCAAACTTGACGTCATTGCCTTTCGAATTCAATTTCCGAAATTTAGCTCTATCCTTTACTTTTTATTACTACAATCAAACTGTTTCACAAATATGGTCGCCCCAAAGGACGCAACTTTGCCAGCACCAGGAACAGGGTTTGAACCTGGTCGACGAAACACGGAACTTCAATCTCATGTTGAGTTCTTCGACCCAGACGGCGATGGGATTATCTGGCCGAAGGATACGTATGTACTGTCTTGCTTCCTAGCTTCTTTTTTTGTTTGAATTGATACATAGATATCTTGGTTTTCGAGCACTCAGATTCAACGCGCTGTTTGCCCTTGTAGCGATGATCGTTATTCATGGCGGGTTTTCGTGAGTACTACAACCATATGTGGATAAATTTATTACCGCTAAAGATAAAACGCTCTTTTCTTGTCTCTTTTCTTTATGCGTACTCTTTAGCTATGTGACTTGGGGTTCCTTCCTCCCGGACCCATTCTTCCGATTGAAGATCAAATATATGCATCGGGTAAGTAGAGTGTGTCTAAACCGCGCCATGTTCGATTCACATCATGTTACTTTTCTAGGCAAAACATGGCTCTGATTCTGAGGCATACACTAGCGTTGGCAATTTTGACCAAGCGAGATTTGATTCTCTGTTCAACATGTACTCTTCAAATGGTTCCCATCTGACTGCGATGGAAAGCTTGCGCATGCTACGCGGGAATAGAAACATGTTTGATCTTGTGCGTCTTTATTTCCAAAAAGGCCAAACCTTTTCAATTGGACATCCAACTTACCACTACTCCCAACCGCTTTTTGTCCGATATAGTTTGGATGGCTCGCAGCGGCGTTTGAATGGTCTACAGCTTATATTATGATCTGGCCCGATGCACAAGGCATGAAAAAGGAGGATGTGAAAGCGGTTTTTGATGTAACGTTTTTTTTTTTTTTTGGTATTTGCTTTTCACACGTTGTGGCGCTCACTGCTTGCGTTCAGGGATCCATTTTCTATAGAATTTCTGGAAGGGCGCCTGAATGATAGATGAGGTTTGGATGATAGATTGGGTTTGGATGATGGATTGATTACTTCCGCTGCACTTTATATTTGTTTGAACGGTTAATGGAGATCAGCGAGGGAAAAAGGACTCGAAGGACTTTAGATAGAGCCACTCGAGATATTTTTTTATTAATTTGAAGAGTATGATAATAGTAGGTTAATAGTAGTAATATTCTTTAGTACTATGGCACTCAAATCATGACGCATTTCATAACACATGATGTAGACCCCGTCGCCTCGAGAAGAAGTTGGGGCGGTAGAAATCAGGGACTGTAAGACGACGATCATGCATCCGCCTTGCACTATGTTCTACTAGAAATATCCGCTTAACTAGTGATCATTGGGCCGTGGGTGTGGTCCGGGAAGGATGACTCGGACCGTGTTATCTCAAATACGATGCATACCCAAGCTTGGTAGGTACTTTACTCTCCTGTACTTGAGCGCTTGAGCACCGAGTACCGAGTAATGATATATGATAACCGACCTTGTCGCACATTATCGATATCCGGATTCTGATGGTGGTGGCGGTTAATGATACTATCCACAGGACCACAGCAGCCTTCAATTGCTATGCACCGCATGAAGTAAGAAAAAATTTCAAATATTTGGGAATAGGCAGTACGAGTAGGCGAAGAAGACACTGGTCTATCAGTACTTACGCCCTTTGTGGGATGAATTACTTACGCCCTTCCATTGGATGCTCCTTACAAAAAATGACAAGGAATCGAGAACTGGAAGTGGGGAGGGAAGTATACTAGTACGAGTGAAATATTTAATTATTTTTATCAAAGAGAAGGGCCAGAGGTATTTGCTGTCGTGCGTGAATCACCACGTCCGTCGAATTATAAAAGTCTGCTCGGACGGTGGAGAGAGATGATACCACTGATGGGAGGATCAGACCCAATCTGTATTTTATTGGTTACCAGAACTCAGAAGAATTCGAATTTGAGGGTCAACACGTTTCCCGTCAACTTTCAAATGAGTAACCTACTATGTAAGCAGAAACTCGAGGCTTTGGAGCGAGGCTTGAAGAATTAGTTCAAAAATCCCAAAAGATTTGAGAAGATATGAATAAAATAAAAAAAGCATATAGGTCGTGGTCTAGAGAAAACGGGTGGTCAAATTACTCAGTGCGCGTTGCTGTCAATTCTTTTACATCATAAGTAAGGTTCACATCCGTTGCAGCCTTTTCTAAACAAAGTCTATAGTGACAATTTCGTGTACCTGTCAATGTCACCATGATCGAAGTGAAGATAAAAATAAAATGTCGAGCGGACACACCAGTTTTACAGGCAGTTTCGCGGAACATCCTATTATTGGGGAGCTTCATAGTAATATATAGTATCTTCCAAGAAAGAGCGATATAGGGTGGCAAATCAGAACTGCTCACTTGATGGATCGGATATTGTAGATAGGGTCGATCGAGAATCTAGTTCGAAATTCGAAACAATAATAACCACACGAGTCGTATAGAGAGAGCTGGAAGGATCCAATGATGGTTCTTGCTGGGGGTAAAGAACGCAGGATTTCATCCCGGAAATACAGGCTTGGATTAGCTCTTGGATTCAGCTTCCAGGCTGGGATCGTCTTTGCTTTTAATGATTCTCGTAGGTTCCAACATATTCTCAATGACAAAGAGACCATCTGAGAATACGAAGAAGTTTTCAAAGAAAAGAAAAGATACACGTCATCAAATCAAATAACATTGTGGAAAACAAAAAAAGGAAGAAAGGAAGGGTGAAAGGAGGTGAGATGGCAGCACGTACTTGGACCATCGTTCTCATCCGCTCTCCACTCCGCCTCTTTCAAATCTTTGGCAACACCAGTGAGAACGTGTCGTTTGACAAGCCTTCTCCTGGCGTCAATTGGATCGACTTGGACGAACCATCGTTCGTCTAGAAGAAGACCACCTTCACTCCATGGCTCGATGGATAAGAAAGTGTATAATCCTTCGATAATCACAATCCGATGGTATGGGTATATAGAGACAGCATCCGGAGTAGGATCTTTCAACGCATGGTCGAAAGAGGGTGCGGTGATTATTGAGCCCTTGCTGCTAATAGTGGTATCGCGTAGGGCGCGAATAAAAGAGACATAACCGGGCCCATCGAAAGTCCAGTGGCTGCCACGTCTGTCGTGAGCTGTTTGGGGGTCGGGAAAGACATCTAGTTGGGCACGGGTGAAATGCCATCCGTCAAGCCCCACCAAGATAGCTCGCGGATGTTGGACACCTCCGATGGCTTGTATATCCTGAGTAGTAACGGCTTTGTCTAATTCGATAGAACTAAGCCCAGCGGCGCCCTGCTTGCGATGGAGATCCAGAATATCATTGATGCGCTGAGTGAGGAGCTGAGCAAATGTTGTTTTCCCAGAAGCTGGGATTCCCGAGATGCCCACAAGGAGACGTCGTGGCTCTGTCCATGGGTCTGCTGTGCCATCCAGGCTGTAAAGAATGTTCTCTAGTCTGTGTACTAGAGAATGAGCCAACTGAACTGTTTCTGACTCCATAGTAGCTGTGGCACACTGCCATTTTTGTAAATGACAGGACGGTGGCTTTAACTTTCTATCAAAACCGCCATCTTAAAAGGAGCAAATAATCTCAATCTCATCATGGCCAGTAATTCAAGCGATATAGTATTGAAAAGGTACTTTTGTTCAAAGTCGTAATTCCTCTATGCTCATGTCAACCGACCAGAGCCAATCCCTCAACTATACAAGATAAGTTCATGGTCGGATATCAGGGATGGTACGTTTGATATACCAGTTGGGATTTTATGTTATAGACGTCCGATCTGTTATCCCGTAACCTGATTATCCGTTTGAACAGGTTCACATGTCCAGGCGATGGAGAACCAGTTGGCCCAGGTGAGGCGTACTTGTTCCTGAATTCCTCCTACTTCATCTCTGACGTGCTTTCACGGTTATTAAAGGTCATCACGGCTGGTTGCATTGGTTCAACCATCCTATTCCAGATGGTGGTCGACCAAACACCGATGCATGGCCTGATGTCTCAGAATATCAACCCTCAGAACTGTACCCAGCTCCCGGACTGAAAACTAAGTCCGGAGAACAAACTTTCCTGTTCTCCTCACGAAATCCAGACACTGTAAAACGGTATGTATCCGATGATCATCCAAAATGAACTTAAATTTTCATCCATTCAAGGCATTTCCATTGGATGGCGAAACATGGTGTAGATGGCGCCTTTCTTCAACGTTTTGCAGGTCAATGTGATCTAGAATCGGGGAGTGAAGGGATCAGACGCATCCGTGATGAAGTTGGAGAACGTGTCAGGGAAGCTGCAGAGCTAGAAAGTCGTGTTTTCGCGATTATGTGAGTCTCTCCACAATTTTGTTCACTTGTGTCCTTTCTTTTGTGGCTTTTTTTTATACAATTTGTTGTTTCTATGATTGATAGGTATGATGTGTCGGGTGTTCCTCCAGATCGTATCCAAAAGGTTCTAGAACGAGACTGGGTACACCTTGTCCGTACTCTCAGGGTTCTAGACAGTCCAAATTATCTTAGAGAGAAAGGAAAACCTGTCATTGCATTATGGGGTAAGAATCGTTTGACTTACCTTCTTTTTTGTTCTCTGGACTCACTTAAAACCAATTTTTGACACCCAACAAGGCTTTGGATTCGACAATTCTGGTCATACACCTGCTCTTGTGCGTGCGATCACCGAATTTTTCAGGAACACTACCCCTGGTGGCGTTTACATTATGGCTGGTGTTCCCGCCCATTGGCGCACAGCGGAGGGCGATGCAGATCGAAACCCTGGATTCTTGGACGTTTGGTTAAATGATTTTGACGCCATCTCTCCGTGGACCGTCGGTCGCTACAGTACCGAGCAAGAAGCAGACAAATTTGCTGAAACAAAGATGAAAGGAGATGTGGCACTGATCAAGAAACTAAATGAAGATAGTGCAGTACGAAAAATTGACTATATTCCAGTAGTTTTACCTGGTGGCTCCGTAAGTCTATCAAAATTTTGGTTTCGTTTTTTTTTTATATGGTTGTTGCTGTGGCATCTGGAGCTTATCTGACCTTTCAAGGGATACAATTTGTCGGAAGGGAAATGGGGTTTCAATAACATCAAAAGAGAAGGTGGTAGATTTCTTTGGAAGCAGATCTATAACGCCCGTCAACTTGGAGTCCGTACTATATATGGAGCAATGTGGGACGAGTGAGTGCGATATTGAAGATGTTTTCCATTATTAATCTATTTTTTCCACCCCTCCATCGTTCATCCGGCAGATACGATGAAGGCACGGCGTTCATGCCAATAGTTGGACATGAAGACAAGCTCCCCGAATCGAATAAACACCCTTTTCTAGCACTTGATGCAGATGGCTATGATGTTCCATCCGATTGGTATGTCAAACAAACTTTTTTTTTTCATTTTGATCGAATACTTGTCTCCCAAAACTATAAAAGTCAAAAAAAAAAAAAAAATACAACTGACTTCGTAATCTCCTTGTTTTATATTTATATAGGTATATGCGCATATGTGGTCTCGCCGTTGAAGGTCTTCGGAATGAAAGACCTATCCTTGAAGCTTTTCCTCAGAAGGAGTTAGAGCATTATTGGTCTTCGCGTCCGATATATGAAGATGCCAACTCTAAATCTAAAGAATTTATGTCAGGGTCATCGGCTTCGGCTGAATCGGGTAATACTGCTAGTGGTGTCGATCCTGGAGGTGGACAAACGTATGCGGAATGGCTCGCTCTTCAGAAAGAGGAAAAAGATGAAGTGCCGCCTCCGCCTTATACTTTGGAAGACGATGATGATCAATCGCCAGATCCTATTCCATCACAACCCGTAACGAATGCCAACACGCGCGCTGCCGTTGTCGCAACGGCTCAGGAAGTTCCGTCTGTTGTAGTGCAGAATGCGGCTGTGGTAGCAAATGCTCAACCTGTTGCGTCTTCGAGCTATGCCGTCGCGTCTCCGCCTGCGGTTAATATCAGTACCCGTCCTTCGTCTGCTGTTTCAGCTTCACAGGCGCAGGCATATCCTCAGGTTTCGAGCCATCTTGTTGCGTCCCCGCCTGCGGTCAATATTAGCGCTCGTCCTACGGCTGCTGCCCCAGCTTCACAGGCGCTTCAGGTTAGCGCACAATCTTCTCAGCCATATCCACCCAGCCGAGGACATTCTCCTCAACTGTATCCTCCTCCTGGTGGCATGCATCGTCCACAGTCGCGGCCTCCCTCTGGAGGACATTCTCCTCAATCATATTCGCCGTCTGGTGCTTCACAACATCCACTGCAATCACATTCTCCAACACCCGCTCAATCATACCATCCACAATCTGTTACCCCTCAAGGACAACTGCATCTTGTTACAAGTCACAGTGATCTTCCTTCTGGCACTCCGCATTCGCATAATCAGCTTCCTCAGGGTCAATTCCCTCCTGCTCATTCTCCAAAACGGGTTCAACATCCTCAATCGTATTCACCTGCTGGAGGTTCATCTTACCAAGGCTATGCCACTACAGGGCACTCTCACGGGTATCCTCCTGCCGGCGCTCCGTCTCAGGGGTATAATGCACAGTCTGCTCAATCTTATCCTAGTAGCGGAGACCCGGTTCGTCAAGGGTATCCTCCTGCGGACGGATCATCACTCCAAAGCTATCATAACCAATCACAAGATCCGGCCACTATACTTGCCAATGAGTTTGGACGTCAAAACATTTCAGGGCCGAGTGGAGGCGGTGGTAGTGGAAGATTACCAACGCCTCCGCCTCTACATCCGACTCATCCCGGCAACTCTGGATATCATGTAAGTCGTCCGCCGAGACCGTCAACAGCAGGACACGCAAGGCCTCCTTCTCGAACGCAAAACCGGCCCGCTGCTGCCTCTCCGTCTCCTTCTAATACACCGTTGTCATCTCCTCCTGTACGAGCAAGTTCCTCTGCACAAAACCGGCCGCGTTGGCCACCCGCAGAATGGGACTTGGATGCACCTCCAGTACAGAAATTTTCTACTCACCCCGAGCGTAGACCATCTAGCGGGCTTGACGGAGCTAATCTGACACGACCTCAAACACTATCAGCTTCTTCATACAAACCTACTGGAGGATCAGCGCTCAGACCAACGTCAAGCTTAAGTAATAGGCCTCCGTCGCGTCCAAACACAGCTTCCAATACGAACACGCCTCCTGGTCATTATTCACCTCCTGTCACTGAGTCGGCATATAATAATGTAGGAAATGCGCATGATCATTCTAACAATTATGGGAGTTCGTCTTATGTATCTACGGGTCCTCTTATGCATGGTCAACATGGATCACCTATAGGTTTCCCTACTGGTCCACAATATAACGTGCAATCGAGCTATCCAGGCCAACAAGGTACTTCGACGTACAATTCTACTGTACAGGGATCGAGTTACACCTCTACACCAGTACCAACAATATCTTGGCCAGGGCCTGTATCTGGACATGTTTCTCCACCTGATAGTCCACCTATTGCCTTCCCAGGTAGTCAATTGTCGTACAATAGCCCTGGGCCATCATATGATTCTGGTGTTGGGGGATCTCATTATCTTGGCGGACCTTCTTTCCCGTCTAGTTCTTCGTCGTATGGTGGCGGTGTATCGTTCCCGCAAGCTCCTCCTGGTGGTGATGGAGGTTATTTTGGTAGTAATATGCCGTCGTCGACGTTCCCTAATCAAGGTTATGGTAGTGGTTCGCCGTCTGGGTTCCCATCATCGAGTCCTTCTTATCCTCAATCATCCTCTGCACCTTTGGAGTCTACTGGACCTCATCGTAAGTAATTATCATCCCTTCGTCTATTCTTTCATTTTAATGACGGATTATAGAATTTCCGGCTCCGTCAATGGATTACCCTTCGTCTAGTAGTGCTAAACCTTCTTTACCTGGTGCAGCGTTCGGGCTTGCGCTGAACGCTGTTGATAAGGTGGCAGGCCGAACGAAAAGGGATCGACTTGAGAGTCATGTTGAGACTCTCGCACAGAGTAAGTGGGGTTGTTTGATTATTTCATGACTGTTTGCTGAATGATGAAACTGTTCTTTTCTTGGTATCAGCTGGTAGCAAGCTACTTAATAAATTCAAGTAAGAAAAACAAGGTGGGAAGGATAAGGAAAAACGTTACGCTTGTGGTAAGTACCGGGTTGATGGATAGCAATGATTGACTGATAATTGTAAGGAAGATGAAACGCCGGTTTGTGTGCTTATAGATCTGGTTTCTTCCAGAGATTTGGAATGATGTAGAGTGCTTAAGGATTGGTGTAAATTCACGAAGAGGACGAGATCGTCCCAGGACTATGTATTATCGTTACATGGATCTCGGGCCGACCATGAAGGTCTGTTTCCGAAGGTCGCCGCCAGGCTTTTATAACTGGGATTTATAAAAGATATATGATTGACGGTATATGTGTATACCCTGCAGCATTAACATTGTTCCCGTGAGATGTTTGTAGATTCATCTAGAGCTACTAGTGACGGCGTCGATGACAATTTTTTGTTGTTGTTACCATAGTGTGAGAACTTTCATATTACTTGTGATTCTATCCACGATAGTTAACAGCGATAGCTAATCGACTCAGCAACAATGAGGTAAAAAGAAGAAAGGATCACAAGGTGTGGTTCACTTGGCCAATTGATGAAGGTATTATAGTGTGTTTTTATTCTTGGAATTCTGGACCATCCGAATGGATGAGCATAGCGGCAGATCCAACATGTGTTTCAACATGAGGATGAATTTTGGGGGGTTTGACATATATTTCAAGATCAGAACGATTGGAAGTGGATACGAGGAATGTGTATCGGTGGGGTTACAAAGGTAAATGAGGGTAGTTACAGATTGGGACCCCCTCCCCTTAACTAAGTGAAAAAGCATACAAGAGGCCCGGGTTCCGCGAACCCATATACGTAAAAACTCTGCAAAGAACTCTCTTTTTTTTTTCTCTCTTTTTTTTTTTTTTTTTTTTTTTTTCAAGATTGGTATACCCAGTTGTGCCTGAACTTCTAAATTTCACCATCTCGAGGTTAACGTATTAGATCGGGGGAAAAAAGAAATATATAACATCAGCGTACCATTTCACCCGCCCACTCTTGTTAACTGTCGCCGCCCATCCCATGATGCAGGCGTATAACAGCTTTGACTACCCTCACCATCCCCATCACCCTTATCTCGCTGCCCCAGATGGCTCCCAAAATTTCACAAATGGCTTCTCGAGGGGATCATCCTTTACTTACCCACATCAAGACTATCGATATTTCGTTGACCGCGGAGAGCTTGCCTCTAGACTCTGCACGACAAGTCTTGTGGACAACAACTCCTTGGACGCCACCGGGATCGGATTCGCCGGGAACCCTTCATCTGGCAACACCTTTATCGTTCCCGAGGATATATCGGTGTACAATCAATGGGATTGGTCTCCAGCCGCCCATCCAATTGTCGCGCCTGCTCCAGTTTATCCACCGCCTCAGGTTTTTTCATCCGTTAAAAGCAACAGGAATCCACCTTCATCATCCACCGTCTGTTCCCCAACAGCGCAGCTCCCTACACCTGCTGCGATGGCTGTTCTTCTCAATCCAAATGGTCGATCGTCTCAAGTTGGGGACCACCAGCACCACCAGCACCAGCAGCAACACTCACAGTTGGCAGATTATGAGATCCCACAAGGGTCTGCTATGATGATCTCTCACCACACGTCGGTTACGGCCAGACCTATCCGTCCGGTAGAGCCGGTCGTAGCCGTTCAAGGCGTCCCTGACTCTCCATCGCGGGAGAAGAAACACGCCTGTACCATGTGTCATAAACGGCAAGTGCTTTTTTTCTTTTTTTTTCGCTCATACTAAATTCAAAAATTTACTGATCATCTGAATTAAAACAGCTTTGACCGTCCAAGCACCTTGAGAAAAGTGAGTAATTATTCTTTTGTAGAAGAAAAGATAAATCTTTTTTTTAATTGTATCAATCTTTTTTTCTAGCATCTTCTCGTCCACACTGGTGAAAAGGGTATGTTCAATCCATGAACTGTAAAAAATAAATAACGATCTCACCCCTCTTATCCTTTTTTTTATAGCTTTCGTCTGTGCTACATGTGGTCGTCGTTTTGGGGTTGCATCCAACCTAAACAGACATGTCAAGCGATGCATTTTGAAACCTGTGAATTCACCATCTTCGTCCCATAACTCGACATCTGGATCTCCTCCTGCTAATTCTCCTACCTCATCATCTCAACTGGTCTCTTCTACATCCACACCAACGCCTCCTCATGAAAGCAACCCTTCCGTATCTAGAACAGGAAAGCGTGCGCGTGTGCCAATCTCCCCACCCACTAGGGCTTCCCCTTCAAGCTGCTCTCAGTCCCCGCCAAATGCTGTTCCGGGTCAATCAACATCAACCGCAACCTCCTCATCATCATCATCAACAACAACACCCAAACCTCCAGGTCAAAAAAGACGACGCCGAGCACCCTCACCCTCCCAATGGATCCCTGGTACACTCCAAAACTTCAATTTACACTCAGAAGACTCTTACCGTGCTACAACGGTGCCTCTCCCACCCGTTCGTCGGAATTTACCCAGAGAAGAACGAAATTCCTGGGATGAGAATGTCAATCATGCTCCATATCATCCTTGTGGATGGAGTGGAACGCTTCCTGGTCCTGGTCTTGGACAGGGAACTGGATTAGGAGGGAAAGATGTGAGAAACATGAATTTTGGAGGGAGATCTGGATTTATGCTTGGACGGGTACTTGTTTTTTGAAAGATTATTCCGTGGTATCCATTGGGGAATTTTTTTTTTTTGTTAGAAGTGATT
>Ga0193743_1001655_pt1 | contig 16406 bp, 15 predicted proteins | sample L2c2metaG_FD_143038 | JGI IMG/M metagenome (GOLD analysis project Ga0193743, IMG submission 143038) | Soil microbial communities from a riparian zone of the East river system, Colorado, United States - L2c2 | ecosystem: Environmental > Terrestrial > Soil > Riparian zone | place: USA: East River...
CCCAGCCTGTTGTTCAGCGGCTTAGCCTTGATCGTATTCGCCATGGTCATGTCGGCGGTTGCGCATCGAAGGCTCCCGCACGCGCAAAGCGCCAAGCGCACCAGTCCAATGCTGGGCGTCATCGCATCCATTTCCGCGGGCCTGATACAAGGATTTTTCTATCCGCAGTTGATGCGTTCCATCTCTCCCGCCTTCAGTTCCTCACCCATCGTGCCTGGGATGTTAACGCCCTATTTGGCCTTGGTCTTCTTCGCCGTTGGCGTGCTTGTCAGTAACTTACTCTGGAACACCATATTTATGAAAATCGGAGGGGTGACTTACGCGGATTATTTCCGTGGAAGTTTGAAACTGCATTCCATTGGCATCTTAGGCGGAGTGATATGGATGATCGCCCTGAGCTTTAACGTCGTCGCCTCAAGCGTTGCCGGACCGGCAGTTTCCTATGCTCTGGGGCAAGGTGCAACACTGATCGCGGCCTTGTGGGGCCTGCTGGTATGGCGCGAATTTCGAGATGCGCCCACCGGAACAGCCAAATACATTGCATTCATGTTAGGCGGCTACACAATCGGTCTTGCCTGCATTGGTGCAGCTTCGGCATAACGCCAAGGGCCATCATTTAAAAATAGAGATTAAGGATACGTGTGAAGAAAATTCTGAATGATCCCACGCAGTATGTCAATGAAATGCTGGAAGGCCTTTCGGCCGCGCACCCGGCACATTACAAGCGCATTGGGGAGGAAGGCCGGGTAATCGTCCGCCCGGATGCTCCAGTCAAAGGAAAAGTCGGTATTATTACTGGAGGCGGATCCGGGCATCTCCCTGTTTTTACCGGCTACGTCGGACCGGGCTTATTGGATGCCTGCGCTATTGGCGATGTGTTTGCGTCCCCCGGTGCGGACCTCATCGCCGAAGCAATCCGCGCAGTGGACGCAGGCGCCGGAGTTCTGAACCTGTTTGGAAACTACGGGGGCGACGTGATGAACTTCGAAATGGCCAGCGAGATGGCGGAGTTGGAGGATCTGAAAACCGCCACGGTGCTGGTTGCGGACGACGTGGCCAGCGCCGCGCCGCACGAACGCCAAAAACGCCGCGGCATCGCGGGAATGGTCTATTGTTTTAAGATTGCCGGGGCCAAGGCCGCTACTTTAGCCACTCTTGAGGAAGTCGCCGCCGCGGCTCAGAAGACGGCCGATTCGTGCCGAACCGTTGGTGTTGCGTTGACGCCCTGCATCCTGCCTGCAGTCGGCAAACCTACTTTCACCATTGGCGACGGCGAGATGGAAATCGGCATGGGGATACACGGGGAACCGGGTGTTCGCCGCGGACCCCTGCAAACAGCCGATCAGATCGCAAACGAAATGCTGGACATGCTGTTGGCCGATCTGCCGCTGGCTTCCGGCGATCGCGTCTCCGTACTATGCAACAGCCTAGGAGCCACTCCGCACGAGGAACTCTATATCGTCTACCGGATTGTTGCAAGACGCTTGCGAGACTTTGGCGTGACCATTGTTGCTCCTATGGTGGGCCGTTACGCGACTTCCATGGAAATGGCCGGTATGTCGATTACCTTCTGCAAGCTGGACAGTGAGTTGGAACAGTCGCTTCTCGCGCCTTGCGATTGCCCGTTCCTCAAGGTGTGACATGTCCGATCAAATGACCACAGATTCTATCGTCTGGGCCTTGAACCGCGTGAAGGAAAGCCTTCCACACCATGCAGACGAACTGAATGCTCTTGATGGAGCGTTAGGCGATGGCGACCTCGGGGTAACACTATCGCGTGCGGCCGAGCGCCTGGGAACTGATCCGTCAACCGTTACGAGCGACATGGGAGCGCTCTTCCTCAACAGCGCTAAAGCGTTTTCCGGCGCCTCCGGCTCGACTTATGGAACCTTGCTGGCGACTGGTTTGATGGCAACCGCCAAACAAACCAAAGGACGCTCCACTGTGCCCTGGCAGGAAATCACTCAGTTACTCGCCGCTTCCGGCGCTGCCATGGCTGCGCGCGGCAAAAGCCAGTTAGGAGACAAGACCGTCCTCGACGTCATCGAAGCAGCGCGGCGCGCCACGGAAACGATTGACGATCCCGCCAAACTGGCCGGAGCAGCCCTCCAGGCAATCGACGACGCCATCGTCGAATTTCGCTCTGCGCCCTTCAAACAGGGGCGCGCACGAATCTTTGGAGAGAAAGGCGTTGGCCGCGACGATCCAGGAATGATCGCGTTCAAATACATTGTGGAAAGCTTGCTGCCCACCAGCAAACCCGAATGAGATTTACAGGCCCTGATAACTCTCCGCCTTGAGTAGAGTCCTCAGCTTCGCCAATTGTTCTTCCGCCGTTTGCATCATCCAAGCCGGCCGGCCTAGTGCTTTTGCCTGATCTACATACTTTTGCCCGGCCTCTTCGTCACGGAGTCCGGTGTAAGCTTCGGCCATAGTCGTCACCACCCAAAACTGTTCCTCCGCGCGCAATCCGCTATTGCTTGACAAAAGCGCTTCGCAAATGGTCAGCACCCGCCTGCGAATTCGCTGCGCCAGCACGATATCCGTCGTCGCCTCCGCCCCCGCTGAAAGCGATGCTCGTAAGTCATAAAGGTACGCTAGATTAATTCCGTTATAGTAATCATTTCTTAAATAAAATCCTTTTTCATAAGCCAGAATTGCAGTGTTCAGGTTTTCCAGATTCTTCGTGAGATCCCATACACGCTTATGAATGGCGCCCCAAAGGCCCAGCGTCTCCGTGTCGGTGGAAACGTCGGGAAGCAGTTCAGACAGAATCGTTGCGGCATTCGTCAGTGCTCCCAGCGCATCCGGAGTCTTACTCTTGTAAGTAGCGAAAGCCAGCCTCTGCACGATGTACGGGTCCTTCGGCGCCATGGATCTCACCAGGGTCAGCAGCGTTTTCGCTGTTTCGAAGTCGCTTTTTTTGATCGCCGAATTGGCCTGCTCCATAAGCACGCTCATCGTGGGATTGGGGGGAGCGCCGCCCGCCGCGGCGTCTACCGCCGCAGATACAACGGCGCTAGGCGAAGATTGCGCTACAGCCTGTTCGACCTTCCGTCTTGCTGGTGGATCCAGGTCGGAAAAGAAGGCATAGATCGGGCTGTCTTTCTCGGGCTTCTCCGAAATGATCCGAATGGCATCCGTGAGTGCTGCCTTCATCCTAAGTACCTCGCCAAAGTCGATACCCTCGCCCAGGTGTTGATACTTTCGAACAGCCAGGTGAGTGACATCGAACGGAAATGTCATTTTGTCCTCGGCGATCGTGATGGTCGTATAAGGCCTCAGCGCATGCCGCACGCCTAGCTCATAAAAGGCATTGGCGTTCGAGGTCGAAATGTCGGCGATGACAACGTCAGCAGTGAGCAATTGATCGTACATAGGCACGTCGATCAGTCCAGAGCGAACAATCTCATCGGCGCGCTTGCATTCCAGGCCGGCTTCGAGCGCGGCGGGCTTGATGATGTATTGATATGACTTATCCAAATCGAGCACGCGGCCGGTCTGGAAATCGGTTTTTTTGCCAAATCCCATAACCACGAAGCACGTCTTTTTATCTGGCATCAACATCTCCTTAGCGACCGTCATTCTATCCTAGGAACGCAACCCTCCAGCACGGGAAGAAAATTCCGCTAACGCCCGGGAATGACGTCGATTTGTAGCTTTGGGTCGGTAGAGGGCACATCCCTAGTCGGCACGCCGTATTCGGCGCGGACGATGTTACAGCCCTGCGCGATGGCGCTCGCTTTGTAGAAGGCAATGTCGCGGTTGCAACCCTGCCGGCCGAAGCCGCAGTCGCTTGACACAACCAGGCGGTCAAGCGGAATGTATTTCAGAGCCTTGCGGATCTCGGCCGCTACGTCCTCCGGGCGGTCGGCCTGGAGCGTGCGATGGCTAACCACCCCGACGCAGATCTTCTTTTTCAGATCGTGCTTAAACGGCTCGAACAATTCCAAGTCCTGCTGGTTCCGGTCTTTCATTTCAAGAGTCCAGACGTCTCCGCGGCACCGCTCCAAGTAGATTTCGATGGAATTGGCGTAACTCGTATTTTCCATGACGCGCTGCATGTTTGGATTGCCCCAGCAGGTATGGATCCAGAGCTCCACATCGTCAAGTCCCTGAACTTCGCGGTTGAATGCGTCGATCATGAACTTCACCTCGTCATGATCTTTACCGTAAGTGTTGGCCATGAAATGGAAGGTGGGTTCTTCAATCTGAATGCAGCGGCAACCGGCATCGCGCAACGCCAGTAGTTCTTTGTTCATCGCCTCGGCCATATCCCAGATGACCTGACGCTTGTCTTTGTATTTAGGCGTGTGGATGTCCAGGAAGAGGGCCATCACCTGGGAGCAGCACGTGCCGAACTTGACCGGTTTGCGGGACTTGGATTGGGCCATGCGCCACAGTTTCGGATAGTCGAGCGGGCGGTGCTCGATTTTGTCCACGACGTGCGGCCAGCGCCAGCCGGTATAGATTTCATTGAGTAGCGTACCGGGCGGATAGTGAAGCCAGGGGGCGGTGGTCTCCTCCGGCTGCAGGTAGTCGCCTTCGAAGCCGGCCCAGCGCTGCAGCGGGTAATGGTGCCAGGAGCGCCCGGCCAGGTCCTCATCCAGATGGAAGTCGCCGTGAGTCAGAATGTCGAGGCCGGCGCGCTCCTGGTCGCTAATCACGACAGCAAGGGCGTCTTGAAATTTTTCGCGGAAGCGAATATCGAGCATGCACGTGTCCAGAGGGCGGCCCCACATGCTGACGTCAAACCAGCGTGGGCGCGGAAAGGAACCGGTGACGGTGCTCGGAAGAATCAGGTCGGCGGTAGTAGTGAACATGCTTAGCTCCTGGCCGGTAGTGTATCGAGGAGCGAAGTAACTATCGTCTGGTATATACTGTCCGAAGCTTCGAGGAGTAACCATTAATGAGTGCAGTTCTGGAGCTAAATAGTTCGGGACCGGATGTTGTTGCCTTACAACTCTCGCTGCGGGATGCTGGTTTCAATCCCGGATCGATCGATGGATTGTTCGACCTCGGTACGCAGGCCGCCGTGCTTGCGTTCCAGCGCAGTGAAAACCTTGCCGCCGACGGCATAGTTGGCCCGAATACCGCGCGAGCTCTTAAACTAGCAACCATCCCATCCATCCCGTCGGCCATACCGGGTGTTACCGTCCAGGTTGTTTCACGCATGTTTCCGCTCACGCCGATCGGCAATATCAGGATAAATCTGCCCACAGTTCTGGATGCGCTGGTCCTCACGAGCCTGGTCGATTCGGCGATGGTGCTGATGGCGCTTTCGACTATTCGTGCGGAGACAGAGTCTTTTAGGCCGATCAGCGAAGGGCGTTCGCGCTTCAATACCTCTCCCGCCGGCCACTCGTTCGACCTGTACGACAATCGCAAGGACCTCGGGAATAAAGGTGAACCGGACGGCGCGAATTTCTGCGGACGGGGCTTCGTCCAACTTACAGGCCGCGCGAATTATACGAAGTATGGCGAGGAAATAGGCCAAGATCTCGTGAGAAATCCCGAGTTAGCCAACGAGCCGGTAATTGCCGCTGAATTACTCGCGAGGTTCCTCAAGGATCGGGAAAACCGCATTCGCGAGGCGCTAGCCGCGGGCGACTTGGCAACCGCGCGCCGCTTAGTCAACGGCGGCAGTAATGGCTTAGAAAGATTTCAGGATGCGTTTGCAATCGGCCTCCGCTTTCTTTCCGCACCACAACCGCTAGCCGCGGCCGCCGGAAGAGGGTGATCGCCAGACTTCCATCCTAAAGCAGCGGCCGCAGAGCTTCCAGCATGCGTTTCTGCTCACTCGCATGCCCGTCACCCGCTTCAATGTTGATGTAGCGCAAACCATGCTGCCCGCAATAAACGGAAAGCGAACCGTCGTCCGTGGGCGTTTGTGTCTGCAGCACCACGTTGAATCCGAAATGCTCAAGCTTGCTGAATAACTTCTCATCCAGCACAAGGAAGAAATCGTGCGGCCCCGCGCTGGGATTTGCCGCCACCCTCTTCGCTTCCTTCGCAAACCGGCCGCCCTGCCGGTAATCATCGATAGTCATGCCATCGCGTGCATTGTTGTGAACTGCGACAATCGGTCCGCCGGAACGCTTTAGGTCGCTCAGGACAACGTTGCGAAGAGATCTGACTGCAATTGCCGCAGCCTCCGAATAGCGGCTGTGATTTGCCAGCGATTGCCGCAGTCCAGTGTCTGTAAACATTCGGTTCGGATCGAATGCGTACTTGGCGCCGGCCAGCGTAAATGAAATGAGCCGCGCCCCCTTCGACTGGATCTCCAACAGCGTTCCGCCCTTCTCCCGCACAAACGCGCGTGTCACGGCAGCCGAAGTGTGCTCATTTTCGTGCGGATGAAAATAAGTGGCGCCGCCTGCGCCGGCAATTGTGATCAGGCGGACTTCGGTCCTGCCCACGTGAACGATTTGGCTGGTTCGACGCGCCGAAGCAGCAAAGCCCAAGGCAATGAGCAAAGAAACAGCTGTCAGCGAAAAAGCGGATCGGGCAAGTGCGCTCATCTTACCTGAAAGTTTAAAACGTGGAGCACAACTGCGATTTCGCCTTGCTGTCTACGCTTCTGCGAAAAATACCCTTGTCAATTAACCGCGAATGGGCGGCCATCTTCCAAACTTCCCGGCAAAGGCTCTTTGACGCAGCGTCATCAAACGTGAACTTCACCTGCCCGCTTGGATTGCGCAAACCCAGAGCGATGCCGTAGGCGCGGTTTTCTCCGAGCGGTGGCCGAAGTATTGCCAGGAGCGGGAGTCCGCCTGCTTGTAGTTTGGCAGCGTCGATCTTACTCTTTGCTTCCTGCGCGACTTTTAAGTCTCGCGTCGACAGGGTGAAAATTTGGTAGACATCATCCGCCCTGCCGGTATGATACTGGGCGCGCCATAGAATACGCAGCCCTGATTCGCCCACCACGGGCCCTTCCGGCATTTGACGCAGCGCCACGTATTTCATGCCGACGGTCGCCCGTCTCACCACCTGACCGCTTTTCATAAACGCAAGCGCTACCTGGATATCTTCATAGCTGGCCTGCATCCCGGAGAAATTGAGATTCTCCAATCCGAACTGTACCTCTAGCACGGCTTTCGCGTCGAACTTGACCGAGTTTGTCTCAGGCGGCAGACCATCGATATAGATAGGCGCTCCATTTACATGAACATCGAAATTGACTCGATCCGCTGCCTGCAATGCGAGCAACGGCGCGCTCCTCAGAAAAAACTCCGTGTAGGCTGCATTTCTCTTGCGCAGCGTTTCCAGTGAGGGCGCCACCCAACCGGCCGCCGCCTTGCTCGCCGGTTCGCTTTTCGCGTAAACAGACGGCAGCGTGAAGAAGCGCATCGCAGTTCCGGACTGCGTCGCGCATGCTTTCGCCCAGCCAAAATCGTCCGCCGAAATCCGGCAGCTTGCGCCTTCTTCGCAGCTCACGCGCACAACAGGCTCTCGCTTATTCCGATCGGTGTTCCGTTCGAAGCAGACCGTTGTCCAATCAGGCTTCGTCTGAAAGGCGCTATCCACCAGCCGGTGCATGAGTCCCAGGTAACGCTGCCCGCCCAAGGGCATAATCACCGGTGATTCATATTCGTACTGTTGGTTCCCCAGAGGCGTCGCCGCTTCCAGCAGATTCACTCCATTGTCAGTAGGTAGCCGGTGCGCCAGCTTCATCGCGGGCGGCTGGTTGACGGGCCCGAACTGAGAATTCAAATGTATCTGTGCTTGTAAGCGAAACGGCCCCCGGGGTGGCAAAGGCGCCATTTGCCGCTTCCACAGAACCAGGCCCAGACCGCCGATGAGTGCGCCGGCCGCAAGCCAGACCAATGGCTGCCGGAGTAGCTTGCGCCCATTGATGTGTCCTTTGCCGGCAATGGCATCCACCAGCGTTTGCGCATCCTGCCTGAAATGCAGTTCTCTAATGTCAAGGCAATTCCGGCGCGTCAGTTCGGCCAGGTCAGGCGGCAAGTCTGTCGATTTAGGAACAGGCGCGCCGTCAATCAACACAGGTATGACGCGTATTTTTCGCCGCAGCGCCGCTGCCACTTCCAGCCTGACGAAATCATTCGCATCTTCCAGCCGGAGCTTCCCATCAGCGCCCCTGACGCTAGCCCAAATCTTGCCAATGACCGCCACTAATACATCGCAGGAGCCAACAGCGCTCTCGATGGCCGCAACAAAGTCATCGCCGCCCTTGATTGCTTCCACATCGATGAATACGTCTTGGTCGCCAAACTGTTCGCGCAGGAAATCGGAAAGCCGGCCAGCCTCGGACGCGCTATCTTCGCGTCGATAACTGATGAACACGCGCGGCATAGGTCTCTGAGTATACAAAATCGGCCGGATCCGGGGTAAAAGCCGAACTCTGTTTCAACCATTTTGAAATCGCGCTTGATGGTTTCCACTTTTTCGCACATGTTAGGAAGGCCAACTGGGACGAATAAGGAATTTACATGTCGCGAATACTCCACGCCGAAGTCCTGCGAACAATCCGGTTCAGTTTACTTCTCGTTATTTCCGCATCGATGCTCTTTGCCCAGGGTGGGTACGCCGTCGTCAACGGACGTGTACTGGACGCCTCCAGCGCCGTCATGCCGAATGTCCCTGTCACGGCGCGGAATATCAGTACTGGCGTTGTCTTCAATTCCGTGAGCAACGGCGAAGGCTACTACACTTTTCTCAATCTAATCCCGGGGAACTACACGATTAACGCGCGCCAACAAGGCTTTAAGAACCTCGAACGAACGGATATAGTTCTGCAAGTCGGCGACCGCGTGGAAGTCAACCTGGTCTTGCAGATCGGTGAAGCATCGCAGCAGGTTACCGTCACCGGGCCGGCCTTGCTGTTGAGAACAGACGACGCCCAGTCGGGGATGGTCGTCGATAACAAACGCATTCAGGAACTGCCGGCCTACGACCGGAATGTGCTTGCCTTTGCGTCGTTAGTTGCCAACGTAAACGGCACCGATGAACAGGCGGGCCAGAAAACTGATTTCCGGATCAACGGCGGGCGTTCCGCTCAAGCCGAGTATTACGTTGACGGCGTTCCCGTTACCACCAGTTACCTACACAACGTGCCCCCGTCGATACCTTCCATGGAAGCGGTGGAGGAGTTCAACGTGGTTACTAACGGCATGTCCGCCGAGTATGGCCGTCTCTCGGGAGGCGGAGTGGTGCTGGTCACGCGGTCAGGCACGAATCAGTTTCACGGCTCGCTGTACGAATACTTGCGCAATCAGGACCTCAATGCGAATACCTGGAGTGCGAACAGATACGGCCAGCCGATAGGGGTGTTCCACGATAACGTCTTCGGTGGTACGTTCGGCGGCCCGGTGATTCTTCCGAAGCTTTACAACGGGCACGATAAGACATTCTTCTTTTTTAACCACGAAGGCACCCGGCACGTCTCCGGCAGCAGTGCGACGCTAGCAGGCGTCCCCACAACGTTGGAACGGCAGGGCGATTTCAGCCAGGGCCTGATCGGCAATGGCGTGCCGGTGATGGTTTATGACCCTAATACCGGAGTAACTGCCGCAAACGGCGACGTGATTCGCCAGCCGTTCGCGGGCAACATCGTTCCCAAGAGCCGGTTTGATCCTCTATCGGTTGCCTATCTGGGCTATTATCCGATGCCAAACACCGCGCCATTACCCGGTTCGAGCGACGCCAATAATTACGTGGGCAATCAGCTAAATCCTACGAGCGACGGCCGCTGGACAGGGCGCCTCGATCAGAATTGGAGCTCCAAGCAGAGTACCCATTTCACACTTACCTTCGACCAATTTCAAAACTTGCTCACAGGCTGGTCCGCTGTACCAGAGCACCACGACATCCGAGACTTCGTATTCCACTTCGATTAATCATGTTTGGACGCTCACGCCCACTACGATTTTAGAGTTCCGGGCGGAGTCGTCAGGACGTCATCATTAAGCGGGAACAAGGTCAGCGCGGACACCGGAAGCTTCACGCTTGACCCCTTGGTTCAGAACCTGCTCGGCGGCGTAAAGGGTAGCTTGCCGAGCCTTTCGACGGGCGGGAATGTCGCGACATTGGGCGGCGGCGGTGTCGACAATATATTCGAAACGAACTACAACGCACAGGTTTCTTTGACTAAGGTTTTAGGAAAACAGACCCTGAAATTTGGAATAGAGCACCGCCGCTACTACACCAGTCTCTACGGCGGATTTGGTTCTAACGTCGGAAACTCTAGCGCAGGTGCGGCGCAAAGCGGGACGTCACAGTCATACCTTAACCCCGGCCTCTCCGGTTACTCTTTTGCATCCTGGTTGATGGGCGAGGTCAGCCAAGCGTCTGGAAACCAGTATGGAGGGCCTGCCTCCTTGCAGCCGTACTGGGGAGCGTACGCTGAAGACTCATATAAGGTGACGCCCAAGCTCACGCTAACTTACGGCGTGCGGTGGGATTGTGAGCCACCGCGCAGTGAGCGCTTTAACCGGCAGTATTATTGGGATGAAAACTATAAGTGGTCCATAAGTCCGGACGCGGGCTGGAGTTGGAATCAGGTGCTGCAGCAGGCCGGTGTCAATCCGGCCACCGCACCGGAGCCTTTATGGATGACCAACGGAGTCCTGGGGCGGCTTGCTTTCGTCAACACGGCGGATTATCCGGGGACCACTTCGCAGGCCACGCATGCGGACCATTTTTCACCCCATACCGGAATTGCCTATCAGTTTCTACCTCGCACGGTGTTGCGTGCGTCCTACAGCATCAACTGGTTAACCACGACCGGGAACCAGTTACTCAATTCCGCGGACCGCAACGTCGGTTTTGGAGCCATCTCGCACATATCCAGCGGCACCGGCAATAATGGCCTCACCTATATCTCGACCTTCAGTAATCCAATGCCGGGCGGGTTTGGCTACGTATCTCCCACAAACAACATCACTGCGCTGAATTATCAGATCGAAGGACAGTGGCTTGACGCACCAGACTACAATATACAAGCGGGCTATGAGCACGTAGTGTCTCTCGGCATCGAGCGCCAGTTCGGATCAGACCAGCATTCCTCCCAACCCTTTTTACGGGCAGGTTCCCGCCGGAACGCCAACCGGTGGACCTATGATCTCCCTCGGACGCTTGTATCAACTTAATCCACTGTATGAAGAAGTGTGGACGTCCGGGGGCGCGTATGTCAACTCTGCGTCCGGGGCCGCCGGGTTATCTACTTGGGGCGTCTCCAACTACAATGCGCTAACCGTTAGCATCGAGCATCGTTTCGGCGACGGTTTCTCGTTCCTGGCAAATTACACGTTCAGCAAATTGCTGCAGGATACCGGCAGTATCGGCAACGGCCAAACCCAGGGTATGGGTGAGCAATCTCAACCCCAGGCAGGCCTGGGTTTGGGCGATGTCTATGGCATAGCGCCCTCCGATTTCACTCACAAATTCCTTTTTAACTATAGTGTCGACCTTCCGTTTGGACGCGGCAAGAAACTACTCGGGAACGTTTCCTCCATTGCCGACAAATTTATTGGCGGTTGGTGGATTGCCGGAACCACGACGTTTCGATCCGGGCAGCCGATTCAGGTCTACACGCCGAGTGGCGGAGTTGGCGGCCTGGGCAGCGCCTGGTACAACATTGGGCAGGGTCGCAATCAACGCCCCATCAGTGTACCGGGGCAACAGCTCGGGCTCACCACCGACGGGCACCAGGCGCTTGTAGGTTCCGCCAACTATCGGTCTTACGCAAATCCTGGCGCGTTCGTTTTGCCGCAAGGCTTTGAACTCGGCAATGTTCCCAGCACCTATGGATCCTGGTTTGGCCCAGGCTTCAGCCAGTGGGACATGGCCCTGATGAAAGAGATCGGCTTAGGCAAAGAATCCCGCCATTTGCAGCTTCAATTTGAAGCCGCAGAACGTCCTCAACCATATGAATGCTGGTGTCCCTGTCACTGGTGTAACCAACTCGGGCTTTGGGCAGATCATTACGCAGTTTGGGAACCCGAGACAAGCTATGGTCGCGGCGAAGTTGTACTTTTAGTGGGCAGGGGAGGGAAGAAGGAGAGACGATGAAACGCAGACTCTGCCTCACGACCATGCTGGCCGGCAGCGCAATCGCGTTTGCCGGAGCCGCCGCCCCCGCTGCAACTCTCATCCAGCTGAATGTGGATCTTTCCGTGGATCCCCAGCCCGGGAACACGAGATGCTCCACAATTTCAAAACCGTCTTCCGGCCCGCGGCAAGCAAGCAGCCTGGATATGTCGATCTGAAGTTGCTGAAACTACGCTCTACGCTCCAAGGCAATCCCCCTCCGGGCCGAGCGAATTACCGGTTTGTCCTGACGTTCACCACCGAAGAACCGCGTCAGAAATGGGTGCCTCCGAGACTCATAAGAAGCTCTGGCCCACCATAGAGAACACCCTGGCTTCCAAGAACTATACCGTTTTGCTGTACGACGCGGTCTAGGCACAGCCGCCTCTCGCGCGGCAATCCAATAAAAATCTCGAAAGGGCGATACGTCGCATCGCGAAATTGACAACATGAAAGCTCTGCTTACTGTTAGTGCCGCTGTCCTGCTGACCGCCTGTTCCAACGGACCGGCGCCCGTTTCCGCGTCCCGGTCGACTGGCGTTGGCCGCATTGTACGCCTCGATCCGGCATTTTCTTCCATCGTGCCGGAACAGGCTCAGATCGAGAAAGTCGCCGGTGGTTTTCAGTTTGCCGAAGGACCCCTCTGGCGTGCGGACGGCCATCTTTGGTTCAGCGACGTCGTCGGTAACATGGTGCGTTCCGTCACTCCAGGCGGCGTTGTGCAACAGCTCATCAAAAACGGGGGCGGGGAAAACAATGCGCCGGCGGGTTCTTTCGTGGGACCGAACGGAATGGTTGTCAATGCGGAAGGCGACGTGCTTCTCTGCCAGCATACGAACCGGCGCATTGTAAAAGTCAGCAAGGATCTTCAAACCGCGGTTTATCTCGATAAGTTCGACGGCGAGCGCTTCAATAGTCCGAATGACCTGGTATACCGGCCCGATGGATCGCTCTATTTCACTGATCCACCCTACGGGTTGACCAAGCAGGACGACGACCCGGCAAAGGAAATCAAATTCAATGGAGTCCTCTGCTATTCCGGCGGCAAACTTCGGGCTGTGATCAAAGACCTCCCTCGCCCGAATGGAATCGCGTTCTCGCCTGACGGCAAGATCCTGTATGTTTCCAACTCGGAGCCTCGCAAATACTGGATGCGCTACGACGTGGTGGCTGACGGCTCAGTTTCGAACGGCCGTGTGTTTGCCGATGTGTCCGCCGAGAAAGGAGAGGGCTTACCTGACGGAATGAAGGTCGATTCACAAGGAAACGTCTATGCGAGCGGTCCCGGCGGCTTGTGGGTATTTTCGCCGGAAGGAAAGCACATAGGAACCATCCAGACGCCGGAAACTCCGGCCAACTGCGGTTGGGGAGAGGATGGCAAAACGCTCTACATCACCGCCCGCACAGGCGTCTACCGCATCAAACTTGCAGTCGCGGGTCAGACTCCGCTTTACCCTGAGACCCGCTCGCCCCTCTAGCGATCAATCGCGGCGGCAACCATCGCCATAAGAATGTTGACCTCGTCGGCTAAATCGGCTGAGGCACCGCCCGTGTTGCGCTGCATGAGTATGACTCCCACCAGATCTTTGGCGGGATCCACCCAGACGTAGGTGCGGTACACCCAGCCTTTTCGAAACTGCCGATAGAAGTATAGCGATACATCCCCAGCGCCTGCCGCACCACTTCGTAGCCGTATCCCTGGCCCACTCCCGGAGCGTACCCGGCCTTTAGGTCTTCCGTCTGCGAGGTCGTCATCGCCGCAATTGCTGCCGCGGAAAGCACTCTCTTCCCATTGAGTACTCCCTTGTTTAACATCATCTGGTTGAAGCGCGCCAGATCGCTTGCCGTGCTGAGCAGGCCGGAATCGGGCGACGGAATCCTCGCGCCAGAAGGAACCGGACGCGTAAACGCTTTCAGCTTGCCGTCTTCATAGGTGTAAAGTGTTGCAACCCGGTTGGCTTTGTCTTGCGGAACGTCAAAAAACGTATCTTTCATCTCCAGCGGCTGAAAGATTCTCTCACTCATGAATTGGTCGTATGGCTTTCCCGAGACTACTTCTATGATCCGGCCAAGCACGGCGATTCCGAGGTTGCTATAATTCCAGGCCGTTCCTGGCTGGAAGAGCAGCGTCGCCCGCGCTGCGGCAGTGGCCATCTGTTCACCCCGCGAGTTCGGCGGAGGTCCGCCTCGTCCCGCTCCGCTCTCGCCCAACCCCGATGTATGCGTCATCAGGTCGAGCACATTGAAGGGCCGCACTGGTGGAACGCCTTGGCAGTTGTATCCCACCAGCGTTCCGCATGGGTTCACTTTTACCTCTTTGAACTCCGGCACAAATTTCTCCACCGGATCCAGCAGCGAGAGCCGGCCTTCGTCAACCAGCGCCATCACGCCCGCGCAAGTGATCGGTTTAGTCACCGACATGATCCTGAAGATACTGTCAACCTGCATGGGAATCTTGTGCTCGACATCTTGAAAGCCCACTGCCTCGATGCTGGCGACGTGCCCGTGTCGCGCGATGAGCGTGACGATGCCGGCTGTCTTTCCGGCGTCGACGAACTCCTTCATGCGTACGGGAATCCGGGCAAGCAACGCCGGATCCATTCCGGCGAGCGAGGAATCAATTCTATTTGTGACAAATCTGCTGTCCGCCGAAACGCCCAGCGAACACGCCATCAGAAAGACAACTGTGGTTTTCATAAGAATACGACTGAATACTTAGCGGTCCGGGAGCGCGAAACTGAATAGTACGGAGCCTGAGGTGATGGCTTCCCATCGACTGCATAAGATATGGGTGAACTCCGGATGCGTTCGCCGGTCTGATACTCCCACAGGCATTTGCCATTGGCCGCCGCAAGAGCGATCAAGTTGCCGTCGGCGACAGTTGCGAATACCAAACCCCCGGCGGTCGCCAATACCCCTGCCGCCGACGAACCTTCCTGGATCTGGAAATTCCAGCACACATCCCCGCTTGTAGGGTCGAGAGCGCGGACCGCGCCGGGTGCGCCCACAACTTCATCAAGCCGCTGGCCCGTGCCGGTATAGCCTGCGCCTGGTTCCGGCTCCCGGCTCTTGCTGCTGTATACCGCGCACGCCTCACGTACGGCTACATAAAACAAGACTGTCTTTGGATCAAAGGAGGGAGCGGCAAAATTGGTAGCGCCTTGTGCATCCGGACAGGTATAAGTCCCCTCCGGAGTCGGAGCGGAGCCGGGCTTCACGATAGGGTGGCCGTTATCGTCCAAGCCCTCCGCCCAGGTTTGGTGCGCAAACGCCTTTCCTCGCAGAAACTGCCCCGTCTCCGGGTCCAGCACATAGTAGAACGCGTTGCGATTGGCCTGCACCAATAGCTTCCGCACTTTTCCGCCCAGGGGTAAGTCGACTAACATCGGAGTTTCGTTTGCATCCCAGTCATGCGTATCGTGCGGGCTGAATTGGAAATACCACTTGAGCTTGCCCGTGTTCGGATCAAGCGCGAGCACGCTACACGTATAAAGGTTCGCGCCCGCCCGGACTGAGCCATCGTAATCCGGCGAGGGATTTCCCACGGTCCAGAAAAGGGTGCCGGTCTCTGGTTCGTAGGTCCCGGTCGTCCATGTAGGACCGCCGCCGGTATCAGCCGCTTTGTCATCGGGCCAGGTGGAACGGTTTGGATCTCCTTTTTGCGCGATCGTCCGGTGGCGCCACAGCAGTTTTCCAGTGGCCGCATCATACGCGTCCACGAAGCCGGTCAACGCACATTCACCGGCGGTAATGCCTATGATGATCTTGCCGTCCACTGCCAGGGGAGCGTGAGTAATGGAAAATCCCTTCTGGTAGTCTTCGACGGCAACATCCCAGATCACCGAGCCTGTTTTCGCATCCAGGGAAACCAGATGGGAATCCAATGTGCCCATGAACAGCCGGCCCCCAAAATCGCAACACCGCGATTCGCCATAACAGTGCAATGCGCCGCGACATTCGGCAGTTGCCGCGTGTACCGCCAGATCGGGCGTCCGGTACGCGCATCGAGCGCCGTGGCATTATTCTGCGGACCCGTCACAAACATCAATCCGTCTACCACCAACGGCACGGATTCAACCGATGCCGCCCCGAATTGAAAGGACAACTTCGCCGCGAGCGAGCGCACATTGCCCGGTGTGATGGAACTCAGCCGCCTATAGTGCGTGCCTTGATAATCTCCCAATAGGTGAGCCAGTTCTGCGGCTCGGAAGCGGCGTTTCGCAGGCGGGAAAACGATAGATTGAAATCTGCGCTGGGCTGCCATTCCGCCGGCGCAGCCGGACCGCCCTTGGTCAGGAAGGCGAGCACGTTTTCAAGCTCAACCGCGGTTGAGCTTGAAAACGTGCTCGCCTTCC
>Ga0193743_1001656_pt1 | contig 16403 bp, 16 predicted proteins | sample L2c2metaG_FD_143038 | JGI IMG/M metagenome (GOLD analysis project Ga0193743, IMG submission 143038) | Soil microbial communities from a riparian zone of the East river system, Colorado, United States - L2c2 | ecosystem: Environmental > Terrestrial > Soil > Riparian zone | place: USA: East River...
GTGAAGTACCAACCCGCGGGGACCTCGGGGTCGCGCGCGAACGCGTCGGCGTAGCGACCGACGACGATCGGTTGCAGCGGCACCGTTTCCGTCTGCTGGACGACGCAGAACGTCGAGCGGGCGCTCGCGGTATCGGCGTTCACCTCGACGATGGGATTGAGCACCAGGTGCCGTGTCCGTGGCGTGTTCCCGTGCTCCGGAAAGCGGCGTGTGGTGGTCGCGAACAGCTTGGCGATCTTCTCGGCGCCGGGGACGCCCATGAAATTGCCCCGGCCAAGCAGTGCGCCCACGCCGTCGAAATCGCCGGCATCGATGAGTTCGGCATAGCGGTAGAGCAATTCGGTGACGGCCAGCTTGTCGGCCAACTCATTCGCGCTCAAGCGACCTGTCCCTTCACGATCGGCAAACCCGGGTCGCTGGGTACGTCCAACGGGGACGGCGGCGCACCCGCCGCGATCAGGTGCGCGGCGAAGGACGCGATCATCGCGCCATTGTCGGTGCACAGCCGCGGCTTGGGGATGCGTAACGTCAGACCGGCTGCTGTACAGCGCTCTTCGGCCAACTCGCGCAGGCGGGAGTTCGCCGCGACGCCCCCGGCGATCAACAACGTGGAGACTCCGAGCTCGGTAGCGGCGCGTACCGCCTTGCGCGTCAGGACGTCGGCCACCGCCTCCTGGAAACCCGCCGCGACATCGGCGGTCGACGCATCCGGGTGGCTCTCCACGTAGCGGGCCACCGCTGTCTTGAGGCCCGAGAAGCTGAACGCATATGGGGCGTCGCGCGGCCCGGTCATGCCGCGCGGGAAGGCGATGGCGTCCCGATCGCCGGTGCGGGCCAGGTCGTCGAGCACCTTGCCGCCCGGATATCCCAGGCCCAAGAGCCTGGCGATCTTGTCGTAGGCCTCCCCTGCGGCGTCGTCTACGGTGCTGCCGAGATCGGCGATCGGCTCGCCGAGGGATCGCACGTGCAGCAGGTTGGTGTGTCCGCCCGACACCAGCAAGCCGATGCTCTCCGGCAGCGGGCCGTGCTCGTAGACGTCGGCCGCCAGGTGCCCGCCGAGGTGGTTGACGGCATAGAACGGCACCTCCCACGCGGCCGCGTAGGCCTTGGCCGCCGCGACCCCGACCAACAGCGCGCCGGCCAACCCGGGACCGATGGTGGCCGCGACGACGTCGGGCCGCGTCACGCCCGCCGCGTCCAGGGCCCGGCGCATGGTCGGGCCCATGGCCTCGAGATGCGCGCGCGACGCGATCTCGGGCACGACGCCGCCGAACCGCGCGTGCTCGTCGACGCTGGAGGCCACTTCGTCGGCGAGCAGCGTGACGGTGCCGTCGGGCGCCAGCTCGCAGATGCCGACGCCGGTCTCGTCGCAGGAGCTCTCGATGGCCAGGATGGTCAGCGGGCAGGAGCGCAGCGACTCGGGGGATGTTCTGGTCATGTGGCCTCCCTCCGCATCGTGTAGGCATCGGCACCGCTGACGCGGTAGTACCGCTTGCGCAGACCGAGCCTGGTGAAGCCTGCGCTCTCGTACAGGCCGATCGCCGCTTCATTGTCAGTGCGGACCTCGAGAAAGATCACGCCTCCGGCCGCGATGTCGAGCAGCCGGTTCAACAGGCCGCGCCCGATGCCCTCGCCTTGATGGGCCTTGTCGACCCCGACGGTGTGGATCTCGTACTCGTAGGGCGGTTTTCGTCCCAATCGGGTGATACCGGCATACCCGATCAGGGCGCCGTCGGTGCGGGCGGCGACGTAGTGGTTGTGCTCCGATTCGAGTTCGCGGATGAAGGCCGTCGCGGGCCACGGGTCGTCACCGGGGAACAGTTGCGCCTCCAGTTCGGCGCACCGGTCGGCGTCGCCGGTGGCCAGCTCGCCGTATTCGACGGTCACGAACGCACCGGCTGGGGCTTGGCGTCGGGACGCCGCAGGTAGAGCGGGATCAACGGAGCCGGGTGGACCGCCCAGTCCACGGCGCGCACCAGGCCGGACGCCGTGGGGTAGGTCGGGGCCAGCCGCGGGAGGTCGAACAACACGACGTGATCGGGTGACCCCGCGATGGCGTCGACGTCGGCGGGTACGTCGGCGGGGCTGCTGACGGCGGGCCCGTCGACCCGAACGCCATCGCGGTAGCGCGCCCAGTACACCTCGCGGCGGCGGGCATCGGTGACCACCAGCACCTCGCCGGTGGTGTCCACCCCGATGGCGTCGAGGCTGCACACGCCGTACACCGGGAGGCCCAGGGCGTGCGCGTAGGCAGCCGACGTGGCCATGCCCACGCGGAGGCCGGTGAACGGTCCCGGGCCACAGCCGACGACGACGGCGCCGAGGTCGGCCATCGCGACACCGGCGTCGGTCAAGGCGCCCAACACGTTCGGCGTCAGCTGCTCGGCATGCGCGCGTGCGTCGAGAGTGACGCGTTCGGCCAGCACGTCGACGCCCGACGGCCCGCGCCTGATCACCCCGGCGGTCACGGCAGGGGTCGCGGTGTCGATGGCCAGCACGATCGAAGTCACGGCATCACCTCCCCCGTCGCTTCGCTCGCCCCAAGACTCCAATGCCACACCGCAGTGCGAACATCGGTATCCCGGCCGCGCTCGAGCCGGATGTCGAGGTGACTGTCGGAGAGGCGTTCCGCGAGGCCCTCCCCCCATTCGACCACCACCACGGCGCCGTCCAGATCGGTGTCGAGGTCCAGCGAGTCGAGTTCGGCGAGCAGGTCGGCGCCGGGATGATCGAGCAGGCGGTAGATGTCGACGTGCACGAGGGCCGGGGTGCCAGGCTGCCGAGGCGGATGCAGTCGGGCCAGCACGAAGGTCGGCGACGTCACCGCCCCCTCGACGTCCATGGCCTGCGCGATTCCCTTGGCCAGCACGGTCTTTCCCGCTCCCAGCGGGCCGGACAGCACCACCACGTCGCCCGCGCGCAGGTCGGCACCGAGCCGTGCACCGAACGCGACGGTGTCAGCCGCGGTGAGCAGTTCGGCGGTGCCTTCCAGCAGATCGACTCGAGGGTCAGCCATAGTTGCGGGCCCGGTCACGCAGCCGTCGGGTCAGCGCAATGAGCTTGGACGGCGTGGCACGTTCGACCAGGCGCACCAGCGCGTCGTCGACGATCTCGGGCTGCTCGAGTTGGACCAGATGTCCTGCGCCGCCGACGATCACCAGCTCGGACTTCGGCAGCGCATCCGCCATGAATTCGGAGGACTCCTTCGGTGTCAGCAGGTCACGGTCACCGCACACGATCAGGGTCGGCACCTTGGCCAGAACGGTCAGGGCCGGCGTCTCGTCGTGCACCTCGAGCGCGTGCAGGAATCCGACCAGGGTGGCGATCGGGGTGTCGTGCATCATCCGCTCGGAGAACGCGACGACGCTCGGGCTCATCTTCTCGTCGCCGTAGGACGCCGCGCGAAACACCGGACCGATCACCGAGCGAGCGGCGCCACGTGTGCGGTGAACGGTCTTGGGCGCGTGCCGCACCGCGAAGCGGGCCGCCTCGAGCGCAGGGTTCCGTAGGATCTCACCAAGCGGGGAACGTGAAACACCTTCTACCGCCGTGGAGATCAGCGCGACTCCGACGATCCGGTTGCGGTAGCGCTGCGGGTACTGGCTGGCGTGGGCCAGCACGGTCATGCCGCCCATCGAGTGCCCGACGAGCACCACCGGCCCGCGTGGCGCCATCACCGCCAGCACGGCCTCCAGATCCTGACCGAGTTGGGGGACGGTGTAGGACTCGGGCGGAGCATCGCCGGACTGGCCGTGTCCACGCTGGTCGTAGAACACCATCCGGACCTGGGGACCCCACTGCTCGGTCAGCCGGGCCCGCTGAAAGTGGAACGCGCCCATCCGTAGACAGAAGCCGTGGGCGAACACGACCGTGAGGGGCGCATCCGCTGGCCCAACCTCGCGAACGGCCAGCGGCACCCCGTCGGGCGTCGTCACCACATAGCTTTGGTCGGCGTCGAGCAGTTCGAAGTCTTCCCCGCTGTGGGGATCGTCGTCGGTGACGCGCCGCGCCAGCGAGCGGGCGACCGAGACCCCGGCGACGCTGCCTACCGCGGCCAGTCCGGCCGCGCCCGCCAGCCAGCGACCGGCGCGGGCTTTGATGACGTGCTCGCGAGGCTCCTTGTGGCTCAACGGCTCGCACCCGTCGCATCGATTCCGCTACCGCCGCGGTAGGTCCTGGTGATCCGGCCCCGCGGGCTGGTGACCACCTCGTAGTTGATGGTGCCGAGCAGTTCGGCCCAATCCTGCGCGGTCGGCTCGCCGTGCGCGCCCGAGCCGAACAGGATGGCGTCGTCACCCTCGGTCACGTCGACCGGTCCCGGCCCGAGGTCGACGACGAACTGGTCCATGCAGATGCGTCCGACGTTGCGCCGCCGCCGCCCGTTGATCATCACGTCGATGCGTCCGCTGAGACTGCGGAAGACGCCGTCACCATAGCCGATCGGCAGCAGTGCCACGGTGGTGTCCCGGTCGGCGATCCAGGTGTGGCCATAGGAGACTCCGTCCCCTGCCTTGATCGAACGGACCAGCGCGACAGGGCATTTCAGGGTCATCGCAGGCTGCAGGCCCATGTCTCCGCGCGCCGCGATCGGAGTCTGGCCGTAGACGGCGATACCGGGCCGCACCATGTCGTAGGCCAGATCGGGACGGGTCATCGCCGCGGGCGAGTTGCACAGGTGGGCCACCTCGAACTCCACGCCGGCCTCGCGGGCCTGCGCCCGGAACTCCGAGAACCGTTGGGCCTGAAGATCGTTGACCGGGCTGTCGGGATCGTCACCGCAGGCCAGATGCGACATGATGCCCCGGAGCCGGATCGCGTCGTCGGCACGCGCCCGCGCCAGCACGGGGAGCATCGCGGCGAACTCGGCACTGCCCGCACCGTTGCGGCTCAGCCCGGTGTCGACCTTGACCGTCACGGTCGCGGTACGTCCGGTGCGGGACGTGGCGTCGAGCAGGTCGCCGAGTTGGCGCGCCGACGACACGGCCACCTGCACGTCGGCGGTCAGCGCAGGCGCGAAGTCCGCGCCAGGGGTGTGCAGCCATGCCAACAGCGGGGCGGTGACGCCGTCGCGCCGTATCGCGAGCGCCTCGTCCAGGGTCGCGACACCGAGTTCGGCGGCTCCGGCGGCCAGCGCCGCCCTGGCCACCTGGGTGGCGCCGTGGCCGTATCCGTCGGCCTTCAACACCACCATCACCTGGGCCGAACCCGCGTGTTCGCGCAGGAGGCGCACGTTGTGTGCGATGGCGTCGAGGTCGACCACCGCCTGTGCCGCGGGGTTCGATGTCGTGCGCTGGGTCGTCTGCATGGTCATGTCACCGCCCTCGATTGTCCCAGAGGGCGGCTCCGGGGGCCGTCGGGGTTAGTGGGCGAAGGGCTGCAATGAGTCGAAGTGTCCCGCCGGCTTGAGCTCGTCGAGGGACTTGAGCGTGGTGATCACGTCGTCCTTGAGCGCCCTGGCCAGGTCGGCGGAGAAACCCTCCCGCACCACGATGCGCAGCATCGTGACGTCGTTCGCGTTGTCCGGCATCGTGTACGCGGGTACCTGCCAGCCGAAGGAACGCAGGGCGTGTGACACGTCGAACTCGGTGTATCCGCGATCGCCCGACAACCGGAAGCTGACGACCGGGATCGCCGATCCGTCGGAGATCACCTCGAAGTGCTCGCTCGCGCGGAGCTGATCGCCGAGCCACCGGGCGGTCTGCGACAGAGAGTTCATCACCTGCGTGTAACCGCTGCGGCCCAGCCGGAGGAAGTTGTAGTACTGACCAACGACCTGATTGCCGCCCTTGGAGAAGTTCAGCGTGAACGTCGGCATGTCCCCGCCGAGGTAGTTGACCCGGAACACCAGGTCCTCCGGCAGGTATTCCGAACTGCGCCACACCACGAAGCCGATGCCCGGATAGGTCAGGCCGTACTTGTGGCCGCTGACGTTGATCGACACCACCCTCGGCAGGCGGAAGTCCCAGACCACCTCGGGGTGCAGGAAGGGCACGACGAAGCCGCCGCTCGCGGCATCGACGTGCACCGGCACGTCTACTCCGCCGTCGGCGGCCAGCTTGTCGAGGGCGGCACAGATTTCGGCGATGGGTTCGAGCTCGCCGGTGTAGGTGGTGCCGAGGATCGCGACGACACCGATGGTGTCCTCGTTGACCGCGGCGAGCACCTGTTCGGGGGTGATGACGTAGCGACCCTCCTCCATGGGGAGGTAGATCGGCTCGACGTCGAAGTATCGGCAGAACTTCTCCCACACCACCTGGACGTTGGAACCCATCACCAGATTCGGGGTCCGCTTACGCCAGTCCTTTCCCGCCTTCTCACGCCAGCGCCAGCTCATCGCCAGCCCGGCCAGCATGACGGCCTCACTGGACCCGACCGTGGATACCCCGATCGCGCTGGCCGGGTCGTCGTCGCGCAGCCCCTCGGCGTGGAACAGGTCGGCGACCATGCACACGCAACGCTGCTCGATCGCCGCGGTCGCGGGGTACTCGTCCTTGTCGATCATGTTCTTGTCGAAGGTCTCCGCCATCAGCTTCTCGGCCTCGGGATCCATCCACGTGGTCACGAAGGTGGCGAGGTTGAGCCGCGAGCTGCCGTCCAGCATGAGTTCGTCGTGGATGAACCGGTACGCCGTCTGCGGGTCCATGCACTCGTCGGGCAGCCGCAGCGTCGGGACCGGCGCCATCGAGAACCGCCCGGTATACGCGGGGGAGATCGATGGTGCCTGGGTGTGCCTGGCGGGCATGGCGATTCCTTTCGTTGGGGGCTACAAGCTTGCGATCGCGGCGCGCAGGTGTCCGAGGATGCGCGCGGCCGACGTCGGTGCCGGGCGCGGACCCGGATCGTGGGCCGACAGGTCGGCGGCCCTGGCGTGCACGAACGCCGCCATGGCCGCGGCCTCACCGGTGGGCAGTCCGGCGGCGAGGAGCGCACCGATGACGCCGGACAACACGTCGCCGGACCCGGCGGTGGCCGCCCAGGACTGGCCCGCGGGGTTGAGGTAGACGTGTCCCGCCGAGCCCGGCTCGGCGATCACCGTGACGTTGCCCTTGAGCAGGACGGTGGCGCCGAACGCGTCGGCCAGACGTCGGGTGGCCGAGACGCGGTCGTCTCCTGGCGGATGCCCTGCCAGACGGGCGAACTCGCCCGCGTGCGGGGTCAGCACGGTGGGTGCGTTGCGCTTGGCCACCAGGTCGGGGTGGGCGGCCAGGATCGTCAGACCGTCGGCGTCGACGATCACCGGCAAGTCGGTGTCGAGGGCGAACCACAGCGCGGCGGCGCCCGCCTCGTCGGTGCCGAGGCCGGGTCCCACCACCCACGCCTGAACCCGGCCCGCCGCGCTCACGGTCGGCGCGGCGACGACCTCGGGCCGGTGTGAGACCACTTCGGCTGCCGCGCTGCCCGCGTAGCGCACCATGCCCGACGTCGCCGCGACGGCGGCGCCGGTGCACAGGATCGCCGCCCCCGGGTAGGCCGCAGAACCGGCCAGCACGCCGGTGACGCCCTGGGTGTACTTGTCGTCGGTGGCTCCCGGCACCGGCCAGCGCGCGGCGACGTCGGAGGCATCGACGCCGACCAGATCGGTATCGGGAAGGTCGAGGCCGATGTCGATCAACTCGACGCGCCCGCAATCACCAAGGACATGAACCGGTTTGAGGCCGCCGAACGTCACCGTGAGTACGGCGTCGACGTGGGGTCCGTCCGCCGCGCCGGTCTGGACGTCGATGCCGCTGGGCAAGTCCACCGCGACGACGGGGATTCCCGCGGCGTCGACGGCGGCGAACACCTCGGCCGCGGCCGGACGCAGCGGTCCCGAGCCGGAGATCCCGACGACGCCGTCGATCACCAGATCGGTTGCAGTTGGCAGGGTTTCGACGACGCGACCACCGGACCTGGTGAACGCTGCCAGCGCCGCGGCGTGGACGCGGTCCGGGTTGAGCACGACGGCGGTGGTGCTCACCCCGCGACGACGCAGGAAGGTCGCGGCCCACAGCGCGTCGCCGCCGTTGTCTCCGGAGCCGACGACCGCGCACACCCGTCGGCCGGCGATCGCACCGGTGCGGGACTGGAGTTCGCGGGCGATTGCGGTGGCCAGTCCGTGGGCGGCCCGACGCATCAGGGCACCGTCGGGCAAGCTTCGCAGTAGCGGCGCCTCTGCCGCACGGATCGCGTCCGCGGAGTAGTAGTGCCGCATCGTGACCAAGGCTACGTGCTCCCCCTGCGCGCCGACGGTGAACGCGAGAGCGTGGCCTGCAACCTCCGCCAAGACCCGCGAGCATTATGACTGCAATGCAGCTAATATGCATGCATGGTAGCCATCACGGTGCGAGACATCCCCGACCGCGTTCGCGACGAGTTGGCTGCACGGGCCGCGCGGGCGGGACAGTCGCTGCAGGAGTATCTCCGGGGCCTGCTGGTGGCGACCGCGGACAAGCCGACCGTGGATGAGGTACTGGCCCGCGCACGGGCGCGTGTGGCTGCGACGGGGGTTCGAGTCGACGCCGACGACATCCTGACCAGCCGGGACGCCGATCGTCGATGACGGACCGGATCGTATGCGATGCATCGGTCATCGTGGCAGCGCTGCTCGACTCCGGACCCGATGGGCAGTGGGCAGTGGCTCGACTGACCGACGTCGACCTGCATGCACCCTCGTTGATGCACTACGAGTGCGCGAACGTGATTCGGCGCCTGGAACTCGGCGGCACCGTGGGCGCCGACCAGGCCGCCCTGGCATACGCCGATCTCCTCGACCTGAACATCACGATGTGGTCGTATGAGGTTCTCGGCGGCCGCGTTTGGCAGTTGCGCCAGAACCTGACCAGTTACGACGCGGCCTACGTCGCCTTGGCTGAGACGTTGTCCGCGACGCTCATCACGCTGGATCGGCGCATCGCACGATGCCCTGGCATCGAGTGCGCGATCGCCAGTCCCGCGTAATCGCACTGGTGGCAGTCAATTTCGCGGAGTGGGGGACCGTCCCGTGGTGCGGCTGTAGTGCCGTCTGGCCTTCATCCGGTTGCCGCACGCACTCATCGAGCACCATCGCGCCGTGCCCGAACGGGTGCGATCGAGCAGGAACAACCGGCACTCGTCGTTGGCACATGGACGCAGTCGCCCCGGCGAATCGGTCGCGAGGTCGCCCCACGCCAGCACCACTCGGGCCGGCCAGCTGACGGAATCCCCCAGCGACCAGGTCAGGCCGTCGGCGTCGATGCGTGGAACCTGCCGCACCCCGTCGAGGTAATCGTCGAGCACCGCAGGCCCGCGCTCGCCCCGCACGACGCGCTGCAGGTCGTCACGCACCCAGCGCACGTCGTCCAGCTCCTCGCCGACGGCTCCGTGGGCGCGTAACCAGGACCGGGCGGCAACATCGTCGGCCAGCGCATCGGTGGCCGCACCCTCCACGACCGGTGTGGTGTTGAGCAGGTCGACCAGTACGGCCTGCCAATCCATCGAGGTCATACTAACCATCATAGTTCACTTGACAGGTTAGGTCTAGCGACGTTGAATGCGACTAACCGTTGAAACAATATTTGGAGGTTAGAAATGGTCACTCACCACCGCTACGCGCAGATCTCGGGTCGACGCATCTTCTACCGTGAGGCGGGCCCGACCACCGCGCCCGCGATCGTCCTGCTGCACGGCACGCCGGCGAGTTCGCACATGTACCGCAACCTGATTCCCGCGCTCGCCGATCGGTATCACGTCATCGCGCCCGACTACCCGGGCTTCGGGCACTCCGAGGTCGCGGGCACCGACGAATTCGACTACACCTTCGACGCGCTGGCCGACCACGTCGACGCCCTGCTCGAGCACCTCGGCGTGCAGCGGTACGCGATCTACGTGCAGGACTACGGCGCGCCGGTGGGCTGGCGCCTGGCATTGCGCCACCCCGAACGGATTGCGGCGATCATCAGCCAGAACGGCAACGCCTACATCGAGGGTTTCGTCGGCGATGCCATGGAGCCCCTGTTCGCCTACGGCCGCGACCGGTCCGCCGCCAACGCCGCAGCACTGCGCGATCTGATCAGCCCCGAGGGTCTGGAATGGCAGTACACCCACGGGGTTTCGGATCCGACGCTGGTCGATCCCGACGTCTGGCACAGCGCCCACGCCGCCGTCGCCGCGACCCCCGCGCGGATCGACGTTCAACTGGAACTCTTCGCCGACTACATCACCAACGTCGAGTTGTACCCGCGCGTGCACGAGTACTTCCGGACCTCGCAGGTGCCGCTGCTGGCGGTGTGGGGCCGCAACGACCAGATCTTCGGCCCCGACGGCGCAGTGGCGTTCGGCCGCGACCTGCCGCACGCCGAGATCAACCTGCTCGACGGCGGCCACTTCCTTCTGGAAAGCCGACTCGACGCGGTGGTGGGCCTGATCCGGCCGTTCCTCGCCGAGCACCTCACGGGTCAGTTTGCCGTCGCCGCATAGAAGTGGCGTCAATCGGTCGTAACGGCAATCCCGGCTACCGTCACGCTGTACTGGCAGGTCCAGAAGCTGCACGTGTGGATGACCTGACTCCCCTGCCACGGCCTTAGCATGGGACACCCGCGACGCCGTCGGAGGTGACTGGATGCAAGCAGAACCCACGCCGGTGCAACTGGTCACCGGGCCGACGCCTCTCGAGCCCGCCCCTCGACTGTCGGTGGCGGTCGGTTTGGGTCCCGATGGCCTCTGGATCAAGCGTGATGACCTGATCGGGCTTGGCGGGGGCGGCAACAAGGTTCGCAAACTGCAGTGGACGTGTGCCCAAGCGTTGGCCTCGGGGGCGAACACTCTGGTCACCAGCGGTGCGGCCCAGTCCAACCATGCTCGATTGACCGCTGCTGCCGGCGCCCGCCTTGGCCTGCACGTGGTGCTGGTATTGGCCGGCGGTTCCGACCCGGGGCAATTGATCGGAAACCTCGCTCTGGACGCCCTGTTCGGGGCATCGATCGTGTGGTCGGCAGATGGTGACGAAGCCGCGCTGCAGGCGCGGGTGGACGAGGTCGCCGCCGAGTTGGAGAACGCTGGTCGCCGTCCAGCGGTGATACCGTTCGGTGGCTCCACGCCTCTGACGACCAATGCCTACCTGGACGTCACGCGCGAAATCCTCTCCCAGGGTGTTGATCCCGGCCACGTCGTGGTCGCGGTGGGGTCGGGCGCCACGATGGCTGGACTGGTGCGCGGCTTCGGGGCGCAACGGGTGCTCGGGGTGCATTGCGGAGCGGTCACCGACCCGCACCGCACGGTACGGGCGTTGTTTCCCGTTCACGATCCGGCGCCCACGAGTCTGCGGATCCGCATGGACCAGGTCGGCGCCGGGTATGGGCGAGTCACCCCCGAAGTCACCGCCGCGCTGACGTTGGCCGCCCGCACGGAAGGCATCGTCTTCGACCCGGTCTACACCGGGCGCGCGCTGGCCGGACTCATCGCAGAGGTCGAAGATGGGCGCATCGAGCCGGAATCGACGGTAGTGCTGATGCACACCGGCGGACTGCCGGGCTTCTTCGGCAGCACCGAGTTCCTCGGCGGGCTAGGCGACGTCGGCTGACCTGACTTGGTCAGGCCCGGTCTACCTCATCCCAGAAGCGTCGTGACCGCGCGGCGATCTCGTCGGGATACTCGCCGTTGATGGCGTGCGATGCTTCGGCCCAGAACTCGATCTGCCCGTTCGGCAACAGGTTTCGTGCCCGGGCCGCCGCGCGTTCGGCGTCGTGGATGACGCTGCGCCCGGCGAGGAAGGCGAGGACCGGGATGTCGAGCGAACGCAACTGATCGTCGGTGAACACCTTCGGCATCGGTGACCGCAGGACGAAGTCATTGGAGCCCGCGGAGATCAACGCGGCCTCGGGCACCGAATCGTCGGCGTCGGCACCCCCGGCGATCCAGCGCAAGACGCGGCGGCGAAGCGCTTCGGGCACACCAGGAGCGAACAACGCCCCGGATACCAACGCCGTCCTGACCGGAATCCTCGCGAAGGTCATCGCCGGATCGAGAAGCACCAACGACGCCACCCGGCCCTGGCGTCTGACGGCACAGTTGGTGGCCGTCCAACCGCCGATCGAAACCCCCATCAGGTGAGCGGCTTCCAGGCCCAGCCCGGCCAGTGTCTCGTCGAGCCACTGCGCCTGATCGTCGGGCCCGGTGATCGGCTGCTCCTGAACCGAGAGGCCTGCCTCACCGAGCAGGTCGACGCAGTACGCGGTGCGGTGTTCCAACACACCGGGCAGGTTGGCCCGCCACATCGGCGTGGACGCGTTTCGGCCGGGCAGCAGAACCACCGGAGGGCCGGAATCGTCGGCGGGCCCGTCGAACCGGTAGGCGCGCACCGTACCGAAACTCGTTGGCACGTCGAACAATGCACTGAACGGCGGTAGCCCGGCCATGCCCGTCCGATAGGTCGCGAGGAAGTGCGCGAAGGCGGCGGCGCCGCGGAAGTGGCCGACCTTCTTGGCCACCGGTGCGATGCGGACGCCAGGAATGGCGAGCTCCACCGACGACGCCTACTACTCGACGGTGACGGACTTGGCCAGGTTGCGCGGCTTGTCGACGTCGTAGCCGCGGGCGCGGGCCACCTCGGCGGCGAACACCTGTAGCGGGATCGTCGACAGCAGCGGCTGGAACAGCGTTGAGACGGCAGGGATTTCGATCAGGTGATCGGCGTACGGCCGCACCGCGTCGTCTCCCTCCTCGGCGATCACGATGGTGATCGCGCCGCGGGCCTGAATCTCGCGGATGTTGCTCATCAACTTCGAATGCAGCATCGCGGCGTTCTTCGGCGACGGCATCACGACGATGACGGGTAGGCCGTCGTCGATCAGGGCGATCGGCCCGTGCTTGAGCTCGCCGGCGGCGAAGCCCTCGGCGTGCATGTACGCCAGTTCCTTGAGCTTGAGCGCTCCCTCGAGCGCGACGGGGTAGCCGACGTGGCGGCCCAGGAACAACACCGTCGGCGACGACGCGTACCGGCGGGCCAGTTCCGCGACGGGCTCCATGCAGGTCAGTACTCGGCTGACGAGATCGGGCATCGCCTCGAGTTCGTGGTACTCGCGTTCGACCTCGTCGGGGTACTTGGTGCCGCGGGCCTGGGCCAGTGCGAGGCCGACGAGGTAGTTGGCGGCGATCTGCGCCAGGAAGGTCTTGGTGGACGCCACGCCGATCTCGGGTCCGGCGCGGGTGTAAAGCACCGCGTCGCACTCACGCGGGATCTGGCTGCCGTTGGTGTTGCAGATCGCCAGCACCTTGGCCTTCTGCTCCTTGGCGTGCCGGACGGCTTCCAGCGTGTCGGCGGTTTCGCCGGACTGCGAGATGGCGACGACGAGCGTGCTGCGGTCCAAAACGGGGTCCCGGTACCGAAATTCACTCGCGAGCTCGACCTCGACGGGCAGCCGGGTCCAGTGCTCGATCGCGTACTTGGCGAGCAGGCCGGAGTGGTACGCGGTACCGCAGGCCACCACGAAGACCTTGTCGACCTCCCGCAACTCCTGATCCGACAGGCGCTGCTCGTCGAGCACGATCCGGCCGTCGATGAAGTGGCCCAGCAGGGTGTCGGCGACCGCCGCGGGCTGCTCGGCGATCTCCTTGAGCATGAAGTACTCGTAGCCGCCCTTCTCGGCGGCCGACAGGTCCCAGTCGATGTGAAAACGCCGAGCATTGGCGGCATCGTCGTTGCCGTCGAAGTCGCTGATCCGGTATCCGTCGGCGGTGATCACCACGGCCTGGTCCTGGCCGAGCTCGACGGCGTCGCGGGTGTGCTCGATGAACGCGGCGACGTCGGAGCCGACGAACATCTCGCCGTCGCCGACGCCGATCACCAACGGCGTTGACCGCCGCGCGGCGACGATCATGCCGGGCTCGTCGGCGTTGGCGAAGACCAACGTGAAGTGGCCCTCGAGGCGTCGCAGCACGGCCAGCACCGAGGCAGGGAAGTCGCCGGCGGTGTCGCCGTGACGGTACTGCTCGGAGACGAGGTGGACGGCGACTTCGGTGTCGGTGTCACTGGTGAACTCGACGCCGGCGGCTTCCACCTCGGCGCGCAGGGCCGCGAAGTTCTCGATGATCCCGTTGTGGACGACGGCGATCTTGCCTGCGGCGTCGCGGTGCGGGTGCGCGTTGCGATCCGTCGGGCGGCCGTGGGTGGCCCAGCGGGTGTGGCCCATGCCGGTGCTGCCGTCGAGCACACCGGTGTCGGTCTCCTCGAGCGCGGCCTCCAGGTTGGCCAGGCGTCCCGCGCGGCGACGGACGGTCAGCCCCCCGGCACCGTCGAGCAGCGCGACGCCCGACGAGTCGTATCCGCGGTACTCCATCCGGCGCAGCGCATCCACGACGATGCCCTTGGCAGGACGCTGCCCGACGTAGCCGACGATTCCGCACACGAGCAACAAGGATAGTGCAGTCGCCGCCCCCAAACCGTTCTGCGGGGGTTGCGGCGACCCTGCCACAGGGCTCGAGTTACCCGTGTCTGGCAGCCCTGGATGCGGAGTCGGACCACGCCGACGAGAGCGGGGAACCACAGCGGACTGCTCCAGACGAACGGAGTATCAGGGCTGATGGCCGCGGAAGAGATGTACTCGGTGGTGCCGGTGACCACGTGGGTGATCGCCGACCAGAGCCGCGACGGCGCCCAGTACGAACAGAACGATCACGCCCCGTGGACTCAACTTCATCCACGGAACGTAACGCGGCGGCGCGTGAGCTACGGTCAACGGGTGGCCAAGACGAAGCAGCTCTTCGCTGCGTTGACGCGGCGGGGCCCGCACCGCGTTCTGCGGGGTGACCTGGCCTTTGCCGGCCTGCCGGGCGTCGTCTACACCCCCGAGTCGGGGATGAACCTGGCCGGCGTGGCGTTCGGCCACGACTGGCTCGCGGGCGCGGACCGCTACCACGGCACCCTGGAACACCTGGCGTCGTGGGGCATCGTCGCGGCGGCGCCCGACACCGAGACCGGCGTCGCGCCGTCGGTGCTGAATCTGGCGTTCGACCTGGGCACGACGCTCGACATCATCGCAGGCGTGCGACTGGGCACCGGCAAGATCAGCGTGCACCCCACCAAGCTGGGCGTCGTCGGCCACGGTTTCGGCGGCTCGGCGGCCGTGTTCACCGCCGCGGGCATGCCGGACAAGCTCAAGGCGGCCGTGGCCCTCTTCCCGTCGGTGACGCAACCGCAGGCCGCGCAGCCAGCCGCGGGCCTGCGCGTGCCGGGACTGATCCTCACCGCGCAGACTGACCCGTCCAACATCCGGTCGAACGCCGCGGACCTGTCGGCGGCGTGGAAGGCCGCGACGGTGCGCACGGTGGCCAAGGCCAAGCCCGGCGGGCTGGTCGAGGGCTTTCGATTGACCCGCGTGGTCGGTCTTCCCGGCGCGGACCGCAGCACCCAGAAGGTGGTCCGCGCGTTGTTGACCGGCTACTTGCTGCACACCCTCGCCGGTGACAAGGCCTACAAGGACTTCAGCGATCCCGAGGTCGTGCTGCCGAAGACGGCGCCGCCGGACCCGGACGCAGAGCCCATCACTCCCGAGGACAAGGTGGTCGCCCTGCTCAAGGGCTAGAGACCTAAGCCTTGGACGCTTGTCGGTCGATGTCGTGGTGCACCATCATCTCGACAAGTTCGAGGAACGACACCTTCGGTTTCCAGCCGAGCACGGAACTTGCCTTACTGGCGTCGCCGACCAACACGTCGACTTCAGAGGGCCGGGCGAAGGCCGGGTCGATCTCCACATGCCGTGCCCAGTCCGAGATACCGACCACGCTGAACGCGGCGTCAAGCAATTCCGAGATCGAATGCGTTTCGCCAGTGGCGATCACGTAGTCGTCGCCCTGGTCCTGTTGGAGCATCAGGTACATCGCCTCGACGTAGTCGCCGGCGAAGCCCCAGTCGCGTTGGGTGTCCAAGTTGCCCAACGCGATGGTGTCCTGCAGACCCAGCGAGATCCTGGCCACTCCGTTCGCGACCTTGCGGGTAACGAATTCCAAACCACGCCGCGGCGACTCGTGATTGAACAGGATGCCCGAACTCGCGTGCAGGCCGTAGGACTCGCGGTAGTTGATCGTCAAGTGGTGGCCGTACGCCTTGGCCACGCCGTACGGGGATCGTGGCCACAACAGTGTCTTCTCCGACTGGACCCTGTCCTGGACCTTGCCGAACATCTCCGAGGTCGATGCCTGGTAGAACCGGACCCGCTTGCCGGATAGATCCTGATAGAACCGGATCGCCTCCAATGTGTTGAGCACACCGCCGCCGTTGACGTCGGCGACCAGTCGGGGATTCGTAAACGAATGCGGCACGAACGACACTGCCCCAAGGTTGTAGACCTCATCTGGCTCAGCAATCGTCATGGCCCGGATCATGCTGGAGGCGTCGAGCAGATCGCCCGAGACGAGCCCGAGCGCGGGCAGGTCGCGAGCAAGGGCCGCCG
>Ga0193743_1001657_pt1 | contig 16397 bp, 9 predicted proteins | sample L2c2metaG_FD_143038 | JGI IMG/M metagenome (GOLD analysis project Ga0193743, IMG submission 143038) | Soil microbial communities from a riparian zone of the East river system, Colorado, United States - L2c2 | ecosystem: Environmental > Terrestrial > Soil > Riparian zone | place: USA: East River...
TGCAGCCAACAAAGGAGGCCGGGGACTATGACCAAGAGATATTCCTGAGCAGCCATGAGTGGGAGCCATACATGGTGAATGAGATGCAGGAAGAACGATCAATCGAGGAGATGCACCATCTTCGGATCGACCCGGAGGGGGACGAAGCTCCCGGCGAGGGCGGATGGGATGTTCGGTACCGCGTTGCCTCAGTGAACGGGAAGGCACTTGGTCATGGAGAGCCAATTCGCGTAAGGGAAGGGGAACGAACTCTCCTGCACTTTCTCAATGCCAGTGCTACTGAGAATATACAGATCGCATTTCCTGGCCATGAGTTCCTCGTCCAGGCGATGGACGGGCATCGCGTGCCGCACCCGAGCACGGTCGCCGTGCTGGATCTGGGCGTAGGGGAACGGATCGACGCGATCGTGGAGATGACAGCTCCGGGCGTGTGGGTACTCGGCTCAACCGACGAAGAGATGCGCAATAGGGGTCTCGGTGTCGTGGTTGAGTATGCCGGGAGGCAGGGCGATCCTGTATGGACCGATGTGGCTGCCCAGGAATGGGATTACACAGTCTTCGGGAGTCAGGGAATAGAGCGTGTCGCGGAGGAGATCGCCATCGCGCTGCGTAGGCTGCCTTCTACAGAGGATGGAGTTGAGAGATGGATGATGGCAGGCCGGGTAAACGGAAGAGAGGCGGCTATTCCAGCCGTCCTGCACCGAAACAGATCTTACCGGCTTCGCATCATGAACGAGAGTAACGAGTGGCATCCGATGCATCTCCATCGCCATGCTTTCGAGCTAATACGATTTCGTGGGAAGACGACCGCAGGGGTGATGAAGGATACCGTTGTCGTTCCACCATATGAAGAGGTCGAAATCCTCGTAACTCCTCGGCAGTCGGGGCCTGCTTTGTTCCATTGCCATAACCAAATGCATATGGACGCTGGCCTTCAGACACTTTTCAACATCCATTCAACGATAGACGATATCGCAGAAAGACGGAGAAACAATAATGCATCGTAGTACGACCTTTTCGGCGCTACTTTTCGGCGCTCTCTTTTTGACAGGACAGCTTGTGGCACAGTCGATGGACGAACTCCCGTCACCGAAGATCGCGATCTCAGAGGATCTTCTTGAGAAGATTCCCTCAGAATATCGAGAAGAGGTTGTTAAGCTTCATCTGACAGCGACCGCGCAGGATCAGGAAAAGATTCTGAAGCAGACCGCGATGTATCCAGATGCTCCGCTCGCACTCGCGCTGAAGGGAATGTCGGTCAATCCTCAGGGCTTCGATTTCATGAGCCAGCAGTTTACGCAGGAGAGCTCCGCCGAGCGTCGCAGCCTCATTCTGAAGTACGGGATTCAACCATATGTTCGCTATGCACACGAGGGAGAACAGCGCGACAAGGTACGCGAGACGCTGACGCGTCTCGCACTGCAGGATAACGATGCGGGAGTATCGCTGGACGCGATCCAGGCACTTCGCCGTCTGGAGTGGGGCCATACTTCTCAGCTCACTGTGGCTCGAGCCAACCGGGCTCGCTCGGAAGGCGACGCGGCAGGTGCGATGAAACTGCTGGACGAAGGAGACAAATGGGTGGAGTGGGACGGACAGATGAATCTTCCGAACTTCATGCGAACACCGCCGCCTTTATTTCAGGTCGCTTCCGAAAAGAAACCGATCCGGGTCCTTGCCTTTGGGGATTTCGGCACCAGTTCGCCGCAGCAGGTTCAACTGGCCGCAACGATGAAGGAGTACCAGAAGGAAAATCCGTTCGACTTTGGAGTTACTTTGGGCGATAACTTCTACCCGAATGGTGTATCCAGCCCTGACGACCCGCAGTGGAAGGCAAAGTGGGAGGATATGTACGGTCCGCTCGGACTCTCCTTCTATGCCACGCTCGGAAACCATGACTATCTCCGCCCGGATGGTCCTGCGGCAGAGATTCTTTACACTCAGAAGAGTCCTTCCTGGAAGATGCCGGCGACTTACTACACCTACACGGCCGGTCCCGTTCAGTTCTTCGCAATCGACACAATCGAACTTTCGGATACCGCGCTGCCTAACAAAGAGATGGCATGGCTTGACGCGGAGCTTGCAAAGAGCAAGGCACGATGGAAGATCGTCTACGGTCACTACCAGATCTACTCCGCAACGCGCGGCGACGAGCGAAATTTGATTCAGAGACTGCTCCCGATCTTACGCAACCGCGTCGATATCTATCTGTGCGGACACGACCATAACCTGCAGGAACTGAAGCCCGAAGATGGTGTGCACTTCTTTGTAAGTGGTGGTGGCGGTGCAGGCGTATATCCCTTCCGACAGCCTAATTATCCTCACTCGACATTCAAGCAGGAGCAGTACGGATTTACTGTGCTCGATGCAGATAAGGATCAGATCAAGTTGCGATTTATCGGTCTTCACGGGGAAGAACTTTATTCCTCAGTCATTCACAAATAAGTAGTGTATGGACCTTCGACCACTGCAACGATCCTCGAGGCCGAATGAGTCGATAAACCTTACTTCCGCACTGGAGCGAATCTGTCGAGGCATTGTGAAAAATGCAGGAATAACCGCAACACAGCAAATCACAGATCAAACGTAACTCCACGGAGTCAACCCTTTTCCTAAAGGAAGATCTATGCAGACGCAGAAGACAATCTGTACGCCCTATCTGGATGGAACGCGTCATGGTCTTGTCCATGCACTGTTCTTGATGTTTTTTATCTTCAGCAGTTTCTCCCTGTCCGCGCAGGAGTTTCGCGGCTCTATCGCGGGCGCCGTCACTGATCCGGAGGGAAATGCCGTCAAAGATGCTGCGGTGACAGTTCGAAATACAGATACTGGAGCAATCTTTCGCACGAAGACGAATGACCGCGGCAACTACATTGCCCCATCCCTCACGCCCGGCAAGTACGAGGTGCATGTCGAGGCACCGACCTTTCGAGCTTTCCTGCAGAACGGCATTATTCTGCAGGCCAGCGGACAATTGCTTTTGGATGTGACGCTTCAGCTTGGCAACGTGAGCCAGGAGGTTCAGGTGACCGCCGATGCTCCCATAGTCGATGCATCCAATGCGGCGATTGGCCAGGTTATTACGACACGAGAGGTGGAAGATCTTCCACAAAACGGCCGTACGCCGGTGGTGCTGGCGCAGTTGGCTTTGGGTGTCGCAAGCACGAATCATCCAGGACAGACACGTCCGTTCGACAATGCGGGTGCGGCGTCAATCTCCATTGCAGGTACGCCTACGGAGAGTACGGAGATCCTGCTGGATGGCTCACCTGATACGGACAACCTGCTGAAGCTGGCGTACAGCCCACCGCAGGACATCGTACAGTCGGTAAACGTGAACGTGTTCCAGGTGGACGCGGCGTACGGGCACACCGGTGGCGGCGTTCTCAATCAAGTGACCAAGGGCGGCACCAATAAGTTTCACGGATCGGTGTATGAGTATGCGCAGTTCGCGGCGCTGAACGCCAATACCTACTTTGCCGACCAACAGCATGTGGCCAAGCCGAATACACACTATCACCAGTATGGCCTTTCTCTCGGAGGTCCGATCCGGATACCGAAGCTGTTCGATGGACGCGACCGTGTCTTCTTCGAGTTTGCATGGGAGGGAATTCGCGATTCGCAGCCTGCAAGTGGATTTCTGACCGTACCTACAGATGCAGAACGGACTGGCGATTTTTCGGCTTTGCTTGCTGCCGGACCGAATTATCAGATCTACGATCCTGCGACCGCCACGGTGGATAGCAAGGGCAACGTGACACGCCAGCCGTTCAAGAACAACATTATTCCGGCAGGCCGCCTGAATCCGATTGCTGTGCAGCTTATGAAGTTCTATCCGGCTCCTAACGCGGTTGCTCCTCATTCCGACGGAGTAAACAACTACTTCACGAGCTTCCCGAGCGTCGATTTGTACGATAACCAGTTTGGACGCATGGATTTCAATCTGGGCGCCAAAGACAAGCTGTTCTTTGACGTCAGGCACAGTCAACGTACGCAGACTACGAACAACTACTTCCACAACATCGCGACTGGCGATCCGCTGGACCGTGTCAACTGGGGCTCTGGAGTCGACAATGTGTACGCCGTTAACCCGACAACCCTGATCAATACGCGCGTCAACTGGAATCGCTACGTCAACTATGCGATCGCCGGAAGCCAGGGGCTGGATCCAACTCCCCTCGGGTACCCGGGCTATCTGACCGCAAGCACCACTCTGCTGGAGTATCCGTCGATCCAAATCAGCTCCTGTAAAGCGGGCACCTATGCCTGCCTGTTCACGCCGAACAACCTCGCGGCATCGACGTACACAGAGAGCTACCACCTCTTAAATAGTGTCACCAAGGTGATTCACGAGCATGTATTGAAGATTGGCGTGGATGCCCGCCAGTATCGAGTGTCCAATATCGCTTACAACTACTCTACGGGAAAGTTCACCTTCGGGGATACATTCACCCAGGCTTCCAGTGGTTCGGCCGCCGCGCCGCTGGGACAGGATCTTGCGGCGTTGCTTCTCGGACTGCCGACCTCGGGCGAATATGACCAGAACGTCTTTCTATCCACGCACAGCAACTATCTTGGTATCTATGTGCAAGATGACTGGCGGGTATCGAAGACGCTGACGCTTAACCTCGGTTTGCGCTTCGATCACGACTTCCCGTTGTATGAGCGCCATAACCGTGCGATCAATGGATTCGATCCCACTGTGACGACACCGCTCAGTGGACCTGCCATGGCGGCATACAACGCCAACCCTATCCCTCAGATTCCGGTTGGACAGTTCAATGTCCGCGGTGGTCTTACGTATGCAACCGATGCTAAACCGCAGCTATACAACACTCCGTCAAAGACTTTCAGCCCACGCTTAGGCTTCGCGTGGAGTCCTGACTACCTCCATGGCAAGACAGTGCTGAGCGGCGGATTTTCCATCTTCGTCTTCCCGCTGCTCGACGTGGGTACTGTGAACAGCACTGGTTTCAGCTCGATCACGCCCTACGTTCCGACGAACGACAACTACGCTACGTCTGCCCACAGCCTGAGCGATCCATTTCCGACGGGTTTTTTGAAGCCGACGGGATCATCGCTGGGCGCCTCAACCTCCCAGGGGCAGCAGATCTACTGGTTCAACCCCGACTTCCGTAACGCTTACTCGGAGCGGTATGCGCTCTCTGTACAGCAGCAACTCGATAACAACACATACATGCAGATCGCATACGTTGGCGCTCATTACGTCAAGCTGCCGGTCAATGCTTACCTCAACGTCATTCCGCGTCAGTACCTCAGCACGAGTCCGATCCGCGACAATGCAGTTGTGAGTTCGCTGAACGCCGGCGTTCCCAATCCGTTCAGCGGTTTGCTGCCGGGCACAGCGTTGAATGGTTCTACTACGTCCCGGATGCAGTTGCTGTTGACCTATCCGCAGTATCCTCTCGACCAGGTTATCGAACAGAATGTCAGCAACGGCTCGGTCAGATTCAACAGTTTCAATGCCCGCATTCAGCGGCGTCTGACACATGGTCTTTCGCTGCTGGCAAACTACACCTGGTCGCGCAATATCGAGCAGGATTCGCTGCTGAACGAGACGGATACGAAGTACGAGAAGCGCATCTCCACCTTCGACTATCCGCAACACCTTGTGATTTCCTCCACGTACAAGCTGCCGTACTCGGCGATTGGCGGGGAGGGAATCATGGGGCACCTGCAGCATGCACTATTGGGAGGATGGGCCGCCAGTGGAACCTATCTTCTGCAATCCGGTGCGCCGCTTTCCTGGGGGAACGTCGTGTATCTCGGCGGCGAGCTCCATCTCAACCCGAGACAGACGGTCGGCAAGGCTTTTGATACGACCAGGTTCGACACTAACTCTGCCGATCAGCCTACGTATAACATTCGAACCTTCCCCACGACCAATTCGCAGTGGCGTGGCGACAAGACCAGCAACATCGATGCTTCTCTGGCGCGTCAGGTAACCTACCACGACCGCATCACCGGCGAGCTGCGTGTCGAAGCGTTCAACCTGCTCAACCACGTTACCTTCAGCAACCCCAACCTGACGCCGACGAGTTCAACCTTCGGCACGATCACCGGACAGGCTAACGAATCGAGAACACTGCAGGTCTCTGCGCACATCCGTTTCTAGATGTGATAAGCCTGCTTGCAAGCAACCTGAAAGCCAGCCCTGTAGCTACGCCAGAGCCGGATTCCAATCTTTTACTTACAGCGGAAGCGGGAGTTTAATGAGCACAAATCGCAGGCAGATCCTCAAGTTTGGAAGCTTCAGTCTCGCGGCAGCTAGTCCTGCGCCGTTCTTCGGCAATGTGGCTGCCGCCCAGGTGTCGCAGAGGATAGACGTGTCCGCGCTACTTACTCCGGACCCTCGCGCCGCAACAGAGACGAGTGATACGAAGCGATTGCAGCGAGTGATCGACCAGGCACATGAGCGGGGCGGTGGAACGGTGCATCTTGCGGCGGGCCGCTACATCTCCGGCTCGTTGCTGTTGCGGTCCAACGTCTCGTTGTGGCTGGACAACGGTTCGATCCTTGTCATGAGCCCTGATGCTGCGGAGTTTCTGCCGGCGGAGAAGCTGGCCTACGATGCCGGAGCGAATCAAGCGACCTCAGACTTTCATGTTGCTCTGCTCGTAGGCGACACCGTCGAGCGTATCGCCGTCTTCGGTGAGGGTATTATCGAGTGCGAACAGGGCAAGCAGAAAGGTGGGGGCCCAAAGCCGATCGCGCTGAGGCGCTGCATGCACGTCAGCCTGCGCAGCATCACAATCCGCAACGCCCGGAACTACAACATCAGCATGCTGGGCTGCCAGTTCGTCGACATTGATGGTGTGACAATTCAGAACGGTCATTCCGACGGAATCGATCCCGACTGCTGTCGCTACGTGCGGATCGCCAACTGCTTCGTCGAGTCCGTGGACGACAGTCTCTGCCTGAAGGCGAGCGGCGCGCTCGGCGAACGCGGCGCAACCGAATACGTGACCGTGACCAACTGCGTACTGAGAACGGCAAGCATCCACTTCAAGTGCGGGACGGAGAGCTGCGGCGACTTTCGAAACATTGCCATCTCGAACTGCGTCTTTGAGGGCGGACTGGGTATGCGTCACGGCAACCCTGGCATTGCGCTGTACACGGTGGATGGCGGAACCCTCGATGGCATCGTAGCTTCCAACATTGTCATGCGAGACGTCGGTACGCCTCTGGCGATCATTCGTGGCAATCGAGACCGCTGTACGCTCGGCAAAGGTCCTGGGCCGCTTGGAGCCATTCGCATCTCAAACATCATCGCCACCGGCGCGAAGTTTACGAGCGTCATCACGGGCTTGCCGGATGCTCCCGTCACCGACGTTCAAATCAGCGGAGTTTCAATCACCATGGCGGTCTCCGGCACCGGTCCCAAGACCCTCGAGGCGATTCCCGAACAACCGACCGCCTATCCCCAACCCGTCATGTTCGGCGCACTCCCGGCCTTCGGGCTGTTCCTGCGCCATGTTGCAAATCTGGGCTTGTCGGATGTGCGGTTCAAGTCACCCATCCAGGAAGATCGTCCCGATATCGTGGCGGACGATGTCACAAACCTGCGACTGCATGGGTACGAGAAGGAACTCGGTATGGCCGCAACACATCTATGGCTGAACGATGTTCGCGATTCGTGGCTTGAATGTCTTGCAATCCTGCCGATACCCGCTCATTCGTATCGGGTGAGTGGTGCGAGGACGAGCAATCTCTTCTTTAGCGGGAGTGGGGTCCTCGATTGGAAGGAGCATCTCGCAATCGGAACCGACGTACCGCATGGGAGCGTGCATACGTCGAGCTTTCATGGAATTACTCGTATCTAAATACATGTGTGATAGTGGATTGCGTCCAATGGGCTTTTGAAACGGAAAGGTTATTACAACAAAATAAACAATTGGAGACACCTTCTTAATGAGATCTAAATACTCGCAGCTTAAGAACAAATATCTCTTTCGGTCGTCAGGAAACATATGTTATCGACACTTACGGCCGAACCCGGATCGCCTGGCGAAGTCCGGCATCAGCTATCTGCGGTTTCATACGACAGCGTTGTGCTCGCCCTACGCGGGCGGGCGCTGTTGACGGGACGCAATCACCATTCTGTAGGTATGGGTGTCATCACGGAACTTGCCGACGGATTTCCTGGCTACTCGGCCAGATTCCCAAGAGCGCGGCAATGGTCTCGGAGATCCTTCGCCAGAACGGCTACAACACGGAATACGTCGGCAAGAATCACCAGATTGCGGACTGGGAGACCAGCATCTCCGGCCCAACCGATCGCTGCCAGCCCTGCAGGGCTTCGAGCACTTCTATGGCTTCATCGGCGGAGAGACCAATCAGTGGCAGCCTCCGCTCTTCCGTGACACAACCCCCGTGGAGATGGAGATTCCAAAGGGTAAGGAAGGCCACTACACCCTCAATGATTCGCTGGCCGATGAGGTCATCAGCTATATCCACAACCAGAAGTCGGTGACCCCCGATCGTCCCTTCTTCGTCTACTATGCGCCTGGAGCTACGCACGCTCCGCATCAGGTCCCCAAGGAGTGGATCGACAAGTTCAAGGGCCAGTTCAACCAGGGTTGGGACAAATACCGCGAAGAGACCTCTCAGCGCCAGCTGAAGCTCGGCGTGATCCCGTCCGACACGAAGCTCACGCCGCGCCCCGCCGAGATTCCCGCCTGGGACTCGCTCTCACCCGAACGCAAGCGCGTTGCTGCGCGCCTGATGGAGACCTTCGCCGCATACACGGCGCAGACGGACTACGAGGTCGGCTGCGTCCTCGATGCACTCGACGAGATGGGCGTGACCAAGGACACGCTGGTTATGTGGCAGATCGGCGATAACGGCGCGTCGCTTGAAGGCACTCTGAACGGTTCCTTCAACGAGATGGCGAGCCTGAATGGCGCTTCGGAGGACGTTGCTTACTTGTTGAAGCACATCGACGAGATCGGCGGTCCGAATGCTTCCAATCACATTCCTGTCGGGTGGGCCTGTGCCTGCAACACGCCGTTCCAGTGGGGCAAACAGGTGGCGTCGCACTTCGGCGGAACGCGCAACCCGCTGGTCATCTCCTGGCCCGGTCACATCTCCGATCCCGGAGGAAAGCGAATGCAGTTCCATGATGTCATTGACATCGCTCCCACGATCCTCGAGGCCGCGCATATCCCGCAGCCGACGGAGGTCAACGGCGTGAAGCAGAAGCCCATCGAGGGCGTCAGCATGATGTACAGCTTCAAGGACCCCAATGCAGCGGAACAGCGACACATCCAGTACTTCGAGATGTTCGGCAACCGCGCTCTCTATAAAGACGGCTGGATCGCGGTGTGTCGTCACGGCCGGCTGCCTTGGGAAAACGCGGGCAGTTACGACTTCGACAAAGATACCTGGGAGCTCTATGACGTCTCCAAGGACTTCAGCGAGTACACGAACGTGGCCGCGCAGAACCCTGACAAGCTGAAGGAGGTACAGGCCGATTTCGTTACTGAGGCAAAGAAGTATCAGGTCTTTCCTCTAGATGACCGCTTTGCGGAACGCGCCAACCCAAGTCTTCGTCCGAGCCTTCTCGGCGGCCGCAAGCAGTTCACCTACTACAGCGGTGTTGCACACATCCCTGAGAGCCCCTGGCAGCGCGGCACCAATGAGAATACTAACGGCTTATTAAGACAGTACTTCCCTAAGAAGACTGACTTGTCCGGCTACTCTCAAGCCGATCTCAATAAGGTAGCTCTGCGCCTCAATCAACGCCCGCGAAAGACCTTGGGCTTTGAAACCCCGGCGAGTAAACTTCAAGCCAGTGTTGCACCGACCAGTTGAGCCCGCCGGACTTTGCAGGCGCTACGTGGAATGCTTCCGGTTAGCCGGTTTTTCGGCCACTTGCCGAGAACACTGATCGAGTTGAATGGCTCAATAAGCGCTTTGGCCTATTTCCATCAATCGAAGATCAAAAAAGGAGAGGTGGACAGACCTTGCTTACGGCTCATCCACCTGCCGAGCGCATTGGGTCACGTTCGAAGTTGGCTATTCTGTCGCCGCTAGTCCCCCTTCAGGGAAGACTCCTCCACGGGCGATATAATGGTAGCCACTTGCTAGTCAAATACTTAAGCCAGATTACGTCCGACTTTCAAAGGGAGGTACGATGAACTATTGCGCCTTGGCAAATAGAATGAATATTCCAACTCGTTCGCTCGCGCAGAAGTCGTCTCGAACGCCAATACTTGATGCGCGGATTCGCTGGAATGAGGCGTCGAGGCGCTGAGATAGTTTCGAGCTGTCGGCGGAAGGCTCATTCAGACACGTCAAAGAGTGCAAGATGGGGATATTGTCACAATCCGACAAAGACGCGACTTGGGCTGAGCCGGCGCCACATGCAGTGATCGTTCGTGAACAGCTGAGACGCCTCGTTGACCACCCATTGTTCATGAATAGCAAGCGATACCCGGTGTTGCTCACATATATCGTGGAGCAAACACTGCTCGGTAATGCGAGTGAACTGAAGGAGCGGACAATTGGCGTCGAGGCTTTCGGGCGTGAACCCGTCTACGATGTGAATCTCGATCCGGTGGTTCGCACTGCGGCAGCTGAGGTGCGCAAAAGGCTCAGTCAGTACTATTACAACCCTGATCACGCTGGAGAATTGGTGATCGAGTTGCCGATTGGCTCCTACGTTCCCACTTTTCGAGAACCAGCGATTCAGCCGGGCCTTGCGGCCGAGATTCAACTCGCACGGACAGTAGAGACCGTTCCGAGCGAAAATGTCGGTCCCCCCTTCGCGCCGGCAAATGCCGAACATGAGCGCTCGAAGATCGTGGACCGCCGCTGGATCCTGGTTGCCGTCGCATTGCTCGTCGCCGCGGGGATTGGATTTAGCTTCGGTCGCGCGAAAGTTCCGAGTTCGGCGGCCAGCGTTAATGTGCCCTCAAGCACTGCGCGTTTCTGGGAGCCAATCACTTCAACGTCAAGTCGGATTACCTATTGTCTCGGCGTACCGACAGACGCTGTCGATCTTCAAAGCAGAACAGTCCCCCGGTTTCCCGCCGGAGAGAGTGGCAGTCTGAATGTCTATGACGTTGTTACGCTTGCACGTTCCATAGCGCCTCTCGTACCGAAGAATGGGGAATTTCGCGTGATGGCCGCTTCGGATACTGGGTTCGCTCAATTGCGTGAGGGCCCCTTCGTTCTGATTGGCGCTTTCGACAACCCCTGGACGATGCGCATAACGCAGGATCTGCCGATTGGATTCGAGTACGACAATCACGTTCGCAAAGTGGTAGATCGGACGTCCTCGCCCAAAAGGATATGGACGCTTCAGTGGCAGGTTCCGGGCAAAAGCCTTGCGCGGGATTACGCCGTAGTCGCGAGACTTCACGACAAGGTTACTGGAGAGCCTGTCATCATATTGGCCGGCATTTTGGGAGAAGGAACCGAAGCCGCAAGCGAGGTCGTCTCCAATCAAGCGTACCTGGATGCAGTGCTGCAAAAAGCTCCGCAGAACTGGGACCAACTGAACCTTGAAGCCGTAATTGAAGCGAACGTCATTGAAGGTCATCCCGGCCCACCCGCTGTTGTTGCCGTCCAGACTTGGTGATCCTCTTTTTGGGGTCGAAACTCTGTATGATACATTCCCTTGAGCCGCCTCCGTCATAGAGCATATCTAGCTGTAAATAAATAGCTTTCACCCTTTTTACCCTGTCTGATGCACGATGGACCTTCCAAACAAGGTCCAGACTTGTCTAGCCTGCATCCATCCGGGAATCCAACACAATCCCGACGCTAAATAAGGAGACCACCCATGAGGTACATGCGTGGGCTTGCCCTGTTGGCGATGCTCTTTCCGGGCACTCTGATGGCGGCCAACGACTCTCAGACGATTTATCTGGCCACGCCTGTCCGAGCTGGAAACGCACAACTGCCTCGCGGAATATGCGAAGTGTCGTGGAACGCAGCATCGGGATCGCGGGTACGGTTGACCATCAAGACGGAACACGACAAAACCTTTACAGTCTCCGCGCGCATGGTCGAAAGAAAGCAGGATACAACTGGCGTAGTCACTTCGGTCATAAACGGAGTCACGTACCTGCAAGAGCTTCATACCAGGAACGCCAGGTTTGTCATTCAAAACAGAACGGAAGGCTCCAAATGACTCTCGTCGCTCTCCTGAACACCTCGTGGAAACCCAGGTTCAATCGGGACTCCCGTTTTCGCCTCTTTTTGTTCTTCGTCGCGGCCTTTGGGACCGTGTCTGCAGCATCCGTAGCGGTTGCTCAAAATGCTGACCGGCCCTGGATGAATCCTAGCCTCGCCCCGGAGGAACGGGCGGAGCTCGTCCTGAAACAGATGACACTCGATGAAAAATTGGCGCTCTTGCATGGGAATGGGATGGCTCACGCCGATCAATGGCAGATGCCGCTCACGCGTCTGACAAATGGCGGAGCGGGATACGTGGAGGGAATTTCGCGTCTTGGGATACCACCACTGGTGATTTCGGATGCGGGCTACGGGGTGAGAGATAGCGGAGCGAATGGGAGATACTCGACGGCCATGCCCTCAAGCCTGGGAGCCGCATCGAGTTGGGATACCGATTCTGCTTGTGAATTTGGCAGTGTTGTTGGCCAGGAACTTCGAGCCCAGGGCTTCAACATGACCTTGGGAGGCGGAGTCGATTTGACCAGGGAACCCCGTGGTGGTCGAAGTTTCGAGTACGCCGGGGAAGATCCCCTCCTCGCGGGCACCGTTGTCGGCAACCTGATGAAGTGCGAGCAGGCCCAGCACGTGGTTGGCGACATCAAGCATTACGTGATGAATGATCAGGAGACGGGACGCTTCTTCGTGAACGCGGTCATTTCGAAGCGTGCGATGCAGGAATCTGACTTGCTCGCGTTTCACATCGCTATCTCCATTGCGAATCCCGGCGCGGTGATGTGTTCCTACAACCGGATCAATGGAGACTTCGGTTGTGAAAATCACTACACACTACAAGACGTGCTCAAGAAAGATTGGGGCTTCAAAGGTTTTGTGATCTCCGACTGGGGAGGCACGCACAGTACGGAGAAGGCATCTACCGCAGGTCTTGACCAGGAACAGCCGATGGCTGACTTTTTCGGTCCAAAGCTCAAAGCGGCAGTGGAAGCAGGGCAAGTTCCGATGTCAGAGATAGACGATCACGCGCGCAGAGTCCTGTATGCCGAGTTTCTTTCCGGCGTTGTCGACGAACCGCCGCAGAAGAGCGTTGTCGACGTTGAAAAAGGATTCGAAGCGGCGCAGCGAATGGAAGAGAAGAGCATTGTTCTTTTGAAGAACAGCCCGACCGTGCTTCCGATCAATCCGTCCAAGGTCCACAGCATTGCCATCATCGGTGGACACGCAGACGTTGGCATGATTTCGGGAGGAGGATCGGCGCAAGTGGATCCTCCGGACGGCAATGCCATCATGCCTCCCGGCAAGGGCGAAACGATTTGGCAAAAGCAAGTTTGGTTCCCAACCTCTCCTTTGAAGGCACTCCAGGCGAAGCTGCCGAGCACGAAGATTGACTTCGATCCGGGAACGGACCCGAAGTCGGCTGCAAACCTCGCCAAGGATGCCGACTTAGCGATTGTCTTCGCTTCGCAGTGGCTGTCGGAAGACATGGATGTGCCGAGCCTCTCGCTCCCTGATAACCAGGACGCCTTGATCGAGCAGATAGCATCACTAAATCCGCACACGATCGTCGTACTTGAGACCGGCACTGCCGTCACCATGCCATGGATCGACAAGGTAGCGGGTATCGTCGAGGCTTGGTACGCGGGCAGTTCTGGACACAAAGCGTTGGCCAATATGCTCGTCGGCGAAGTCAACCCGGCAGGAAAACTTCCGCTCACCTTCCCGAGAAGCGAAGCGGACCTTCCGCATCCGGATCGTCCGATGATCCCTGCTGAGAGTCAAGCACATGCTGCTGATGTAGCGGACAACGGTGCACCAACATCGAGTGCTTCTGCGCATAGCGGTTACGCCGTTCACTACGAAGAAGGTCCGGAAGTTGGCTATAAGTGGTACGAAGTGCAGCACAAGCAGCCTTTGTTTGCCTTCGGCTTCGGTTTGTCTTACACGACCTACGCATACTCCGGCCTAAGCGTCGATTCAGCTACGAAAACTGTGCGCTTCACCGTTAAGAACACCGGAAAGCGGGCGGGGACCGAGATTGCTGAGGTGTACGCCAGGCTCCCCAAAGGTACAGACGAGCCCTACAAACGACTCGCCGGGTGGAAACGCGTAACGCTCGCACCCGGCGAATCGCAGTCAATCAGCATTGCGATCGATGACCGTGTTCTTCAGACCTTCGACGAAGAAAAAAATGTCTGGAATATGACGAAGGGCGAATATCAAGTGATGGTCGGTGGCTCCTCGGACGATACGCCTTTACTGGCGAGTCTTGTGGTTCGCTGAAGTCTCTGAGACTTGAGCCAACCTCTCCATGCCGAGAACTGAGAGTCTGAACCTGGCGTTGCAAAACGCGTGAAAGTGCTGTGCAAACCCTACGTCTTGGAGCAACTTACTGATGAATGTACCCGTAGTTGTCGACCGCACCAGCAGCGGCAAAGAGCACTTTGAAGTGCTCGATGGCTTGAGAGGAAGCGCGGCCTTCCTCATTGTGATCTTCCATCTCTTCAACTATTCGTTCGGTTTTCATGGGCCCTGGGCGCTTGTCAAACACGCCTACCTCGCCGTCGATTTTTTCTTCGCGCTCTCTGGGTTTGTGGTCGCATATGCCTACGATGACCGTTGGCTGCGGATGACAGTTCCGCAGTTCTTCCGTATCCGGCTGATCCGCTTGCATCCCCTGGTGCTGCTTGGCGCAACGATAGGCCTCCTCGGTTACATTCTTGACCCATTCGGAAAGGTGGCCAACCACACTTCTGCTCCAATGCTGCTGCTGGCGTACATCACCTCGTTGCTATTGCTGCCTTCGCCTCCGGTTGGGGGCCGACACAACGAAACGCAGGCCCTCAACGGGCCGGCCTGGTCGTTAATGCAGGAGTATTTGGGAAACATTGCCTATGCTCTGATCCTTCGCCGACTGCGTCCGTTCATGCTGGCGATCATCTTTGGGCTCACTGGGCTGTTTCTCATCTGGACCGCAAATACGAAGGGCTCTCTCGATGGTGGTTGGGGTTACACAGAGATATGGGAAGCGCCACTGCGGTTGACAGTTTCCTTTGTGATGGGCCTCTGGCTTTATCGCATTCGCGACCGCGTTCGCCTTCCCAAGATCGGTCTGTTGCTTCTTTCCATTGTCTTAATTATCTGTTTCCAGATGCCGGTCTTCCCCAAGGTCGGCATCTATTCGCTGAACGGTCTTTATGACGCCGCGTGTGTAGTGTTGCTGTTCCCGCTCATCATCCTGAGCGGGGCTCACTCGCAGGCCGGTGCAGGCATGATTAATCTCTGCAAGTTCAGCGGTCGCCTTTCCTATCCCCTCTACATCACCCACATCGCGTTTGTCTATGTCTTGGCGAATTATGCGTGGACCCACAACCCGAGCACGGGCGTGATCATCACCGGAATCTTCATTGTTCTGCCGCTTGCGATTGTTGTGGCATGGCTTGCCTTGAAGTTCTACGACGAGCCCGTCCGTGCCTGGCTGACGCGTCGCTATGGAGTAAAGCGCTAAGAAGTCGAGATGCGTGGGGAAATCAGTATGAGATGGATATTTGAAAAACTCGCTGGTCCAGCGAGGAAGTTCTTAGTACTCGCATTGGCGTTCGCCGGCGCCCCTCTTTGCTCAGCAAAAGAGCGCTGCCGCTTGGTACGGATTCGTGAGAGACAGTGCCGGTGCACCGATTGCCGGCGCCAAGCTCAGGTTTGCAGGTGCAGCAACGGCCGAATCCAACACACTCGCCGACGGAAGCTTCAATCTCTTCTTGTTGCCTCCCGGGCAATACAAACTCGTGCTTCTTGCAAATGGCAAAACTGTCATGTACGCACAATCGATCAATCTTGTTACGGCGGGCGCGGCTATTGTGATCACATTGTCGAACCTCGGCGAGATCACGGTATCGGCGGAACAGGGCACGGGCGCTACGGGCTGCGAGACCCTCTCCGGCAAGGCCGTTAGTGAATTGCCCCTCAACAAACGCGACTTTTCATCGCTGCTGTTGCTTGCTGCGGGCACAATGACCGATACGAATGGTGCTACCAACTTCACCGCACAGTTTGCTAATAACGGCCAGAGAGGAGTAGAAGCTACTTTCGCCATGGATGGCGCCGAGATCAGCGACCCATTGATGAGTGGCGCCACGGTGGATTTCTGGTAAATCGCTAAGTCACTCAGTGACGATGAGCGCATTCCACATGGACGAATAGTCGCCATCTCGGACAAGTCCTATAAAAAGGAATGTACAGAG
>Ga0193743_1001658_pt1 | contig 16380 bp, 16 predicted proteins | sample L2c2metaG_FD_143038 | JGI IMG/M metagenome (GOLD analysis project Ga0193743, IMG submission 143038) | Soil microbial communities from a riparian zone of the East river system, Colorado, United States - L2c2 | ecosystem: Environmental > Terrestrial > Soil > Riparian zone | place: USA: East River...
GAGATCGGCGACCTTCCACTAGAGTTGCAACCAAAGCTTCTTCGTGTCATGCAGGAGAGGCAGTTCGAGCGTTTAGGCGGTACCGCCACAATTCATACTGACGTGCGTGTTATCAGCGCCACACATCGCAATCTGCTTGAGATGGTTGCCGAGCGCCAATTCCGCGCCGACCTCTTTTATCGTCTCAGCGTGTTCCCCATTGACATACCGTCACTGCGCGATCGCTGCGAAGATATTCGTTTGTTGGTCCATCACTTTGCCAGGAATTATGCTGCGAAAGTCCGCAAGACCATCACTGATGTTTCCGACGAATTCATGGCGGCTCTTGAACAGCATCCCTGGCCAGGCAATGTCCGGGAACTCCAAAACTTCATTGAACGCTCAGTGATTCTATCGACAGGCACCGTGCTCAGCGGCCCCTCTCCAGAATTCATCTACAGAACACCCGATGGTTTGAAAAAATCAGAGCCATTCACACCAGTTACCCTGGAACAGGTGGAGCATTCACATATCCTGCAGACTCTTCAACTGACGGAAGGCGTGATCGGCGGTAGACATGGCGCCGCTGCCCGGTTGGGCCTCCCCAGAACGGCGTTGATCCACAAAATGAAGCGCCTGGGCATTTCATTGGCATCGATCCTGATCTCAGAAGACCCCATGCTTGTGGACCCTGAGCTGAATGGAGTTGCTCAGAAGGCCGCACATTCAGAACGCTCAGAGCCGCACTCTGAGTCTGGGGGAGTGTGCACGCTTGCCGAAGCCGAAAGAGAATATATCTCGGAAGTTTTGGTGATGACGAACGGATTGATCGCAGGCAAGGGCGGTGCCGCAGACCTTTTAGGCTTGCCACCATCAACTCTTCGAAACCGGATGAAGAGGCTTGGCATCAAGTTCTAACAACCGTCGAAACTTCCGGACGCAGTGTTTTCTCTTTTCGGTGGCTAGGAGATCGGAAGAAATCGAGCCCACTGGGGATCCATAAATCGACTGCGAGGGTATCTCTGGACGATAAAGACGATATCAACTTGCTTGACGCAACGCCTGGACACGCGGCCGCCGGACGCATTGCGGACGTCCCATTGGGTTCGCCCGACTAAAACGAGCCAATACTTCATTCGCAGTCTCCTGGATGCGGGTATTCGGTCTGTGAAACTTGCGGATTGCCTTCGCGGCAAGCATGGTCAATAGATAGCGGTTCGAGACATTCGCCAGCGCGCCAAAGACCAGATCGGAACGCATCGCATTCTCCTTAGATATTGAAGGCTTATCTTGCTCTTTCATACATTGATAAGCATTCGAAATGCCAAAGGTCGCGTAAGTCCCAACGTGTTATGTATGAAAATGTACAGCCGTGCTCCCTAATGCACATCACTCGTCACCTTGGCAGATTCCCTTGAGCGGTGTGCATTTTCGCTTGCATATGCTGGCATCTTATATCTACTTGACATATGTCCAACGAAGCGGTCATTCGCAACAATGGAGTGGAAGAAGTCTTAAAGTTGACGGGGTTAACTCATCGAACTTGCAAGAGTAGCTCGACGTTGAGTCGACGCACGCTTCTATGGCTTAGCTCTGGACCCCTCGGCTCGATTCATTCAACTCGAACAACGCCAGATTTGGCGTCCAAATATGGCGTCGTTATCAGATGACGACGTCCTTCTAATGCCTTGGCGGCGGGCTCATTGTTCAAGCCGATTGAATTCGCGGATGTAAGCCAGTGTTCGCCTGTGTGACACACATGGCACGCCAATTGCTGTGTATGTGGGCGATAGAGCTCAAGGCAGCAGCCACGGACATGTATCTTTCTGGGAGTTTGAATCAACTACAAGAATGAAAGGAGAAGATCGATGGCTACGGTGGGGGAAGTCCTTGTGCAAACGCTGGTCGAAGCCGGCGTTAAGCGGGTTTATGGAGTTGTCGGAGATTCGCTCAACGGTCTAACCGACACTATCCGCAAGAGTGGACAAATTGAGTGGCTGCATGTTCGACACGAAGAGGTCGCCGCGTTTGCTGCAGGTGCCGAAGCTCATCTGACGAATGAGATCGCGGTTTGCGCCGGAAGCTGTGGCCCAGGCAACCTGCATCTGATCAATGGTCTGTTTGACTGCTATCGTAGCCGCGTTCCGGTCCTGGCAATCGCTGCGCAGATACCTAGTGAGCAAATTGGCAGCGGCTATTTTCAGGAAACACATCCGGAGCACATATTTAAGGACTGCAGCGATTATTGCGAACTCATCTCTCAGCCTGTGCAGATGCCCCGCATTCTCGCGATTGCCATGCGTACGGCGATCACAAAGCGTGGTGTCGCTGTAGTAGTCCTCCCCGGCGATGTCGCTCTACGTGAATGTCCCTCGAAGGCGATTACCCTGGGCATTTCGGCCTCAACATCTGTTGTCCGTCCTCCGGACAGCGAGGTGCATCTGGCCGCTACGCTTCTCAATGAATCAGGTCGGGTCACGATTCTCGCCGGAGCTGGATGCAAAGAGGCGCACGACGTGTTGATTGCAGTGGCGCAACGCCTGAAAGCTCCGGTGGTGCATGCGATGCGGGGTAAGGAGTTCATTGAGTACGACAACCCTTATGACGTAGGCATGACAGGACTGCTGGGATTCTCGTCCGGATACCACGCCATGATGAGTTGCGACGCGCTCCTGATGCTCGGAACCGACTTTCCCTACCAGCAGTTCTATCCAAAGGATGCCAAGATCATTCAGGTTGACATTCGTGGAGAGCAGATAGGGCGCCGTACCAAAGTCGATCTTGGTCTCGCTGGAACAGTGAAAGATACGCTTCATGCATTGCTGCCACTACTGGCGGAAAGACTTGATACCTCCCATCTCGACAGATGCGTGGATCACTATAAGAACGCGCGCCAGGGACTCGATGACCTCGCAGTGGGGGAACCGGGCCATACTCCTATTCATCCGCAATATGTTGCAAAGGTCGTCAACGAACTAGCGAGTGAAGACGCGATCTTCACATGCGATGTGGGAACCCCCACGATCTGGGCTGCCCGGTATCTTCAAATGAATGGCAAACGGAGACTGCTCGGCTCCCTGATTCATGGCTCCATGGCAAACGCTTTGCCGCAGGCCATTGGGGCACAAGCAGCAAGTTCTGGACGTCAGGTCATCAGTCTTTCGGGTGATGGCGGCCTCGCCATGTTACTGGGCGACATTCTGACGCTCAAACAACTAAATCTGCCCGTTAAGCTCGTCGTTTTCAATAACAGTTCGCTTGCCTTTGTCGAACTTGAGATGAAAGCGGCAGGTTTGATCGACTATGGCACAAATTTGGTGAATCCGAACTTCGCACACCTAGCAGAGACGGCAAATATTCTGGGCGCTCGCGTCGAGAAGCCAGAAGACCTACGCTCGGCACTCGAACAGGCATTCGCTCATCCCGGTCCCGCACTTGTCGAAGTGATTGTCCACCGGCAGGAACTATCTATGCCTCCCACAATCAGTGCCGAGCAAGCATTGGGATTTGGTCTCTATATGCTTCGTGCCGTAATGAACGGTCGCGGAGATGAAATCGTCGACCTCGTGAAAACAAACCTACTACGCTGATCCGCACTGGATCGAAAGTGAGTATACACTCCTGGAGGCTCCATGCAACGTACGCAAACATCTGGGAAGGCCCATCAGAACAAGTGGCTTGGCAGATATGGCGTTGGTGAATTTCCAAAGCTTCGTCAGCCCCTGAACCATCGTCCAAAGGAACGTCGAACTACGAGACGTAATCTGCTTGATTTGGCGCGATCAAACGCGACGCAATTGCTTGCCCCTATCGTTTCGCACGATATCCGTCACCATTTAACCAGTATTTCCTGCAATGTCGAGTTCATAAACAATCCAGACATTTGCCAGGAAGATCGCGAACAACTCCTCGCAGAAGTGCTCGTCGCTATCCGCGACATGACCGACCTGCTCGATTCTTTTCTTCATTCCGTTCGCACTGGGGAGACCCTGCATCTCAAGTCGGCATCGATGAACAAGTTGGTTCGTCATGCGGTCGCTATGGCTCGGTTGCATCCTGATGCAAATGAATGTGAATTTGTGACTCGTGATGCGCTATCCATTCAATGCCAAATCGATAGTCAAAGACTTGGGGCCGCTATCTATAATTTGCTGCTCAATGCCTGCCAGGCATTGAAGCGCTCCCCCTCTCCGAAGAAGGTTGAAATCGCACTCTGGATCGATGACAGTTCCGTCTGCATTCGAGTGGAAGACAATGGCGAGGGTGTGCCGGATCACATACGAAACATACTTTTTCAACCATTCGTTACTGCCGACAGGATGAGCGGGATTGGTCTTGGGCTGACGATCGCAGACCAAGCAGCACGTGAACATGGAGGCAGCTTGAATCTGGAAGAGTCTATTCCGGGAAAGACAGCCTTCGTCCTGCGGCTTCCGAAGCTCATATTGGAAGCTGTGCTCATAGAAGAGCGTTCTGAGTAAGAGTCGAATGTCTGAAAACATGTCACCACTTGCGAGATTCTTCGGACGACTCTGTTTTAACCCGGAGAGACGGTGCCACGTCATCTGTGGCGCGACGCAGACGCGCGCGTGAAATTAACCAACCCATATCCTCGACGAAACGGTGTCTATCCATCCTGGATTCATTGCTGTCGCAGTGGTGTATGTGCTCTCTTCGCCGTCTTGCTATGGTCATCCGCAGGACAAGCGCAAAGTGTCCCAGTATCTCCAGAGAGACCATGGAGAGGACAGCAAAGTGAGGATTTTCAGCAGAGACTTCGTAGCTATCCTGAGCCTCATTACGACATGGATGACCAGCATATCTACAGCTTAGCCGACCTTATTGACCTGGCTGAATCGCACAACCCAGAGACGCGTGCAGCTTGGCAAAATGCCAAAATACGTGGTGCGGATCTTGGAATCGCACGGTCAGCGCTCTATCCGACTATCACCGCGGTGGCGTTAGCATCCACAACACGCACTGGGGTGCTGCTTGGCGATGACTTTCATCGTCAGACTGTGGGCCTGTTCCAGCCAACCCTGAATTTGACCTATCTTGTCTTTGATTTCGGTGGGCGAAGCGGGGACATCGCTGAAGCTAAGGCCGAGTTGTTCGCAGCAGATTTCAGCTTCAACGACGTTCATAGAAGGATCATTTACCAGATCACGGCAACACTACTACAGATTGCTAAACGCGCTGGACCGAGAGGAGGCAGCCAAGGCCACTCTCGCAAATGCCCAGGCAGTGCAGCAGGAGGCGGAGAGCCGCCTGCGAGACGGCCTGGCGACCCTGCCGGATGTGCTCGAAGCGCGTGCGGCAACAGCGCAGGCAGACTACGATCTCCAGGCCGAAATAGGAGCGGTGGAAATCGCCCAAGGGGACTTGTCGACGACATTGGGGTTGCCACCAAATAGTCAATGCCATGTTCAAGACGTTAACGATCTTACTATTCCAGAAGCTTTGACTGAGTCAGTCGATCAGGCTATAGATCGGGCATTTGAACAACGACCGGACTTAATGCAGCAGGTAGCCAACTTGCGAGCGGCCGATGCTTCGCTCACAACTTCGCGATCCACTTACTTGCCTACTCTCGCCTTCTCCGGCATCGGCGGACTTCAGCGAGGTTACGGTCGACAAGACCTGCTGCCCGATACATATGCCGGGGGAGAGACCTGGAATGTTCAACTGGCACTCCAATGGGATCTTTTTGATGGAGCGCGACGTGAACATAGAATCGCTGAAGCCAAGGCCAAACAAGCTCGGGCTAAGGCCGATATAGATCTCCTGCGAGATCAAGTCTCCGACGATGTCTGGGCCGCCTATTCAAATGCCAGGACTGCCCTTAGACAGAGGCAAGCAGCCAGTGCCCTGCTGCAATCTGCAGACCGCTCCTACACCGCCGCTGTCAGGTCCTATGATCTGGGACTTAGAAACCTGCTCGATGTAGTGTCCGCTCAACGAGCTTTGGCACAAGCTCGCACCGCTGACGTCACCGCGCGAACTCAGGTACTGACTCAGATGTCTAATCTGGCTTTTCGGACCGGGGATCTTCTCCGAGCAAAGACTTCCAAAGGTGGACCCTAGCATGCTGAATGAATTCGGCCATGACCCAGCAAAAAGGAATCGCGCCGTTTCGCGCGGAACTCTCGTCTTTCCGATTTTACTGCTCGGCGGGTGCGGGAGAGCTCCCTCAATCAATATTGTCGGCTCATTTTTCCCAACCTGGATATTGTGCATTGTTTTGGGCATCTTGTTCGCTGCCGGTATTCGCGCGCTTGGTTTGTACTTAAGAGTCGAACAGCACCTGCAGCCGCCTATTCTGATCTATCCAAGCCTCGCCGCATCGTTCGCTCTGACATTGTGGCTTATTTGTTTCAGCTAATTGAGGGCGCTATGGCAACTAAAACATCAATCGGGTTTGTAGGACGGATACTGAACATCGGCATATTGGTATATACCGTCGTGATTGCTCTAGTCGTCCTTCGCAAGACAAACGTAGAGCCAAGAACCGACGATGCCGAGGTCTTCGCGAACTTCATTGGCATGGCTCCTCAGGTAGATGGCCCAATCGTCACATTGCACATTCAAGACAATCAGTTCGTGCGCAAAGGAGAGTTGCTAACAGAGATTGACCCACGGCCCTATGCCTACGCTTTGGAACGAGCGAAGTCCGAGCAAAAGGCATTGGAGGGACAGATCATTGATGAGAGCCGGAACATTGCAGCACAGAACAGCGGAGTCGCAGTCGCCGAAGCTGGCGTGCATAACGCAGACGCTAACGTCGAGCGTGCGTCCGCCGCAGTAGACGAGGCACGGGCTTCAGTGGCGAATGCTCAAGCAGGCTTTAGCCGTGCCGAAGCGGACCTCGCGTATGCCACAAATAATCTCCATCGCCTGGAGCCATTATTGATCGAACAGTTCGTGACGGTAGATCAGATAGATCAGGCTCGAACTCTCGAAGTTACTCGCCGGCAGGCTGTTGAGCAGGCCCGGTCTCAGTTGAAATTGGCACAAGCAACACTCCAGTCCTTCATTGCCCAACATAAGCAGAGCAGGGCAACTCTGGAGCAAGGACAGCAGCAAGTGATCCAGTCGGAACATAGTGTCACTACCCTAGAACCCCTGACAGCCCAGCGCTCAGGGAGGTCCGCGGCAATCGACACGGCTCAATACAACCTGGACAACACTCGGATATATGCTCCGTTCGATGCTCGTGTCACCAACCTCACGATCTCGGAAGGTGAATACGCTCATACCGGTCAGCAGGTATTTACCCTCATCGATACCCGAAGATGGTGGGTTATCGGGAACTTCCGAGAGACCCAGCTCAAACATATACGTCCAGGCATGCGAGCAGATGTCTACCTTCTCAGTGATCCGCGCCATCCTCTACAGGGAACAGTCGCCAGCGTAGGTTTTGGAGTGACTCCGGATGGGGATATTTTAGGAAGGCTTGGTCCAGGGCTTCCGGACGTACAACGAACCCTAAACTGGGTTCACCTTGCCTCACGCTTTCCTGTGCGTATCCTCATCGATTCGCCTGACACGAATCTACTGCGCATGGGAGAGTCATCAGTCGTCATCATTCGAAGCCAACCTGGCCCCCACGGCTTTTAGCTGTGCCAACAACTATCATTCCGGCGACAGAATCATCTGGATTCTTCCCATGGTTTAGAGACTTTCTCGAAAAAGAGCTGTCTCCATTTCCGGGCCGAGCGACAACGGTGGCGCGCATGGTGCTTGCCGCGACGATCACCATGTTGATCATCATGACCTTCCGGATACCTGGGGGAGCTTTAGGCGCAATGTATGCGTTCTTTGTCTCTCGTGACAATATGCGAGCTACGTTGACATCGGGGCTAGCCATTGCAGTCAGCTACATCGCGGGGGCGACATTTATTCTAACCGGAGCAAGTTTGTTCGCCGACCAACAGTTCGCCCAGTTCTTGTGGTTCAGCGCCAGCATGTTCGTCGTTTTTTTCGCACTCTCCACCTTTGCAGATTATGCGGTGGCAACGGGATTCGCCGCAATTGTCGTCAACGCCATGCTGTTATGGCAACGTCAAGATTTCGCACACGTACAGGTCGACGCGACACTTTGGCAACTGCTTGCTGTTGCGATAGGGACGTCTGTCACTGTGGCGATTGAAATTGTGTTTCATGCGTTTCACAAGAAAGACGAGTTGACTGAGGGTATCGACGGCCGCCTACACCTTGTTCAACAATTGTTGGAGAGTTACCGCAGGCAAGCGGCTGTCCCAGATGAAATCCAGGGAAAGCTGGAACAGTACACGATCGTCGGGGTTGGTGCGCTCCGCAGAGGCTTAGCAAGAAGCAACTATGAACGCCTGTACCACGACCAGACCGCAGCCGTAGTCTCTCTTTCTGGCCGTCTTGTCGACCTCAGCGCGGCGTCGATTCGAGTTCCCCATCAGGCTCAAGAGGAAGACAAAGTTCTTCTAGAAAACCTGGAGAATCAGATTGCACAAATACGAACCAACCTTCAAGCTAAACAGGCACCCCGGATGGTACCTGCCCCCCCTGGCACTCCATCAGGGTTCCCGCTGCTCGCGGAAATCCAGCGTACGATCCTGCTGATTACTGAGGTTTTTTCGGGTGCAAATTCTATTGACCGATATATCCCGTCAATCAAAGATGAGCCCAGGTCGTCCCAGTTCTTCGTCCGAGATGCGTTTTCAAATCCCCTGCACATTCGCTATGCGGTCCAGGGATGTCTCGCAGCGACCCTTTGCTATTTCACTTACTTTGTCTTGGACTGGCGAGGGCTTGGAACCTCTGTAGTGACATGCGTGTTCACGGCGCTGTCGAATGCTGGGACCTCGCGACAAAAACAGGTGCTTCGTATCACTGGAGCAATTGCCGGCGGGGTCTTCTTTGGAATTGGCTCACAGGTCTTCATCCTGCCAAACATCGATTCCATTCCGGCATTTTCGCTACTGTTCGCAGCTGTTACCGGAGTGGCTGCTTGGTTCGCAACCTCGAGTCAACGCCTCTCTTATTTCGGCGTGCAGATCGCCAATGCGTTTTATCTAGTCAATCTACAAGAATTCTCTATCCAGACATCACTTGTGATAGCACGGGATAGGGTCCTAGGTATTCTTCTTGGACTTATTGCCATGTGGCTAGTCTTTGATGGCCTTGGTACTGCGCGCGCAACTGACCAGATGGCAGAAGCTTTCATCAACAGCCTTAGGTCAATAGCTCGCTTGACCATACGGCTCGAACAAGGTAATCAGCAAACGATCGTTCAGGATCTTCGTGCTTTGCGAGAGGAGATCAATTCACACTTTCAAATGGTCAACGCGCAATCGGACGCCATATTATTCGAATTTGGTATTAGGCGGAAGCAAGGGATGGCATTGCGTGCATTAGTGCGAAGCTGGCAACCGTCGCTTCGTGTACTCGTTATGATGGAAGCCGCGCTCATCCAACACAGACTCCTTGGATCGGAACATATCTTTTCCCAAAATGTGCGCGGTGCGTGGGGGAGATTCGATGATGCCTGTGCTCAGAGATTTCTCGGAATGGCGAATCATATCGAAGGCAAAGACGTCTCTGAGGCCGAACCACTCAGCATTTCACTTAAGAACATGGAACAAGCGTTGCTAACGGAATATGGTGTGTCCGACGATAGGTCAATTGGCCTTGGCATCGTTGATTTGGCTCATGAGGTGGCGACATTGGTGGACGAGTTGTTCAACACAATTGTGAACACCCGAATACCATCATTCAGCCACGTGCGAAGAGTTGCCAACCACGCAGCTTCAAAGAGCTGATGTATGTCCAGACGGTATTAGTCCTTCTCGGGAGTGATTGGTAGAACGCGTCCGAGGTGGCGTTCAGACCAGGCCTCAATCGCCCTGCGAGCACGGAGCGCCTCGATTCGGCGGGGATAGGGATTAATGCGGGCCGTGAAAATACGCACATCATGTCCTGCGCAAGCCATTTCTTCACTTGTTTCGACCTACGATCGATTGGAGCACCGATGTCTTCTCCAGACTGCTATTTCGCCGATTTAGCGAGCGTTCCATCCAGATCCACACCAATCCATTCAACGTCCTTCTTCTGCGTCTTCGGGAAATGGGTTAGGTCCGTTGTTTCCAGGTACGCGTTTTCTCGTCATATTCAACTTCTCCTTTCTCAGTTCCGGCGACCAGTGAGTCAAAGATGGCCCTCGGTAGGCGACGCTTGGATCGTCGTTCTGCTTCGTCCACGGTCTCGATCGGCTTCATCGTTTGTCCTCCTGTGATTTGGCCTACTCCGAGGTTCTGGTCGAACTAAGCAGCAGGGGGATGGCTTGGGTGTGAGCGATCATGTCCCACAGTCAGGGGTCTGATTCAGATCCAAGAATTCCGCGATGGTCTCGAGCAGGTGCTGGATGGGTCTACCCTTGTCGAGGCAGCGTGCAAATAGAATGCGATCTTCATATGAAAGGGCATCAACGGCTCCTGTGAGCAGCACTATGGGGAATCGTACCCCCAAGGCCCGCATGCGAAGAAATAGCTCCCGGCCATTTAATCCAGGCATCTGGAAATCTACAACAGCTAGATCAAACAGGGAGAAGTCGCAACGGAGGACTGCCAATGGGGAATGATAGAGAGCGACGGAGTAGCCATGCTCCTCAAGAACTTCTCCGCGAATTCTGGTGCCAGTAATCTCGTCGTCTACACACAGAATGCAATGTTTGCGACTTTGTGCCGGGGAAGCATTAAAAGGCGCCTTTCTGACTTCCACCCAATCGTGATGGAGTTGGTTATTCGCCAGGTTTCGACGGGGTCTCATTTCCTCGTGTTTCATTCCCTCTCCCAAGTGAATTTAGGGCGATACTTGTCGTAACTACGTCCGATTGGCAGGCCGGTCGGGCGATATTGCCCGCCGGGGTTGGTGGTGGCATTCTCGTCTAGACCCGGAGACCCAGGAGAGAGTGTTGCGGCACTTACTATTCAGCTGTATTGTTGCGACAGTACAAAGCGATCGATGAGCACTGGCACATATAGTGGGTCCGGGCGGGACCTGATCTGTACATCAGGGTTTTTGCGTGTGATGCTTCATCCATGGCGAGGATGATTTTCCCAGAATTCTCGGAGGCCTCCATGGAGCGATGAGCCTCATCTGCCCGCTCGAGAGGAAATACGCGGTCAACGATTGGCGTCAAGGCACCCTCCCGGAAAGCACTGTGCCAACGTTCCCTGAATCGGGCAGTCATCGCCACTTTTTCTTCAAAGGTGCGCGATTTCATGACCGTACCGATGATGCGGAGATGCCGGTGCACTAAGAGGTCGATCGGCAGCACGCCTTCGGTGCCGCCAAGGATTCCCACCTGAATCAGCCGTCCGCCAGGAGCAAGTGCGCGCAGATTCCGATCGAGGTAAGGTCCTCCAACAAAATCGATCACTAAATCGACACCCCGCCCACCGGTTGCTTCCAGCGCGGCAGATAGGAAATCCTGTTTCCTATAGTCCACTCCAACTGTTCCACCGAGAGCTGCGACGCGGGCAATGCGTTCTTCCCCGGAGCAGTGAATACAATCTTAGCTCCAATGGCGTGCGAGAAGGGCCGCAGCAGAGCCGACTCCCCCGCAGCGGCATGGATAAGTACCCAATTCCCGGCCTTCATTTCCCCCAGATGAACTAGAGCTTCATGCGCGGTGACGGACACCTCTGGAATGGTGGCGGCCTGCGCGTAGCTCAGCACGTCTGGAACGGGCATGCACATGCGACTGTCAACGCGTGCATATTCTGCATACCCCCTCCGCCGACAATGGCCATGACGCGATCACCGATCTTATATCCTTCGGCCTTTGGCCCTATCTCCACGACCTCCCCGGCGATCTCCAAACCAGGCACAAGTGAATCGCCGAAGTCAGGCCGGGCACCATAGAAGCCCTGACGCTGCAGGATGTCTGCGCGGTTGATGCCGGCAGCGCGAACACCTACCAGAAGATCGTTCGGTCTGATCTCGGGCATCGGCTCATCCACGAGCCGCAGGACATCAGCATCTCCCGCACCTTCAAACGTAATTGCTTTCATCTCTGAACTCCCTCATCAGGTTCAATGAATGTGACTATGTACCAGCCAGTCCGAACGCATTGGCGATTAATTGATAAGACCGCTTCCGGGCGGAATGATCGTAGACGATGTTCACAATCAGCACTTCGTCCGCGTCGTATTCCGCAGCGATGGCCTCGATATCGCTCTTGACCACCTCGGGAGTACCGACGATGATCCGGCGTTGCATGTGCAAACTCCCGGGCCGCTTTGCATATTCAACCAGGAATTGAGCCGCTCTCTGCGGAGCAGGAACGGCGATGAGATCGCCACGCTGGAGGCACAGGATCAACATTTTAAAACTGGAGGCAAGGACATTAGCCTCCGCATCGGTTTCTGCGCAAATCGCCCAGACAGCGACGGCGGTTTCCGATTTCGGTTGCCTTGCTCTCGGCGTGAATTGCTCGCGATAATGCTCGGTGACCGCATCTTCGCCGCCATGCGCATTGATGAAGTCGGCAAATGCATAGGAGAGTCCGAGATCAGCCGCCCAGACGGCGCTCTGCGCGGACGATCCAAGAAGCCAGAGGTGAGGGCGTTCGTGCGTAACAAGGTTTGCCGGTGGCATTCCCTGAGCACGCCGTTGCTCCGGCGTTCCGCAGTAGCCTATCAGTTCAGTTAACTGATCCGGGAAGTCGTCAGCGGGAGGCAGTCTCCTGTCCCGCTGGAGGGCTAGGGCCGTGGCACGGCCCGTACCTGACGCCCGTCCGACGCCAAGATCGATTCGCCCTGGAAAGAGGCTTGCGAGCATGCTGAAATTCTCGGCTACCTTGAAGGGACTGTAATGGGGGAGCATGACGCCGCCGCTCCCGACGCGGATTCTAGATGTAGCGGCGGCGATCGGTCCAATTAGAATCTCGGGGCTCATGCAACCAAAACCCGGTGAGCCGTGGTGCTCCGCTACCCAGTAGCGGTGATATCCCAAGGATTCGGCCAATACCGCAAGATCGATCGAATTCCGCAGTGCTGTGCCGAGCGTCGAGCCCTCGCTGATCGGCGATTGGTCGAGGACACTCAAACGAAGACGGGACAAGGCACTTTTTGTCATGATCTTCTTCCTATGCTCCTCAATTGAAATCAGTGATGGCCAACTGCACCCTCTGCCCAGCTTTGGACGCTATGACAGGTAGTCGGAAACCACCTTGCCATAGCGCAAAGTGATGTCGCAGATCGTATGTGTCGCAGAAACGATCTCACGTACGGGTAACTCGGCGAGAGGAGCCAAGGCGTGATGAAATAGTTCGAGGGCGCCCGGCCCCGTCCATGCTCCCTTGAGCACAAGATCCCCGTATTCGAATCTCACTAGCTCCAGGATTCTCGGCTTGCCATCCACATTTGGAATTATTTTTAGAACAACACCGGGTATGGAAAGAGATTTTCTTGCCTCCTCCAGATCCATCTCGCGATACTTGTAACCCATGGTCGCTCGGGCAACCAGACTACCGCTGTATTCGAGCGTCCCCACCAAGGTATCGTTCTGGACGGTGAGCAGCGGCGAACCAAATTTCTTCGGTAGGCCCCAAATCTCACGGCCATTCAGGATTGCAGCGACACTACTCGCATACATTGATGGCCGAAAGCTGAGGCGTTCTCCATTCAAGGAGACCGGCACGGCTTGGCTGACCTCATAATAGTCGCCCAGTCCAGGCGCCACCATAAAGAGAAAGGTCAAACTGACGATGGGATCTTCGAGTACAAGAGGTTCAGGAACGAGCGTCCGCGCCTTGTCGGGATCGGTGCGATATTGGACTGTCAACGCAGGGCGATCAAAGAATCTATCGGGGCCGGGTGGATAGGCGGGGTTTCCGAAAGGTATCGCGAAGGCACCTTCCAAAATGTCCTTTTTCGTAAGTCCATACCTGGGTTCCGTGATATCAGAATTGATTCCGTTCATAGAGTTCTCCTTTCCGATCTCTCGACACAAGTGACAGCAAGCAGGATGAGTTCGCCGGGGTTAGTGATCCCAGGCGAGAATAAGTTGACGTTGCACCCCGAGATTCTCAACAGCGAGTTCGATTACATTCCCTGGTTTGAGGAATACGGGATTCGGTTTGTGGCCAAGTCCAACGCCCGCAGGCGTGCCGGTAGCGATCACGTCGCCGGGTTCCAACTCAAAGAACCTGGACACATAGGCGATGATCGTCGGGACGCTAAAAATAAGATTCTTCGTAGTCCCATCCTGATAACGATGCCCGTCGACCTCCAACCAAAGTCGGAGATCTCCCGGAAACGGAACCTCGTCCCGAGTCACAAGCCATGGCCCCATCGGGGCAAAACCCGGAAAGCTTTTTCCTTTCGTCCATTGGCCACCGCGTTCCATCTGATACTCACGTTCGGAAAAGTCGTTAAAGGCGCAATAGCCCGCGACATAAGACAAGGAGTCTTCCTCCGGTATATAGAGCCCTCGCTTTCCAATCACAACGGCAAGTTCCACTTCCCAATCAGCTTTTTTGGAGCCGGCAGGTAGATAGATGTTGTCGTTCGGCCCGCTAGGGTGACAACCCTTGAGAAATACCAGAGGCTCCGTCGGCAGAGCGAGGTGTGTCTCTGCCGCATGGTCCTTATAGTTCAGACCGATACAGATGATTCTCCTGACGTCCGCAACTGGTGGTCCGATGCGGACACGGTCATCTACGAGAGGCAGCTGATCGATATCGATTGCGGCGATCTTTTCGAGCTGTGAGTCGGAGAGCGACTCAGCTGTGATATCGGCGAGATGCTCCGAGAGATCACGGAATCGGCCCTGGGTGTCAATAAGGGCTGGCTTTTCGCTGCCGGGAATACCGAAACGCGCTAACTTCATGGCCTATCTCCTGAGTCTCGTTTTAGCACTGCATGTGCAATCCCGAACGACGAGGGCGCCCATCCAGCGGTTACTGACTGCAATCAGCCTTTCCAGTCTGCGAGGAAGTTGATCAGAAGGCGATTGATCTCCTCAGGCTTCTCCTCATGAGGGAGATGCCCGCATTCAGGAATGGCATGAGTAACAAGATTGCTTGCCATCTCCGCCCACACACGGGGCATATCAAACATTTCGCCGACTAGCTTGAAGTCACGCCCCCAAAGCGACATCACCGGGCAAGCGATCTTAACGGAAGCATCGGCGTTGTCTTGGGCGACATCGGTGGCGTTGGCACGATAATCTTCCATGGCCCCTCGTATAGCGCCAGGAAGATTATCGTGCCAGACATAGGTGTCGAACGCTTCGCCCTGAATGGTCAACGGATCGAAGCACCAATCGGAGAAGTAATAACGCAACCAGATGTCTTCGCGACCTGCGATGAGCGCTTCTGGAAGATCTGGAACTAAGTGAAAGAGGAAAAACCAATATCCCTTCGCTTTTGCGGCGTCGAGTTCTCGACCAACGATTCGGGTTGGCACATTGTCCATCACGACTAGGCGGTCAACAGCCTCCGGATGATCCTTAGCGAAGCGAGTAGCGACACGAGCGCCACGATCATGCCCAACAAGCGCGATCTTCGGTAGATTCAATGCCCTCATCAGCTCGCGGAGGTCTGTTGCCATCGTGCGCTTGTCGTAGCCTGATGAAGGTTTGTCGGTTTCTCCATACCCGCGCAGATCGGGTACGATTACACGGTATTTCTTCGCAAGTTCTGGAATCTGAAAACGCCATGCGTAACTTGTTTCGGGAAAACCATGCAATAACACAACCGGAGGACCATCTCCTGCCTCAAGGTAATGTTGGCGTATAGCATTTGCGTGTATTGTCCGACTGGAGATTTTCATGGCAATGTTGACGGAGATCCGTTGCAAGCAGCAAGTCCGGTCTCGAATCGTATCCCTTCTTTTAGATAATTACGAAGTTCACCTCTCAAAGCTGTTCTGCCTTCGGGCGTGTGAGCTCTTCCAGGGTGAACGCGAACGACTCATAGGGCTTACCAGTCGCCTGATGCATACCAATCTCGCACGTCCGATTCGCAGATATGTATCGCTGCGCTGGGCGGAGGTTGATTTGTACAACAGCATCTCGCGTGGCGGAGTGGACCAACTCCGGATGTAGAAGCCCGCGGTCTCCAGCTGTACCGCAGCATGTCGTTCCAATCGGAACTTCAACGTGTTCTGCCATCTCTGCTGCAAGTTTCTTCAACGTGTCGTTCAAGCCCAGATGAGTTGTCGAGCATGTCGGATGGATGATGATGCTATCGATTTTGTGAGTGATCGCGAGATTTGGAAGCAGACCAGCACACCACTGTATCGAATCGAAAATTCGCACTTTTCCGAGCTGCTGTTTGCGGATATCGTCCAGATGCTCCACCACGTCCTCCATCATGCCGAGGGTGCAAGAAGCTGCATCGACGACGACGGCCAGCTT
>Ga0193743_1001659_pt1 | contig 16368 bp, 16 predicted proteins | sample L2c2metaG_FD_143038 | JGI IMG/M metagenome (GOLD analysis project Ga0193743, IMG submission 143038) | Soil microbial communities from a riparian zone of the East river system, Colorado, United States - L2c2 | ecosystem: Environmental > Terrestrial > Soil > Riparian zone | place: USA: East River...
ACGCCGCAAGGATGATAGGTTCCCCGCATACAGCGCAGACCTTTCGGCCTTCCTTTTCCCTGTAGCTTTGCGAATTAAATGGCGTAACCGTTTGCGCGCTATCTTGCACACTTTCGCATCACGATCGGATGACCCATCGTGTCTGAGGATGGTGTCCCAACCCATACAAAAGCTGTCAAAAATTGCAAGTGATGCCTACGACGGAACTTAGCGCTTTTCCATTGTCGATTACTGTTCATCTGGAGCGTTTCTATGGCTTCAGAGGTCCAATCTCGTGCGCCAAATAGCTTGCACAGATTTACGCCATTTAATTTGCAAAACAACAACGAGCTCGTTTTGGCGCCTGTCCAGCCCGAAAGCAGGGAAGGGGAGCCGCTGGCCCTGACCCCGGCCCAGGCGTTGCTGCGAAAGATGGTCCTCGACTCGGTCTCCTCCCTTCATAGCCGACGGAACTACGCCAAGGCTTTGGATGACCTCTTCCGATTCTGTGCCAGCCGACCTCTCTCCCGGGAGCTGCTCATGGAGTGGCGCTCGACCCTGGAATCTTTGTCCCCCTCTACTATTAATGTCCGGCTCTCTGCGGTCCGGAAGATGGTCGGCGAAGCTCGCCGGGCCGGGATGATCGGTCAGGAGGAGGCGGCGAGCCTTACCGACATTCCCAATATCCGTCAGAAGGGAACTCGCCTGGGAAACTGGCTGACCCGGGAGCAGGCCAAGGATTTGCTGACCGTGCCCGACCGCTCGACCCTGAAAGGGAAGCGCGACTATGTAATCCTGGCCCTTCTGGTGGGTTGTGCCCTCAGAAGGAACGAGCTGGCCGAGCTCGATATCGAGACCATTCAGCAAAGAGAGGGCCGGTGGGTTCTGGTAGATCTCGAGGGAAAAGGGCGGCGGATCCGGACGGTGGCCATCCCCATCTGGGTGAAGAAGGGAATCGAGGCCTGGATGACCGCGGCCGAGATTAAAGATGGCCGTCTGCTCCGAGCGGTCTCGAAGAGCGGGAAGATCAATCGCGACACCCTGAGCGACTGGGCGATCTGGTCAATAGTTGAACACTCATCGAAGCAAATCGGGATCGAGCACTTCGGGGCCCATGACCTTCGTCGGACGTGCGCCAAGCTCTGCCGGAAGAATGGCGGGGACCTCGAGCAGATCAAATTCCTGCTTGGCCACTCGTCCATCCAGACCACGGAACGGTATTTGGGCTCCGATCAAGAGATAGCTGTCGCGGTGAATGACAATTTAGGGCTTTAGGAACAAGGGCGCAGGGCGGGTCGGATAGGGAGAGCTTATGGCCACGAGATTAGAGGGCGAATGAAAGCCTCCACGAAACGCAAGGTCTGTTCCAAGATCTCCGGAAACTCATCCAAACAGACATAATAGGAATTGAGCACTCATGAGTAAGCTTGCCCCAAAACCGAAAGCGCCTGAAAACCTAGTACAGGATCTCCGGCAGCTCATCACCGACGCTCGGGGGCATGCCGCCACGGTGGTCAACAGCACCCTGACCCTCCTTTACTGGAAGGTAGGCGAACGCATTCGGCGCGATGTTCTACAAAATGAACGCGCCCGGTATGGGGAACAGATTCTTGCGACGCTGTCGCAAGAATTGATCGCGGAGTTTGGCCGCGGCTTTGACGCGACCAACCTTACGCGCATGATGAAGTTTGCGGAGTCATTTCCGGAGCAAGAGATTGTTGCGACGCTGTCGCAGCAATTGAGTTGGTCTCACTTCAGGGAACTGTTGCCGCTCGAGCAACCGCTCCAGCGGGAATTTTATGCTGAGATGTGCCGTATGGAGGGTTGGAGTGTTCGAACCCTGAGGGGGTGAATCGATTCCATGCTCTACGAACGGACAGCGCTGTCCCGGAAACCGGAGGAGCTGGCCAGGAAGGAGCTCGCGACCTTAAAGGTGAGCGGTGAGGTTGGCCCGGCCTTGGTCCTCAAAGATCCATACATTCTCGACTTTCTCGATCTTCGAGACCATTACATGGAGAGAGACTTTGAAGACGCTATCCTTCGGGAGTTGGAGAATTTCCTACTGGAACTGGGTGCTGGTTTCTCATTCATCGCTCGACAGAAGCGTATCCAGCTCGATGGCGAAGACTTCTACATTGACCTGCTTTTCTATAATAGGAAGCTGAATCGGTTGGTCGCTGTCGAGTTGAAGCAGGGCAGCTTTCGGCCCGAGTACAAGGGACAGATGGAACTCTACCTTCGTTGGCTGGCCAAGTACGAGAGCGAAGACGCGGAAGGCCAACCACTTGGAATCATTCTATGCGCCGGTGCCAGTACCCGGCAGATCGAGCTCCTAGAGCTTGACGCAGCCGGTATACACGTTGCGGAGTACCTGACAGTTCTTCCACCTCAGGCTGTTCTTGAACGAAAGCTGCGGAAGCCATCAGTGCCGCTCGCCTTCGATTCGAGGCCAAACCTGCAACCGATGCGTCGTGAAGCCGTGTTTAGCTATGATCGCTCTTTTGTAAGGTTGATGATCTGATGAATGCAGTTGAGATAGCACACGCCGTTTCCGACCTCGCAGCACAGCCGATTGAGGCACCGAGTTTCCGGTTCAGTTTCTGGCGGCCTTCGATGAGAAGGAGACTCAGCTCAAACGGCTACGGAAGGGCGACACAAGCCGGTCGGATGTGGCCGGTGGCGTACTGTTGCAGTCGAATGGGTTTATGAAATGGCCGGAGAGGCGCATGCAAGCCATCAAGAGGCATCTAGTGCGATAAAGTTGCGATAAGCTTTATCGCAAAGATCGAGATGCCGAACCTTTTAAAGCCGAGGAAGGCACGAAGATGAACGTCGAACAGATCGCTGTGCCGCGTTTACTCATGCGCGGTGTAGCGCTAACAATTGTGCCGATTGCTAACACATCCGAGGTTGAAAGGTGAAGCGGTTCGTATCCCTTTCCGTAGTTGACGAATTCCTGATATGAGATCTCCCCGCTTCCCGAAGGATCGGCTTGGTTGTATATTGGGGGACGTTTGTTATCCCTACTAGCCTCCTGCATGGCTTTGACTCGGAATCTCTGAGGCGCTTGCGCTTCTCGGTGGCCAGCAAAACCCATGCCGAGGCGGATGAAGCAAACTTGGCTTATGTTAAAGTCGCTCGGACAGTAGACAGTTGTAGGTGAAGAGCTCGACATCATTTTGCTGAAATTATTAACTTGACTATTTGGGCGATCAGGCCGATATTTCCTCGCATCTGAAAGATGACTTCACACGAGCTCTCTCTTTCGGCCCTTCCTTCTGGGTCCCCTTCAAAACGCGGCCAGCAAATACACGACAGCTGCGATTCCCGGAATCAGCACGAAAACGCTGCCGATCACGATCACGGTCGCCGCCACGACGGACATGCGGGCGAGCCCCCCGATCAGATAGATCGGCCCGCGAGCAGGAAAGTCCCAACGGGTCGCCAAGCTAGCGGTCGGAATGGCAATCGCCGCTGCCAGGAGCCAAACGAACGTTCCACGCAACGTCAAGCCGCATGACATATACCATCTGTGAAGTAGTTACGTCTCAGTCGCAATCTGGCAAAATTATCCGCTCTGACAAGGATATTTATCTATGGCAAACCCTCCTCTGAATGCGAATTCCACTGACCCCGTAGTCCCGGCCATTGTCGGCGAAGCGGTGGGCACCGCTCTTCGAGGTCATAGTACGAACGGTCCCGGCGTGTCCGCTGAGAGCGATCATTTTGATGCGTGTATAGCTAACTGTCACAGCGCTACTAACTCCGCAGTAGCAGCTGTCAACGACGCGGGAGGATTTGGTGTATTCGGCTTGGGCAAAAGAGGCGTCGTCGGCGAAAGTGTAGACGCAGATGGTATCGGCATTTTCGGCAAAGGTCCCAGACTAGCGGGTTTTTTCGAAGGCGACGTGGAAGTCACGGGCGCTCTAAGTTTTGCTTTCCTAAATTAAGTGGCACACTTCTGAGCTAATTATTTGGCACAACGGCTCCGAATCGGAAATGGAAAATGTGTGTGGCGTGGAGATTTGTGCAGAAACTCTAGGCTCAAGACGCTCCTAGAGATCAGCGAGGGCACATCAGGAATGATAGTGTGCCAGATAATTAGAACAAGTAAGTGCCAAATAATTAGCAAAACGACATCCTGTACATCAATGTCCGCCACTGAGCATCAATTTGGGCCAGTATCTAAAGCTCCGGCCACTTTCGTTGTTCTTGCGGTAGTGATCCCGGTAGCAACTGTCCGAGAAGCCCGTTTTTCGGAAACTGAGGTTAGTTGATGAAATCTCCGTTCTGCGGGAACGGCATCGTCTGGAAAATTCGCTAGACCTCGTCATAGGCAGGTGTAGGCGCGATGCTTACTGCGCCATCTTTGCGACGGAGCAGGCGGTCGCAGTTTTCGCTCAGACCGTGCACGTGCAGGATTTTGCCAGCTTCGCGATAGCGTTTCGCGAGGGCTTCGATTGCCTCCAGAGCTGAGGAATCCATGATCCGCGCATGGTCAAACTCGAGATAGGTGTCGGCCGGATCGGTCTTCGGACTGAAGAAGGCGGTGAACTGGGCGATCGAGGCGAAGAAGAGACTGCCGTGAAGCCTGTATGTCTTGAGGCCGTTGTCTTCGGTGATGTCAGCGTCAAGCTGTTGGGCGTGATCCCAGGCGAAGACGAGCGCGGCGATAACGATTCCTGCGACCACAGCCACGGCGAGATTCGTCAGTACGGTGACGAGCGTAACGAGCAGCATCACTGCCGTGTCGTGCCTGGGGATGCGGACGACATTACGCAGGCTTTGCCAGTTGAATGTCTCCGCTGCGACCACAAACATGACGCCAACGAGTGCGGCGAGCGGGATACGTTCTATGAGACGTGACCCTACGAGGATGAAGGAGAGAAGGAAGCCACCGGCGGCGATACCGGACAGGCGACGCCTTCCCCCAGCGTTGAGGTTGATGATCGATTGTCCGATCATGGCGCAGCCGCCGATGCCGGTGAACAGTGCGCACGCCACGTTGCCGATCCCCTGTGCCATGGATTCGCGGTTAGGTTCGCCGGCGGTATCGGTGAGTTCGTCAATGAGATTCAGCGTGAGCAGCGTCTCAACGAGACCGATGGTGGCCAGCACCAGGGCGTAAGGAAGCGTGATGCGAAGGGTCTCCAGCGTGTAAGGAACAGCAGGCAGATGGAAGCCGGGAATCGCACCGCGTATAGAGGACAGGTCGCCTACGGTCCGTGTATGTATACCGAAAGCGACTACACACGTTGTCGCCGCCAAAATTCCTGCCAGTGCAGATGGGAACGCCTTCGTGAGTCTTGGGAGGAAGACCGTTACGGTTACGGTAACGGCGATCAGAGCAAACATTGTGAGCAGGGATGATGAGGGTAGCCAGTGCTGTGTTCCATCCGGCATACGCTGTCGAAGGTGCTGGAACTGAGCGGTAGCGATGATGATGGCGAGGCCATTGACGAAGCCCAGCATGACTGAATGCGGCACCATACGGATAAGCTTGCCGAGGCGGAAGGCCGCGAACAGAAGCTGAAGGATGCCGGTAAGGAGAATGGTTGCAAAGAGGTAGTCGATACCATGCTGGACGACGAGCGCGGCGGAGACGACGGCCATGGAGCCAGCCGCCCCAGAGATCATGCCAGGGCGGCCGCCCAAAATGGCAGCAATGAGGCAAAGGATAAAGGCTGCGTAAAGGCCATTGAGTGGGTTGACGTGCGCCACGAGCGCGAAACCGACAACCTCCGGCACAAGAGACAAAGCCGCCGTAAGGCCTGCGAGGACCTCCGACTGGATGGTTCGGATGTTCACTTCGTACTGCTTTCCGCAAATCTGCGCGCCTCTGCGCGCGGGCGGAAGCTTACGTCTCTGCTGTAGTAATGGTTTGCTGCTCTTCTCGGTGGCTGCGGTGTCCCATGCGGGTCGCGCTCGTAGTTTTAGAATACCGCAGAGCGTTAGTCACGAGGCTATTCCTGTGAAGTCCCATTTTCGGCAACTACAAATAGCAGTTGGTGCTAACAGGGCGGTGCATTCATCCCAAGGGTCGAAGCTCAAGCTCAAAATTTCGAGCCAGAGGTAGCTCCGAGGCAATTAAGGCTGAATGAAGCGTGGATGAGATCTCTTGGAGCTCATCCACCCAAGGCGACGATTATTCGTCGTCAGCCCCGTCTGAAGGATCATCGGCAGTCTCCACTTTGGAGAGCCGCTTCATGCTGGGGGCGGGGATCTCGGCAGCGCGATGCTTCACCGTCAGACCATGGATCTCTTCTTCATACTCGCGATACCGGAGGGGGCCTTCGAGAGTGATGAGCTGGCCCTTTTGGAGGGTCTTGGCGAATTTGGAGAGATTGCTCCAGGCAAAGACGCGATGCCATTCGGTGCGGGTCTCGTATTCGCCTTTGTCGTTCTTCCAGCTCTCCTGGGTTGCGATATTAAGGACGACGAACTCGCGGTTATTCTGGGTGATTTTGGCATCTGCGTTCTGTCCGAGGCGGCCGATGAGGGTGATTTTGTTGAACATGATGTAAGGCTCCGTTTCTTCTGGTTTGTCCGCTGGATACGGTACAAGCTTGCCCGGAGGGTGTGCCGTCGCAACCCATTCCCAAGGCGGCTAGACGGAATCTGCGGAAGGGGACCCGGACTAGCTATGGGGATAGGAGTCTGCACCTCATAGAGGCGCGAAGCGGATTCTGATAAGGAGAGCGTGCGTCCGAAGGGCGGGGGTGCCTTTGAGCGCGGCACGCTGAACGCAGACTGATAGGCAAACCAGAAGGAAGCCACCCTGTTCAACAACTCTTCTTCACTGCGCGAGGCGTAGAAGCCAGCTCAGAATAGGGAGTGCCGCTCACTTCGAACTAAGCTGGATGACAAAGGGGATCAAAACAATCAGCCCCTAAGCGTTTGGCCTGGGTCCTCGCCTTCGTCCAACTCTTCAGATGATAGCCGCTGGGCTCGGAAGATCAAGGGCACCGACTAGAGAGGTGGCTTCCAATTAAATCTCTGGGCTCTCCGCACTACACTCGGTGCGGCACAGACATCCGCGGCGAAATCTAGCTCATCGGGTTTTCTCTCCTTCGGGTCGTATAGTGCGGGGTAGGGGCAGTGCTAGATGAAGCCTGCAGCTCTCATGAAGGAGGGGCAACCGTGGGGACATGTGCCGTCTGGTTCTACCTCGCAATGCTCGGTACAAAGGGCGAGTGCGTTCGCGTCGCCAAACATCACCTCTTCGGCCATAGCCTCAAAGGTGCGTCCTTCTTGTTTCAGCTTTTCGCTCAAGCTGATGCGGTAGGGATTTGCTGTTGTGTTGCTCATGAGTAGTTCATCCGTTTTCGAATGGCCGTGCTGTGTTTGCTAACAAACACGCCTTGACCCTGGCCCACGCCAGCGGAGGCGGCAAGTGCAAGAGGAGGGTTCCCTACCCGGAATGCAATGGAGGGCGCCGCAGGCGGTCTGCACAAGCGCAGCGCGGAAGATTAGGGTGCTTCTTGCGCGCGCCAGAGGCAGAGCCTCTCAGGAAGGCTTGGTTTCCTTGCTGGGGCGCGGAGCGCATGAGATCGCACTTCGTTGTTGCTGTTGCAATGGGGCTGGCGTTGCGGGCAGGAACGAGGCTGTTACAAAACTCGATGCTAGGAGCCGGTCTCACGTCACCGATGCCTGTTCGCAACGCAGATCTCTCCACTGAGCGGGACGACATGAAGCGTTATGTTCAGAGATGTCCTTCTTATGTGAGCCCTTGCTGGCTACGGTCATGCGTGACCACGAGACTTACAGCGCTTATCGCTGCGCTCGCCATGAGCCAGAACGCAACCGCGAGTTTGCTGCCGGTAGAGTGAACCACCATGGAGACAATCGTAGGGGTGAAACCGCCAAAGATGGTAACGACTAATCCGTAGGCCAAGCCAGTGCCGGTCGAGCGAACGGTCGTCGGAAAAAGTTCCGCCATGAAGGCGAATGTCGGTGCTACGTAGATTGTCAGGAAGAGGGCCATGATGACGAAGCTCATCATGCCCGACATAGAACATCGGCAGAGCCGTTACCTGAATAATCGAGCCGATAACTCGCATCAACCAACCCGCGTACGAGAAAGGCAAAAGAAGCGCTTCAAATCTCCGGAGCGGGCACAACGTTTCTGTCTATGTTCGAATCTCTCAACGCTCCCTTTCGATTGCGTCGGCATCTTCTTTCTGCAAATCGTTATCGGCTATTGCTCGACCAATCCTTTCACCTATGGAACAAAACTGTCCTCGCGGCACTCGTTGCATAGCTCCCATGTCAGTCCCTACATGCCTCTCCTCAACATCGAGCCATTAAGTTGATGATGCCTATTTGCTGAATACAACGGTTCCGGACACCGGATTCCGAGTGGATCGTGGGCGATGGGAAGTTTCGCGTGAGCCGGGCCACCGGTAGAGCGAGCCGACTCCGAAACTTCTCCATCTCAACATCGAACCAGCCCGAAATGCCCCATCTCATCGGGGACGATAGGAGCCTGAGGGACGAAGTCCTCAAAACGGAATAAACGCATAAGGAACGTGTTTATTCCTTAAGGATTATGTCGGCATGAAGATTGGCTTTCTGAGTTTACCTATGGTCGGGCATCTGAACCCAATGACAGCGCTGGCGCGCAAAGTCCAATCCCGTGGACATGAAATTCTTTTTTTCGGAATTCCTGATGTTGAGCCTTTCGCGCATGCAGCAAATTTACCCTTTGTACCCTTTTGCGAAAAGGACTACCCAACAGGTTCCATCACAAAAATCTTTGGTACGGTAGCAACGCTCCAAGGCAATGATGATTGGAAGCAACACATGATAACGCCCTCTCTTCTGAAAGTAATGCCCGATGGATTACGCAAGAAGCTTGAAGAAAACAGGGTCGACGCAATGATTATCGACAAGGGACATTTATTCATGGAACTTGTTCCTATGAGTGTTGGCATACCTTACGTGCATATATGGACCATTCTTCATATGGACCTTTTCGGGGCGACTCCAGTCTGCGTCTTTCCCTGGCCCCATGAAACTACTCAAGAGGCCCATTCCAGAAATGTCGCAGGCGTAAAACATCTGCAAGAATTTTTTGCGCCAGCAGCGGATTTCGCGAAAATCTATGCGGAAAAACATGGATTGCAGATTGACTGGGATGATCCGAGAGCTACTCATTCAACTCTGGCCGAGATTACGCAGACGCCACGTGAGTTTGACTTCCCGAATATCCCTTGGCCAGCCAACTTCCATTATGCCGGCCCTTTCCACGACGACGATGGTCGCGAGGATATCGCCTTTCCTTGGGAAAGATTGAACAGCAAACCGTTGATTTATGCCTCACTCGGCACTCTGGTCAACGGAATCGAGAAGATCTACAACGCAATTCTGACTGCTGCGGCCAGCCTTCCGTCTACTCAGCGAGTGCTTTCCATCGGCAACAATGTGAATGCGGACGCTCTTAGCCCCGTTCCGGCAGATGCAATCATCATTCGCAAAGCACCTCAGATTGCTGGGGGATGGTTCCCCCAATTCGCGCCCTATGATCTGCCACCACTCGTGAGCATTGAGGATCTTGATTGCGCCAAGACTTGATCTGGTTTTCTGCGCACTTCCGCATGCAACAACCCAATCTGCTCTGAAAGGTCTTTTGCTATGTGGCCCCTGAAACGAAAGTGGAATGGAGTTCACTTTCGAGTGTTACTCAGGACGAGCCACGCGTACGGCAGGACGCTCCTTACCCGTTTTAAGGCTTACGCCTCTAATTTAATACTTTCTTTAGGATTGGAACTGACTTGTCGCGATCTTTAACTGTGATGATCATCGGAGCAGGGACCGGTGGGCTTTGCCTGGCGCAGGCGCTACATAGCATGGGGATTCATGTGAATGTATTCGAGCGCGACCCGTCGCGCTCTGTACGACTTCCAGGGCATCGTGTAGGTATTGACCAACTGGGGACACGGGCGCTAAGGAATTGTTTGCCAACCGATACCTTCAATCTTTTCCTGGAAGCGTGTGGCCGCACGCCAAGGTATCTTAATTATTTAACTGAGCAGATGCAAGAGGTGCTCAGTTTGGATCTCGAGGACTTCGGTGTGGGCCGCTCAACAACCAGGATGACGTTGAGACAAGTCTTGATGACTGGGTTAGAAGATCGTGTTCACTTCGGAAAGACTTTTATTCAATACACCGAGCGTGAAGACGGAAAGGTCACTGCTCACTTCCTTGACGGGAGCACCGTAACTGTCGATCTAATCGTCGGTGCGGATGGAGCGGAATCTCGAGTTCGAAGGCAATTGCTCCCTCATGCCGTGATCCAAGATACGGGAATAGTTGGGGTCGCGGGTAAGGCTCCATGGAATCAGCAGACGCGTGCGCTCTTATCTGAGAAGGTTCAGCGGGGCGTAACGCTGATCTCCACACCGAAGGGCTTCGGCGGTGTCGTCCACGTACTCACTTTCGATAGGAGCGGGCAATACCGTGATGAGAGAGCTGATTTTCTCGAGCGATGGCCAGGGATGAATTACGACGACACCGAGGATTGTATTGCTTGGGCAGTTTGGGGATCTAAGTGGAACTGGCCGACAGATACGACAGTTATGTCGCAAGATCCCGCGGAAGTCATCTCGCTCGCTCTCACGGTGACGCACGACTGGCATCCAAATCTTAGGGCGCTCATCGGCAACACCGACTTGAGCAGTGTGCTCTATTCGAGCATACGGACGTCGGTACCCGTTAAGATCTGGGATTACAGGCCAATTACGGTGCTTGGTGACGCTATTCACCAGATGACACCAGGCCGCGGCGCAGGAGCAAATACTGCGTTGCGCGACGCGGAGCTTTTGTCAGGCCTTCTTGGAGAAGTTGCACGCGGAAGCCAATCTCTCCGAGATGCCGTTACCGATTATGAAAGACAGATGTTGAAATATGGCTTTGATGCAGTTGCAGAATCGCTTAAACGTTTCGATGGCCGGAGTCTGATGCATCGACCGGTCCTCGGTCACGTCCTGCTGAGCTTGATTCGGGCAGGAATGCGTATCGTAAATGCCGTACCACCGTTGAAGCAAAAAGTAACCAATTCCTATTATCGCTTTCACGGAAAAGAGGTCTAAGAGCGTGAACTCTAGCGGTACGGTCCTGATGCAAATTTTGTATGAGCAAAAAATTGTGTTCGGAACGGACAATACTTCCAGAAGACAATCCTCCATCCCAGAATGGTTATGAGCGGCTTGCCCTCGGCTATCTGTATTTACCAGCATTTAATTTAAACAGGAACTCGAGTGATCATTATGAAGAGCTTTCTTCACCCCGAATCAGCAGAAGAGTAGCCGCTCGGCAAATACTAGTCGCGACTTGTCACGTACCTTTCCCTCTCATTGACAGCCGAGCAAATCGTTCATCTGAGATGCAAGATCTTGCTGAACATCAGAAGGCACGAAGAATGCACCGCCATCAACAAGATTGAGGAGTTCTGGTGCAAACTTTCTCAGAATGAGTGACGGATCGTTAAGGAGGAATTATTGCAGGGTTATGCAGCAAGAACGGCAGCCCAAATGTCAGGAGCGCCTACGGGTCTGCCCGGCAAGGTCCCGATCCTGAATTGATGTTTCCGAATTTTCTCTGCAAGTTCGATGTCGCTTATCGTTATTGTCGCTGTGTCGAATCGCTTGAACCCGAGCATCGGTCGAACCCGCTGTTTGATGCGGCGATGATCCTGCTCCACCACATTGTTTAGATACCTGCAAGATCGTATCCCTACGCGGCGCGCTATCGTTCCCATTGATTGCAATTCCGTGATTGCTCGATGCGAAGCCGTGTACGCATCGAGTGTAATGACTTGCGGTGTGCCGTGCTTCTTCATAGCCTCGCTGAAGAAGCGCTTCGCTGCCGCAACATCCCGCCGTTCGCTCAACAGAAAGTCTACCGTTCGACCCACCTTGTCTACTGCTCGATACAGATAGGTCCACTGGCCCTTCACCTTAATATAGGTCTCATCACAACGCCATGACCTACCCACTGGCCGAGAGTACAAAGCGTTGCACCCAACGCAGAATCGTCGTGTGCGTCACCTCAATTCCTCGCTCCGCCATCATTTGTACCAAGTCGCGAGACCTCAGTTTGTATGTGAGATACCAGCGAACGCAAAGGATAATAATTTCCCGGTCGAAATGCCGTCCCCTTGAACAAATCCAATACTCTCATCCTGGACCATTATCACCGTCCATTCCAACCATCTCAGAGTTTGCACCAGAACCGTAAGATCAGGCTTACTGTGGCGGCGAACCTGTTGGAATGCCGTAGTCCTAGTATGGCTTGCGAGCAATTTAAGATAAGCCTGCTCGGCGGCATTCGAGGGGGCTCTGTGCTAATTTGAGATTCAGGTTCGATGCTGTCAGGCCTAGTCGTCAGGGCTCTCGCCATCTCTGGGCCAATATAAGGGATCATTTGAATGTCCTGGTGTGCTCTGGCTGTAACCGACAACGCACTTAGTCAAAATCGCCTCTGGTTTTAAAACACATGGCGGTCCGGTTTATTCCCTTGAATTCAATGCGCGATGGCTTACGCTAGTCCCAGGGCAGGACCTCGATCCTCCACCGTGAGATACAGGGCTTGTGCTGTTACGCCGCCGGGGTGTGCACGATCCAGCCTTGGCGGCGTCCCTGCCCAATATTCCTGATGAGCTACAGGACAATACGCCGAGGCGTTCTATAAGCACATGAACAAATGTCCGAAGTGCAATGAGGCGAGAATTGTCAGGATTCCGGATATAGAAATCTGAGGATACGTCTCAGCCGCGAAATGCTTTCGGTCCTGAAAAGGAAGATGGTGGTCCTCGAGACCTTCCGCGCATACATCTCAGGCTGCCTGCCTAGCTCGCTTGATCACCACGGCAGTCAGATCGTCAATCTGCTTCGTGCCGTTAGAAAACTTCTTCACCGCTTCATAGAGCTTCGCGATGATCTCCTCCGGAGTGAGGTGCCGCGCCTCACGAACCGATTTGGTCAGCCTGGTCTCGCCGAACTGCTCGCCCTTCGCGTCCTCCCACTCAAAAAAACCATCGGTGGCCAGCACCACCATGTCGCCAGGTTCCATATCAAGGATGACAGGAGCGCTCGAGTTCAACTCCGGTAACAGGCCAAGCGGAATCGCCTGTGCCCCCAACTCTTCAAAAGTATCTCGCGCGGAATGGTACACAAACAGAGGGCGTGTCCTGCCGAGAGCAGCTCTACTCTGCCTCATCGCCCGAACATACCGCAGCCACGAAGGTCGCGAAGCTGCCGGCTGGAAGATCTTCTCCGAAGTAATGGTTGATGCGTTGCGTTGCATTTACAAGATCATCATGCGTATCGAAGCTCGACCTCGCATAAGCGCGGCACACTGAAGCGACGAGTGCAGGCCCTATGCCGTGTCCGGTGACGCCCGCAAGCGTGACGACCAGTCGGCCATCTCGCATCCTCTTCCAATCGAAATAATCGCCCCCCGTGGCGTCGGCGGGCAGATTCCAGCCACTGATCTCCATCCCATTGACCTTTGGCAGAACTGTAGGCAACAAAGATTGTTGAATCGACCTGGCAATCCCCAGATCATGCTCAACCTCTTCCAGCTGACGTTGCATCTCGGCTTCGCGCAGCGCTGCTTGCACACGCTTTCGAATCTCATTACTTACCAAGCCCGCGATAAATCCGCTCGCCAGAAGAATCGCCGCGTAGAAAACAATGGTCGTCTGAGCGATTGAGTGCTGACTTCAATTCTCAAGGCTCGGACGCCATCCAAGGTAATACGCGCTTGCAAGAAAGCCAACAGTCGCGGCAATTCCAGCTATCCGGGAGACCCGAGGATTCAAGCGTAAAACAGAAAGCAGGATCATCGGAAAAAGAGTGAGTACCCACGGCGTTGCGAGGTGTCTGTATTCAAATGCGAGACGCGAACCTGAAAAACAGGCAATGCCCACCACTGGAAACACAATTCCAAAATAAGTCGAATCCAATCGATACAGGAGAGTTTGGAAATGTCCACGGACCCTATAGAGACAGCCAAGCTCCCCCTGGCCAGATCCCTTGTCGAACTGGCATGGGATGAGAGCATTCCCCAGACCTTCGACATCGAGTACAAAGGCGCAGACTGGGAAGTCGTCGTAAGAATTAAGTCGACAGAAGACGGCGACTATCCCGGTAGCCTGGAAAGGATTTTCCCCGGGAACTTCCGGAGTAAAGCCGGTGGCTGAAATTCCTTGAAATCAGATCATATGTGTGGACGCTATATATTCGACTGTGGAAAGCTTCGTGAGCCTAGCCGTTAAATGCACCATAGTCAAAAGAGAGACGTTATTCGATCATCTTTTTTCCATCATTGAAAATCTGGTGATTGGCCAAGCTTGATGAGAGCTGAACTGAGCCAGAGCTCTGTGTGCCAAATAATTGGCAAAGAATGCGCCACTTAAATTAGCAAAACAACAGATATCTTCTCACCAACCCAGCATCTCATACACTTAACTTGATGATGCCATTTTAGGTGAGTGCTATCTCAGCTCCTCCTGCCCGCAATGAGATCAGAGGCCTTCTCCGCGATAGCAACCACGATGGCATTCAGATTGCCGCGAGCTACCGTAGGCATCACTGAGGCATCGACCACTCGCAATCCATCCACTCCCAAAACTTTCAATTCAGAATTGACCACCCGTCCCATTCCGCAAGTGCTGGCTGGGTGGCGATCCGTCATCGCAAACTTTCGCACATGATCCCGCATATCGGAATCACTTTCAGATTTGGGCACGAGGAAATCCGATACACACACTTCAGCCAATTTAGGTTGCCGGGCAATATGCATTGCAGCCTTGATTCCAGCGAATATCCTTCTCTCATCGTCGGCAGTGGTCAACACATTGGTAAGGAGGCGTGGCTTGGCATCGGGACGAGCAGACCGCAGCATGACTTTGCCCCGGCTGCTGGTTTCAATAAGAGAGACCGCGATGGAGAAGCCATCCGCCGAAGGCGGAGAATTAATATCGGATATCAAAACCGGCGCCATATACAACTCAACATCGGGCACGGATCGCTCATCCTTCGTGCTAAGAAACGCGCCCGTACCGATCACATTTGACGTCAGCGGTCCCTGCTTTTTTGTCATGTAGAGCGCCACATCCTCTGCCGATCCCGCATGCATGAAGGATCGTTCATCTGAGCGATAACCGACAGGGGCCAGAACATGGTCCTGTAGATCTTCGCCTACTGGCAAATCTACGATGGGAGCGATATTGAATGCCTTTAGCTGCGCTGCTGGGCCGATGCCGGAAAGCATAAGAGTCTGCGGTGAACCGTAGGTGCCTGCGGAGAGAATGACCTCCCGTTCCGCCCGCAATGTTTCTTCGTTACCGCACCGGAATATCGTTACGCCGGTTGCTCGTCTTCCTTCGATCTGGATGCGAAGTACCAATGCACCTGTCAAGACATGCAGATTGGGCCGCTTCCGCACAGGATGAAGATAAGCGTCAGCGACGCTGCAGCGCTCGCCGTCACGCTGTGTCACCTGGAAATGTCCCACACCCATCTGCGAGGCGCCATTGAAATCCTCATTGTAAGCGTGCCCAGCCTGCTTGGCGGCCTCAATAAACCGTTCGCTCAATGGATGAACATAGCGCGCATTCTGCACACTCAGCGGACCCGAACTTCCGTGATATTTGCTGGCTCCTCGTTCGTTGTTTTCCGACTTGATGAAGTAGCGCAACATGTCGTTGTAAGACCAGCCGGGTGCTCCATCCGTGCCCCAGTTATCGAAATCAGTAGGATTGCCGGGATTGCCGCGCATGTATACCATTGCGTTGATAGAAGACGTGCCACCGAGGCCTTTCCCACGAGCAAGGGGAACAGAACGTCCACCCAGGCCTGGTTCTGATTCGCTATAAAAGTCCCAGTCATATTTCGTCTTCGCAAGCTGAAGAGTAGCGGCGGGAATGCGAATCTCCGGAGCCGAATCCTCATCACCTGCTTCCAGAAGCGCAACACTCACGTTGGGGTCTTCCGACAATCTCGCTGCCAAAACACAACCGGCCGAGCCGGCACCGACAATTACATAGTCGAAACTACTTCGCATTCAACAATCCTCCTTACTTTGAGATAACACGCAAGCGACTCTTGCTCCATTGCTAGCATTTGTTCTGATAAAGCGTCGAGATTTCCAAAATATCCAACTTCTGTTACTGGGCTCGTCGACGATATCGCCGCTGGTAGACTAAGAAACCAACTCGCACAATTTAACTCCTCAAATCCGGATCTCAGGTCTACATGAACAACTAGCGTCGCCATAGATACCAGGAACACGTCGAACCAGTGTTCGCTGATTCGGAGGTACGGCAGTAGACGTGACAAAGCTTGCCAGACCATAGCCTATTGTCACAATTGGATCCTTCTTTCT
>Ga0193743_1001660_pt1 | contig 16357 bp, 18 predicted proteins | sample L2c2metaG_FD_143038 | JGI IMG/M metagenome (GOLD analysis project Ga0193743, IMG submission 143038) | Soil microbial communities from a riparian zone of the East river system, Colorado, United States - L2c2 | ecosystem: Environmental > Terrestrial > Soil > Riparian zone | place: USA: East River...
TGTACTAACGCCCGCGCATGGGAAGCGTTTGAGGCAGTAGGAAAGGAAATCGTTCACGCGGAGGCGTTAGTACAGCATGGCTGAGAACAAATACCTTAGAGCGATGAAACAGGCCACCGAACACGTGGAGAAGCAGGCGGAACCCATTCTTCCTCCACAAGTGCCGGTGCAAGCAGAGTCTCCAGCGCCCCACAGAGCGCACCGTAGCGTAGGAAGGCCTCCAGGCAAACGGAGCAATCCTGATTGGGAGCAATTGACCATCTTCATACGGTCGGAAACCAAACGCGCAGCGTTGCGCCGGCTAATGGAAAACCAACACGGCAAGGACTTGTCAGAAGTTATCGAACAGCTTCTTTCCAGATGGTCTAAAAGTGCATAATCGGTGAAATTGCAAAATTGCAGTGCAATTGCAAAAGGTCAATCTGATATGAGTCAAAAACGCGCCGTGCCGGGCCTAACCGGGGCCGGGGATTCGCAGTAGCGCCCTTTCAAATCAATACGATGAAAAAAGCTGGAGACATACTGAAGAAGGCCGATGTCGTTCAGAAGGCCATAAGCCGATCCAAACGCAAGCCTGATCCAGTGCAGGAGTTCTCTCTTTCGGCGCTCACGCAAAAGGAGGACGATACTCACTACACGCAGCAAGGCCAACTGGTTCGACTCTTCGACATCCGGAATCAGTCCCAGGATATTGGCTTCATCGCGCGGTTGCTCACGTTGGCGACAATGCCGCACAGCAACCCGGGAGACGCTGAAAATTACACACGCATCAACGGCGATTACAAATTCGTGATGCGGCGGGGGGAGGACACAAAGCTGCCCTACGGCTCATATCCGCGGCTGGTGCTCGCGTGGGTGTGCAGTGAGGCCGTCCAGACCAAGGCCCGCGAACTAGCGCTGGGAGACTCGCTTTCCTCTTTTATGCGTCAGCTCGGGCTTATTCCGACCGGCGGTCGGTGGGGAACCATACCCAATCTGAGGGAACAACTGAAGCGCCTCTTTAATGCTCGAATTTCCGTGTCCCTCATCGAACGCGATAAACGGGCATTCTTCGATATCTCAAAGGCCTATGACTTGTGGTGGGATCATGTGCAGCCGACACAGGTAACGCTCTGGAAAAGCACGGTGACGCTTTCCGAAGAGTTCTTTAAGGAAATAATCGAACATCCGATACCCATCAACATGAAGATCCTTAAAGCCCTGAAGCGTTCGCCTTTGGGCCTGGATCTCTACATGCTGTTCACCTACCGGGTGAGCTATTTGAAGCAGCCTGCCTACATTCCACTGTCGGGGCTTCATCAACAATTCGGCGCCGAGTACAAGGACATCAAAAACTTCAAACGCAAGGTGCACCGCGAGATGCTGAAAATTAAACTGGCATGGCCGCAGCTAAATTACGAAATGCACCCGGGCCGCCTGGTTCTCTATCCATCGCAGCCCTCTATTCCGCAATTGCCGCCGGCCGATAAACGCTAGTTGCGACGGCACGCATAAACGGTACCCCCAGAATTACGGCTTGTGGATAAGCCCGTAGTTTTAGCAAAGTTATCCACGCATAAACGGTACCCAGAGTTGCGCATAAACGGTACCCCTTTTCACGCATAAACGGTACCCCATCCTGTACTCCCATATATCTCTCCTGTATTGCGTGCCACCGGGCTGTGGGAAACAATCAGAGGCGTTGATTTGAATAAGGTGCGGCTACGCCGGATCCAAAACCACACTTTAAGAAAAGGCTTTTGGAAGGGCTGCGCCCGTCTTTGAATGCCCTACACTCCCGAGAACCCATCAACACCGCTCGCCATGCTCGTTCCTCCGCGTGGCTCCGCGCCGCTATCGCGGTTGCTTCGCAAGTGTTTGACGGCTCTCTCCGTTGCGGGCCATCTTCATCCATACCGGAAAAGGCAAACTGCGCCTTTCCGGCTCATCCACTAAAACCTCCCAGAAATGGGGGCGTGCCCAAGGAACACTTTTTTAAATTTCTGGGTCCTCTTTTGGCTTGTTGCACCAAAGTTTCGATTTGATACTAGGACACTCCATGGGTGGGGCGAGGAGGCTAACCGCCCTCACACCTCACTCCCCGGTTACAATCTCTTCCAACAAAATAACTGTCCCTAATTTCTTTGTATCACGCGAGGGGGTGCAGTCCACACGAGACTGACCCCAATTTTCTGATTGGGTCAGTAACAATACGAGCCGGAAATTAGAAGCGTACAAGTTGGCTTCGGCGTAGCACTGCTGTCGTTAGGCCTCGTAACGGTCTTGAGGTCTCGCATTAGCGTCCCTTGCATCTGTTGACCCGCCCGTTCTTGGCTTGCCCGCGCCGCCTGACTCATTGTGGGTGCGCCTTGGAGTGCGCCTTGGTAAGTACGAGGTGCCAACTGCTTTTGCGCCGCGACTTGTGCCTGCCGCGCTCGTACTAGGATTGCTAGCTGAGAATTGAGGGCTCCGATGGTCTGCAGGCGGCGCGCTCTCGTTGCCTCCCGCTCCATTCTATTGTCACGGTAAGGGCGCCCTCCGTTCGGGACGGGGTACACCGGAGGCACCATCCGAACGCGGACGGCGGGACGAACCCTCACGGAGTGGACGCACCGGTCCCGGCCCCGCCGGTCCTGCTGCGCCTGAGCCGAGGCGGCTGAGGAAATCATCAAGGCGATGGTGGCGACTGCCAAAGTCTTACCGAACGAGCGATTCGAAGCTGGTAGTTTCATTGTCTTATCCTCCACGCATAATGTGCGTTCACTGGATAATGCGCAGCGCGCGGACTAAACGGCTCACTTATTTTTCAATTTTCGGAAGCTGCGGGAAACATTGCGTTTACATCCCGGCCCACGGGCGGAAGTCTAAAGCGCATGCTTGCCGTCTTGCGAAAGGTTGTTATCCGTGAGCGCGGGAAATCTCGCGGCGTAGCCACGCCTTGGCGGCAGTCCATCTGCGCTTTGCGGTCCCCAGCGACATTGACATGACCTGGGCGGCGTCTTCGATGGTAAGCCCTGCGAAATAACGAAGCTCGACCAGCTTGCTCTGCTCCGGATCAACTTCGGCCAAACGGGTAAGGGCCGCGTCCAGCGCCACCAGGTCTATCTCTTCCTGCTTCGAAGCCGGTTTATTGGCCGCGTCGATGGGGACCTTTTCGAATTCGCCGCCCCGCTTGTCCGCCCGATGCTGGCGTGCGTGGTCCACCAAAATACGGCGCATGACCCGTGCGGCAATACCAAAGAAATGGGCGCGGTTTTCCCAAGTAACGCTGTTGCTGTCGATGAGCCTCAAGTAAGCTTCATTGATGAGGGCGGTAGGTTGCAGGGTGTGGTCGACACGTTCTCCCCGCAAATAGCGCGCCGCCATGTGGTGAAGCTCGGCGTACACCATAGGAAGAAGGCGGTCCAGAACCTCTTTATCCCCTCCTCCCCACTTGATTAAGAGTTCGGTGACCTCGTGATTCTCCATTTATTTAAAACCCAGGTCCGCGTGTCGGCTTTGTCTCAGTTCTTACGTAATGCTCCAAGATTCTTGAAAGCGCGCCTTCACCGCATGTTCTGAGCATCATACGCACGTCGGGGCGGGACGAAAAGCTCTGGCAACTGTTCTCTGGCGCGCTCGCGCATGCGCGCGACGTCATTCGCCATCCGCTGAACGATTTGCTTAAAGCGGGAATCAGCTCTTAACTTCTCAAAAAACGGATCCATCTCCAAGCCGCGATAGTCTCGAGCGCCCGTGGAGTAGGCGAGTTCCAACCATTCGAGTGCCTTCGAGGTACTTCCATGAACGATATAGATCGCCGCCAATTCAACCCGGGGATAATAAGCCTCGTTGCCTTCCTGTATGGTCTTACGTGCGCTCTTCTCTGCTTCCTCAAACATGTGCTTAGTTGTCTGGGCATCTCCCCGCCGTAGCAATACATGTGCGTACCTGAGGCGATTGGTTTCCCCGGATAGCAGGCCTAAGCTTTCGGGCGCAGTCTCAGCCAAATGCTTCATTTGTCCCCCGGTGTCAGCGGCCCCCGCCACGAATGTCAGATCGGCCAACAGACTCTTTACCTCTTCATTCTCAGGGCTGGTCTTGGCAGCTTCACGGGCTCGCCGTAGCCCTTCATTTAGTTTGCCCCGATAGGCGTCAAGCAGGGCATGCATAACTTTCATCCGCATTTCGTTTGGATGGTGCTGTTCACCCTCCGTAAGCCACCGTTCGGTGGTGGGGTCGTCTGCCAAAACCAAAAGGGGGACCAAAAGGTGGTAATAGGAATTTCCTGAATTGGGTGCCAGATGAAATGACCTCACCGCCCAGTAAAGCGCAACATCCAATCGGCCCGACTCAAGTTCCACCAGCGAGTAGTTGTTCATGGCTTCAATCAAATTGGGGTTCAACTCCAGGGCTTTGAGGAACGACAATCGCGCCTTGGAGTGTTCACCTTTTATCCCATAGCCGCTCGCCAGCGAAAAATGCGCCTCGGCAAGGTTGGGGTCGATGGAGAGCGCTTGGCGTGCGCTTTCACGCCCTAGATTCAAGTAGTTCGGATCACCGAGATAGCCCTGAAACACCTGGCGGTAGGCGGCGCGCGCCAGGGCCAAAGCGAACCCCGAATCCATGGCGAAAGCTTTCTGTAACATCTGTATCGCCCGCAAGTTCTCTTTACTTTCATTCAGGGGAAGAGCTTGGGCTTGCAAGTAAAGTTCGTAAGCGGCCATGTTCTGGGTGGGACGCTGTTCAATGTGCTGTTTTTCTGACTGCGACAGCGCCGCGCCCAGAGCGCGGGCTATGCGGATCGCGATGTCACTCTGTACGGCAAAGATGTCTTTCAACTCGCGATCGTATTGTTCCGCCCAGATCGTCCGCTCACTGTCCGGGTTGACCAACTCCACGTTAACGCGGACCCGCCCCGCATCCAGGCGAACGCTGCCGGTGACCAGACTGCCGGCACCCAACTCCCTGGCGATCTGCCGCAGATTCCCGACGGGGTTCTTATATCTAGCAACGGCCGCACGGCTGATGAGTTGTAGCGACGCAAGCTTTGCGAGTTGGCCGTTAATCTCCTCGGTTATCCCCGCGCTGAAGTATTCCTGGGCTGGATCGTGAGAGATATTTTCAAAGGGCAGCAAGGCGACACGCCTCCGCTGCTCAGCCCCAGCAGTTTTTGAGGATGATTCACGTTTTTCTGAGTTTATTTTCCGATGATATAGAAAACCTGCGGCTGCAAGCACCGTGGCAAATATTGCCGCCCCCAGCAGCACCTTTCGAACCCTACGTGGGCGCAGGACTTTTCGCCACGAAGATGGTGACGTCAATTCCCTCCTCACGCGTTCCAGGTCTTGAATGAATTCGTCGGCGGATTGGTATCGCGCCTGCGGATCTTTGGACAGCAGGCTCCTGGCCACCCGCTCGAGACCGTCGGCAACCAAAGGCAATGTTGCGGATAACCTAGCTGGCTCTTTTGTCAGGATAGCCGCAAGTACATCGCTTTGTGTCGTGCCCTCGAAAGGTGCGCTACCGGTCAGCATCTCGTGCAAAACAACACCCAAACTCCAGAGATCGGCGCGCACATCCACCGGCAAGCCCCGTACCTGTTCGGGAGCCATGTACTTCGTAGTCCCGATTACCATGCCCGGTTGGGTGCGCAGCATGCTTGGTTCTGTGCTGGCGGCTACAGGTGATGGTTGGAACTGGGGCGAGAAAAGCTTCGCGATGCCAAAATCGAGCAGCTTAACCTGACCGTCTGCCCGGACCAAGATGTTTTCCGGCTTGATGTCGCGATGAATAATGCCCGCTCTGTGCGCCGCCGATAATGCCGAGGCCAACTGGGCTGTGATCCCGAGGGCTTCGACAATCGGAATCGGACCGCGTACTAGCCGATCCCGCAACGTCTCTCCGGCCACGTATTCCATGGCGATGTAGTGATCGCCCGCGTCGGTCTCATTGATCTCGTAGATGACACACACGTTGGGATGCGACAGGGCGGATGCGGCGCGCGCCTCCTGCTCAAAACGACGCAACCCATCGCGTAGGAAATTGGGGCTGCGGGATAGGATCTTCAGCGTAACTTGACGGCGCAGCCTGGAATCGAGCGCGAGGTAAACTTCGCCCATTCCACCCTCACCCAAGACAGAAATGATTTCATACTGATGAAGGCAGGCGCCGGGGAGCAACCAGTTGCGGATCTTGCTTTTATGCAGGTTGCCTGCGGGGGGCTGCTCCAGAAAATCCGCAGAATCGTCGTGGGCGCACAAAAGAGACTCTACTTCAAGGCGCAATTCCGGGTGATTCGCACATGCCCGGTCCAAATAAACAGCTCTATCCTCGGATTCCAACTCGACGGCGGAAGCGAAGATCTCCTGCACCCGCGCCCAACGTTCCGGTTCCATGTCTTCTCTCCGGCTCGCAGTGAGTTAAAGACTAGCAGAAACAATGGTTGTCGCGCTGCACTCAAAACCTGGAAAACGGTCAGTTTTGCCTAGAAATCGGGCAGCCCTTAGCCAGCTCCCAGCGCTATGCACAGATACCGAAACCTCGGTGATCACCCCAAAACCGGCCAGCAATGATCACTTCAAAGGGTTTTCCGTACTTTTGGTGTAGGTTCACGGAGAGCGCTGAGAGTCCTGCGTTCTGAAGGGTACTATGGGTGCTAGCCACATCCAAACGAAAACCACCGTTAAGACTTTGGCGGAAGACGCCAGCCACCCAAGTCATATTGGCTATGCGGGAGGCGCTACGCAGCGGAGGACTCTACATTGCGGAGAGCCGTCATCACGTCTCTTTCTCCAACCTCATTTACGTGAACCGGGCGCTGGCTGGCATTTTCCCGCTGGAGGCCATTACGGTTTGTTTGGCGGTAGCCGGTCGACGATGGCTGCAATTCCCTGAAATAGGCCGAAGATGACGAGGCCACTCCCACCGGGAATGATTATATTCGGCGTGGTCCATATGCCGAAAACCGCATTCGCGATTGCCCAGCCGATGCCACCGAAGAGAAAGACGTAGCTTAGAACTCGGAGAATTTTGGCGTCGTTCATTGCCTACGTCAAGCCAAGGCGCTTCTTGACTTCCGCCTTGGCGATCTCCGTAACGATGGAGAGGCCAACGCTAGGCAGCCCACTCAGGCGCTCTTGGGGTTTGTTCCAAATTCCAGGATCGCGAATGTTATCCAAGAATTCGTGGCCTTCCCAAGTTACGCCCAATTCGTTTCCACCCGAGTGCGATACCGACAAAACCCAGGCCGGCTAGCGCGAGGAAGGCGGGCTCGGGCGCCGTGGTTTTGAAGATATTCACTGGAGTCACGCGATCAGATTCGAGAAATTGGAGCGTCAGATTAGCTCTGCCAATTCCTCCGCTGGGGCCAAAAACGGGATTCGAGTAATTACTGGACTTAAGGCCAACCTCGAGCAGGAACGGCACACCCAAGTCGACGGGCAAAAGTGGCGTGCAGCAGAAATAGCCATAGTAGCCGTTTCCGCTTTCACTATCCGATATTGATCCCATTTGGAGTGTCCCTGTTATGCGTTCCGAATAACCACCACCAGCGGCAAAATTCCAGTTCAATTTTAGGAACCCCGGACGATTCAGCCCCGCGGTATTGAGGATGTCCCAAAAAGTAACGGAAGCCGTCTCCGACGACTGGTTAAAGTGGGTCTGGCTATCATACAGAACATTTGCAGACCCAGTTACTATTTCATTGAGGCTGAAGGAATTCTGTGAGAGTGATTCATTGACTGGTCCCACAGTCGCGCTTGCGAAACTCCCGTAAGGAGACGTGGCAGAACAGGAAGATGAACCAGAGGTGAATGTTTGATCAGCCTGACAACTGGTTGAACTCACGGTAGTCGCTTGGCTACTCGCCGCCAGGCATAACAATAGAAAGATCGTTTTCATCGCCCCGCAACTCTATCAGCTGGTGAAGTTCCGGGCCAGTTGGGAACTCTCGCAGTAGAAGACGTGCTGGGTGGCTTACGGGAAAGTGGCTGGCCTGCGTGTTTGTGTCGCTAGGCCGGGCGTCACGGATGCATTAGGGTTGGGGAACGCGTGAATTCTTACTGGCGGTTTTCTTACTGCGAACCTCGGCCGCCTTGACTGATGCTTTCTTCGCGCGCGCGCTCCGCTGTTCGGCTGTCATGCTGCTGGCTGCTTTCCGTCCACCTGCTTTGCCAGCTTTCCGAAAGAACTCCAGCACGGCCTTTGGTAATTTGCTCTTCACTATCTCCAGCTTACCGGGTTTGGTGAGTTTTGGGTGAAATCACGAAAACATAATTATTGACATCTTACCGGGTAAGATGTACTCTTTGCTAGTGACAAGTAGCCTAATCGCTAGCAGAGGAGCAAACATGCAGACCGTTTCAGAAGAGATCAGCCCCGAAGTTGTGGGTGCTGAATTGCTCAGGATGTCGGACGCGGAAACGGCGCTCCAACTGTCCACAGAGCAGGTGCAATCCTTCCTGAATGCCGCGCGCAGTAAAAATACGACACGTGGCTACCGATCGGCATTTGGGCAGTTCTCAGCTTGGTGCGGAGCTTGCCGCTGGTCTCCATTGCCGGCATCACCCGAAACCATCGTTCGCTATATCAGCGCGCAAGCCGGCCGCCTGAAAGCCACGACGCTTGCCCACCACCTGTTTGCGATTGCCAAAGCGCATCGGGATGCTGGCTTCCCCTCCCCAGTTAGAGATAACCAGTTGATCGCGGAAGCGCTGAAGGGCATCAAGCGGACATACGGCTCAGCGATTGCGCAGAAGTCACCGGTTCTCACTGACGACCTGCGGGCGATGTTGCGTTATATCCCTGACACCCTGCAGGGCCTTCGCGACCGGGCGCTGTTGACCATGGGATTTCTGGGCGCTTTCCGTCGCAGTGAGTTGGTTGCACTCGACGCTGCGGATGTCCAGTTCACTCCGGAGGGCTTGCTGATTACTCTCAGGCGCTCCAAGACCGATCAACTCGGCGAGGGAAGGAAGATAGCCATTCCCCACGGCAAACATGAAACGACCGATGCTGTACGCGCGCTGCAGATGTGGCTGAGTGCTTCCGGCATTACAGAAGGCCCGATCTTCCGCCAGGTCAGGGCAAAGCGGGTGTATGCGGAGCAACTCACGGCGCAGGTCGTGGCGCTCCTAGTCAAAAAGTACATTCGCCTAGCCAGCATGAATGACGCGAATTTTTCCGGCCACAGCCTGCGCGCTGGTTTCGTAACCTCGGCAGCTCGTAACAACGTGCCCGAGCGCGTGATCATGAAACAGACCGGACACAAGAGTGTCGAAATGGTGCTGCGCTATGTCCGGAACGCAAACGCATTCACCGAGAACGCGTGCCTGTCACTCGGGCTCTGATGGCACCTTCGGCTTCTGATTCAACGCCCAATGTAGAAGCCACTTGACTGCTGCAGCACGGCTTTTGAAGCGGTGCTTGAATCGGAAATCATCCAATCGTTTGATCATCTCCGGATCAACGATGAAACTCAAAAAAGGTTTGTCGCTTGGCACTCCTCAATATTAACCGTTATAACCGTTATTGACAACGGGTCATCAGTACGTTATAACCGTTATAGACTTTGATGCGATAAACCAGATGGTAGAGAAACTCACCGAAGCTCTAAATCCAGAACGGCCGTGGCGGCTCACCTACGCCGGAAAATGCTACAGCTTTGCGACTGAGCAGCAGGCAACCATTGCGCTGTTGCTATACGCGCAGGCCGATCAAGTAGTAACTTTTCGAGACGGCACATCCCCGGCTGCGACAGCGAGGGCGATTTGACACCCCGCAGATTTATCGCAATTGCATCAACAGGCGGCGTGGATATTATTATGGATCAGTTCCAAAGGAGCCGCGTTATACCGCACACAAATAGCAAGGCTAATCTCCCACCCAACCTGTATCTGCTGTTCACTTCCACCGCTGGCTGGAGATCGTTCGTTAAGCCGCCGGCGAACGCGCCTAGGGCCGATGATATCTACTCGCACTGTCAGCATGTGATGGAAACGTACATCCATATACACAGCCGCGGGATCGTGCTGAAACACGTTGAAATTATCGACTAAAGGGCCAGGATTGTCCCTTCCTGCGCAACAGCCCCACGATTACGAACGCCATACCACCAACCAGCGCGAGGCCTGACGGCTCCGGCGTAGCGATGACGGTCAGGACAGGCGTGCCCACGAGGCCTTGCTGGCTTTCCTGCTTCCCCACATACGTCCCAGCCGTATCTGGTGGGATTAGGAAACTGTCGCGTTCGGAAAAGAGGGGGCCAACCTCGTCTTCCCCGTATAGGGACACCACGACGCTACCATCCGTGGCGCCAGCCAGCGTAATATCAAAAATGACGCCCTTCTGACTGACAAAATTGGGAGAGATGCTCTTCATGAATTGGTAATCGGCGCTGCTGACATAGTCTGCGCCAGAGCTGATGCTGCCAGGCGCAAAGATTGACGTCGTTGCGAAAGTCGAGAATCCGTAATCGCCAATCGAAAACGTATATTCCCAGGTCCCATCGGCATAACAGCCGGTGGAAAATAGCAGGGCGAGCAGTAGCGTCTTCATGAGTTTCGGTTGCACGTCACGGTAGCATTTTCTAGGTGGCGATCTGCTAGCTGCGAGATGTCCTGAGCTGAGGTTAGAAATGTGTATTGCTATGCCGGTCATCTTCCCCCTTCAGCTCATCAATCGCCGCGCGCCATCATCCAAAGTGCCAGCCAAGATCACGCTTGCGCCCCGTGAACCCATCCCCAGCGGGCGACAGCGTGACTTTGCCGGCGGTTAGGCTAGGGGCACTCCAAGGGGGGTGCCCCTCAATTCGGTTCCGGTTGTGGATCCGGATGACGAATTGCTGATCGGAACTCTTACCAATTCACCTCCAGTTCGCGGGTCTTAATCACCTCCGGCACTCGCAGGTGAGCCTCATCATCGGGAGTGAATTTCTTGGCCGCCTCGGCGGCCGCTTTCTGCAAATGAGCCTTAAGGCCTTCTTCGAAGTTTTTGTAAATCTCGTCTAAAGTGTCCATGGTGTTTTCCTCTTTTCTTTCGTGATTCGACATCTGACTTTCTGCATCGCGGCAGCCATTGTTTAAAGAAGTGTGCAAAAACGGGCCGCGCGCCGCGTGATTGCCGGAGCTGCGGTTTAGCTTTACCTTGGTGTTTCCTCCGCTGAGCGTCCGCTGAGAATGGAGCCAACGAGAGCCCCGGGGTCGCGGTCCAGTGCTTTCTTCGCGATCGTCTGCATCAGGCCCGGGTACTTGACCGGATCAGCTAAGACGACACCCGCCCATGTCGCCTTGGGGTCAGCACCTTGGTAGCGTTCCTTGTCGAATTTAAAGACGGCCTTGCTGGGGGATGTGAACTTGAATGAGGCTTGCTTCACGAGTCCCTCCTCTTTGTGGATTTCGGGTTGTTTCTACCCGAGACAACTAGGGTAGGGTGAGGCTTGCCACACATGCCATTGTCGGCATTGTCGGCGTTTTCCCTATATATAGAAATGACAGGTAGAGAAGAGGCCTTGGCGTCTAATCTATATATATTATTAAGACCTAAATTCACTATATAAGGAAATGCAGACAATGTAGACAATGAGAGCCCCAAAATGGGGTAATTGTCGGCAGAATCGCTTCCTGAATGACCGCCGAAATCTGTTCTCGTTTTCCCCGCCTGGATCCGGGTTAGCCAGTTTTTCTGGCTATTTTCCCCGGAATCCGTAGACAATGCAGACAATCGCTCGATCATTCGACGTACCCCAAAACCCGCGGGCAAGCGCTGTAAACTTCGGTCTTTGTCCCAGGGGTTTTACCGAGTGGCCGGATGTAGCTGTGCTCTACCAAAAGATCCAAGGCGGGCAGCATGGCGGCTTTCCGACTAAACAGTCGCTCGAAGCGGCGGAACACTTCCCTGACGGTGAATAGCTCCTTTTGCTCGGCCTTCAGCCACGCCACGATCTTGAGCGCTTGGTCAACGGTTGGATCTACGTTCATCAAGCCGAAAACCGCGAGAGCATGACTCGTCAGAACCTCGGCTATCTTGATAGCCGTCGCGACCTCCTCAACCTGGATATCGAGCGGGCGATCATGCCACGGGTAAGTAACGGCATACATGCAGGCGGCAATTCGCGCCACCTTGCCGGGCAGCTTCGCGCCCCAATCCTTACAGTGCGCCAGGCGGCCGCCCTCACGCATGTCGCGCTCAACCGACTTTTGGAAGTTCCACCACAGGTCTTTTGCGGGCCTGCTGAATGTCAGAACCTCCGGGATGATCCGGCCATCGCTATCAAGCTGGGTGGGGGTATCAAGAAGTGCGGTGATGCCCTGGCGATAGTTTGCGCGTACACTATGCGGGATCGGGGTTGTGACGCATTCGCGGTACCCAACTGGCGAGGATGGCAACGCGTACAGAAAGCGCCCGACCAATCCGCGGGACTTCATCTCCTGATGATTCTGCATCCCCTTCAGGACATCCGGCTGCGGGGAGATCGCTATTGTGAGCGTTGGCTTGGACAAATACACGGTGCGGCCAGCTCGCTCTACCCTGACGGGCGATCCGTCATAAGCCTGCAAAATCAGGTCTAAGTTCGGAGTGCCGCTCTTGCTGTAGCGACCAGCAAAGTTCTCAAAGAGTCCGCCTTCCGCGCTGAGGAGTGCGAGCCGGCCATTCTGTTCCGCGAGTTTAGTTCCTAGATGCTCGGGCGTGACGTCTTGAGACCAGAGCTGCGGTAGAGCCGGAATATCGGGCAGCTTTTCCTCGAGCTCCCGTATTCGAGCGTGAAGCGCATCGATGGGTTCGTCATTTGACTGCTTCTTTTTCCGCAAATTCTCGATCTGCGCTTCCAGTGTTTTGCGCTCCGAGATTCGCTGTTGTCGATATGGGAAAGCCTGTGATTGTCGCACTTCCCATTCAATGATCGGCTCTGCTAAATGATTTAAAACCGACGATTTGCGATTACCGGGTTCCATGGCAGCGCATATGTACAGATTTGTCGTTTCGCGATAGTCCGGATTGTCGGTCGGAGCGACTTCAATTTTTCCGCCGAGAGCCATCGCCACAATCCCCAGAGCCATCGCCGCAGCCAGTTCAGCGGGTGCTTCGGTGGCGCCGACAATCCCATCAATCATCGGTCCGAGAAACCCAGGAAACGTTCCGCTTTCAAACTTTGCCACAGGGTGGGATTCAAGTGGTGTGTATTCGGCCCATGGGTCCTTCTCTTCAGCTTCGGCACTCGACTCTTCCAGCAGCTCGGGATCTCGTCGCCAGCTTCTCGTGCTCTCAACGATCTTGCGAATGTGGGCGCGATCATATTTCTGCCCGCATTTTTCGACGTTCTCGGCCCACAACATCGCTTCAATTGCGGCATCACCGACACCGCGTCCCCGCGCTGATCCGGCTATAGAAGCAAGGTAAGGATGCCGGCGGCCCTCCGGAATCTGCTCGCCCACCAGCCGTGGCTTCGCAAGAGAGCCATTGGCCGATGCACCACCAGCGGGGGCGCTGATTTCTGCGTGCAGTTTCTCGATGTCGGCCTGGTGATCTTCCAGCTGGCTGGGAGAGTTCCGAAACGCTTGTCCAGTGACGGTAAAAAAGCGGCCTTGGCTGTATATCTCGATGGCGTGATCGGGCTTGCCGTCGATATATGGACCATGGGGCATTCGCTTGCCCTTTCCAGGAAGGCCGTTTTCCGCCCGGGCGAAGATCTTCAGGCCACGACCTGAAGGCGAGACCTCGGTATAGCAGTCTGCGAATTGGGAAACATAGGACTGTGCCCACTCGCGAACCTCGCCGTCTGCGTCCAGCGAGTCATCGAAGTCGATCCCAACGAATGGATCGTCTTCACTGAAAACAAAACCAACTCCGTCAAACCAGCCTGGGTTCTGCTCCCAGGCTCTTTTGACCTCCTCATACCTGCTCCAGGTGTTCGGATCGGTGCTGCTGGCAGGCTTGCCGTTCGGCTGAAGCGGCATCTTGGTCCGCTTGCCGTTGCGTTCCTCGAAGGCCCAGTTCACCCACTGATCGCGCTCCACCAGATCGTCTGGTGGCGGTACCGACGGAATGTGCGATGTAATTGGCTGAACTAACGACGTCATCGACCACCGCCGGCGGCTTGCAGCAACTCATCAATCGCCTGCAGGGCAAGCGTTTGGAATATTCGAGACGATTCCTTGGAGTCGAAATCGATGATGCGAACCCACTTCGTCTCGGCGCCGGCCTTGTAGTCCCTCGCCGGCATGCCGACCCAGCGCGAAGTTTCGTTTTTGTGTAGGGAGAGTTGGTGCACAACCATGCCGGAGGGCATCGTGACGGTGAAATATCCGAGCAACGTATTGCTTGTTCGCGGTTTCCAATCGGATGCGACGAACCGTGTGGTGGTGCTTTCTGTCGATTGGCTCATGCGGCAGCTCCCTCGCGTTCAGCCCACGTGACAGCGGGTACCGGACATGTTAAATTGGTTTTGACTTTTGAGTTACCAGACGCCTGGCGGTTACGACCCGTCCGGCGTCTTTCTGTTTCTAGGAACATGACGCTAGGCTGCCCCCTGTATTTGGCACGGGCGATTGGCTTCCTCAACGAATGCCCTGAGCGCCTCGTCCGGAATTAAACGTCGTCGCGATAGAGTTACCGTCTTAATCCGGCCTGTATCCACCGCGGCCAAGAGAAGTTTGTAGGATACGCCTGATTCCTCCGCCGCCTGTCGAACCGAAAGCAAAATTAGCTTTTGGCATCTGTGTGTTTTCATATCTCCGATGATCGCAAAAAAATGAAGTTGGCGCAAGTTTAGCAAACTTATGCAAACAAGGGTAAATAGTCGATCAAAAGACCAGCTGGTTGACAATCGGTAAAGGTTGGTAATATTCTAGCCATGTGGATACAGCCGAAGCAATCGCTAAACTGCGCGAAAAAATGGGAGTCAACCAGATTCAATTTGCAATTAAACTGGGCGTGACGGTCCCTACCGTTTCCCGGTACGAGCACGGCCGCAAGCCGAAAGAAGATGTACTTAGGAGGCTTGCAGATCTTTCTGAAGAGGCTGGAGCGCCACACCTGCGTGGCCTGTTTCAAGCAATGCGGCGGTCCGGCATTGCCTCTAATGTCGAGAAGTTGTCATCGGCGGGAGCTGCCCGGAGAGTACCTGTTGATGACCTCATCGTAATAATGGGTCGCCTATGCATGATAAAGAACGGCAGCTCACTCCTTACGTCAGGCGAACTTGATATCGACAAAAACGAAATAGCCGCTTCGATTCGCTCGTGGGCCGCAGAACTTGAGGACGTCGTTGCCCCATACTTAACGCCCAGTGCAATCGTTTCTGTGCAGAGCCTGGGCGCGCTATTCGAAAAGGATACCAAGCTCCGAGCCGCCGAAAAAAAAGCCAGGGTGAATGGTGATATTGAAGAAGCTAACCGCCTTGCGGGCGAAATCATCAAATCAGTAAAAGAATTCAACGAGAGTCCACTTTCTAAGACCTGGCGCCGAACCCCAAAACCCACTCCCTACGACTTCAAGTGGTAGCCAGCAGCAACACAAAAGAAAGCTGATTCCCTTCCCTGCCGGCCAGTTTCCCATTTCCACTGCCTTTTTCTCTTGACGTAGCTTCAACGTTCAAGTATTCTGTCTGCAATTGTGAAATTGCATAAGGTAAGCTGCTAAGAACACAAGCATTGACTACAATTGCAGAATTGTGATGCAATTGTGCTATTGTGTAATTGTGAAAGTGTAAAACGCCTATGATTCTTACCGTTGGGAATATCAAGGGCGGGGTTGGAAAAACTAATACCGCCGTCCACCTTGCTGCTGTTTTCGCTCGCCTTGGTCCTACCCTTCTGGTGGATGGCGACGCCATGAACGGCAGTCTGATGTGGAGCCAGCGTGGCGACGGCAAGGGCCTGCCCTTCACAGTGGTAGACGACCGCAGCCAAGCAAAGGCTCTCCGCGATGGCAAATTCGCTCACGTGATTTTCGATACGGAAGCCAACCCCGAGCCTGACGACATCAAGCATTATGCGACGGGCTGCGATTTGCTGATCGTCCCGGGAGTGCCTGAAAGTGCGGCCAGCGATGGCTTGTTTCTCACTCTCAATTTGCTGCAAGCGCTCGGCGTAACGCATTACCGTGTGTTGCTAAACCGGGTAAGGCACAATCGCCGGAAGGAAGCTGACGACTTGCGGGCAGCATTGCAAACCATGAATGTTCCTACGTTTCAGACCGAGATTCCGGACTTCGCAGCATTCGATAAGGCGAACGCGAAGGGTGTGCCGGTGTTCGCGGTGCAGGACGAGCGCGCCGCCCGCGCATGGGAAGCGTTTGAGGCAGTAGGAAAGGAAATCGTTCACGCGGAGGCGTTAGTACAGCATGGCTGAGAACAAATACCTTAGAGCGATGAAACAGGCCACCGAACACGTGGAGAAGC
>Ga0193743_1001661_pt1 | contig 16356 bp, 14 predicted proteins | sample L2c2metaG_FD_143038 | JGI IMG/M metagenome (GOLD analysis project Ga0193743, IMG submission 143038) | Soil microbial communities from a riparian zone of the East river system, Colorado, United States - L2c2 | ecosystem: Environmental > Terrestrial > Soil > Riparian zone | place: USA: East River...
ACCAGCCGGGCCAGGCGCGGCCCCCAGTCGCGGTGGATCAGCCGCTCGGCGGCGCGGCGCAGCCGGCCGGCCAGCCGTGGGCTGTGGCCGCCGGTCGAGATCGCCACCACCAGGTCGCCGCGGCGCACGATCGCCGGCAGGTGGAAGTCGCACAGCGCCGTGCGGTCCTCGACATTGACCAGGAGGCCGAGCTGTCGGGCGAGGAAGGCGAGGTCGGCGGCGCGGGCCTCGTCGAGATCGGTCACCAGCAGCAGGCGTTGGGCGCCGAGATCGGCGGCGGTCGGCAGCCGGCGGTGCAGGCGCTTGCCGGCTGCCAGGACCAGATCCGGCGACGGGGCGTCGGAGAACACGGTGACGGTGAAGCCGCCCTCATCCAGCTGGGCGAGGCGATGCACCGTCTTGTCGCCAATGCCGACCAGGGCGACCGGCACCGCCTCGGGGCACAGGGTGATCGGCAGCATCAGAGCGCCTTTCCACCCGGCAGCAGGGTGGCCAGCCGCTCGAGACCCTGGCGGTGGCAGTAGTCGCCGAAGCCTTCGCCCGGTAGCCGCTCCTGCGCGAAGGCGCCGAACAGCGGGTCCAGCGTGTCGGCGATCGCGGCCTCCGGCACCTTCTCGGTCAGCTTGGCGTTCAGCCGCGTGCCCTCGAAATCGCCGCCCACGAACAGGGCGAAGGTGCCCGGCGTGCGGCCGACCAGGCCGATGTCGCCGGCATAGGGTCGGGCGCAGCCATTCGGGCAGCCGGTGATGCGGATGCTGATCCGCTCGTCGATCAGCCCGTGCTTGCGCAGCGCCACCTCGACCGAATCGATCAGCGGCTCGCGGATGCGCTCGGCCTCGGACAGGGCCAAGCCGCAGGTCGGCAGGGCCGGGCAGGCCAGGGCCCAGCGCCGCACCGCCGTCAGCTCCTCGGCGAAGACCACGCCGTGGCTGCGCAGATGGGCCTCGATCTCGTCGCGCTCATTGGCGGCGATGTCGGCGATCAGGATGTCCTGCTGCGGCGTCAGCACCGCCGGCTTGGCCCAGTTCTCGAACAGGGTGCGCAGCGCGGTGCGCAGGCGGATCTGCGGGCCGTCCTGGATGCGGCCGCTGGCGATCGGCAGGCCCAGCCAGAAGCGGCCGTCGCCCTGCTCGTGCCAGCCGAGATGGTCGGGCACCTGGAACGGGGCGTGCGGCAGCGGGTCGGCCAGGGCGCGGCCGAACTGGCGCTCCAGCTCCGTCCGGGTCCAGTCCAGCCCCATGTCGTCCAGCACGTATTTCAGCCGGGCGCGCTTGCGGTCGGCACGGTTGCCGTGGTCGCGGTACAGCCGGATCACCGCCTCGGCGCCCTGCAGCAGCTCGCCCGGGCCGACCGAGGCGATCGGCGAGCCCATGCGGGCATAGGTGCCGGGCTTGGTATGGGTCAGGCCGTGGCCGCCGCCGAGATTGAGGTTGTAGCCCTGCAGCTGGTCGCCCTCGAACACCGCGAGGACGCCGAGGTCATGGGTCAGGATGTCGACCGTGTTGTCCTCGGGCGCGGCCAGGCCGATCTTGAACTTCCGGGGCAGGTAGGTGGTGCCGTACAGCGGCTCCGCCACCGGCACATCCGGAGTCAGGTTCTCCTCGTCGAGGAAGATCTCGTAATAGGCGCGGCTCTTCGGCAGCAGCCGCTGCGACAGGAAGCGGGCGTCGGCTTCCAACCGGCCATGCACCGCGTCGCGGATCGGCGCCGGGGTGGTCATGACGTTGCGCACCACGTCGCCGCAGGCCGACATGGTGGTCAGCAGCGAGTGGTTGATGTCGGCGATGGTGGGTTTCAGATTTCCCTTCAGAACGCCGTGGAACTGGATGCCCTGGCGCGTGGTAATCCGCACCGTTCCGTTGGCATATCTGTCGGCGATGGCGTCGAGGGCGAGGTACTGGTCCGCCGTGATCCGCCCGCCCGGGATGCGGGCGCGGATCATGAACTGGTATTCCTTCTCCAGCCCCTGCTTCTTCAGGGCGGTCGCGGTGTCACGGTCGTACTGCTCATAACTGCCGTGGAATTTCAGCAGGTTATAGCTTGCTTCCGTGACCGATGTGCCGGGTGCGGTCAGGTCGGCGGCGATGTCGCCGCGCAGGAATCGGCTCTGTTCCTTCACGCCTTCGACAGCGGAAAGCTTCGGCGGCGCCGCGGGGGCGGCGGGGAGATCGGCGGACATGAGGCGGCGTTCTTATCCACAAATTGAGTGTTGACATTAGCTTCGGGATTCACACACAGTCAATCAGCAAATAGGCTCTATTTTACAGGAAAATACGGGCAATTTGCTGAGTATGAGAGCCCGATGCCTGCCGCCGCCGCATCTTCGCAGCTCGATCCGGAGCTGATCGCCGCCCAGTTCGACGGGCTGGACGGGCGCGTCCTGATCGAGAAAGCGCTGGCGGAACCGCGGCTTGGGCGCATCGCCCTGGTCTCGTCCTTCGGCACCGAAGCGGCGGTGCTGCTGGCCTTGCTGGCCGAGGTCGCGCCGGCCACGCCGGTGGTCTTCCTCGACACCCTGCGACACTTTGGCGAGACCCTGCGCTACCGCGACAGGTTGGTGGCGCATCTCGGCTTGACCGATGTGCGCTCGGTCAAGCCCGACTCGGCGGAGGTCGCCGGGCGCGACCCCGACCTGCTGCTGTTCCAGCGCGACCCGGATGCGTGCTGCGGCCTGCGCAAGGTCGAGCCGCTGGAACGGGCGCTGACCGGCTTCGGCGGCTGGATCACCGGGCGCAAGCGCTTCCAGGCCGCCACCCGCGCGGTGCTGCCGGCGGTGGAATGGGCGCCGGATGAGGGCCGGTTCAAGATCAACCCGCTGGCCAGCTGGGCGCCCGACCGGGTCGCCGCGGAGTTCGACGCCCGCGGCCTGCCGCACCATCCCTTGGAGGCCGACGGCTTCCCCTCGATCGGCTGCATGCCCTGTACCGAGCGGGTGGCGCCTGGCGCCGACCCGCGCTCCGGCCGCTGGTCTGGCCAGGCCAAGACCGAATGCGGCATCCATCGCCCCGCCGATTCCGCCTCCCTTTGAGCGATACCCCCTGAAAATGAATCATCTCGACGAACTGGAAGCGGAGAGCATCACGATTCTCCGCGAGGCGTTTGCCCGCATCGATCGTCTCGGTCTGCTCTGGTCCATCGGCAAGGACTCCACCCTCATCCTGTGGCTGCTGCGCAAGGCGTTCTTCGGCCATATCCCGTTCCCGCTGGTCCAGCTCGAGACCCATATGGAGCTGCCGGAGGTCTATGAGTTCCGCGACCGGCTGGTGCGCGAGTGGAACCTGCCGCTGATCATCGAGGACTGCCCGCCGGAAGCGGCGATGGACCCGACGCTGGCGGCCGGTGCCCGGGCGGCGGCGCGCAAGACCGAGGGGCTGAAGTCGGTGATCCACCGCGAGGGCTTCGAGGGCATCATCGTCGGCATCCGCCGCGACGAGCAGGGGACGCGGGCGAAGGAGCGGGTGTTCAGCCCGCGCAGCTTCGAGGGCGGCTGGGACGTGACCGACCAGCCGGCGGAATTCTGGGGCCAGTACAAGACCCGGTTCGAACCCGGCACCCATGTCCGCATCCACCCGATCCTGAAATGGACCGAGATCGACGTCTGGCGCTACACCCAGCGCGAAGGCATCCCGATCGTGCCGCTGTACCTGGCCAAGGACGGGCTGCGCTACCGCTCGCTGGGCGAGAAGAACATCACCCTGCCGGTCGAAAGCGACGCCGACACCCTCGACGCGATCATCGCCGAGTTGGAGACGACGAAGGTCTCCGAACGCTCCGGCCGGATCATCGACAACGAAACCGAGGACGGCTTCGAACGCCTCCGCAGCGCGGGGTACATGTGACATGGAAGGAATCGTCGCCCTGCATCCGGCGCTCGCCGCCGCCCGCACCCTGCGCGTCGTCATCGCCGGCCATGTCGACCACGGCAAATCGACCCTGATCGGCCGGCTGCTGCACGACACCGGCACCCTCGGCCCCGAGCGCGTCACCGCCGTCGAGGCGATGAGCAAGAAGCGCGGCATGCCGTTCGAATGGTCGTTCCTGATCGACGCGCTGCAGTCGGAGCGCGACCAGGGCATCACCATCGACACGGCCGAGGTGCAGTTCCGCACCCCGCGCCGGCGCTATGTGCTGATCGACGCGCCGGGCCACGCCGAATTCCTCAAGAACATGGTCTCCGGCGCGGCCGGGGCCGATGCCGCCCTGCTGCTGGTCGATGCCCGCGAGGGCACGCTGGAGCAGTCGCGCCGCCACGCCCTGATCCTCGGCCTGCTCGGCATCACCCAGGTGGTGGTGGCGATCAACAAGATGGATCTGGTCGACTACGACCAGGCCCGCTACCAGGCGGTGACCGACGAGATCTCGGCCTATCTCAACAGCGTCGGCATCACCCCCTGGGTGGTGGTGCCGCTCGCCGCCCGGCATGGCGAGAACATCGTCACCCGGTCGGCGCTGATGCCCTGGTACGAGGGGCCGTCGCTGGTCGAGGCGCTGGACGGGCTGGAGGCCGCGCCGACATCGACCGACCGGCCGCTGCGCCTGCCGGTGCAGGATGTCTACAAATTCGACGACCGGCGCATCGTCGCCGGCCGGATCGAGAGCGGCACGCTCAAGGTCGGCCAGATGCTGCGCTTCGCCCCGTCGGGCAAGGTCGCGCGCATCGCCACGATCGAGAATTGGCCGGCTGCGGCGGACCAGACCATCGCCAAGGCCGGAGAAGCGGTCGGGCTGACGCTGGACCCGCCGATCTTCGTCGAGCGTGGCCAGATCGCGACCCTGGCCGAAGCGGCACCGCCGACCGCGACCCGGATCAAGCTGCGCCTGTTCTGGCTGGCGCGCGAACCGCTGCGCCCCGGCGCCCGGCTGACGCTGCGCCTGGCCACCGCCGAGCACACCGTGACGGTGGAGCGGATCGACCATGTGGTCGAGGTCCACACGCTGGAGACCCGGACGGCCGAGCTGGTGCGGCGCAACGAGACGGCGGAGATCGAGGTGGTCGGCCGCACGGCGATCGCCTTCGACCGCCATGCCGACCTGCCGGGCACCGGCCGTGGCGTGCTGATCGACGGTTATGACGTGGTCGGCGGCGTCACCATCCTTGACGCCACGGTCGACAGCCGCCTCCTGTTCCCGACCGAACGGCGGGTCGATGCCCAGGCCCGGCGCCTGGCCAACGGCCATTCCGGCGGCGTGGTCTGGCTGACCGGCCTGTCCGGCTCCGGCAAGTCCACCCTGGCGACGGCGCTGGAGCTGCGGCTGTTCGCCCGCGGCTGGCAGACCACGGTGCTGGACGGCGATTCGCTGCGCACCGGCCTCGGCCGCGACCTCGGCTTCTCGACCGAGGACCGGGCCGAGAATGTCCGCCGCGCGGCCGAGGTGGCGCGGCTGTTCGCCGAGGCCGGGCTGATCGCGATCGTGGCGCTGATCTCGCCCGAGCGCTGGCACCGGGCGCTGGCCGGTGATGTGGTCGGCGACGGCTTCCGCGAGATCTTCGTCAAGGCCGACCTGGCGATCTGCGAGCAGCGCGACCCCAAGGGCCTCTACGCCAAGGCGCGCCGCGGCGAGATCCAGAGCTTCACCGGCGTCTCGGCGCCCTATGAGGCTCCGGAGACGCCGGACCTGGCCATCGACACCGGCACCATGCCGATCGATGCCGCGATCGACCTCTTGGAATCCTTCACCATCACCAGCTTCGCCGGCTCGGCCAAGCGGGTGGCGGAAGGCGTCGATCCGTCGATCTGAGGCCGGCGGCAACTAAGATCACCGCCATTGCGAGCCCCGAAGGGGCGTGGCGATCCAGGGGCCGGTGCCGCTGGATCGCCACGTCGCTTCGCTCCTCGCGATGACGGTGCCAGTGGCGTTCGCCGAACCCGACCTACTCGGCCACTTCTCGCTCGCCGCACGGTTCAGGCCGGCGGGTAGGACTGCCGGGCGTGCAGGACGCTCAAGACGTCGATCGTCGATGCGCCGACCCGATACACGACGATGTAGTTCGGGTGGATCACCGCTTCGCGCGTGCCGGCGACGCGGCCGGGGCGGTACAGGTACGGGTGCTCCGAGATCTGTTCCGCCGCATGGACCGCAACGGCCAGAAGCCGGTCGGCCGCGATCGGATTCCGTTCGGCGATGTAGCCGAGGATCTGTTCGAGATCGGCGAGGGCCTCAGCGCTCCAGCTTACCGGCAGCATGGGTGCGGCGCTTCTCGTCGATCAGCGCGCGCAGGCGTGCCATCGCCTCGTCATGGGGAACCGGCGGCTGCGTGCTGTCCAGCGCCGACTGCACCTTGGCGCGGAACCAACGATCGTAGGCCTCGGCCTCTTCGGCCGTGGCGAACTCGGATTCGATCGGGGTCAACGCGCGGCTCATAGACTCAATATAGTCGCTTTTCGCGCCCGAAACCACCGGCCGGCCTCACTCCACGCCGGCGTCCCGGCGCAGTTCGGCGCGCAGCTCCTGGGTCAGCGAGGCCCAGTGCTGGTTGGTCAGGGCGCCGTGCAGGGCGTACAGCGCGTTGACCGTGATCTTCTCCGGCTGCGACGCCTTCAGCCGCTGCCAGGCGGTGATCGGGCCCAGCGCGCGCAGCTCGGCCTCGGTGCTGATGCCGACCTCGGCCAGCCAGTCGGCAGTCTTTGGGCCGAGATTCGGCAAAGTGGAGATCGGGCGCTCCCTCATGGCCGCAGCAGCCCCATGATGTCCTGCACCTCGGCCAGGGTCGGCGCCGCCAGTGCCGCCGCCTTCTCGCCGCCCTGGCGCAGGACCGCGTCGACATGGCCGGGATCGGCCATCAGCCGGCGCATCTCGCCGCCGATCGGGGCCAGCACCGCGACCGCGATGTCGGTCAGCGCGCCCTTGAAGGTCGAGAACGGCGTGCCGCCGAATTCGGCCAGCACGGCCGGGATGTCCTTGCCGGCCAGGGCACCGTAGATGTTGACCAGGTTCTCGGCCTCGGGCCGCGTCGCCAGGCCCGCCGCCTCGGCCGGCAGCGGCTCCGGGTCGGTCTTGGCCTTGCGGAACTTCAGGGCGATGGTGTCGGCGTCGTCGGTCATGTTGATGCGGCTGTAGTCGGACGGGTCCGACTTGCTCATCTTCTTCGACCCGTCGCGCAGGCTCATCACCCGCGTCGCCGACCCCAGGATCTGCGGTTCCGGCAACGGGAAGAAGTCGACGCCGTAGCGCTGGTTGAACGACTGGGCGATGTCGCGGGTCAGCTCCAGATGCTGCTTCTGGTCCTCGCCCACCGGCACATGGGTGCCCTTGTACAGCAGGATGTCCGCCGCCATCAGCACGGGATAGGCCAAGAGGCCGTGCATCGCCGAATCCTGCTGCTTGCCGGCCTTGTCCTTGAACTGGGTCATCCGGCGCAGCCAGCCCAGCGGGGTGACGCAGGAGAACAGCCAGGCCAGCTCGCTGTGCCCCGGCACCTGGCTCTGCGCGAACAGGATGCTGCGGGCCGGGTCGATGCCGACGGCCAGGAGGGTGGCGGCCAGCTCGCGGATATGGGCCCGCAGCTCGACCGGGTCCTGCGGCTGGGTCAGGGCGTGCAGGTCGACGACACAGTAGATCGTCTCGAATTCGTCCCCCTGCAGCGCCACCCAGTTCCGCACTGCGCCCAGGTAGTTGCCGAGGTGCATGTTGTGGGTGGGCTGGATGCCCGAGAAGATGCGTTTCATTTCCGCCGATGCCGGACAGGGGTTGGGGAAGGCTCGGTTTATCGCCGGGCCGCAGCGGTCGGGTCAACCCGCCAGATGCGCGCGGCGGCGGAACCGGGCCAGTTCGCCGCGGTCGACCGCCCCCAGCAGCAGGCACAGGGCGGCGTAGAGGACCACGCCGCCGCCGATCAGCGCGGCCAATGCGCCGCCGCCGATGGCGCCCAGCGCCTGCCGGCCCAGCAGCAGGCCGGCGGCCATGCCCAGCGCCGCCAGGACAATGCGCCAGCCCCGCCGCCGCAGTCCGGAATCGAGCGGCAGGGCACCGCGCCGGTGCAGCGACCGGGCCAGCAGCCCGGCATTGACCCAGGCGGCGATGCCGGTCGCCAGGGCGATGCCGACATGGCCCAGCGGCCGCATCAGGATCACGGCGCCGGCGACGGCCAGCAGGGTGGCGGCCGCGCCGGTGCGCATCGGCGTCGTCGTGTCGGCGCGGGCGAAGCACAGGGTCGAGAACACCCGGATCAGGATGTAGGCCGGGATGCCCAGCGCGTAGGCGGCCAGGGCGCCGGACACGGCCACGGTCTGCGCCGGCCCGAAGGCGCCACGCTCGAACAGGGTGTGGATGATTGGCCCGGCCAGGGCGATCAGCCCGGCGGCGGAGGGCAGGCCCAGCAGCAGCGCGTATTCGATCGCCCGGCTCTGCGTCGCCGTCACATCCTGCGGCCGGTCCTCGACCAGGAGGCGGGTGAGGGTGGGCAGCAGGGCGGTGCCCAGGGCGATGCCGACGATGCCTAGGGGCAGCTGGGTCAGCCGGTCGGCATAGTACAGGGCGCTGACCGCGCCGGCCGGCAGGAAGCTGGCGATCAGCGTGTTCAGGAACATCTGGATCTGGGTGATGCCGGCCCCGACCGCGCCGGGCCCCATCAGCACCAGCAGGCGCTTCAGCCGCGGCCCGACCCGCGGCCGCATCAGCCGGATCGACACGCCGTGCCGGCGGCAGGCCAGGGCCAGCCAGACCAGCTGGACGATGCCCGACAGGGTGACCCCGATCACCAGCGCCCGGCCCGGTGATCCGGCGATGTGGGTGCCGAACAGCAGCGCCGCGATCAGCACCAGGTTGAACAGGATCGGCGCCGCGGCGAAGGGCGCCAGCCTCTCCTGCGCGTTCAGCACGCCGCCCAGCAGGGCCGACACCGACATCAGCAGCAGATAGGGGAAGGCCAGGCGGGCATAGTCCAGCGCCAGGGCCTGGCGCGCCGGGTCGGCGATGAAGCCGGGCGCGATCACCGCCAGGATGCTGGGCATGGCCAAGAGGGCCAGGACGGTCAGCGGGATCAGCACCGCCAGCATCACCGCCAGCGTCTCGCCGGCGAAGTCCAGCGCCGCGCGGCGGCCGTTCTCGCCGCGCTCGGCGGCGTATTGCGGCACGAAGGTGACCATGAAGGCGCCGTCGCCGAACAGCCGGCGGGCCAGGTTCGGCAGCTTGACCGCGATGACGAAGGCGTCGGCCATCGGCCCCGCGCCCAGGAGGGACGCGGTCAGGATATCGCGGGCGAATCCGGCAATCCGGCTGACGGCCGTCAATCCCCCGACCGTCGCCATGCCGCGCAGCAGGGACATGGGGCGGAGCTTTAGCCGGGTTTTGCGGCGGCGGGAAGGTGTCGCTAATGTCTCGAAGCAGCAGGGTGAAGCGATGGGCGGGGCATCAGTCAAGATCGCGGCGGTCGGCTATCCCGCCTGGTCGGATGCGGATCGCGACCGGATCGAGGGCATTCGCCGGCGTCACGACCCGGCCAAGGCTGCGATGATCGCGGCCCATGTCACTTTCCTGTTCCCGACCGGCCTGCTGCACGAGGATGCGGTTCTGGCTCATCTGCACGACCGGCTGCGCGGCGCCGCGCCGATCGAATTCACCCTGTCGGCGGCGGAGCCGGCTGTGGACGACGCGATGGGCGAGCATCTGGTCTTCCTGCTGCCCGGCCACGGCCGCGTTGCGCTCACGGCGCTGCACGGCCGGCTCTACACCGGCGCGCTGGCTCCGGCCCTGCGCCCTGACCTGCCCTACTGCCCGCACATCACGGTGGCCCGGTTCGCTGATGCGGCCGGCGCGGCCGCGCTGGCGAATGACATCCGGAGGGACGGGCTCTCCATCGCCGGGCGGATCGAGGCGGTGGCGGTGCTGCGCTGCATAGCCGACAGCATCTACCCGGTGGCGACGCTTCCTCTGACCGGGTGAACTCCGGCGCCGCTTGACAGCATCCCGGCGCCGAAGGAAAGTGGCGGCCTATTTGTATGAGGATTGACGGCGCGGCCGAACCGCGCCCGAGCCAGGGAGGACGACATGCATTCCAGACCACTCACGGGGCGCCGACCTTGACCCTTCGGCCGCGACCGGACCGGCCATCACGCCGGGACGGCTGCCGGGCGTCGCGACGGCCTTGTCTTGCCGGGGCCGCGGGCGCCACACTCCACCCAAGCGCATGAAAGCGAATGGTTCGGCATAGACGGCCCGGGGCGGTTCGGCCCCGGACCATCCACGCCGAAACCGGCCTCCGGGACCGTACCATTTCGGCATCTCCGGCGGCTCAACACAAAATCGAGGGAGAGACATTTGAGCACGATGAAATCCGCGATCGCGGCGCTGGCGGTGGGGCTGTTCGCCCTCGCCTCCCAGGCACAGGCGGCCGACAAGGGCCTCGTCGGCGTCTCCATGCCGAACAAGGTTTCGGCGCGCTGGATCGCCGACGGCGACAACATGGTCAAGTCGCTGCAGGCCAAGGGCTACGACGCCGACCTGCAATATGCGGGCGACGACATCCCGACCCAGCTGTCGCAGATCGAGAACATGGTCACCAAGGGCGCCAAGGTGCTGGTGATCGCGTCGATCGACGGCACCACGCTGACCTCGGTGCTGCAGCAGGCGCATGATGCCGGGATCAAGGTCATCGCCTATGACCGCCTGATCCGCGACACCCCGAATGTCGACTACTACACCACCTTCGACAACTTCCAGGTCGGTGTGCTGCAGGCGGGTTCGCTGGTCGACGGGCTTGGCCTGAAGGACGGCAAGGGCCCGTTCAACGTCGAGCTGTTCGGCGGCTCGCCGGACGACAACAATGCCTTCTTCTTCTACAACGGCGCGATGTCGGTGCTGCAGCCCTACATCGACAGCAAGAAGGTGGCGGTGCCCAGCGGCCAGATGGGCATGGACAAGGTCGGCATCCTGCGCTGGGATCCGAACACCGCCCAGGCCCGCATGGACAACCTGCTGTCGGCCTATTATGGCGACAAGAAGGTGGACGCGGTGCTGTCGCCCTATGACGGCCTGTCGATGGGCATCATCGCCTCGCTGAAGGCGGTCGGCTACGGCTCGGGCGACCGGCCGCTGCCCTTCGTCTCCGGCCAGGACGCCGAGGTCCCGTCGGTCAAGTCGATCCTCGCCGGCGACCAGTACTCGACCGTGTTCAAGGACACGCGCGACCTCGCCAAGGTGACGGTGGACATGATCGACGCCGTGATGTCGGGCACCGAGCCGAAGGTCAACGACACCAAGACCTACAACAACGGGGTCAAGGTGGTGCCGTCCTTCCTGCTGATTCCGGTGCCGGTGACCAAGGCCAACGTCCAGAAGACCCTGGTCGACAGCGGCTACTACACCGCCGCCCAACTGAAGTAATCTGACAATGCCCCCAGGGCCCCGCGTCTCCGGGCGCGGGGCCCTGCCGTTGCATCTGCCGCGGCCCAAGCGGCAGGTCGGCGCCCGTGGCGAGCGGAGCCTTGAGGTGGATACGATTAATCCTACGGTCGATACGATCCTGGAGATGCGCGGCATCACCAAGACGTTCCCGGGCGTGAAAGCGCTCAGTGACGTCAATCTCGCGGTCAGGCGCGGCGAGATCCATGCCGTGGTCGGCGAGAACGGCGCCGGCAAGTCGACGCTGATGAAGGTGCTGTCCGGCGTCTATCCGCACGGCACCTACGAAGGCGGAATCCATTTCGAGGGGCGGGAGCGACAGTTCCGCTCGATCGCGGACAGCGAGCACGCCGGCATCATCATCATCCATCAGGAGCTGGCGCTGGTGCCGCTCCTGTCGATCGCCGAGAACCTCTTCCTCGGCAACGAGGTGGCGACCCGGGGCGTCATCGACTGGAACGAGACGCTGGTCCGGGCGCGGGCGCTGCTCGGCAAGGTCGGGCTGAAGGAGAACCCGGCGACGCTGGTCACCAATATCGGCATCGGCAAGCAGCAGCTGGTCGAGATCGCCAAGGCCCTGTCGAAGGAGGTGAAGCTCCTGATCCTCGACGAGCCGACCGCCAGCCTGAACGAGAGCGACAGCGACGCGCTCTTGGAGTTGCTGCTGGAGTTCAAGCGCCAGGGCATCTCCTCGATCCTGATCTCGCACAAGCTGAACGAGATCACCAAGGTCGCGGATTCGATCACCATCCTGCGCGACGGCTCGACCATCGAGACGCTGGACGCGCGCGGCGGCGTGGTCAATGAGGACCGCATCATCAAGGGCATGGTCGGCCGCGACCTGACCGACCGCTACCCCGAGCGCGAGCCGAAGCCGGGCGAGACCCTGCTCGCGGTGAAGGGCTGGAGCGTCTACCACCCGCTGCATGCCGACCGGCAGATGATCAAGGGCATCGACCTGTATGTCCGGGCCGGCGAGGTGGTGGGCATCGCCGGGCTGATGGGGGCGGGGCGGACCGAATTCGCCATGAGCGTCTTCGGCAAGTCCTACGGCCAGAAGATCACCGGCACCGCCACCATGCGCGGCCAGCCGGCCGACCTTGCCACCGTGCCCAAGGCGATCGCCGCCGGCCTCGCCTACGTCACCGAGGACCGCAAGCAGCTGGGCCTCGTGCTGGGCGATTCGATCCCACAACATCCCGCTGGCCCGCCTTCCCGGCGTTGCCCGCCGCGGCATCATCGACGAGATGCGCGAGCTCGGCGTCGCCTTCGACTACCGGCGCAAGCTCAACATCCGCTCCTCCGGCGTGCAGCAGCGGACGGTCAACCTGTCCGGCGGCAACCAGCAGAAGGTGGTGCTGAGCAAGTGGCTGTTCGCGGGGCCCGAGGTGCTGATCCTCGACGAGCCGACCCGCGGCATCGACGTCGGCGCCAAATACGAGATCTACACCATCATCAACCAGCTGGTGGCGTCGGGGAAGGGCGTCATCATGATCTCGTCGGAGATGCCGGAGCTGCTGGGCATGTGCGACCGGATCTACGTCATGAACGAGGGCCGCCTTGTCGCCGAGATGCCGGCGAAGGAAGCCTCTCAGGAAAACATCATGCGGGCGATCATGCGCTCGAAAGAACGGGCCTAGGGACCAAGGCGATGACCACCGAAACCACTGCCCTGCAGACTCGCGTGAACACCCGGATCGGCGAGTTCCTGAAGAACAACATCCGCGAATACGCGATGCTGCTGTCGCTGGTCGCGATCATGGTCTTCTTCCAGTTCGCGACCGACGGCCGGCTGTTCACCCCCCTGAACCTGAGCAACCTGATCCAGCAGAACGCCTACGTCATCGTGCTGGCCTTCGGCATGCTGCTGGTCATCGTCAGCGGCCATATCGACCTGTCGGTCGGTTCGATCGCGGGCTTCGTCGGCGCGGTCGGCGGCGCGCTCATGGTGTGGGAGGGCGTCGACCCCTGGCTCTCCGCCCTCGCCTGCCTGGTGCTGGGCGCGGTGATCGGGGCCGCCCAGGGCTATTTCGTCGCCTACCGCAAGATCCCGTCCTTCATCGTCACCCTGGCGGGGATGCTGGCCTTCCGCGGCCTCTGCATCATGGTGCTGAACGGCGAGCGCGCCGGGCCGGTGCCGGTCGAGTTCCAGAAGATGTCCTCGGGCTTCATCGCCGAGCCGTTCGGCTCGGTGCCGGAGCTGTTCACCGGCAACGGCAAGGTCTGGATCACCACGCTCCTGATCAGCCTGGCCGTGCCGCTGATCCTGGTCTGGTTCAACATCAAGAACCGGCGCAACGAGATCCAGCACGGCGTCGAGCAGGAGCCGTTGGTATTCTTCGTCATCAAGAACGTGGCGACGCTGGTGGCCCTGGCCGGGCTCGGCTACCTGCTCGCCACCTACAACGGCCTGCCCAACATCCTGATCCTGATGGGCGTGCTGGTCGTGCTCTACGCCTTCGTCACCACCCGCACCACGCTCGGCCGCCGCATCTACGCGGTGGGCGGCAACGAGAAGGCGGCCAAGCTGTCCGGCATCAACACCGAACGGCTGGTGTTCCTGACCTTCGTCAACATGGGGGTGCTGGCGGCGCTGGCCGGGCTGATCACCACGGCGCGCCTGACCTCGGCGGTGCCGCAGGCCGGCAACCAGTTCGAGCTCGACGCCATCGCCGCCTGCTTCATCGGCGGGGCCTCGGCTTCGGGCGGCGTGGGCAAGATCACCGGCGTGGTGATCGGCGCCTTCATCATGGGGGTGATGAACAACGGCATGTCGATCCTCGGTCTCGGCATCGACCTGCAGATGGTGATCAAGGGCCTGGTGCTGCTCGCCGCCGTGGCCTTCGACGTCTACAACAAGAACAAGGGCTGATCTCAGGGTCGGCGTAGTCGATCCCGGCAGGGTCGGCGAAGCCGATCCCGGCGCTGAAATCCGTAGGTTGGGTTCGCGTTTGCAAACCCAACATCGCCCAACCCGAGCGTTGCAGGTGTTGGGGTTCGCCTCGGCGAACCCCAACCTACTCGGACGTGCCGGACCGGCCGTTCAGCCCCACAGCGCGTGGAAATGGTGCAGCGGGCCGTGGCCGCCGCCGACCGACAGGCGGCCGCTGGCCTGCAGCGCCCCGGTCAGATAGGACTTCGCCTCGCGCACCGCCGTCTCCAGGTCGGGCCGCTGCGGCAGCAGCGCCGCGATCGCGGCCGACAGGGTGCAGCCGGTGCCGTGGGTGTTGCGGGTGGCGATCCGCAGCGCGGTCAGGGTGACGGCGCCGGCCGGGCCCAGCAGCAGGTCCGGGCTCTCCGCCTCGTCCTCCAGGTGGCCGCCCTTCAGCAGCACCGCGCGCGGCCCCAGCGCCAGCAGCGCCGCCGCGGTCTCCGGCATCTCCGCCCGGCTCGCGGCCGCCGGCCGGTCCAGCAGGTCGGCCGCCTCCGGCAGGTTCGGGGTGACCAGCGCGGCCAGCGGCAGGATCTCCTCACGCAGGGCGGCGACGGCGTCCTGGCGCAGCAGCCGATCGCCGCTCTTGGCCACCATGACAGGGTCGACCACCACCTGTGTCAGCCCGTGCCGGCGCAGCGCGTCGGCCACCGCGCGCACGATCTCGGCGGTGGCCAGCATGCCGATCTTGACCGCGTCGATCCGGACATCGGCCAGCAGGCAGTCGATCTGACGCGTCACGAAGGCCGGTGACACCAGCTCCACCGCCTCGACCCCACGGGTGTTCTGGGCCACCAGCGCGGTGATCACGGTGGTGCCGTAGGCGCCGAGGGCGGAGAAGGCCTTGAGGTCGGCCTGGATGCCGGCGCCGCCGGACGGGTCGGTGCCGGCGATGGTCAGGACGTTCGGGATGGTGCCGGCGGGGATCACGCCGTTCCCCGCCCGTTGGTCACCGCTCCGCGGATCGCCCGGGCGGCGGCCTCCGGGTCGGCGGCGGCGCAGATCGCCGAGACCACGGCGACGCCGTCGGCCCCGGCCGCGACCACGGCGGCGGCCAGGGCCGCATCGATGCCGCCGATGCCGACCACGGGCAGCGGCACCAGTCCGCGCAGGGTGCGGAAGCCGTCGACTCCGATCGCCGGCCGCGCCTCGGCCTTGGTCGAGGTGGTGAAGACCGGGCCGATGCCGGCGTAGTCGGCGATGGCGGCATCGACCGCCCGCGCCTCCGCCGCGTCATGCACGGTGACGCCGATGATCAGTTCGGGGCCCAGCAGCCGGCGCGCGGTTTCGGCCGGCATGTCCCGGTCGCCCAGATGCACGCCGTCCGCGCCGACCGCCAGGGCCACGTCGACCCGGTCGTTGACGATCAGCGGGATGCCCAGCGGCGCCAGCACCGCCTGCAGCTGCAGCGCGGTGTCGATCAGGGCCCGGGTGGTGGCGTCGGGGTCGCGCAGCTGCACCAGGGTGACGCCGCCCCGCACCGCCGCCTCGGCCACCGCCGCGACGCCGCGCGGGCCGCTCAGCCGGGTGTCGGTGACGAGATAGACCGACAGGTCGAAGCGTCGCCGCCCGGTCGATCCGAATGCCTGAAATGCCGTGCTCATCCATTCCTCCGCCGTGGCGAAGGGGACGTCGGCGATCGATCCGGAGGGGATCATGGCCCGTGGGCCAGGCATCGCGTGACGGCTCCCTTCGCTGGCATGACCCAGATCAGGTTCGACGGGTATGATCTCAGCCCGAGCGCGGGCACCCCGTGTCACTTCCGGGGCCGAGGCTCGCAAGGGCCGGGCGGGGTGTCAAGCGCCCGGGGGGCGACCCCAGGGATTCACCAGGGTCGCAACCGACCCCTCGAAATCCGGGATGTTGCGGGTCACCAGGACCAGGTCGTGGGTTTGGGCCGTGGCGGCGATAAAGGCGTCCATGGTGCCGATCGGCCGCCCTGTGGCAGCGCGCCGCGCCACCACGCGGCCCCAGGCGTCGGCGACCGCGGCATCAATCGGCAGGATGCGGGACTCGAAACGCAGCAGCAGATCGTGTTGCAGCCATTGGTCGAGCCGGTCGCGGCGGCCACCATTTGGGAGGTG
>Ga0193743_1001662_pt1 | contig 16348 bp, 17 predicted proteins | sample L2c2metaG_FD_143038 | JGI IMG/M metagenome (GOLD analysis project Ga0193743, IMG submission 143038) | Soil microbial communities from a riparian zone of the East river system, Colorado, United States - L2c2 | ecosystem: Environmental > Terrestrial > Soil > Riparian zone | place: USA: East River...
AGACCATCCAGCAGCTCACCGGCCTCTCGGTGAACCACTACACCGGGATGGACGTGACCGGGCTGGCCGGCATGGTGGACGCGGTGCACGGGGTGCCGGTCTGCCTGGCCCGCCCCGGCGGAACCAACCTGACGGCGGCCGGTCCGGCGGGAAGCGGCCCAGCCGGGAGTGGTCCTGGGAGCGGGCCGACCGTGCTGGTCGGTGCCCAGGCGGTGGACTTCATCCGCGCCACCTCGGCCGGCGGCGCCGGGAACAGCGCGGCGGCGGGCACCCCGGATGCGGCTTACCCCAGCGATCCCATCCAGCGCCAGCAGCTGTTCATCACCGCGCTGCTCCGCAAGGCCACCTCCGACCAGGTGCTGTTCCACCTGGGAGACCTGCGCGGGTTCGTGACCGCGTTCGGCGGGCACTCGCTGAGCGACAACGCGGGGCTCGGCCAGCTGGGCACGTTGGCCCGGTCGCTGCAGGGCCTGGATCCGGCCAAGGTCTTCCTCGCCAGCGCGCCGACCGCCGGGGCGGCGGGCGCCCAGCTCGACGCCGGGCCGGCCAAGGCACTCTTCGACGCGATCCGCACCGACGGACCGTTGCCGGGCGAGGGCGGGGCGGCGGCGCCCGGTGTGGACGACAGCACCCAGGGAGCCGCATCCGGCGGGTCGGACACGGTGGCGCCCAGTGCGGTCACCCTGAACGTGCGCAACGGCTCGTCGCGCAAGGGCCTGGCCAACCAGGCGGCCGACTCGCTGCGCCCCTTGGGGTTCACCGTGGCGTCCGTTGGTGACGCGCCGCCTTCGGAGGGTGGGCGCACGGTCATCCGGCACTCGGCGGACCGGTCCGACCAGGCGGCGGCGCTGGCCGATGCGGTGCCCTCGGCGGTCAGCGAGACAGTGCCCGGGGTGACCGGCATGCTGGACCTGGTGCTCGGCGACGGGTTCGACGGGCAGGTTCGGGCGGCGCCGGTGGCCTCCAGCGGGGCCCCTGCCACTGCCATTGCCCCGGTCGCCGTGCGCACGCTGAGCGCGCTGGCCGGGTCCTGCGGATGACCGAGTCGGCTGCGGTGCCGGTGTGGCAGCGTTCGTTCACCCCTCGTTCATGTGGCCCTGCTGTCCGGGTGACTCGGGTCCCTTAGGCTCGGGCCATGCGCGAGGCTTACCAGAACCAGCTCGACGGCCTGCTCGAAGAGTTGGCCGTGATGTGCACGTCAGTCGGTACGGCCATGCGCAAAGCAACCGACGCCCTGCTCAACGCCGACCTGTCGCTGGCCGAATCGGTCATCTCCGAGGACATGCGCATCGACGACCTGCGTAACCACGCCGAGGAGAAGTCCTTCGCGCTGCTCGCCCTGCAGGCGCCGGTAGCAACCGACCTGCGCGTGGTGGTAGCCACCATCCATGCCGCCGGCGACCTGGAGCGGATGGGCGACCTGGCCCTGCACGTGGCGCGCGCGGCCCGCCGGCGACACCCGTCCACCGTGGTGCCCGACGAGATCAAGCCGTACTTCGCCGAGATGGGCAAGGTGGCCTGCGAGCTGGCGCACAAGGCGGCCGACGTGATCCGGACGTCCGACCTGTCCCGCGCGCAGGAGCTGGATTCCGATGATGACGCGATGGACGACCTGCACCGGCACATGTTCACCGTGCTGATGGGCCGGGAGTGGACGCACGGCGTGGCCGCGGCGGTGGACGTGACGCTGCTGGCCCGGTTCTACGAGCGCTACGGCGACCACGCGGTCGCGGTGGCCCGCCGGATGGTCTACGTGATCACCGGCCACATGCCCAGCTCCGCCGACGCCTGACCCGCCCTCGGCCCGCACAGAGCCCGTACAACCGACACAGGGCCTACAGGGTCTGCGCCGGCAGCAGCCGCTCTGCGCCGACCGGAGTGGCGCGCGAGGGCGGTACGCCGCTCCCGCGGCTGGTTACCGAGCTGCACGAGAGGCCGGTCGCGGACGCGGAGAAGCTGCCCCCTGTGTAGCTGGGTAACAGAGCCGCCTCCGGACGGCGCAGACCGCGCAGACCGTCCGCAAGTCGCACAGGCCGCCTGCCTGCCCAGTACTCCACCGCATGCCGCGCAGAGCGCCTGCGTGCCGCACAGAGCGTCTCCGGGCCCGCACAGACCCAGTGCACCCCGCGCAGAAGCTGCAACCTCTGTGCGGGGTGTACCAGGTCTGTGCGACCGAAGGCGACGGTTCGCCGGGACGGCGGCGGTGTGCCGTGCGACGGGGTCTGTGCGGCGGGGTCTGTGCGGGTTAGCCGAAGCGGCCGCTGATGTAGTCCTCGGTGGCCCGCTGGGTGGGGTTGGAGAAGATTTTGTCGGTGTCGTCGATCTCCACCAGTCGGCCGGGCTCGCCGGTGGCGCGCAGGTTGAAGAACGCCGTCTGGTCGCTGACCCGGGCGGCCTGCTGCATGTTGTGCGTCACGATGACGATCGTGAAGTCCTTCTTCAACTCGCCGATCAGGTCCTCGATGGCCAGCGTGGAGATCGGGTCCAGCGCTGAGCACGGCTCGTCCATCAGCAGCACGTCCGGCTGCACCGCGATGGCCCGGGCGATGCACAGCCGCTGCTGCTGCCCACCGGACAGCCCGCCGCCGGGCTTGGCCAGCCGGTCCTTGACCTCGGTCCACAGGTTGGCCGCGCGCAGCGAACGCTCGCAGATCTCGTCCAGCTTCGCCTTGTCCCGAACGCCCTGCAGTTTCATCCCGGCGACCACGTTGTCCCGCACCGACATGGTGGGGAACGGGTTCGGCCGCTGGAACACCATGCCGATGGTGCGGCGCACCTCCACCGGGTCCACGGTGCGCGCGTAGATGTCCTCCCCGTCCAGCAGCACCTCGCCCTCCACCCGGGCGCCGGGGATCACCTCGTGCATCCGGTTGAGGGTGCGCAGCACGGTGGACTTGCCGCAGCCGGACGGCCCGATGAACGCGGTGACGCTGCGCGGCGGCACGGTCAGGCTGACGCCGTCCACCGCTTGGAACGCGCCGTAGTAGATGTCGACGTCCTTGATGTCCAGCCGCTTGGCCATGTCGTTCTTCGCCTTACTTCGTCTTCGGCGCGGTCAGCTTGGACAGCGCGGCGGCAATCAGCTGGAAGATGGTGATGATCAGGATCAGGGTCAGCGCGGAGCCCCAGATGCGGTCCATGCCGGCATCGGTGGGGTTGCTCCGCTCCACGGTCATCAGCAGCGGCAGCGACGCCATGTTGCCGCTGAAGATATCGAAGTTGATGTACGGCGCGTACGCCACCAGGATCAGCACCGGAGCCGTCTCGCCCATGATCCGGGCCAGCGCCAGCACGATCCCGGTGAGCATGCCGGACAGCGCGGTGGGGATGACGATCTTGGTGATGGTGCGCCACTTCGGCACGCCGAGCGCGTAGGACGCCTCACGCAGGTCGTCCGGGACGATCTTCAGCATCTCCTCGGTGGACCGCACCACCACCGGCACCATGAGCAGCACCAGCGCCAGCGACACCGCGAACGCGCTGCGCGGCAGGCCCAGGATGGAGATCCACACCGCGTAGACGAACAGCGCGGCGACGATGGACGGCACACCGGTCAAGATGTCGACCATGAACGTGGTGGCCTTGGACAGCCGGGTGGTCGCCTTGCCGCGCCCGCCGTACTCCACCAGGTAGATCGCCACCATGATGCCGATCGGGGTGGCGATCACCGCTGCTATCAGGCCCTGCGCCAGGGTGCCGTAGATCGCGTGGTAGACCCCGCCGCCCTGCTGGCGGGCCAGCAGCCCGTTCAGCGACTGCAGCCACCAGTTCAGGTTCAGCACCGGGGCAAGGCCCTTGATCAGCACCGTGACGATCACCCAGATCAGCGGCACCAGGGCGATCAGGAAGGACAGGGTGACCAGCGCGGTGGCCGTCCCGTTACGGATCTTCCGGCTGGGGCTGATGTTGGTGAACGCGGGTTTCACGGCCGAGGCGTCCACCGGAGGAGTGGTGATGCTCATGACTGGGGCACCCCTCGGCTGACGATCCAGCGGGCCGCCGCGTTGACCGCGAAGGTGAGGATGAACAGCACCAGGCCGGCGGCGATGTAGGCGCCGGCGGACAGCGCGTTGTTCAGCTCGGCGAAGGACAGCGCGATCTTGGAGGCGAAGGTTGCCCCGCCGTCGAACAGGCTGCCCATGAACGCCTGATTGGACGCGCTCAGGATGACCGTCAGCGCGATGGTCTCCCCGAGCGCGCGGCCCAGCCCGAGCATCGAGGCGCTGACGTAGCCGGCCCGGCCGAACGGCAGCACGGTGGTCTGGATGACCTCCCACTTTGTCGCGCCCAGTGCCAGCGCGCCCTCGATCTGGGCGGTCGGGGTGCGCTCGAACACCTCCCGGGTGATCGCGGTGATGATCGGCAGCAGCATGGCGGCCAGCACGATCCCGGCGATGAACAGGTTGGAACCCAGTTCCGGACCGACGTTGCCGTGGGCAAACAGCCAGATCCAGCCGAAGTGGGCGTTCAGCCACACCGCGACCGGCCGGATCACCGGCGCGAGCACCAGGATCCCCCACAGCCCGAAGATGATCGACGGCACCGCGGCCAGCAGGTCCACCAGGTAGGCGAACGGCTTGGCCACCCGCTTGGGTGCGTATTGGGTGAGGAACAGCGCGATGCCCAACCCGACCGGCATGGCCAGCACCAGTGCGTACACCGACACCTCGACGGTGACCGCGAGCAGCTCGAGGATGCCGAAGCGCAGGTTGTTCGGGTCGTCGGTGGCGAACTCGCGGCTGGTCAGGAAGTTGGCGTGGTCGTTGAGCAGTGACGGGATCGCCTGCAGCAGCAGGAAGAGCCCGATTGCGCCGATGAGCACGACGATGAGCGCGCCGGAACCGGTGGCGAAGCCGGCGAAGATCCGGTCTCCGCGCTGTACGACGCTGCCGCGGGGTACTTCCGGCGAGCCTGGTGAACCCGGCGGACTGTGGGATGAGGGGGCGCCGCTGTTGATACCGGCCTCCGTGGCTGACGTTGACGCGGGTGACCCCGCGCGCTCACCGGGATCACCGGTGGCGGCGGGGTTACCCGTGGCGATCGGATCGCTCAACTCAATTCTCCGAGACTCTCCGAAGTTGCGCCAACCGGGTCTTTCGGTCAGGCACTGCTACCAATTGCCTGGATGGCGGTCAGCAGCTTCTGCTGGAACTCGGCGGGCAGCGGCGCGTAGCCGGCCGCTCCCAGCTGGGACTGGCCGTCGGTGGCCGCGATGGTCAGGAAGTTCTTGACCGCCTGGGCCACCGCGGGGTCGTAACCCTTCGAGCAGACCAGCTCGTAGGTGGCCAGCATCAGCGGGTAGGCACCCGCGGTGTTCGCGCCGTACACCGACTTCAGGTCCAGCCGCAGGTCATTCCCCTCGCCAACGATCTTGGCGCCGGCGATTGCCTTGCCCACCGAGTCAGTGGTCAGCGCGACCGGGCCGGAGCCGGAGTCGAGCTGGGCCATCGACAGCTTGTTGTCCTGGGCGAAGGACAGCTCGATGTAGCCGATGGTGCCGGGCGCGCTGGCGATGGCCTGGGCCACGCCGGCCGAGCCCTGCGAGCCGGTGCCGACGCCACCGTTGAACGTCTTGCCGGCCTCCTTGGTCCAGGCGCCCTTGCTGGCGGCGGCCAGGTACTGCTGGAAGTTGTCCGTGGTACCGGACGAGTCCGAGCGGTAGATCACGTTGATCGGCTGAGCGGGCAGCTGCTTGCCGCTGTTCAGCGCGGCGATCGCCGGGTCGTTCCAGGTCTTGATCCCACCGCTGAAGATCTTGGCGGCGGTCTCCCCGTTGAGCACCAGGTCGGTCACCCCGGGCACGTTGTAGCCCAGGGCCACCGGGCCGAACACCATGGGCAGGTCCCACGCGGGGTTGCCCTTGCAGCGCTGTTCGGCCGCCGCGACCTCACCGTTGGCGGCGCTCAGCGCGGAATCGGAGCCCCCGAAATCGACCAAGCCGGCGTTGAACTGCTTGACCCCGGCGCCGGAACCGGTCGGGTTGTAGGCGACGTTGAAGCCGGGGCACTTCGCCTGGTACGCCTGTACGAACACGTCGATGGCGTTCTTCTGGGCGCTGGAACCTTCGGCGGTGAGGTTCTGCTTGCCGCCGCAGGCCGCCGGCCCGGTGGAGGCCCCGCCACCACCACCGCCCGAGGGGGTTGGGTTGCTGCCGCAGGCCGCGAGCGCGAGCGCTCCGACGGCGACCATGGCGAGCACGGCACCGTGCCGCTTGAGCTTCACAGGAATTCCTCCTGGGTGTCGAGTCCGAAGACGCGTCAGAACACGGCTCGGGGTGGCCGCACGACCGGGCACGTTAGGGACACCCGGTGGACGCGGGCCGCCCAAAAGGTGAACGAGAGGTGAACAGATCACCTTGGGTGACGCAATACACCCTGGGTTTGCCCGCAGGTACCCGTTCGTGACGAGCCCGATGACGTGCCGTGATATCAACGTGAACAGATTGTGACTAGATCTTGGACGGTCGTGCTGGTCACGGCCCGTGTGCGGCACGTGTACGGCTCACCTCAGGAATGCCGCGTCGGTGTGCCAGGGCGTGAAGCCCAGCCGCTGGTACACCTTCACCGCCGGGTGGTTGTCCGACTCGACGTACAGCATTACCTCGGTCATGCCCCGCTCGTCGCGCAGGTACCGCAGGCCGGCCAGGGTGAGCGCCCCGCCGAGCCTTCGGCCCTGCGCCGCCGGGTCCACCCCGAGCACGTAGACCTCGCCGATCGGGCCGCCGTCCTTCCCGCCGTCCGGGTGCACCTTGGTCCAGTGGTAGCCGAGCAGCCGGTCCGGGTCGTCGGCCTCCACCGCGAGCAGGAACCCGGCCGGGTCGAACCACGGCTTGGCCTCGCGCGCCTTGACCTGCTCGATGTCCCAGCCACCCTGCTCCGGGTGCCAGGAGAACGCCGCGTTGTTCACCCGCAGGAACTCCGGCTCGTCCAGACCCACCCGGAAGGCGCGCAACCGCACATCTTCGGCGAACTCGGCGTCCGGCAGCGGCTCGAGCAGGCTCCGGTGCATCTGCAGGAGGGTGCGCACCTGGCGGAATCCCAGCTTGCCGGCCAGTGCGAGGGCGCCAGGGTGCTCGCCGTGCGCCCAGATCCGCAGCGGGCCGCCGGACGCGCGTTCCAGCAGCGCGCGGACCAGCGCGGTGCCCAGGCCGTGGCGCCGCGCCGCCGGCAGCACCGCCAGCTCGGCAACCGCCTCGCCCGGATCGGCCTCGCCCGGATCGGCCTCGCCCGGATCGGCCCCGCCCGGATCGGCCTCGGCCGGATCGGCGGAATCCAGGTAGGCGTAGCCGACCAGACGCCCGGCCGGGTCCCGGGCGAGCAGGTGCGCCGCGCGCGGACCCAGCTGCCCCCGCAGGTGTATCAGCACATTCTCAGAAACCGGCGCCGTGTGGTCGGCTTCGGTGGCCGCCTCGAGCACCGCGAGCACCTCGTCGGCCACCCTCTCGTCGAGGGCGGAGCTCCAGGTAAGCGCGCTATCAACAGCCGTCACGATCGCCGAGGCTACCCGCGCCAGCCGGCTCCCGCGTCGCGTTCGGTGGGCCGGCCGGGGGTGCCCAGGCCATTGGCCAGACCGTTGCCGAGGCCGGCGGCCAGGTCCGCCTCCACGTCGGCGTCGGTGGCCGCCCCATTGGTGGATTCGGCGCCGCTCAGCCCGGTGTCAGCGGCCTCCGCGGCGTCCCGCCGCTCGCCCAGCCCGGCGCGGCCCGGCCGGACAAACTTGTAGCCGACGTTGCGCACCGTGCCGATCAGCTGCTCGTGCTCGGGGCCGAGCTTGGCGCGCAGTCGACGCACGTGCACGTCCACCGTGCGGGTGCCGCCGAAGAAGTCGTAACCCCACACCTCCTGCAGCAGTTGCGCCCGGGTGAACACCCGGCCGGCGTGCTGTGCGAGGTATTTGAGCAGCTCAAACTCCTTGTAGGTGAGCTCAAGTGCCCGCCCGCGCAACCGCGCGGTGTAGGTCGCCTCGTCGATGATCAGCTCGCCGAGCACCAGTGCGCCGCCGCCGGCCTGGGTGTCCGCACCCGGCCGGGTTTTCAGCAGCCGGAGCCTGGCGTCGATCTCCGCGGGGCCGGCGGTGGGCAGCAGGATGTCGTCCACCGCCCACTCCGACGACACGGCGACGAGCCCGCCTTCGGTGAGTACGGCGACCACCGGCACTTCCATACCGGTGGTGCCGAGCAGCCGGCACAGCCCGCGCGCGGCCACTAAATCCGCGCGCGCGTCGACCAGCACCGCGTCGTGCGGACCAGCGTCGAGCAGCGCGGCTACCTCGGGTGCGGCGGTGCGCACCCCGTGTGGCAGCAACGACAATGCCGGCAGCACCGACTCGGGGCTCGGGTCTGCGGTGAGCAGCAGCAACTCCATGTTGCCTCCTCCCGTCTCCGGACCCGGGTGTCCCTGAATTTCCGGTAACAGGGAGGATACCGGGGTGAGCACCAGGCGAAACCCGCGCGCGTCGCAGTTCACGCCGATATTTGTTGTGGCGGGCTACCGGCCGCGGGTGATTTCGGTGGTGCCGATGCCCCCCACGGCGGTTCTGAGCCCGGTTCCGCCGCCTGTTGGAGAGCCTGGATGAAGCGAATCGTGATCGGTCTGATCGTGGCGATCGTGCTGCTGGTCGCCATTGACTTTGCCGCCGCGTCCACCGCCGAGTACCAGGTGTCCAGTCGGGTACGCGAGCAGCTCGCCCTGCCGGACGACCCGGCCGTGAAGATCAACGGCTTCCCGTTCCTGGCCCAGGCGCTGGCCGGCGACTACCGCAGGGTAGACGTGTCAGCCGACCGGCTCACCGTGGGAACGATGCACGAGGTCGGGTTGCGCGCCGAGCTCTACCACGTGCGGGTGCCGTTCAGCCAGATCCTCAGCGGATCACCGAGCATCTCGGTGGACGACGCCCAGGGCTCGCTGCTGATCACCAGGGACGACCTGATCAAGCAGCTGCCCGGTGTGACCAAGCTAACCATCGGCCCGGTCGACTACGGCGCGCTGGATGCTGCGGTCGCCGACTCGGCCAACGCGGCCCCGGGCTCCTCGGTCACCGGGATCAGCCCGGACGACGCGGTTCGGCTGGTGGCCACCACGAACGTGCTGGGCCAGCAGGTGGATGTCTCGGTGATCGCCATGTTGCAGCTGGCCGGCCGGCAGATTCAGATCAGCCCCCGGGACATCCGGGTCGGTTCCGGGCCGCAGGCCGCTCGGCTGCCGCAGATGGTGCAGACCGGTCTGCGCGGACTGTTCACCGTGCGGATCGACCCCGGCGCGCTGCCGTTCTCAGTCACGCCGACCTCACTGCGCGCGGTGGACAACGCGCTGCAAATCTCCGGAGTGGCACACGACCTGGTCATCAGCCCCGGCACCAGCTCGGCGGGCGCGGCGAACTGAGTCCTCGCTGTCGGGATCTTCTCCCCGATCGAAGACCCCTAAATCCGGTTCGCTCGGCTACCCTTGGGGCCGTGTATTGGCCGCTGACCAGACGACGCGCAGTTGACCTGTGCCGCGTCGGCAGCTGCCTGTGTCAGGTCCGCTGAGCGCGGACGGCGTTTGTTCGGCGGGAGCTAGCCCCGCATCGAGCCACTCCGTCCGACTAGGGCTGCAACTCATCCCTCGCCTCAGGAGGCCCTGCCATGCCGCATTTCCCCGCGCGCGGACCGACGCCGTCACCCGCCGCGCGCGCTGACCCACCCGCCGACCGGCGGGGTGGCCGGTTCGCCGCCGGATTCACCGCGCTGGTCATGATCGCGGTGCTGGTCACCTCGAGTGGAGCACTGTTCGCCGCGCAAGCCGTGGTGTTCGCGCTCGGCGCGTTCGTCGGCCCCCGGTACGCGCCCTATCCGGCGCTGTACCGGGCGTTGGTCGCGCCCCGGCTCGCCGCGTTGGGCCGGGCTCGGCGGTCCCGGCTGGGCGCGCCGAATCCGGGGCCGGCCGCTCCGGTTCGGGGCGCGCACGCGCTGGGGTTCGCCCTGGCGGTGCTCGGCTCGATCGGCTACCTCACCGGGCTGACCGGGCTCGGGATGGTCGCCGCCTGGCTGGTATTGGCCGCCTCGGTGACCAATGCCGCCGTCGGGTTCTCCGTGGGCCAGCCGCTGTACCAGGTGTTTCTCCGTCTCAACCACCGTCCGTCACATCCAGATACACAACAGGGAGCAATCGCATGAGCCGCCAGGATGTCCTGGTCTCCGCAGACTGGGCCGAGCAGAATCTCGACACCGACGGGGTGGTGTTCGTTGAGGTTGATGAGGACACCACCGCCTACGACGGCGGGCACCTCCCGGGTGCAGTGAAGATCAACTGGAAGACCGAGCTGCAGGACCAGGTGGTCCGCGACTTCGTGGACAAGGGCCAGTTCGAGAAGCTGCTGTCCGAGAAGGGCATCGGCAACGACGACACCGTGCTGCTCTACGGCGGCAACAACAACTGGTTCGCCGCCTACGCCTACTGGTACTTCAAGCTGTACGGGCACGACAAGGTGCAGCTGCTGGACGGTGGGCGCAAGAAGTGGGAGCTGGACGGCCGCACCCTGACCAAGGACGAGCCGACCCGCCAGCAGACCAGTTACACCGCCAAGGACCCGGACCTCTCGATCCGCGCCTTCCGCCAGGAGACGATCGACGCGATCGGGGTGAAGAACCTGGTCGATGTGCGCTCGCCGGACGAGTTCTCCGGCAAGATCCTGGCGCCCGCGCACTTGCCGCAGGAGCAGGCGCAGCGGCCCGGGCACATCCCCAGCGCGATCAACGTGCCGTGGAGCAAGGCGGCCAACGAGGACGGCACCTTCAAGTCCGACGCGGACCTCGAGGAACTCTACACCGGGGCCGGGCTGGACGGCTCCAAGCCGACCATCGCCTACTGCCGCATCGGCGAGCGCAGCAGCCACACCTGGTTCGTGCTGCACGAGCTGCTCGGCCAGTCGGACGTGAAGAACTACGACGGCAGCTGGACCGAGTACGGCTCGCTGGTCGGCGCGCCGATCGAGCTCGGGGACGGTTCCTGATGTGCGGTGCACCTGACCAGGCCCAGGAGCTGCCGCCGGGCACAGACCTGACCAAGGAGACCGTGCTGGTGGGCCGGGTGGTGGCCGACTCGCAGCCGGTGGGCGGCGCGTTCGTCCGCTTGCTGGACGGCGGCGGGGAGTTCACCGCCGAGGTGGTTTCCTCGGCATCGGGCGACTTCCGGTTCTTCGCCGGCCCGGGTACCTGGACGGTGCGCGCACTGTCCCGGGTCGGGAACGGGGAGACTCAGCTGACCGCGTCCGGCCCAGGCCTGCACCGGGCTGAGGTCAGCGTCGGCTGAGCAGTTTGTTTGCGGTGCGCCGCCCCGGTACCGGTCTCGGTACCGGGCGGTTGCATTTCTGGCCGGGCACTAGCTGGGGCTGTTCGCCTTGAGCTCGGCGACGGCGGTGGCCACCGCGTCGGCCAGCGGCGCGGTGGGGTGCCCGATCAGCTTGCTCAGCGAGCCGTCCTGCCGGGCCAGGTCGCCCCGGTCGATCCCGGCGTCCACGTCGACCAGGATGTCCGCCAGCAGCTCGGGCAGGCCGGCTTGGAGTAGTCCGGCACGGTGCTGCTCAGGGGATACCTGCTGGTAGACGACCCGAGTGTCGGTCTGCCGGGAGAACTCCTCGGCCAGCTCGGCCAGGCTCCACGCGGTATCGCCGGACAGCTCGTAGTACCGCTGGGGGCTGTCGGTCAGTAGCGCGGCGGCGGCCGCCTCGGCGAACTCGGCCCGGGTGGCTGTAGCGAGCCGGCTGCCCGGGTCGGCCGAGCCGACGATCGAGCCGCTGCCCACCGCGTGCGCCAGCTGTCCGGAGTACATCTCGGTGTAGAAGCCGTTGCGCAGCACGGTGTAGTCCAGGCCGGAGTCCCGCAGAATCAGCTCTGTGGCCTGGTGGTCGGCGGCCAGCCGCAGGCTGGTTGTGTCATTGCCCAGGATCCCGGTGTACAGCAGCCGGCGCACCGTGCCCGCCGCCCCCGCCGCATCGATCACCGACTGGTGCTGCTTGGCCCGCTCGACGCCCACCTCGGAGGAGGAGACCAGCAGTACCTGGCTGGCCCCGTCGAGCGCGGCCGGCCAGGTCTCCGGCCGGTTGTAGTCGCCGTGCCGCACCTGGATGCCGAGTTCGGCGAGGTCGGCGGCCTTTTCAGGGCTGCGGACCGCGGCGACGATGTCCCGCGCCGGCAGGCTGGCCAGCAGATTGTGGATGACGTGCCGGCCCAGTTGGCCGTTCGCCCCGGTGATCACGATCATGTGTGCTCCGTTCGTAGGTTTGTCCGGAGGCTAGGCTAGATACTAACTTCTAGTAAGTACCAACTCAGAGGTAAGGTACTGATATGCAGGTAAGTGTCGAGGTTGAGCCGCGGTCGCTAATCGCCGATACCTTCACCGCGGACTGCCCGACGCGCACCGTGCTGGACAACGTGACCAGTCGCTGGGCGGTGCTGGTCCTGTGGGCTCTGCTGGACGGCACGATGCGGTTCAGCGACCTGCGCCGCAGGGTCGGCGGGGTGAGCGAGAAGATGCTCGCGCAGACACTGCAGCGTCTGGAGCGGGACGGTTTTGTGCACCGGTTGGCCCATCCGGTCATCCCACCGAGGGTGGACTACTCGCTGACCCCACTCGGCGAGCCGGCCGCGCGCCAGATTGCCGGGCTGACGAGTTGGCTCGAGGGCCAGCTGCCGGCGGTACTGGCCGCGCGCGCTTCGTACGACGCGAACCGGGCTGCCGGCGCCTCCCGCTGACCGCGTGTGCGGGTGTGAACGCTTTCTCCGGAACGGCCTCGGTGTGGACGTGTTGACCTCTATGGTTGCCGACTATGACGGGGGAAGTGGGTCTTGGTCAGCGGGTGCTGTCCGGGGCGCGGTCGCCTCAGGAGCAGGCCCTGGCCGGGTCGCTGGACGCCCTGGGGCTGCAGGTGAACCGGGACAATGTGCTTCAGGTGCGCAACGCCCTGAAAGGTGAGTTTGATCGCCTTCGCAGGCTGATGGCGTTGCACGCGCCGATGCTGCGCGTAGGCGAGTGTGGACCCGATCCCGTGTCGGGGCCGGCCGCTGGGCTGTTCAACGAGAAGGTCCAGGCACTGGCAGGTCAGTGCACTGGCTATGTGGAAGCACTTGGCGACGCGGCGGATGTGTTGGACCAGACGGCGCGGGCCTACGGGTACAACGAGGAGCAGATCGTCGCGTCATTCACCGCCTTCCAGGCCACTGAACATGGCGAACCTCGCGGAGGGCCGAGGTGACTGATTGGTGGCCCCGCTGTGTGGCTGGTCCGCTCGGGGCGGTTTTGCTGGTCGGGCTGGCCGGATGTGCCACGGAAGCACCGGCGCCAAGCCAGGTCGCCCCCGGGGCACCGCCCGCGACCGACTCGCCGTTCCCGGCTCGACCGGCTGAGTTGAAACTGGACGCGGTTGACCCGTGTTCCTTGCTGACTGCCGCACAGCAGAGCCAGCTAGGTATTCAGCACGTACAGCGGGACGACAACTCTGACGAATTGGGCAGCGCGGCTTGCCTGTGGGACAACAGCGGAGGCAGCCCGGACAACAGTTGGGTAGCGCGGCTGATTGTGAAGCGGGGCGCCGACTACGCGTTGGGCAGCACGACGGGTGTGCAGATCGTGCAGGTGAGCGGCTTCACCGCCGTGCAGACCGCCGCGCCCTATCAGGATTCCAAGATCAACTGTGTTCTGGTGGTTGATGTCGCGCAGGGCCAGAGTCTCGGCGTGCAGTACCTCAACACGCGCGGCAACTACCCGGGGATCAGCCACGACGTGGCTTGCCAACTTGACCGGCGGGCCGCTGAGTTCATGGTCCAGAACTTGCGCGTGTTGGCGCGCTGAGCAGCCGAGGGGGAGCCATGGCTGGCGAGATACCGCACGTCAACTGGGCGGCCTACTCGCTGCGGGGCAAGTACCAGATGATGCACGAGGGTCCGGGTTCCGAGGCGGTAGCGCCGGCGGCCCGCACCCTCGGTGTGTTGGCTCCGGAGTTCGGCGTGTCCAGCGACAAAATCCAGGCCGCGCTGCGCGGCACCGGGGCGGAGTGGCAGGGCCAGGCGGCCACCGCCTTCAGCAGGACAATGCGGCAGGCGGCCGAGTGGGCCCAGCGGAGCAGCCAGGCCAGCAAGGCCGGCGCCGACCAGGTACACGGCTACGGCAGCTCCTACGACACCACCCGGAACAAGATTCCGTCCCCGGTGGAGATCGGTGAGAACAGCTTCCTCGGTCAGCTGGCCGACGAGACCGGCGGCGCCCTGCGGGACAGCTTCGGATCCACCTTCGGGGTGCAGTCCGACTACGCGAAACGAGTCGCGGCGCACCGGGCCGCCGACGAGATGGCCAACCAGGCGCTGGTCCAGCACGAGAACCTCACCCGGCAGGCGGTCGCCTCCTTTCCGGAATCCCAGCCCACTCCACCGATCACCAACCCGGCGGCGAGCGCCACGTCGGTCGGTGGTCACGGTGCTGGGGGCGGGGGCATGGATACCAGCGGTGGTGTGGGGAGCGGCGGTGGGCACGGGGGCGCGGCGCATCCTGGCGACTCCACGCCCACCGCCAGCGCGGGCTGGACGCCGGTGAACCCGCCCGCCGGCGCCCGATCGGGCGGTGGCCCCGGTGGCAGTACGGGAAGCGGCGGCCCGCCGGGTGCGCCCGCCCCGGACTACGCCGGCACGGGGATAGCCGGGGCGCCCGCTCCGGTCCGTCCGCTGCCCGCCGGCGGCGGTGGTTGGCGTCCGTCGGCGCCGCCCCTCCCCACCGGCACCTGGGGCCTAGGCACCGCCGGCCCCGGCTTCGGGCCCGGCGGCTCCGGCTTGAGCCCCGCCGGCTCGGGCTACGGCCCAAGCGGGCCGAGCAGCGGCGCCAGGCCGAGCTACGGCAGCGCTGGTACCAGCGGCTACGGTGCCGGCAGCCACGGCACCAGCGGTTACGGGATGAGCGGCGGGCAGGGTGCCGGTGGCATGCGGGAACTCGCCGCGCGCGGAGGTCCCGGGTTCGCCGAGCCGTCCGGTCGGCCGGGGTTGGGTCCGTCTGGGCTGCTGGCCGAGGGGGCGGCGGCCGGGCGCGGGGTAGCCGGCATGGGAGGCATGGCGGGCATGCCGCCGATGATGGGCGGCGCCGGCCTGCGCGGTCAGGAGCTCGAGCACCACAACAACGTCTTCATCCCGAGCGACGAGCCGTTCGCGGTGGACCCCGGCGACGACCTGGTGCCCCCGGTGCTCGGCGAGCCAGGAGCCCAGCCATGAGCAACCCGTGGAACCGCGCCACTCGGCTGTCCCCGCTGGAGTTCGCCGCCTGCTGGGCGGCGCTCGAGCTGGGCGACACCCCGCTGCTGCTCGAGCTGCGCAGCCCCGGGCAGACCATCCCGGAGCGGGACCAACTACTCGCCCAGGCGATGGTCGGGCTGCGCGCGCGCCAGCTCTCCGACGGCCGCCTGCCGGTACCGGCGCTGGCCGAGCTGCTGCGGTTGATCGCGGCGCCGGACTACCAGTTGGACATCCGGCTGGCCGGCGGGCCGGACGGCATGCTGCTCGGGCTGGGCTGGGTGGTCGGGGCGCGCGGGGTGGTGGTGGTCAGCGGGGCCGGTCCGCTGTACCTGCTGCCGATGGACGGCGCGCGGGTGGCGGCCACCCTGATCGGACTGGCCGGGCAGCTCGACCCCGGTGTCGGGAGGCCGGTCAACATTCCGGCGCAGCTGCTGGACGAGGCCTGCGCGGCGGCCGGCGACGGAAACCTGTGGACGCTGGCCGACCAGCTGATGGCCCTCGGCGTCGCCCGGCTGGACGCCACCTCGCTGGCCCGCATGTGCGAGGGGATCGAGGTGGTCGGCCAGCTCGGGGTGACCGGGCACCTGAGTGGGCCGCGGCGGCGCGCGCCGTGGGTGGTCGGGTTCCACCGCACGGCAGGCGGACACTTCATGCAGCTGCGTCGTCCACCCGCCGGGTCGGCCGGCGGCGGCCCGACGGTGACGGTGTGCCCGACCGACGCCGACCGGCTGATGCGCCAGTGGCGCGAGCTGCTCGAGCACGCCTGAGCCGGCGCCCGGAGCACCCCGACACCCTCACCCCGTGAAGATGTAGCGCAGCACGGGAAGCATGGCCTCGTCGTCAGGTGGATCGTCGCGTTCGCAGGCTTGCAGGCCGGCATGCAGCGGATGCGCGGCCATCCCGGTCCCGATCAGCTCCAGCGCGGTGCGTCGCGGTTGGCCCCTCGGCCAGGGGGACCGGTCGAAGCGCAGGTACCGGCCGACCGCGTGCAGCAGGAAACGCTGCCGGTGGCCGGGCGAGCCGAAGTGCACGAATCCCTTGATCCGGTAGACGCCCTCCGGCCGCCCGTCGAGCCAGTCCACCAGCCGGCGCGGATCC
>Ga0193743_1001663_pt1 | contig 16336 bp, 12 predicted proteins | sample L2c2metaG_FD_143038 | JGI IMG/M metagenome (GOLD analysis project Ga0193743, IMG submission 143038) | Soil microbial communities from a riparian zone of the East river system, Colorado, United States - L2c2 | ecosystem: Environmental > Terrestrial > Soil > Riparian zone | place: USA: East River...
AGGTGCACAGGCCGATGCGAGCGTACCGCATCCCCGGCGTGGCATTGGAGTACGTGAAGCAGAGCAGCTGATAGAGCACTCCCAGCAGGACGATCGCTCCGGCCGAGGAGATTGCGGCGGTGGCCAGTGTCATATGCACGCCGCCGGGGTTGAAGAGCGTCATCGTCCGCACCGCAATGGCGGCAAACACAAGGAAGCCCGCAAGAACCACGCATCCATCGACGGCCGCCGACATCAGCCGAAGCTGGATGGGAGCGATCTGAAGCGGCGATGCGTAGAGGTGCTGCGTCTCCGGCGAGAGCTGCAGGTGCTGCGCAGCGTGAGTCTCCGCGGATGGCGCGAAGGGCTCGGCAGCGTGCGCCGCGGCGTACCCTACCGGCTGCGCGGCATATGCCTCCGCATGACCTCGCGGTTGAGCATCCAGCAGGATGGAAGTCCACTCCGGCGCGGAGGTCTCCATCGCAGGCTCCGGAGAGATCTGTTCAGCCTCCACCTCGAAGATGCGGAGCTGCGAGGAGTCGGAGGGAAGAGGACCTTCCTCGCGCAAGGGTCCCTCGGCCAGCCGTGGACGAGCGCGGCGGGCGGCGATGAGCTGGCGCGGAAACTCGATCAGGTTGCCCGGGATCTCGATCGGCGGTTCGACCGGGTCGAAGACCGGAGCCTGCCGGAAGGCGATCTCCTCGTCTAGAAAAAGCGCCTCGGAGGGATCGACCATCGCGAATGCGTTGGCCTCGTCCTCCTCGGTTCGAGAGCGTCGCGCGCGATGCGCGGAGTCGGACGCGCCGGAGCTGGGTAGCCGCAGCTCCTCGGAGTGACGCACGGTATAGGAGGGCGCGGGCGCCGGTGGCTGTGAGGAAGCCGGGTCGAACTCCAGTTGCCCGGTCGCCATGTCTTCGGCCGGCGTGCTCCGGCGGGCCGTTCTGGCCGCGGTGGAGGCGGGCTCGGCATCGGAGTACTGAGCTTCGGAGTACTGGTCCAGCTCGGTCAGGAGGTCGTACTGCACCTGGGCAAGAGCCTCGGCGTTTCGCGCGGCGATCTCGGCGGCGGCCTCGGCCTGCCTCGCCGTCTCCTCCGCCTCGCGGACCGCTCGCTCAGCCTCTTCGGCCAGGAAGGCGCGGTAGCTCTTTGACTGTGCATAATGCTCCGCAACGGTGGCGGCGATGCGCGCGGCCTTCGCGCGCGGATTCGCGTTCTCTGCGGGAAGCTCGGCTTCAACGGCGTGGGGACGGCGGCGCGAGCGATGCGCAGCCAGCCGCTCGGCCACCTGCTGACGCAGCGCAAACGGCTCAAGCGGAGTCTCTATGTTCATGGCGGCTTCGTCCGCTGTCTCGATCTTTCGCTCGGCGCTCATCGATCCTTCAAAAACCTCAAACCCACACAGGGTGAAATTCGGTTAGCCTCAATAGAGTGGTGGTAAGTCTGATACGTTTCGATCCAACTGAACCGGTTGTAAGGGCCCAAAGTCCATACCGCCCGGCCCATGCCGTCGCCGGAACCCGCAGGCACCGGGGCCTCGGTGGCCTGCACAGGGTTTACATTCTGATAACTATCATGTGGATGTCTTTCAGTCATCCACAGTTGCGTGCGCAGGAGTTGTCGAATCAGGAACCCGCACCTTCCTCGCAGCAGCAGACGACTTTGCCCGAGAGCCCGGGGGCGGATTCGCAGCGGTATCCCGACGCCATCGTGCTTCCGGCCCCCGACGACGGATCGATGGTGGTGATCGAAAGCTCAGGCCCGCAGACCAAGACCGGCAGCCGCTACACTCTCGATCGCGACGTGGTCATCACCTACAAGGACCGCCGCGTCGAGGCCGACCACATCGACTACGACAGCGATACCAGCGAGCTGAACGCGAGTGGGCATCTCAAGGTCACTGGCGGCCAGAACAACGAGAGCATCTCCGCCAGTCATGGCACCATGAACCTGAAGACCCAGACCGGGCGGTTTTACGACGTCAAGGGCACCGTCGGCCTCCGTCCTCCGGGACAGAAGCCGGTCTACGACAACGGCCAGCCCTTCCTCTTTGAGGGAAGAATGGTTGTCAAGACCGGGCCGCAGTCCTACGACGTCTATGGTGGTTCGGTCACCTCCTGCCAGCTTCCTCATCCCGACTGGCAGCTGTACGCGGGCAAGTTCAGCGTCGACTCGAAGAAGGCGACGGCGAAGAACACCGTCTTCCGCATCATCAATGTTCCCCTGTTCTACCTTCCATACGCCACGCACCCGGTCGACGGCGAGGAGCGACAGAGCGGCTTCCTCATTCCCATCATCGGCGAGTCCTCTACCCGTGGCCTGATCCTGGGCGAGCAGATCTATGTCGTCCTCAGCCGCAGTGCCGACATGACCGTCGGCGCCCAATACTTCTCCAAGCGCGGGTGGGAGCAGTCGGCCACCTTTCGCTACCGTGGCCTCGGCAATAACTTCGCTCTCGCGCACTACAGCGGCCTGCTCGATCGCGGTTACGTCACCGGAGGACAGTACGTCAACCAGGGTGGACAGGACGCCGTCGTCTCCGGCCGTTACGATCTTAGCCCGCAGACCCGCCTCGTCACCGACCTCGAGTACCTAAGCTCCTATCCTTACCGCGAGGCCTTCGCCGAAAACTTCAACCAGGCCGTCTCGAGCGACATCCTCTCCATCGGCTATGCCGTGCATCAGTCCGGCGGATACTCCTGGGCTCTGCGCTTGGATCGCTACCAGGGCCTGAAGCAGGCCGGAACCGCCACGCAGCCCGAGGAGCAGATCCGCATCTTCCACTCGCCCTCGCTCGATCTCTCCACCACAGAGCATCGCTTCGGCGGCTTCGGAGCCTTGTGGAATATGGAAAGCTCCATCTCCGCTCTCAAGCGTGTGCAGCCCAACTTCGCCACCAACGGCCTTACCGAGCGGTTCGACATCCACCCCGAGGTCGCGCTTCCGATCAAGTTGGGAGGATGGAATCTGCGTCCCTCCATCGCAGTCCGGGACACCGTCTACACCAGGAGCAATGAGCACTCGGCCAGCTCAATGGTCCCGCTCCAGAGCGGCGAGGCCGTCAACCGTTCCGACGTCGAAGTCGGCGTCGAGGCACGAGCCCCCGTGCTCGAGAAGACCTTCACCTCGCCGCTCGTGCACAGCCTCTTCGGCTCTGACGTCAAGCACACCATCGAGCCCATGGCCGCCTACCACCTTGTGCGCGGTGTCGACAACTTCCGCCAGCTGCTGCGCTTCGACGACATCGACGTGGTCAGCAACACCAACGAGGTGGAGTACGGCGTCACCCAGAGGCTCTTCATGCGGCGCAAGACAACCGAGACCTGCCCCCCACAGGACAGCGGAGCGGCGGGAAGCGCGGCATGGACCGGCGCGGCCGCTGCCGGAGTCATGGGGGGCGTCAACTCCGGAGCCGCCTCCGACGCTGGATACGTCGGCGTCTCCTCGGGATGCGGAGGCCGCGAGCTGCTCTCCTGGAGACTCACCCAGAAGTACTTCCTCGACTCCAACTTCGGCGGAGCCGTCATCACCCGGACCCGCAACATCTTCCAGACCACCCTCGATCTCTCCGGCATCGCCTTCCTCACCGAGCCGCGCGATATCTCCCCTCTCGTCTCGCGCCTGCGCTGGAGGACCAGCGACCACTTCGACGTCGAGTGGGACTTCGACCTCGATACGGGGGCCAAGAAGTTCACCTCCAACAACGTGCTCGTCAACTTCCATGAGGGGCAGATCTTCTCGGGGTTAAGCTATGCAAGGCTGAACGCCCCCGGAAGGTTCAACATCGCCGGGTTCTCCTCCGCGGTCTCGGACTTCAACCAGCTCCGGGTCCTCCTCGGCTATGGTGGCCCCACCAAGAAGGGATTAGGAGCCGCGATCAACACGGGGTTGGACCTCAACCACACTCAGGTTCAGTACGGCGCCCTGCAGGTGCAGTACAACTGGGACTGCTGCGGCCTCAGCATCGAGTACCGGAAGTACGAGCTCGGCACGGTGCGTAACGAGAATGCTTACCGATTCAACTTCACCCTCGCCAACATAGGGACCGCGGGAAACTTGCGCCGCGCCGAGCGGCTTTTCTAGCCTCCGGTCGGAGCGGCCGTGCCGGCTCTGCGTGAGATAATCAAAGACATTGTGTTGACTGCAGCCCGTCTGTTTCGCCCCTTTCTCTTTGTCCTGATGCTGGCCGCGGCTGGCTGTCACGCGCAGAGTCCCTCTGCCGAAGGGGGCAAACTTCCGCCGGAGCTCGCGCGCCGGGTCGAAATTCTTATCCGGTCCAGGGCAAGCATCCCGCCCAGCTACGACATGATCATCGGGCCACGCACCAGGAGTGACGTTCCCGGCTTCGACGAGATCACGGTCCTCTTTTCGGCTGAGGGCAAGAACTCCAAGCCCATGACCTTCCTGCTCTCCTCCGACGGCAAGACGCTGGCGCAGTTCAGCAAGTTCGACATCAGCAAGGATCCCAAGACCCTGGTCAGTGCCGAGGGCAGACCCTCGCGCGGAGGGCCGCCGAATGCTCCTGTCGTCATCGTGGGCTTCGACGATCTGGAGTGCCCCTACTGCTCGAAGATGCACTCCCAAATCTTCCCCGCGCTGCTGCAGCGGTACAAGGACCAGGTGCGCATCGTCTACCGCGACTTCCCGCTCGATCAGCATCCATGGGCCATGCGCGCTGCGGTGGACGCGAATTGCCTGGGGACCCTGAGCCCCGAGGGCTACTGGAACGTTGTCGACTATATCCACGCTCACGCCACGGAGATGGGTGGGACCGAGAAGACCCTGGCCAAGGCGAATGAGAACCTCGATACCCTCACCCGCGAAGAGGGCAAGCGTCAAAAGGTGACAGAAGCTACCCTGAACGCCTGCATCGAAAAACAGGACGACAGCGCGGTTAAAGCCTCGATGGATATGGGGAGCAAACTGGGCGTCGAAGCGACCCCCGCTCTTTACATCAATGGCGAACGGCTGGAAGGTGCCCTTCCGATTGAATATGTCTACCGGATGATCGACAATGCGCTTGTCGCTGCGGGACAGACTCCGCCGCCGCCGGTTCCCCTGCCACCCCTGAATGCGCCGCAGGCCCCGGCAGCGGGACAACCCCCTGCCCATACGCCTGGCCAGTAACCGAGAAGGATTTTTTTGAGGGAGATTTTGCGAGTGAGGAATGTGTTGACTGCAATAGCAAGCAGGAACCCGATGCAGAGCTGGCCGCGCGTGTCCAGCCCCGCCGCGCTGGGCACGCTGGTCCTGGTGGCCGCGCTCGCGGGATGCAATCACACACACAATGCCGATGTCATGGCCACGGTCAACGGCAAGGCCATCATGAAGACCGAGATGGAGAAGGCTTATCAGGCCCAGCTCGGCGATGCGCAGCAGCAGAAGCCGACCCGGGAGCAGGCCAATTCGCTCCGGCTCAACGTCCTCCGCCAGCTCATCGACGAGGAGATCGTCGAGCAGCGCGCCACCAAGATGAATCTCACCGCCAGCAATGAAGAGGTCGACGCCAAGCTGGAGGAGATGAAGTCTCACTACACCGAAGATCAGTTCAACGAGAAGCTCAAGGCCAGCAACCACACGCTGGACGATGTGAAGCACGACATCCGCCGCACCCTGACGATCAACAAGCTGCTCTCCAAGGAGATCGACTCCAAGATCACCGTGACCGACACGGATGTCACCACCTACTTCAACGAGCACAAGTCCGAGTTCAACCTGCTGGAGACCCAGTTTCACTTGGCACAGATCCAGGTAACGGGCATGCCCTCCGATCAGGCGGGCAACCTGCAGAACAGCAAAGCCATGAACGACGCCGAGGCCAGGAAGAAGATCCAGGCTCTCAAAAACCGCCTGGACAGCGGCGAGGACTTCGGCGCGCTGGCCATGAACTTCTCCGAGCGCCCCGATACCTCTTCGAGCGGCGGCGACATAGGCTTCTTCTCCGAGTCGCAGATGAAGGCCGACCCGTCGGTTTATACCACCATCATGAAGCTGAAGCCCGGACAGATCACCGATGTTCTTCCGGTGTTGGACGGGCAGACCCGCAAGCCCGTCGGATACGCCATCTACAAGCTCATCTCGCGCGAGCCCGCCGGCCAGCGTGAGCTGAGCGATCCCCGCGTCCAGCAGGCCATCCGCCAGCAGCTTCGCGACGGACGCTCCCAACTGCTTAAGAGCGCCTACTTCGAGATGCTCCGCGATCAGTCCAAGGTAGAAAACTTCTACGCCGAGCAGATCTTCAAAAACGAGACACACTAGGTTCTTCGCGGACGGCGATGAGCGCCTTCGGCGCGAAAGAAGGGGAGTGAGAAGTCTCTTCCCTCGACTCCGCTACGCTTTCTTTGGAATAACACGGTAAATACAACCACACAGGAGATAGCGCATGACCTCCCCCGTCCGCTTCGCGATCCTCGGCTTTGGCCTCCACGCCGTACGGCGGATGCTTCCCGCCTTCGCCGACTCCGAGAAGACCCAGCTGGTAGGCCTGTGGCGCCGCGATCAGGACGCCGCCAGGAAGAACTGCGCCGAGCACAACATCGCCCACTGCTTTGCCTCGCCCGAGGAGCTCTGCGCCTCGCCTGAGGTTGATGCTGTCTTCATCACCTCGCCTGATGCCATGCACCGTTCCGACACCCTCCTGGCTCTCCGGCACGGCAAAGCGGTCCTCTGCGAAAAGCCGGTGGCGATGAACGCCGCCGAGGCGCGGGAGATGGCCGATGTCGCAAAGGCCGCGGGCCTGCTCTACGGCGTCGCCCAGAACTTCCGCTACAACCACAGCCTCGACTGGATCCGCGAGTGCATTCAGGCCGGAAAGATTGGCCAGCCACAGCTGGCCCACGCCGAGTTCGCCTACCCTGCCGATCGTGCGCCCCGCAAATGGATCAAGGACCCGTCTCTGGCCTGCGGAGGACCCATCGGCGACGTCGGCGTCCACTGCATCGACGCTCTGCGTTACGTTCTGGAACAGGAGATCGAAAGCATCAGCACCCTCGCCAACAAGTCCCAACCTGAAGATCAGGTCGAGGCCACTGCAATGCTGCAGATGCGGATGACCGACGGTGTCCTGGCCAACGTCACCGTCAGCGCCTGCACGCCTTATCGCACGCTGATCGAGATCACCGGAAGCGATGGCGTCCTCATCGCTGAAAACGGCCTCACCGTCGACCGGCCTATCGATATGGTTCTGCGCCGGGGCGGTGACGTCGTCGAGACTGCAACGGTCAACAACGCCGACGGTTACATCAGGATGCTCGACAGCTTCGCCGACGCCCTGCGGAACGGAACCCCGTTCGCCGCGACCGGAGAGGACGCCATCCACAACATGGCTGCCCTCGACGCCGCATTCCTTAGCTGGAAGACCGGCCATCGCGAAGCAGTCGCCTAAAGCTATATTTACGATTCACTCGATCCGAGCGAGCCTTTATTGCACCGCAACCGCGAGCGCTGACGTTCCGCTGTGCCGTCCTGCGATCTCGCGCCGGGGAGCCGTGCGTGATGGGACATACTTCTTGTACACACTGATGTGGAAGCAGGCCTGCTGGAACTCCTCCTCCACGTCGATCCGTCTCTCCTGGATCAGGGGAAGCAAGTAGCCGCGCATCCATGCAATCTCCGTCCGAGAAAGACCATGCTTGGCAATGTCCACTGCCTGCCCGGTCAGGTGAGGAGATGCTGTCTCGCCCTCTGCGGGAGCCGCATTTCCATTCGTGCGGATCAGTTTCTGCTGAAACTCCACCGTGCGTACGGCCGAATTCACCTGGAGCGAGCTGTGGAAGCGCGCATAGTGCGCTCGCGCCAGCGTAGCCAGAAACTGCGCCGTCCAGGGACGAGCGTAACGGCGGTTCACCGGCAGGCGTTCGTCCACATCGAGCTCGCGGTTTACCGGCAGGGCCACCAGCAGATGCTGCTCGCGCATGCGCATCAGGTCGGCGTCGTCCTGGATACGGTCCAACCCATCCTGATCGGCCACCACGTTCTGGCGCACCAGGATCTCATGCGAGCCCTTGAGCGGCGGCGGAATCACGAGCCGTCCACGCTTGTTATAGATCGTCGGCAGGATGATAGGCGCTGCCGCCTCCTCAGCCACGCTTTCCGCCTCGGACCTGCGTGGCGTCCGTCTCCGGGTCACGCTCACCACCGAATCGGTCTCGACGGTCGCACGACCCCTGCGTCGTCTGCCTTTCGTATAGGTCACGTGCTTGGGAGCGGCCTTGGCGGCCTCCACGAAGTCGGTGCTCGTCGCCTTGCGCCGCTCTGCAGGAGAGGCTGCCGCGCGAACGCTCTTCGCCTCCACTTTCCCGCTCTTTGTCGCCGAGGCGCTATGACTATGGGTCTTGACACTCTTCTTGCCGGCGCGCTCTTCTTTGGCGCTCGCAGCCGAGGTCGTCTTCTTGTGGGCAGCAGTGTGGTGCGCCTTCCGCGCAGTGGCGGCAAACGCCGCCGGCGCTGGAAACAGCGTGGCCACAGCCAACAGGATCGTGATGGAGACGTTCGAACGCATCCTGAAATATCAGAGGGCGCGGAACGCCAGAGCATCTTCCACTTTATTGAGACCCGACGGTCCAGGTAAGTGACCATGCAGGTTCCGTATACTCTTCGGTTAATGGAGGATGCGGAGCAGGCGCGCTGAGCCGCCTGTGGTGCGCCCGTCATTCCATGCAGCGAATAATTGTGGCTTGCCACCCGGCCCTCTGCGTCTAATAAACATGAGCGCGGCGGATCCAGACCGGAACAGCTGGGTAAGAAAGGCAGGCGGATGGTGCTTGCTCGCTGCCGGTCTCGCCGGCTGTGTCCTTCCCGTCATTCCTGGCATTCCGCTGGCTCTGGCGGGTCTCATCATCCTTGCCCGCGACTACGCATGGGCAAAGACCGCGCTGAGGAAGGCGAAGCGCAGCTACGTCTCCATGCGCCGCCGCTCCCGTGCAAAGCGGCCGAGCAGGCCCATCGTGCCAGCCGGAGGATCCCCCGCAGGCAGCGAAGCGGGCGACTCCTAGGCTATCTCTCTCAGGTTCCGGTTGTAGTTTCCCAGCGCCGCAAGGCTACGCTCGTGAAGTGCCTTTGCGAACTCCGACGACCCACCCAGCCGCTCTCTGGCAATCTCGGCCAGCACCAGCCAGTCATGCCAGTCTCCTCCGCTCTGCTGCAGCCTCTCGAACGACTCCGCAAGCTGGCGCGGCCGCTTCGCCGCTTTGGGCGCATTCTCCGCGATATAGCGGGCCAGCTTGGCCACCTTGCGGATTGCGTGCAGATGGTCCGGGTCTTCGGCTCCTCCCTCGGGCTCGGGTGGCGTGTTGTCGACGAACCATTGCTGCGTCAGCGATGCCAACTCCGTGGCCGGAAGCGAGAGACTCTCCACGGGCTCAAGCCTGTCCAGAATCTCCTCTAGGGCCAGCGTCAGCTCCGTCTGCCCACGGCGAAGCTGCCTCACCAGCTCTTCTGCCAGCTTCTTTCGATCCGTCTCCAGGCTCTCTTTCAGTTTGTCGGAGTCTTCCCTCAGTAATCGCGTCGAATCCTCCGGCGTCACCGCCTCGATCAGGTCCATCTGAACGTCGATGTCGCGGGCCTTGCCGGCGGCCCGTCGAAACCGTTTGAGCCTTCGCAACGCCCTGCGCGCCGGTTTGCCGTGATCCGGAACCCCGGGCAGAAGTGCAAGCAGGGCAAGCTGACCCTCGATGCGTCGCGTCATCGTTCGCAGCCGGTGGACGGGCCGCATCTTCGGAGAGGCCACGCAGAGCGTGATCGCCGCCTCCAGCGCAGTCACCTGCTCATGAAGCGTGCGGACGGGATGCGCCGATGTGGTGGTGGTCGTCATGAAGGGTACCGGACGGAAGCTTGCTTCTACCTGCCCGCCCGTCGAAGGGAGCGCGCCGATGCGCTCTCTCGATTCTACTCGTCTATATCCTTGTCATATCTGCGCCCGCTATTGGACTTGACAAGAACCGGCAAGACAAGGGAGCGTGATATCAGGCCCGATGCGGAGGTTTTGCCTCTCCATCGCGATCGTCAGCCAGGATTGTTTCGTGCCGCCTCCTGTGGTGTCCTGCTTGTCCGGCCTTCTGCTTTTCTTTTTTCTGCCGGGTTCCGTACCCAGTTCAAGCTTGGAGCCAAGGTCAATGAATAAAGGCCTTTTCTTTTCCCTGATCTTACTTTTCCCGATCGTCAGCGGAGTCTTCACGGGGCACGCCGCAGTGGCCCAAACTCAGCCCCAGACCGCCCCGGCCCCGAAGGCCAAAACCTCCGCCAAGGCCAAGGCCGCCCCTCCTGGATCCGCCGCCTGGACTCCCGATGTGCAGCGGTATCTTGGGGTCCAGGAGGACAGCTTCCGTCTGGTCGGGCTCAACCGGCTCTCGAAGGCCCAGCTCGACGCTCTGGTAAGCGCAGCGAAGAACAATATCTCCGGCGATCCCCGGAGGCATATCCTCACCTGCGGTCCGGCTACCGCCGCGCAGCCCGGCACAACCCGCGTCCTCGTCACCGTCGCTGGCGACGATCCCACGGGCCAGAGGGCGACCGAGATCCTGCAGGCGATCAAGGCCCTGAATGGAGTCCAGATCGTCGATACCCCCGCTGCTGCCGATCGTGCCCTCCATGTCGTCATTCAGGAGCAGACGCTCGGCAAGCGCACCATCGGGTATACGGCTTCTTACGTCACCGCGACCCCCTGCGCGGACGAGTCGCGGAAGACCGATGCCGAGCTGAAAGGACAGCTGGGAACCTACACCGATCCCAGGGGAGTCGATCTCGCCAACGATCTGTCCCGCATGTTCGGTCAGGATCTTCAGGCTGCGCGCAGCCCGGCACGGTAGAAAGTCCCCTCGTCTTCGGGAGGAAGAATCAGGTGTTGGGCTGTTTCTAAAATAGTTGCCAAAAGCAACTGTTTATAGTTAATCTGGCCTCATGGCGACCGCTGACATCCTCGAGCCCATCTCCGATCCCAGGATCGAAGAACAGATCTCTGCGGTGCGCGAATTCAACCGCTTCTATACCGCGAGGCTCGGTCTTCTCCGCAGGCGTCATCTCGACGGCGAGTTTTCCCTCACCGAAGCGCGCATCCTGTACGAGATAGGCTCCCACCCGCTTACCACTGCATCCGCTCTGCGAGACACCCTCGAACTCGACGCAGGCTATATCAGCCGCCTGCTGGCCGCGCTGACCAGGAAGAAGCTCCTGCGCCGGGCGACCTCCACGGCCGATGGCCGGGAGAAGCAGCTTACACTCACCGCGACGGGAGAAAGAGCCGTCGCCCGCCTCAATGCCCTGTCCACCTCGCAGTTGAAGAAGATGCTTGCCAACATGAACTCCGCTGACCGCCACGAGCTCGTCGCATCGCTCCACAAAGTCCGCGCGATCCTGGGAAGAGATCCGATCCCGGAGATCCGCATCGAGCGTCTGACAGCCGTGAAGGGCGAGGCGCTCGCCATCCTTCAGGAGTACTACGAAGCGGTTCATGTCGTGCAGCGTGACCGTCCCGGAAGCCTTCAGAAGATGCTCGAAGAGTCCGGCTCGGGAATGTGGCTGGCTTACAAGGGAGACGAGGTTGTAGGATGCGTGATCCTGCGCAGGCTTCCATCCATCCCACATGCCAGCGAATGCAAGCGGCTCTACGTAAAACCGTCCGCACGCGGAAACCATATCGCCGATCGACTTCTCGATGCACAGGAGGAGTTCGCGCGCAGCCAGGGCATCGAGTGGATCTACCTCGACAGCTACGACGACTTGAAGGCCGCCATTGCTCTCTATGAGCGGCGGGGATACCGGCTCTGCGAACGCTACAACGACAATCCGCAGGCGACCCTGTTTATGCGCAAGAAGATCGTCTGAGACACTCGTAGCCGGCTCTTCGCTACTTCAGATACCAGGGAATATTGATGACCATGATGCGTTGATTCCCACGCATCAGCAGAAGCAGCTTAAGCAGCTGAGCGCGTTGATTGTGCAATGGAGTCTGCCACCAGTGTTTCACTACGAGTTCGGGGACAAGAACCGCGATCTGGCGATCCGGGTGATCATGCTCAAGCTGAAGGATGTGCTCTACGAGAGGCATCAGGACAAAGCGATAGGGTGAGGATAGAAAGACAAGCTGCGGAACGGGCTTTCCGATCTGTTGGAGTGGATCCACCACATTGCGCTGCCACATCGCTTCTACTTCATTCCGGCATTCCTCCGCGTCTACATGAACTGCCTGGATCTGGTCGCTGAGTTTCATTGCGAAGCGAAGCCCCTTTTCGGTGATGCGCGTCCAGCGATCCAGAGGGACTACAACCAGAGGTTCGGTCAGAGTTCCAATCTGAATGGGGCGGTCGATGACGATCTCGTTCGAGACGCCGCGGTAATGACGCTTGACACCAATCATCAGCAGCATCAATGCGGGTATCAGAATTGCTGTGACCCAGGCGCCTTCCCGGAACTTCGCCACAAGCACCACCACCAGCGTCGCCCCGGTCGCAAAGGCTCCCACGCCATTGACGATCATGCGGTGATAGCGTCCTCGGCCGGTCTGGCGTTTCCAGTGCACCACCATCCCGGCCTGGGAGAGCGTAAAGGCCAGAAAGGCTCCGACGGCAAAGAGCGGGATGAGGCGATCGGTAACACCACCGAAGACGATCAGAAGAGCCGCTGTGAAGCCTACCAGGGCAACGATGCCGTGCGAATACAGCAGGCGGCGCCCGCGAATCTTGAAGACATGCGGCAGATAGTCGCGCTGAGCGATTGCCCGCGTAAGCCGTGGAAAGTCGGCATAGGACGTGTTGGCCGAAAGTGCGAGCACCAGAAGGATGGAGCCGATGCCGACATAGTAGAACCAGCCGCGGCCCATAACGGCAGAGATGAGTTGCGAGAGGACGCTCTGGTAGCCGATGCCCTCCGGGGCGGTCGCTCCAATGTGGTAAGCCCGGCACAGCAGGGCGATGCCGCCCAGGAAGACCATCAACAGCACGATAATGGTGGTGAGAGTTCGTTTCGCATTCCGCTGCGTGGGTTCGCGGAAAGCTGCAACTCCGTTCGACACGGCTTCGACGCCGGTCATGGCCGTGCATCCACTGGCAAAGACCTTAGCGAGCAGCCACAGTGAAAACATCGAGGTAGCTGCAGGCAAAGTGGGCGGCTGAACGACTGGAACAGGATGCCCGCCTGCCGCAATAGCCCGGATGGTTCCGACTACGATCACGACCAGCAGCGTGCCGATGAACAGGTAGGTTGGAATCAGGAAGGCAAACCCTGTGTCTTTGGTGCCGCGCATGTTGACGAGCGTCAGCACCAGCAGGATGCCCAGGCACAGAGCAAGTCTGTGGGGCAGAAGCCACGAAAACGCGGGGGCGGAGACCAGCGCTCCCACACCCGCCGAGATGCCGACCGCTGCATTGAGAATGTAATCGATCATGAGCGCCGCAGCGGCGAGCAGCCCCGCGGTCTCGCCAAGGTTTTCCGAGGCAACGGTATAGCTGCCGCCGCCATGGGGATAGGCATCGATGGTCTGGCAATACGAGAAGAAGACGATGGTCAGCAGCGCGATGATGGCAAAGCTGATCGGAACGATATGCGCGATGCCCGCCATCCCCAGGGGGATGAGAAGGGTGAGGGCTGCTTCAGGGCCGTACGCGGCCGAACTGAGCGCATCGAGTCCAAAGACTGGAATGCCGGAGACCGGGCCAATATGCTCTGCTCTCTCTTCCGATGTGGCGAGTGGCTTACCGGTAAGCAGGTCAAACCATGGCATGAATGGCTTCCTTAAACAGCGAGGGCAAAATTACCCCGCATTCGAGCCTAAACTGAGATCGCCTAAAAAAGTCGTAAAGATTAGACCCAGCGTATGAGGCTCTCGCGCAAGAAGAGAACAGAGCTTCCGATGCTAAAATTCGCGCAGTGAGGAAGTGACCCGGTGACCGATCGGATGTATCGCAAGCCTTTCAGGAGCAGCTGCGCGGCGGCTCTCATTCTCTTTTCCGCATCTCTGAATTCGCCACAACTCGCTGAAGCCCAGACGGGATCTTCCTCGCAGGCGAAGCTGTCGGTCCACTGGGAGGAGCTCACTGGGCCTGACTTCATCAAGGCCATTCAGAAGTCTCAGGGCACATGCCTGCTGCCCATCGGTATCCTCGAGAAGCACGGACCGCACCTGCCTATCGGCTCCGATCTGCTGAACGCACGCTACACCGCGCTGCACGCCGCCGAGCAGGAATACACGGTTGTCTTCCCCGAGTACTACTTCGGCCAGATCGCCGAGGCCCGTCACGAGCCCGGCACCGTCTCTTACAGCCGCGAGCTGCAACTGGCGCTCCTGCAGGCAACCACCGACGAGATGGGCCGCAACGGCTGCAAAAAAATCCTCATCATCAACGCGCACGGCGGCAACAACCATCTGCTGCCCTACTTTGCCCAGACCCAGCTCGACAGGCCTCACGACTATGTCGTCTACATCTTCGACCGGCGCACTCCCACAACCGGAGGGCCGCAGAAGAAGACCACCAACGACCAGCACGCCGGTGAAAGCGAGACCTCAAAGCTGATGATCGTGCGTCCCGACCTCGTGCATGCGGATCGGGCAAAGGACGAGTCAGGTGCTGATCAGCACCGCGTGAACCTGCCCGAGGGCGTCTACACCGGCATCTGGTGGTATGCCAGCTTTCCCGATCACTACGCTGGGGAGGGAAGCGCGGCCACCCACGAGCTGGGCGAGTACCAGATGAAGTGGTGGGTCGACTCAGTGAGCAAGGCCCTCGCCGGCATCAAGGCCGACGACCAGAGCCTGAGGCTCCAAAAGGAGTTCTACGAAAAAACCACGCACCCGCTCGACACGCCACAATAGCTGCTCCAAAGGGACACGGGAGTTACCATCAGAACGACCCAAATGGCTTCCACCGTACAGCACTCGACTCCAGTCCGCCTGATTGCGGCGCTCCTGGGCTTCATCGGCTGGGTCTTGCTTGCGCTCCAGCTCTGGCTCACCCTCTCCAATGATCTTGCCGGCACAAGGCCCACGGCTGAGATCGTCGTCAACTTCTTCAGCTTCTTCACCATCCTGAGCAATCTTCTGATCACGGTGATCTTTACCTGGGTGGCGATCGCTCCGCCTGGTCCCCCCGCCAGCCTGCAGGCTGCCACAGCTTCGTACATGGCCGTAGTCTCCATCGGATACTCTCTCCTGCTGCGCTCCATCTGGGAGCCCGAGGGCCTGCAGAAGATCCTCGACGTCATGCACCACGACATCTTGCCGTGGCTCTACATCGTCTTCTGGATCGCCTTCTGCCGCCGTCTGCGCGTCCTCGCCAGGCGGGACGCCTGGCTCTGGCTCCTCGGGCCGCTGGTCTATCTCATCTATTCCATGGTGCGGGGTCATCGCATCGGCTGGTATCCGTACCACTTCCTCGACCCTCGCCTGACCAGTTACATCCTTATTATCATCACCATAGCGGGCTTCTTGGTGGCCTTTCTCGGTGTCGGCCTCGCCGTCGTCTGGATCACCCGGCGCGAACCCGCGGGGGTACCGGCAGGCCGTCTCTGAGCCCGGCAGATACGCGCAAAACCCTCTATAATAGAGGGTAGAAACCATGGCAGACGATCAGAATCCCCAGCTCCCGCTCGGCCCCAATTCCGACAACCCAAACGGCTCAGACAACACGATTAAGGGCCCCGGTGCGGCGCTGCTCCTACCCATCAATATCGAAGACGAGATGCGCCGGTCGTATCTCGACTACTCGATGTCCGTCATTATCGGACGTGCCCTTCCTGACGTCCGCGACGGCCTCAAGCCCGTGCACCGCCGCATCCTTTACGGCATGCAGGAGATGGGCCTCCAGTTCAACAAGAAGTACACCAAGTCCGCCAAGGTCGTCGGCCACGTCATGGGTAACTACCACCCCCACGGCGACTCCGCCATCTACGACACCATGGTCCGCCTCGCGCAGCCCTTCTCGCTCCGCTACATCCTCGTAGACGGCCAGGGCAACTTCGGCTCCATCGACGGCGACCCACCCGCCGCCATGCGTTACACCGAGTCGCGCCTCACCCGCATCGCCGGGGAGATGCTCGCCGATATCGACTCCGACACCGTCGACTTCGCCCCCAACTACGACGAGTCCACCCTCGAGCCCACCGTCCTCCCCGCGCGCATTCCCAACCTCATCGTGAACGGTGGCGGCGGTATCGCCGTCGGTATGGCGACCAACATCCCGCCCCACAACCTCACCGAGGTCGTCAACGCCTGCATCGCGCTCCTCAATAAGGAGAAGGGCGACAATCGCTCCGACATCGCCATCGCTCTCGAGCACGTCAAGGGACCCGACTTCCCCACCGGCGGCTTCCTCTATGGACGCGCCGGAATCGCCCAGACCTACAACACCGGCCGCGGCCGCTCCATCCTGCG
>Ga0193743_1001664_pt1 | contig 16334 bp, 9 predicted proteins | sample L2c2metaG_FD_143038 | JGI IMG/M metagenome (GOLD analysis project Ga0193743, IMG submission 143038) | Soil microbial communities from a riparian zone of the East river system, Colorado, United States - L2c2 | ecosystem: Environmental > Terrestrial > Soil > Riparian zone | place: USA: East River...
CCGAAGAGCAGCATCGCCATCGCTTCGTCAGGCGGCAACGGCGGCGTAGAGGAGAGCTCGATCTTGGGCACGCGGGGCGTGCCGCTGATGGCAAGATTGATCGCCGTTGTACCGACCTGGGTCGTGGCGAGGAAATCCAGCATTGGGTCGATCGTATCGACGGTAACCAGCGAGACATTGCCACGCGTGAAGGAGAGCCGTCGGCCGGCCAGCGAGAAATCTCCGCGCTTCAATGAAAGGCTGCCCAGCACGACGGGCTTCGACGCATCTCCCGTTACACGGAACTGGCCGCCAACCTCGGCATCCAGTCCGCGCCCGCGCACGAATATCGCGCTGGGCGCCGCGACGGTGAGGTCTAGCTTGATCGGCATTCCGCCTTGCGCCGCCGGCGCAGGCTTGGCCGTCGTGCTTCCCGGCGTCGTGCCGCCCGGCGTCTTTGTGGGCGGCGGCGCCTGGTTGGGCACGCCGGGCACGTTGACCTCGCGCACGTCCACGGTCGGAAAACTGGCAACCTGAGGCGCGCCGATGGCGATTTCGGCTTTGTCGATGGTGACCGGACCGGATACGTCGAGGCCGTCTTTTGTCGAGCCGGCCAGCTTGATCGTGCTGGATACGGTCGCGATCAAATCGGCCCGGCTGACCAGAAGTGCCCGGCGCGTTTCCACCCGCAGATCCACCGGAAATCCCTGCGCCGCGTCGAGGCCGACGCTGCCGCTGGCCGTGATCTCGCCGTTGCCCGCCGTCTGGAAACGCAGCCGCTGGATTTGCAGCGCATTGCCCTGCAAGGCGAGGGTCGCCTCGCCATGATCGAGCCGCATCCCCGCTGCCGGCAGGTTGAGGGCGACGCCGGTCAAATTCAGCGTGCCGCTGCCGGTGATTGATTCGCCGGCCACGCTCAGGTTCAGATTGGACTGCAAGCGTCCCGTGACGCCCTGAATTGTCGGTCCGGCAATCGGAGCGAAGGGCGCCAGATCGACACCGCCGGTGATGCTGGCGGAAGCGGAAAGCGGCGCGCCGCCCTGCGGCAGCGTTCCTTTGCCGTTCAGCGACAGGCTGCTATTCGCGCCGGCCGAAAGCTTCGCGTCGATCGATGCCTGCTGTCCCGCCACGGCGGCCGTTCCCGTCACCGCCATGGGCGGCAGGAATGTGGTCTCGGGCCGGCGCACCTTTATGCCGCTGGCGTTATAGCTGGCGTCGATCTGCGGAGTGGCCATTGGGCCACGCAGGTGAAGCTTCGCCTGTAAATTGCCGCTGACGCCACTGCCGGGCGCGAAAGCTTCGACAATCGCGAGCGGCATGCCCGCGATATCGACAGTGAGATCGCTGGCCGCCGGATCCACCACGCCGCCCAGCGTGACCCGGCCGCCGCCCAGCTGGAAGGTCGCCGGATCGATCGCAACATGCGCGCCGGCCACGCGGACGCGGGCGGAGCCGGCGAGGGCCACCGGGATCTCGCCGTAGCGGCCATTGAAGCGGGAGAGCCCGATTCGCACTTCCGGGCCGACAGGTTCGATCCTGGCGGCGAGCGCGCCATTGGTACGAGCCCCCGTTGCCTGCAGCGTGACGTCGAATGCCTGGCGATTGCCGTCCACCGTGGTCGTCAGGCGGTTGATATCAGCCACGCCGCGCAGGCCGTTCAGTGTCGCACTGGCCTTGGTCGCTGCGACGCCGAACGGATCGCTCACCGTGGTGTCGGCTTCGAGCGTGGCCACGCCGATGCCGCCGCTCCGCAGGCCCTGGCCGCGCAGCTTGCCACGCACCGTACCGGCTGCTTGTTGGTCCGTCGTCACTTCGAGATCGACCGAACCGCCCAGATCCGCGCCGATCACTGCCGCGAGATCCTGCAGGCGCGTCATGCTGATATGGCCGCTGCCGGTGGTGCTTGTCCTGGTGACGGCGAGATTGGCGATATCGATTGCGGCACTTGCCCAGTGGCCTTCGAAGGTGGGTACCGAAATACCGCCGTCGGCGTCGCGGGCGAAGCGGCCTGCCAGCTTGAGGGGCTGACCGGCGAGATCGCCGTCGGCTTTCATCTGGCCAGTGACGGCGGAGCCGTGGAGCGACGTGTCGAGCACTAGCGACAATTTCTGCGAGCGTATATTTTGATGGACGACATCGTTGAGACCGGCGGTCAAACTCAGATCGGCCCCGTCGTCGCGTAGTGTCACCTTGCTCTTGAGCGCGGCCGTGCCGGTGACGTCGGCGTCGAACGCTGCCAGCCTGGGCAGGTCGAGGGTGATGTCGATCTCGCCGCTGCGGCTCTTGCCGTGTCCGCCGATCTCGAGCTTCAATGCCTCGCTCGCCACCCGTACGGCGTCGAGACTCCAAGCGAGGTCTTGTCCCGCGGTCGCGGTGCCGCTCAGGGCGATGGGGCGCACGAGACCGCGCGGCGCATCCGGGAAACTGAGGTCCTCGAGTCCGCCCTGCCAGCTGAGCTTGCCTCCGCCGCCTTGCGCCTGGGCGGTGAGGTCGAGATGGCCGCGTCCGCCGAGCGGCATACCGGCAATGCCGGAGAAGGCGGCGAAATCGGGTACCGTGATCGAGGCTTTGCCGTCGCCTTCCAGCGTCGCCGGCGCGAAGCTGCCGTTGCCTTTCACGGAAACCAGCGGCGATACGACGTCGACCGAATCGATGGCGATGCGGCCGTCCCGCCGCAAGGCCGTCCGCGCGGCGATCGTGAGGCGTCCGGGCGGTGGCGCCTTGGCGCCGAGAGTGGCCAGCACCACGTCCTCGATTGAGCCGTCGAGGTTGATCGGACCGTTGGGCTGCGTTGCCAGCTCTGCGATCGTGGCGTCGACGGACAGGTCGACGGCACCGACCGACACCTGGCTCGGCATCCCGGCGCTCTTCGCCGTCAGATGCCCCTTGGCGTGCAGCGCGGACAGGGACCCATCGGCGTTGAGTTCAAGGCGCAGCCCGCGCCAGGTCGCGCCGCCCAGCAAATCCGACAAGGTGCCGGAATCGTCCGACTCCAGGGTGGCCGTGCCCGAGAGTTTTTCGCCGGCGAAATCGTACTGGCCGGTGGCGCTCAGCCGGCCCGGCCCGGGCGAGAGGACTGTCCGGGAGGCCGGGCGCCGCGGCCGTCAAATTGACCGATACTTCGGTGGCGCCGGCGTTGCCGTGCCAGTTCGCCGTGCCATTGGATGTAAGGGCATCGCCGGCGGTCACCGTGAGCTTGAGCGCTCCATCCGTCGCGTTGCCGTTCGCCGATAAATGCATGGAGACGGGATCGAGGTCGGGCCGGCCGAGCAATGCCGCCGCCAGCCCGCCGCGTCGCTCGTCGAAGGCGATGTCGCTCGCCACGGTGCGTTGCGTCGGATCGAAATTGATGTCGACTGTGAGTTTGCCGTCGGGTCCGTCGGTCCGCGTCGAGGCGAGGCGAAGCTTGCTTGCGCGCCCGTCGCGCGCGACCAGCCCTTCACCGTCGATATGCCACACCGAGTCGACGCCGCCGAGCGGGGCGGCAAGGTGAAGCCTGTCGACAGACAGAGCGCGCAGGTCGATGCCGATGGGAAGCTCGAAGGAACTGCTTTTCTCGGCTGGCGCGGGCGTGGTGGTCTTGGCCGGCTCCGGGGCACGCAGAACGTCGATCTCGCGCGCGCTCACCGTATCGATGCGGAGCGTGCCGCTGAACAGGGAGGCGAACGACCAGCGCACATGGGCGTCTTCGACGCGCAGCCAGGCGCCGCTGCGATCCGAGAGCGCGACATGCCCCACCGTGAGATCGGTCGGGAAAAAACCGCCGAGATCGGAGACTTCGATTTTGCTGTCGGGCGTCGATGCCAGGGAGGAGACGGTCTCAGCCAGCCAGCGCTGGCCCGTCGTGGTCTGCAAGCCTCCGAACACGACGGCTACCGCGGCAAGCGTGCCGCCGGCGCCCCAGGCAAGGATCTTTCGTATGCGCATCAGAACGATTGTCCCAAGCTGACATAGAGGCCGATGGGGGCGTCGCCGGCGCGCGGGTTGAGCGGGAAGCCGACATCGACGCGGATCGGGCCGAAATCGGTATAGTAACGTGCGCCGACGCCGGTACCGACACGCGGCGCCATCGAGGAGAAGTCGGGCCATACCGGCGTGTAAGCGCTGCCGGCGTCGATGAAGGCTACGGCACCCCAGGATGCGCCTATTCGCTGGCGAAACTCAAGACTGCCTTCGACGACGCTCGCGCCGCCCAGTGGATTCAAATAGGCGTCGCGCGGACCGGCCGACTGATAGGCAAAGCCGCGCACGGAGCCGCCGCCACCGGCGTAGAACAGCTTGTCCGGAGGAATGCTGTTGAACTGTGCATTCGGAATTATCCCGAACGAGGCTCGCGCCGCGAGCACGCTGCGGCCGGAGTCGCTGAAATCGAAATAGGTGCTGCCCGTGGCGCGGATGACCGCAAACTGATCGCTGATGTTTCCGACGTCGAAGTAGGGCGTCAGATTGAGCGCAAGGCGAAAGCCACGGCTCGGATCCAGCACATTGTTGGTTCTGTCGAGCGTCAGGCCGAGAGGGATACCGAGAAGCCGATAGGTCTGGCTGACACCGTTCCGTTCGATCGTCGAAAATTCCCCCGTCAGTCCGGCCCTGCCGCGAAGTTGCAGCGAAAATGCGCGCTCGAGGCCAACGCCCAGAAGAACCGCCTGTCGATTGTAAGCGGGAAGAATCTCGCTCAAAACCGAGGCTTGAGCCGTCGCATCCTGGTTGCGCAACCACCAATCCGGTTTGCGGAACGCCGCCGTGAAGGCGAAACCCGGATTGGTCAGCGAACCTTGACCGATGTGATTGACCTCGCCCGACAGGCGCAGGCTCTCGGCCTCGCCGAACAGGTTCCGGTGCAGCCAAAACGCGTTCACGGAACCGCCGAGCTGGGTCTCGTAAGCTGCGCCGAAGCCAAAGGTGCGCGGAAGGCGGTCGATAAGCTCGACGCCGAGCGGAAGCTCGCCGCGCTCGTTGAGCTGCGTCGCGGGCTTGACGCGGACGGCGCTGAACACGCCCAGTCCGGTCAAGCTGTCACGCAAATCCTGGACCTTGGCCGGATCGTAAGGCTCGCCCTCTTTGAACGGCACGCGCCGCTGAAGAAAGGGCGTTTTGACATTCTCGGAGCCGGCGAAGTTGACGGGTCCCATTTTGGCCGGCGGGCCCTCATCGACGAAATAGGTGACGTGCACCTCGTGGGTGGCGTGATCGACCACGACCTCGCGCCTGTTCAACGCCGCCAGCGCATAGCTCTGGGCCTGCAGTTGTTGAAGAACGGCGGCTTGCGTCGCCAGAATGGCGGCCGAGTCGGCCGGCTGACCGGGGGTCAAAGCGAGCTTGGTGCGATCGATCGGAGGCAAGGGCGCACCCGGCGCGGCAGGCTCGATGTCCAGGTTCGTGACCTTGTAGAGGGGACCGGTCTCGACGGTGAAAGCCACGGGAACGGGCTGGTTTTCGGGCCGCGCCTCGATTGCATCCAAAGCGGCCGGATCGTCGACCGATTGGCCGGCGATCGTCGCCGTAACGGTTGCGCCATAAAAGCCACGCGAGCGCAGCGCCGCAATCACCTGCGCCTTATGGGCCTGCGCCATCTGCAGGATGGTGATGGCCTGGCCGGAGGAAGGCTGCTGTTTTTCCGATGTGTCGACGAGTTCCTTGAGATCCTTGCCCATGGTTTCGTCACCGGTAACGGCGACCGAAATGTCTACCGTCCGTGCGCTGGCTTCGGGGCCAACGACCATCATCGTCGAAATGCCGGCACCTGCCATTGCAAGTGCCAGGCTTGGCAGCCATCGCGTCGCGCGCCGGAAACGGCCGGCTATTACCTGCGCGATGATCCCGCGTCCAAGTCCCATACCCATCCGTTACCTTTGCAACACTATGGGCGCTCAGCCAAATGTTCTATTGGCAGCCCACTTCGGTAACGCAGTAAAGAGACCGTCGGGTGACGGTAAACGCTGATCTCTGCGTAATAAAATTACGCCACCTCGGCGACCTGCGCCGTCCAGGGTCCGACCTCAAGCCAAGTGCTCTGGTAGGTCGCGCCTTCGCCCATGTCCGTATAGCGGTCCGAACACAGCATATTGACGGTGCCGCCGGCTGCTTCGCCGGTCGGACGCTGGCCGGGGACGAGGACAACGCCCGGCTGGATCTCGTCGCTGACCTTGAGTGCCAAGCCCACTTCGCCACGATCGTTGAACAGACGCACAGTCGCGCCGTCGGAGAGGCCGCGCTTTCGTGCGTCCTCGGGGTGAAGAATGCAGAACGGCTTTCCTTCACGGCCACGCAGGAAGCCCACGCCGGAGAAGGCCGTGTGGGCCTGGAAGTAGCCTGGCGCCGTCAATAACCGCAACGGCCACTTCTCAGCTTCAAGCGCTTCGATCGGGTCTTCGACCCAGTCCGGCAAGGGCGGCAGGCCCTGCTTGTCGAGCTGCGCTGAATAGAATTCGAGTTTTCCCGAGGGTGTGGCGAATTTCTGGCCGACACCGGGATGGGCGATGTTGATCGGCGTCGAGGCAAAGAGCTTGCTTCGATCGACATCGCCAGCCGGACCCGTGGCGCCCTTCAGGAGTTCGCCGGCAAGTTCCTGCGGCGATTGGCTGAACACCGCGTCGGTAAGGCCCATGCGCTGGGCCAGGGCCTGGGCCACCGCGAGGTTCGAGCGCGCCTGGCCGTGCGGCGCGACGGCGCGCTGGCCCCATTGCATCCAGTAGGAGCCGTAGCCGCGATAGAGATCCTCGGTCTCGAGGTAGATCGCAGCCGGCAGGACGATGTCGGCGTAGCGTGCGGTGTCGTTCAGGAAGGGATCGTGCACGACCGTGAAAAGGTCCTCGCGGCTCAGGCCTTTGCGCACCTTGTGGACTTCAGGACAGGTAACGGCGGGATTGTTGGCCGAGACGTAGAGCGCCCGCAGCGGCGGGTCCTTCATATTCAGAAGCTCTTCGCCCAACCGCAGATGGTTGACCATGCGCGCGGTGGCCGGACCGGAAGGCTTGCGGATCGCGCCGTAATTGAGGTCGCAGGACGCCGCCGTGAGCAGCAAGGAGCCACCGCCCAGCTTGCCGTAATGGCCGCTGACACCCGGCAGCAGCGCCACGGTACGCAGCGCCTGGCCGCCGTGGGTGAGGCGGGTCATGCCTTCGCCGAGGCGGATGAGGGCAGCCTTCGCCTTGCCGTACATCGCCGCCAGGCCTTCGATGTCGGCGACGCCAAGCCCGGTGATTTCGGCCACGCGCGCGGGCGTGAAGCGCGGCAGGATCTCCGCCTCGACGCGGTCGAAGCCCAGCGTGTGCTGGGCGATATAGGTGCGGTCGGCGAGGCCATCGCGCACCAGGATGTGCATCACGCCGAGCGCCAGTGCCGCATCGGTGCCGATGCGGATCGGCAAATAGACGTCGGCTGCCTTGCCGGTGCGGTTCCGGCGCGGATCGATGCAGACGATCTTGATGCCGCGCTGCTTGCGCTGCTCTTCCGCCAGCGCCCAGAAATGCACGTTGGTGGCGGCGAGGTCGGCGCCCCAGGAAATCACCAGATCGGAATGCACGACCGACTGCGGGTCGGCGCCGCCGATCGGGCCGAGCGTCATGTCCCAGGCGGTCTCGCAGCAGGTGTCGCAAACGGTGCCGGCCTGCAGGCGGCTGGTGCCGAGCGCATGGAACAGGCCGTTGACCAGGCCGCGATTCATCAGGCCCTGATGGGCGGAGTAGGCGTAGCCCAAAATCGCCTGCGGGCCGGACTCGACGATGATCGCCTTCCAGCGCGCGGCGATCTCGTCGAGCGCCTCATCCCACTCGATCGGCACGAACCGGCCGGAGCCCTTGGGGCCGCTGCGCTTCAGCGGCGTTGACAGACGCTCGGGCGAATGGACGAGTTCTGTGTCGCGGTTGACCTTGCCGCAGGCGAACCCCGCCGTGTAGGGCTGATCGGGATCGCCTTGGATGCGTACAACCTTGCCGTTGTCGACATGGGCAATGAGCGAGCACATGTCCGGGCAATCGTGGGCGCAAACGACACGAATTTTATTCACCAAGCCGCCTCCCGTGGAACGCGACCGGCACCTTAGCAGTAGATGAGAAAAATGCGGGCCTTACTTCTTCTTGGCCGCAGCCTTAGCGGGCTTAGCGTCCGGCTGCGTGCCGGTGGCCTTGGTGCCGGCGCCCATGCCGGTGCCGCTGAAGCGATCCTTAAAGCGCTGCACACGGCCGCCGCGATCGAGGCTCTGGCGCACGCCAGTCCAGGCCGGGTGGGTCTTGGGATCGATGTCGAGGCGCAGGCTCGCGCCTTCCTTGCCCCAGGTCGACCGCGTCTTGAACGTCGTGCCGTCCGTCATCACCACGTTGATCTCGTGGTAGTCGGGGTGAATCTTCTCTTTCATGCCATTCTCCAGCGCTTGGCGGCCCGATTCCGACCGGGCGGCGCGACAGGGCGCGGTGTATAGCCCCCCCGGGGCGCGGCGACAAGCCGGTTGTCCAGCCCCCTAGGGGCCTGTAGACCGAGCCCGCCCATGACCGACAGCACCTACGAAATCCTCGCTGACAGCCTCCTCGCCGCCCTGGAAGAGGGGATCGATGGCGATACCGAGCTTCACGGCGGCGTTCTCACGGTGGAGGGCGAGGCCGGCACCTGGGTGGTCAACAAGCACGGGCCGACCCGGCAGATCTGGCTCAGTTCACCCGTTAGCGGGGCGCGGCACTACGCCTACGACGCGGCGAGCGGAACCTGGCTCGATACACGGGGAGGGGGCGAGCTGTTGGCGACATTGTCATCGGAATTGGGCGTGACGCTCGCCTGGAGCGCACCATGAGCGACCGGGCCGGAGGAGATATTTCGGCGCCGCGTGCCGGTCTGGCCGGCCTCAAGCTGCTGTGGCCCTATCTGCGCCCGCATCGTGGCCGGGTGGCGCTGGCGCTGCTGTCGCTGCTGGTCGCCGCCGGGACGGTGCTGGCCTTCGGCGCCTGTTTGCGCGCCCTGATCGACCGTGGCTTCTCGCAAGGCGACGGCGGGGTCCTGAACTATGCGCTGGCCTCCTTGCTCGCCGCCTCGGCGTTGCTGGCGATTGCCTCCGGCGCGCGCTTTTATCTGGTTTCCTGGCTCGGTGAGCGCGTCGTCGGCGATCTGCGGCGGACGGTATTCGCTCATGTCATCCGGCTGGGGCCGGCCTGGTTCGAGGTGAAGCGCACGGGCGACGTGATGAGCCGTATCTCGGCCGACGCGCAGCTCATCGAGCAGGTGATCGGCTCCTCGGCCTCGGTGGCATTGCGCAACACGCTGATGTGCATCGGCGGGGTGGCCATGCTGATCATCACCAATCCGAAACTCGCACTGCTGGTGCTGCTGATCGTGCCGTTGACGGTGGCGCCGATCATCATGTTCGGCCGTCGCGTGCGGGCGCTCTCCCGCGACGCGCAGGCGCGCGTGGCCGATATGGTGGCGCAAGGCGGCGAGACGCTCGACGCGGTGCGTACCGTGCAGGCCTTCGCCCAGGAGCCGCGGGCTTCGGCATCTTTCGCCGAAGCCACTGAGCGCGCATTCCAGGCCGCCCGCCGGCGCATCGCCCGGCGTGCCACCATGACCACGCTGGTGATCTTCATCATCTTCTCGGCGGTGGGCTTCCTGCTGTGGATGGGCGGCCACGACGTGATCACCGGCCGTATCACCGCCGGCGACCTGTCGGCTTTCGTCTTCTATGCCGTGCTGGTCGCCAGTTCGGGCGGCGCCATGAGCGAGACCATCGGCGACCTGCAGCGCGCCGCCGGCGCTGCCGAGCGGCTGTCGGAGCTGCTGGCGGAGACGCCGTCGATCGCCGAGCCGGTTGCGCCAAAGCCCTTGCCGCAGCCGGCCAAAGGCGTGGTGAGCTTCGAGGATGTTTCGTTCCGCTATCCGACCCGTCCCGATACGCTGGCGCTGGACGGCTTCGACCTGCGGATGGCGCCGGGCGAGACGGTGGCGATCGTGGGCCCGTCGGGCGCTGGCAAGACCACCGTGTTCAACCTGCTGCTGCGCTTCTACGATCCGGAGGCTGGCGCCGTCCGCATCGACGGCATCGATATCCGCCAGTTGCGGCTCGCCGAACTGCGGCGCACCCTGGCCATCGTGCCGCAGGAGCCGGTTCTGTTCAGCGCCACGGTAGCCGAGAACATCCGCTATGGCCGGCCGGACGCGTCCGATGCCGAAGTCCGTGCCGCCGCCGACGCGGCCTCGGCGCTCGGCTTCATCGAGGCCTTGCCGCAACGCTTCGAGACCGATCTTGGCGCGCGCGGCCTGCGACTTTCGGGCGGTCAACGTCAGCGCATCGCGATCGCCCGTGCCGTGCTCTGCGATCCGGCCGTGCTGCTGCTTGACGAGGCCACGAGCGCGCTCGACGCCGAGAGCGAGCAGGCGGTGCAGCATGCGCTCGACCGGTTGATGCAGCGGCGAACCACGCTTGTCATCGCCCACCGGCTGGCGACGGTGCAGAAGGCCGACCGGATCGTGGTGATCGATCATGGTCGGGTGATCGATGTTGGCCGACATGCCGATTTGGTACGTCGTGACGGACTTTATGCCCGCCTGGCGGAACTTCAGTTCAATTTGGCTGCTGCCGCCAGTTAGTTGGCGGATTGCCACGCTCCTGATTCTGTTTATAAGTCGGTGAATTACGTGAATATCTAATTGAAGATATCTTTTTTATAAGTTAGTCTTGCGAATATTGATGTTTTAGACTAGTTAACTAAGACTTCGGCTCTCAACCGATCATCAGCAGACAAAGGGCACCCGCCATGTTCGCTCTCGCAAACCCTTCGCAAGTGGCGCTCCGCCGCGGTGGACGTGGTCGGCTCGTAGCGGCTCTCCTTGGAGCAGCGTCGCTCGTGGGCGGGGTGTCGCAAGGCACTGCTTTCGCTCAAATCGACGATGCACAGCGCGTCGCCAGCAGAATGTCTGCGGGCTCACCGGGCTGGCAGCAGGGGCTGCGGGACTATCTCGACAAGGCCGGCGGCGATAGCGGCGCCGTTGTCGATCGCGCCCGGGATATCTTCAGGGCCTACAACCAGAATTGCACGAAGGGCGGCATGGGCTGCACTGGTGATGCGGCGCGCGAGGCGGCCCAGGTTGCCGCATCCACTGCATGCTCCGCGCAAGTCATGCCGGTGGCGTTCTCGGACAGCTACATCCCACGGCGTGGAACTCTCGGGTACGATTTCCAGTCGGTCGGTGCCAGTCCCGCCAGGGGGTTCAGGCCGGTAGTGGCTGGTGATCCGCGTTTGGAAGGCGGCGACCTTCTCGTGTCGGATGGTGCCAAAGGCAATCTGGCGGATGATGGACTGGGTAATGTGAAGCGCTTTCGCTTCGAGACTCCGGAAAACGGCGACTATCGCCTCATCCTGCTTGGCGCGAAAGGTGCCGGGGTCAATGCGAACCCGTTCGGCAAACAGATCGTCGTCAATGGCCGCGCCATCGACGTCATGTCCGGATCCGGATTTGGCGGCGCTGTGATCGGCAAGGGCTCCGACCGTGTGCGCGGCGGCAAAACAGTCGAAGTGCCCATGCTGGTTGTCGACACCACGGTCAGTTCCAGGGAACTCGATGTGCAGTTCCTGAATGGTGCCGCGTTGTCCGGCTTCCTGCTCGAGCCGCAGACCGGGATCAGTGCGCTCGGCATGAACTTGGCCAACTATAACAATACCAATCCGGAGCAGTGCAGCGCTGCCGAGGACCAGATCCAGCAAGCGGCAAACGACGGTGTCCCGTCATGGCGGCCGGGCCCGCCGGTGTTTGTGACCGATCCCCAGCCGCCGCTGCGCGTCATCAGCGCCAACTGAGCGAGCGCCGGCAGCCTCAAGGCTGTCGGCCAAGGCTACCGGTGTCGTAACGCGCGGCGCATGATCTTGCCCGTCGTCGTCATTGGGAGTTCATCCACGAATTCGACCTCGCGCGGATACTCGTGCGCAGCCAGCCGGGTTTTGACGAACTGTGCCAGCTCGAGCTTCAAGGCTTCGGTCGGATCGGTGCCCGAACGCAATTGGACGAATGCCTTGACGATCTCCGTGCGTACCTTGTCCGGCACGCCGATGACGCCGACCATGGCCACCGCCGGATGTTTCATCAGGCACTCCTCGATTTCGCCCGGTCCGATCCGGTAGCCGCCCGAGGTGATGACATCGTCGTCGCGGCTCTTGAAAAATACGTAGCCGTCTTCATCGATGCGACCGAGATCGCCGGTCAGCAGCCAGTCGCCGGCGTATTTGCGCGCCGTCGCCTCGGGGTTGCGCCAGTATTCGAGCATGACGATGGGATCGTGCCGCCAGCCGGCGATCTGGCCTTCCTTGCCCGGCGGCAGCACGTTGCCGGCTTCATCGACGATGGCGACCTTGCGGCCGGGGCAGGCGCGGCCGCAGGAGCCGGGACGCACCTCGAACCAATCCGGCGAGTTGAGCAGCATCATGTTCATCTCGGTCTGGCCATAGCCTTCCGATAGCGTCGTGCCGAACGTGTCGCGGCCCCACGACAGCAGCTCCTCGCCCATGGCCTCACCACCGGTCGAGACGGCACGCACGTCGTAGCGCCAGCGATCACGTGGCTTGTCCACCAGACGCATCATCTTGAGCGCGGTCGGCGGAATGAAGCTCACGCCGACGCGATGTTTTTCCAGAAGGGCGAAGGCGCGCTCCGCATCGAACTTGGCGAAGCGATGGGCAAGGACCGGCGTGCCGAAATACCAGGCGGGGAACAGCGCGTCGTACAGGCCGGCGATCCAGGCCCATTCGGCCGGCGTCCACATCACCTCGTTGCCGCGCGGCCAGTGGCCGAGCCACTGCTCGACCGGGGGAACGGAGCCCAGCATCATGCGGTGGGCGTGCAGCGCGCCCTTGGGCTGGCCCGTCGTGCCCGAGGTGTAGATCAAGAGGGCTGGGTCTTCCGCGGCGGTGTCGACCGTGGCGAAGCTGTCGGACGCCGCGGCCAGAAGCTGGTCCCAATCGAGAAAGCCGCGGCCATGTGCGCCCGCGCCGATCACGATAACCGTCTTGAGATGCGGCAGGCGATCGCGCACGGCCAGTACCTTGGGCAGCTGACTCATGTCGGTGATCAGGGCCGTGGCCTCGGCATTGGCCAGGCGGTATTCCAGCGCCTCCTCGCCGAACAGCGTGAACAGCGGCAGTGCCACCGCGCCCATGCGGTAGGATGCGAGGTGGCAGAGGGTGAGCTCCGCGCCTTGGGACAGGAAGACGCCGACGCGATCGCCCTTGCCGATACCGCGGCCGGCGAGCGCATTGGCGAGCTGCGAGCTGCGGGCGAGCAGTTGCCCGAAGGTCCAGTTGCGGACGCTGCCATCGGCGTTCTCGACGATCATCGCCAGCGTGTCTTTGGGATGACGCTCGCACACGGCGTAGCCGATGTTGAATCTCTCGGGCTTGGGCCAGCGAAAACGCCGCATGGCTTCTTCATAGGAAACGCCGTGGGGAATCATCAGGCTCGTGCCTCCGTCACTTCGCTTGTTCCTTGGCCGGCCCGACGCGCTGGATGACGCGCCCGGCGAGCAACTCGTCGATCGTCGGAGTCCACACCGAGTCGGGTGCCGTCGCAAGCACGCGCTGCACGAAGGAAGGGCTGAGACCCGCTTGCACGGCGAGCAGCTTCTCGAGCTGCTGGTTGCGCTCGTACGCCCGGCTCCTGTCCATGCCCGGCGAGCCCGCTTGACGGAACGAGAGAATGGCGTTCGCTGAAACGCTGCGATCGATGCCACCCAGGAACATAAGGGCGCAGGCCGCGGCGCAGGTGCGATCGACATGGGTCGCCAGGCGATGGTTGTGGATCAGACGGTAAATTTCGTAGGCTGGGTCCAACCGATCGCCGTCGCCTTCCAGGATGACTTCGCGGATCGCCGGATTGTCTTCGAGCGCACGGCGCACCGCCGTATCTGCGTCTTTGCCCGGCCTGCCCTTGAGCGTCAGCACAGCGCCATCCGAGATGACTTGAAGATCGCCGGCGTCGGCATTGCTGCGGTAGGCGTTCATGATACCGAAAATCTCCGGTGCCGCTTTGCTGTAGAGCGCGAACGCGACCACCAGGGCCGCTGCTGCTCCGCCGGCCTTGGTGGCGATCGACCGCGGAGCGGAGACCATCAGCCAGCTCTGCCACAAGGCGAAGAGCGTGCCGGCAACAGACAGCACGACCGTAAAAACAATGCGTCCGAGCGTGAGTGCATCGCTATTCGAGGCGGCAAGCGAAAGGCTGCCCAGACCGACGAGCAGGGCAAAACCAATCCAGACGCAGCGATAGTAAAGCGTGCGCCCGGGCGGCGCCGATCCGACCTTGAGCAGCGGCACGCCCACAGCTTCGAGATGTTGCATCGCACGGGCAAGGGCACCGCCCCGGAGATGCTTCACCATGCCGGTTGGTTCTGCGGCAAAGCCCTGTGAAGCGAAGAATGCCGCGCCGTCCGTCGTTCGGACGGCCAGCGTGCGAAGACCGATTTCGCTGCTTCGGCGAAAGCCACCAGTGTCTTGCCGTGTCCCTGGCGAAGCCGATCGGGCGAAACGGCGATGGCTTCGATCCACAGGCGATCGTTGCTCTGCGAAAGGAGGAGGACGCCGATCAGGCCATCCGCGTCGTCCAGCACGAAAGTCGCGCGCTCGGCCGCGCCCTGAGATGTCGCTGCCTGTGGAAGGATTGCGGCGATGGCGGGGGCGTCAACGTCGATAGCGCGGCGAATACCGGTCGTAGCAGGGTTGACTGGCTGTTTTGACGGCAAGTTGTGGCGCTTTCTCCCGGTTCGCCCGGACTGTATGCTGGGGTAGTTCCCGCGGAGCGTCCATCGCCATGTCCCCAGACGATCATGCCTATGCGAGCGGCGTACGATCCAAGAACCCCGAGTCGGGGGTCACCATCGTGCCGTCCGTCTGCCCGCACGATTGCACCAGCACCTGCGCCCTCGATGTCGAGCGGCTGGATGCCAGGCGCATCGGTCGGGTCCGCGGCTCGCAGCGCAACGACTACACCGCGGGCGTGATCTGCGAGAAGGTGGCGCGCTACGCCGAGCGCATCCATCATCCGGATCGGCTGATGAAGCCGCTGCGCCGGACCGGCCCGAAGGGCTCGAAACAGTTCAGCGAGATTTCGTGGAGCGACGCGCTCGACATCGTGGCCGAGCAGTTCCAGGCCAAGACGCGCCAGCATGGCAGCGAGACGGTCTGGCCTTATTACTATGCCGGCACGATGGGGCTGGTGCAGCGTGACGGTATCAACCGCCTGCGTCACGCCATGAAATACTCACGCTACTTCTCGACGATTTGCGTGACCCTGTCGGACACCGGCTGGATCGCCGGGGTCGGCGCCAAGCGCGGCGCCGATGTGCGCGAGGTGGGCGAGCATTCCGACCTGGTGGTGATCTGGGGTGGCAACCCGGTGAATACCCAGGTCAACGTCATGATGCACGCCATGCGTGCGAGGAAGAGTGGCGCGAAGATCGTCGTGGTCGATCCCTATCGCACCGGCACAGCCGAGCAGGCCGACATGCATCTGGCGGTGCGGCCGGGCACCGACGGCGCGCTCGCGGTCGGCGTCATGCATGTCCTGTTCAAGGAAGGCTATGCCGATTGGGACTATCTGCGCCGCTACACCGACGCGCCGGATGAACTCGCCGCGCATGTCGCGGACCGCACGCCGGAGTGGGCGTCGAAGATCACCGGCCTGCCGGTAGAAGAGATCGTGGCTTTTGCCCGGCTTTATGGGCGGAGCAAGGCTGCCTTCATCCGCTGCCACCACGGCTTCAGCCGCAGCCGCAATGGCGCCGCCAACATGCACGCGGTGACCTGCCTGCCGGCGGTCACGGGGGCGTGGAAACACAAGGGCGGTGGTGCGCTGTACGGCCATACCGGCATGTATCCGATCAACAAGACGCTGATCGAGGGGCTCGATGTGGTCGACACCTCGGTCCGCGATCTCGACCAGTCGCGACTCGGGCCGATTCTGACCGGCGATCGCGAGGCGCTGAAGAACGGTCCTCCCGTGACCGCGATGCTGATCCAGAACACCAACCCCGCGATGGTCTGTCCGGAACTCGGGCTGGTGCACCAGGGTTTCGCGCGTGAGGACCTGTTCACCTGTGTGCACGAGCAGTTCATGACCGAGACGGCCGCCTATGCCGACATCGTGCTGCCAGCGACCATGTTTCTCGAACACGACGATTTCTATACCGCGAGCGGCCACACATTTTTCCAGGTCACCAAGGCGGTGATCGAGGCACCGGGCGACTGTCGCGAAAATCACTTCGTCATCTCCGAGCTCGCCAAACGCCTGGGCGCGCAGCATCGCGGCTTCACCATGACGCCGTGGGAGATCATGGACGAGAGCCTGAAGGTGTCGGGTATGTGGGACGCCGAGACCAATTTCACCCG
>Ga0193743_1001665_pt1 | contig 16326 bp, 13 predicted proteins | sample L2c2metaG_FD_143038 | JGI IMG/M metagenome (GOLD analysis project Ga0193743, IMG submission 143038) | Soil microbial communities from a riparian zone of the East river system, Colorado, United States - L2c2 | ecosystem: Environmental > Terrestrial > Soil > Riparian zone | place: USA: East River...
AACAGTCGCAACCACGACACGGTGACCGAGGTGTGGTTGCGACTGTTCAACAAGAGCGCGGGCGACGTGCCACTGGCCTACGCCGAGGCGGTCGAGATCGCGCTGTGCTTCGGCTGGATCGACAGCCTGGCACGCGGATACGACGACGTCTCACGCATCCAGCGGTTCAGCCCGCGGAAGCCCAAGAGCGCCTGGTCGAAATCCAATGTCGAACGGGTGCAACGACTCGCGGCCACCGGGCGGATGCGCGAGTCGGGGCAGCGCCAGATCGATGCCGCCAAGGCCGACGGCCGGTGGCCGGAGCACTAACCGCTACGTGGGTAGGCGCTGGGCGGCACGCCATGCCAGCGCTTGAACGCATGACAGAACGTCGAGGTGTCGGTGTAGCCAAGGCGCTTTGACACCTGCTCCACCGTCAGACCGACGTTGCACAGCAGGTCGACGGCCAGCGTCGAGCGGGCCTCGTTGAGCAGCGCCCGAAACGACGTGCCCTCCTCGGCGAGCTGGCGCCGCAGCGTGCGCGGATGAACGTCGAGCTCCGCGGCCATCTCCGGCAGCGTCGGGAAGCGGCCGGATTCCCGAAACAGCTTGGACCGCACCACCGCAGTGATGCCGCGCCGTTGTTCGTTGCGCTGCATCAGCACATCGCACTGCGCGATGCACATCTGCAGTGTGTGGCTATCCGCTTGCGGCAGTGGCTCGTCGAACATCGCGCGCGGAAAATGCAGACGGTTGTGCGCACGGCCGAACTCCCTATCCACCACCGGCAGGAGCTCCAGCAGCGGCGCGACGACCTGCTTGTCGAGGGTCGCCTCGACGGTCAGCTGATCGGCGTACCGCGCAACGACCGGAAGCGCGAATTCGCTGACCGTCGTGACGATGCTGGCGATATCACGCTCGAGGAAGAAGCCGCGGACATCGGCTGGCAGATGGTCGACCTCGAACTCCAATAGGCAGCTTTCGGCCCCCTCGAACAACTTGATGTCGATGTTCAGCATGGTCAGCGAGAAATAGCGCATCGAGACGTCGAAGAGCTCACGGAACGTCGCACACGACATCGCCGCGAACCCAAACAAGCCGAGATGGGTCAACCGGAACCTGCTGCCCACGTCGATGCCAAGCCCGGCGTGGTCCGGCAGCGCGGCCAGAAGCCTGCGCACCGCGACGATCTCATCCGACGCCGCCACCACCGCCTCGGGATCGTTGAGGTCACCCGGCCCGATCCCCGTGCCCGCGAGGATCTCGGATGTCGCGACTCCGCGCTCGTTGGCGACCTCGCACAGCACGCGGGTCGTGTAGACCGGACGCCGAAGGTCGGGCGACCACGTCGTCGATGCCATGTGTCCTAAACTCCCAACTCTCTGTCCCATAGTCCCATTCCGAAGGCGTCGCGGGGCTCATACGCTCGATTCGTGGCGGCACCGGCGGCGCGACTGAGCACCTGGACCATGACGCGCGAGGCGATCACCATCGGTTTCGACGCCGATGGCGGCTTCCTGGCCCGGGCACGTCAGCACGACATCACCCGATTCCGGTGCGGCGGAAGACGTTTCGTATCGATCACCCACCCCGATTACATCGATCACGTACTGCACACAGCCCGGCTGCGCTACGTCAAGTCCAACGAATACGAGCCCATCCGGGCGGCCGCGGGCATCAACTTGTTGACCGACGAGGGCGACTCCTGGGCCGCGCATCGGACCAGCCTCAATCCCACGTTCGCGCGGCGCCACCTCAACGAACTGGTGGACCTGATGATCGAACCGATCGAACGGGTCACCGACGACCTCGCCGACCGGGGTGACCACGTCGAGTTCGACATGCACGCGACGATGGTCGAAACGACGCTGCGGGTCGTCGCGAATGCACTGTTCAGCCAGGACTTCGGCCCGATCGTGCACAGCATGAAGGACCTCACCACCCGCGGCCTGCGGCGCACGGAGCGGCTGGCCAGAATCGGCCTTCTGGGGCTGCTGCCACGACCGGTCTACAACGCGATGACCTGGAGCGCGTTCTCGGGAATCCCCCTGCCACCGCCGTTACGGGAAGGGCAGAAGATCGCGTTGGCGTTGGATACCGCCGTCAACGACGTGCTCGACGACCGCATCGCGCATCCGACCGAATCCGCCGACCTGCTCAACGTCCTGTTCCAGGCCGATTACGGGACGTGGCCGCGCAAACGGATTCGCGACGAGGCACTGACCTTCATGCTCGCCGGCCACGAGACCACGGCGAACGCGATGTCGTGGCTTTGGTATCTGCTGGCTCAGAATCGCGACGCGCGGGACCGGATGCTCGCCGAGATCGACGCCGTGCTCGATCGTCGTCGGCCCACCGCCTCCGACTTGGCCGAGCTGCCATGGACCACTGCCTGCGTACAGGAGTCGCAGCGCTACTACTCCGCTGTGTGGATGATCGGGCGCAAGGCCGTCGAACACGACGACATCGACGGGCACCACATCCGCCCGGGCACCACGGTGCTCGTCCCCGTCCACGAGATCCACCACGACGAGCGGTGGTGGCCGGACCCCGAAGTCTTCGACCCGACCCGGTTTCTCGGCGATGCGGCCAAACAGCGGCCGCGGTCGGCCTATCTTCCATTCGGAGGCGGACGGCGGATCTGCATCGGGCAGAGCTTCGCATTGATGGAGATGGCGTTGATGGCGGCGATCATGAGTCAGCGGTTCACCTTCGATCTGATGCCCGGGCATCAGGTGGAGCTCGAGGCAACACTGACGCTGCGGCCCAAGCACGGGGTGCAGGTCATCGGACGCAGACGGGAAGGCTGATCACGGTGCCGGACTACACCACCATCATCGTCGGCGCCGGGTTCTCCGGCATCGGCGCCGGCATTCAACTCGACCGGGCCGGTCTCGGCGACTACCTGATCATCGAGGCCGGCGACGAGGCGGGCGGAACATGGTACTGGAACACCTATCCCGGTATCGCCGTGGACATTCCGTCGTTCTCCTACCAGTTCTCGTTCGAGCAGAGTGCGGACTGGTCCCGCTCCTACGCCCCGGGCCGCGAGCTCAAGGCGTACGCCGACCGCTGCGTCGACAAGTACGGCCTGCGACGCAAGATCCGGTTCGGCACCAAGGTGACGGCTGCGGTGTTCGACGACGAATCCGACAGCTGGCGCATCGATCTGGATACCGGGGAGTCGCTGACGGCACGGTTCCTCGTCAATGCCAGCGGAGTCCTGACCGTGCCGAACCTGCCCGACATCGACGGCGTCGACAGCTTCGCCGGGATCACCGTGCACACGGCGCGGTGGGACCATTCTCAGGATCTGTCGGGCAAGCGCGTCGCGATCATCGGCACGGGCGCATCGGCGGTTCAGGTGATCCCCGAGATCGCCCCGATCGTCGAGCGGCTCACGGTGTTTCAGCGGACCCCGATCTGGTGCATGCCGAAGCTGGACGTGCCGCTGCCCGCTCCCGCGCGCTGGGCGATGCGGATTCCCGGCGGCAAGGTGATCCAGCGGCTGATCAGCCAGGCCTACGTCGAACTGACGTTCACGCTCGCGGCCCAGTACTACACCGTGTTCCCGTTGGCCAACCGCGCCGAACGGATGGGCAAGGCGTATCTGCGTCGGCAGGTCCGTGACCCGGAGGTGCGCGACAAACTCACACCCCGCTATGCCGTCGGCTGCAAGCGTCCGGGATTCCACAACACCTACCTGGCGACGTTCAACCGCGACAACGTGGAGCTGGTCACCGAGCCGATCGACAAGGTGACCGGGTCCGGCGTGGCGACCACCGACGGAGCCACCCGCGACGTCGACGTGCTGATCCTGGCCACCGGCTTCAAGGTGATGGACGTCGACAGCATTCCGACGTTCCCGGTCACCGGGTCGGGCGGGCGGTCGCTGGCCAAGTTCTGGTCCGAGCAGCGCCTTCAGGCGTACGAGGGCGTGAGCGTCCCGGGCTTCCCCAACTTCTTCACCGTGATGGGCCCGTACGGCTACGTGGGCTCGTCGTACTTCGCCCTGATCGAAACGCAGACGCACCACATCATTCGGTGTCTGAAGAGGGCCTCGTCCGAGTCCGCGACCCGCGTCGAGGTGTCGCAGGAGGCCAATGACCGGTTCTTCGCCGAGATGATGCGCAAGCGGCACCGCCAGATCTTCTGGCAGGACAGCTGCAGCCTGGCCAACAGCTACTACTTCGATCAGAACGGCGACGTGCCGTTGCGCCCCACCTCCACGCCGGAGGCGTACTGGCGCAGCCGGCGGTTCCCGCTCGAGGACTACCAGTTCACGGCGTAGGACGTGGGGGACAGACGATCAACCGTGGCTGCTGCGCGGCCGGGCGGTGCCCACGTCCGTGGACATGGCCTCGACGGCGAGGAACGCGAACGTCATCGCCGGAGCCAGAGTGCCGCCTGCCCCCGGATAGGCGCCGCCCATCACGCTGGAGGTGACGTTGCCCGCCGCGTAGAGGCCCGTGATGGGCGCCCCACCGGCGTCGAGAACGCGACCCCCGGTGTCGGTGCGCAGGCCGGCCTTGGTGCCAAGGTCACCGGGCACCACCTCCACGGCGTAGAACGGCGCCTTCTCGATCGGCCCGAGCGACGGGTTCGGGGTGACGCGCGGGTCCGAGTAGTGCAGGTCGTTGAGCGTGGACCCACGCCCGAAGTCCAGATCGCGTCCCTTGCGGGCGAATCCGTTGAATCGTTCGATGCTCTCGGCGAGGTTGGCGGCGGGAATGCCGATCTCGGTCGCCAGCGCCGCGAGCGTGTCGGCCTTGTGCAGCCACCCGTTGCCCGGTCGTAGTCGCTCGGGCACCTTGCGGTCGGACTGCAACATGCCCGGCTTCACCGGCCCGATCGGAAACTTCGAGCGGTACCGCGAATCGAAGATCATCCAGGCCGGAACGGCCTTGCCCGTCTTCGCCTGCGCCTCATACATCGCCTTGCCGATGTTGTTGTAGTTGCTTGCCTCGTTGACGAAACGGCGGCCATCACGATCCACGAAAACGCCGTACGGCAGGCTCTTTTCGATCACCAGCACCCAGGCGGTCGGCTCCCCCGGCGGCAACACCGCAGGCGACCACCAACAGTGGTGCATCATTTCGGTGTCGAGGCCGGCGCCTGCCTGTTCGGCGAGTGTCAGCCCGTCACCGGTGTTGCCGACATGACCGACCGTCCACCCAGCATCGACGGGATGGTGCTGGTAGCGCTGGCGCATCTCGTCGTTGCGCTCGAACCCGCCGGTGGCGAGCAGTACCCCGGCGCGGGCCCGGATCCGCTCTCCGGAAGCGAGTTCTACGCCGATCACCCGACCGTCATCGGTGAGCAGTCGTCGCACCGCGGTGTTGAGATGCAGCGGCACGCCCCTGGCATTCAGCGCGGCGCGCAGCCGGGCCATCAGCGCCTGACCCAGTGTCAGATAGGGGTCTCGGCCATGCAGGAGCTTGCGGGACCGGCTGCGCAATGCGTAGTGCCAAAGTCCGCGCAGGAGGCCTAGTTTGGGCTTGAGACCGGGTTGCAGCAGGGCACGGGCCTCGGCCAGACGCATCATGAACCGGTCGAAGATCAACTCACCCGGATAACACGGATGCAGGGTGGCGAAGTCCTCGCCGAGCAGGTTGCCGTCGAACGGCAGCGGCTCGAGCGGGCGGCCGCCGGGTTTGGCTCCCGGCCGGTCAGTGTCATAGTCCGGGTACTCCCCCACCGGTTCGAACCGCACCCCCGTCTCGCTCTCGAAGGTCCCGATCATCCGATTGGCCCCGTCGAGAAAGGCGCGACGCTGCTCGGCGGGAACCTTGCCCTCGGTGACCGCCTCCAGGTAGGCCCAGGCGTCCTCGTCGGAATCGGCGATGCCCACCTCACCCATCTTGGTGTTGTTGGGCACCCACACCGCGCCAGCCGACATCGCCGCCGAGCCGCCCCACACATCGCTCTTCTCCAGCACGACCACTTCGTGACCGAGCAGCGCCGCGCGCAGCGCACCCGCCAGACCGGCCGCCCCGGAACCCAGCACGACGACGTCGACGTCACGTTCTTCGGACATGGCGCTCACACCGTCCCATACACCGGGGCGGGCGGCGGGGCCTTCTCGATGAGATCGGCCACCGTCTGGCCGACCTCCGCGGGGTCCCACCGCCTGCCGAGATCGGTTGGCGTCCCGTGCTGCCAGCCGTCGGCGACCGAGATCTTTCCGCCCTCCACTTCGAACACCCGACCGGTCACGTCGGCGGCCTGGTCGCTGCCCAGCCAAACCACAAGCGGGGCAATGTTATCGGGTGCCATCGCATCGAACCCGGTGTCTACCGATGCCATCATGTCCGCGAACACGCCCTCGGTCAGTCGGGTCCGCGCCGACGGTGCGATCGCATTGGCGGTCACGCCGTAGCGGCCGAGTTCGGTGGCCTGGATGATGGTAAGCGCCGCGACGGCGGCCTTGGCTGCACCGTAGTTCGACTGGCCGATGTTGCCCATCAGCCCCGCCCCCGAACTGGTGTTGACGATGCGCGCGGCGACCGGGGCGCCTGCCTTGAATTGGTCGCGCCAGTAGGCGGCGGCGTGCCTGCTGACACAGAAGTGGCCGCGCAGGTTCACCCGGATCGAGTCGTCCCACTCCTGCGGACTCATGTTGACGAACATCCGGTCACGCAACATGCCTGCGTTGTTGACCACCGTGTCGAGCCGCCCGAAGGTGTCGATCGCGGTGGCCACCAATCGGGCTGCGGCGTCGAAGTCGGTGACGTCGTCGGTGTTGGCGACCGCTTCCCCGCCCAGCGCCGTGATGCGCTCGACCACCTCGGCGGCCGGGCCCGCGTCGGCGCCACTGCCGTCGGGGGCGCCACCGAGGTCGTTCACCACGACTCGAGCGCCTTGCCGGGCGAACTCCACCGCGTGCTCGGCGCCGATCCCGCGCCCGGCCCCGGTGACGATGACGACGCGTCCGTCGCAGATTCCTGGCATGGGTGTTGGCCCTCCTTCAGAGTCGTTCGATGATCGTGACGTTCGCCTGCCCGCCGCCCTCGCAGATGGTCTGCAGGCCGTAGCGTCCGGCGGTGCGTTCCAGGGCGTGCAGCAGCGTGGTCAGTAGCCGCGTTCCCGTTGCGCCGATGGGGTGGCCCAGTGCGATCGCTCCCCCGCTGACGTTGATCAGTTCGGGGTCGGCATGCAGTTCCCGCTGGAACGCCATGGGCACCGGCGCGAAGGCCTCGTTGATCTCGATGAGGTCGATGTCGTCGATGGACATCCCGGATCGCGCCAGCGCGCGATGCGTGGCCCGGATCGGGGCGGTCAGCATCAGGATCGGGTCGTCGCCGCGGACGTCGATGTGGTGGATGCGCGCCCGCGGGGTCAGGCCGTGGTCGGCGACGGCGCGCTCGGAGGCGACCAGAACCGCGCTCGCGGCATCCGAGATCTGCGAAGCATGGCCCGCGGTGACCCGCCCGCCGGGGCGCAGCGGCGCGAGCGCGGCCATCCGCTCGGCGGACGTATCGCGGCGGGGGCCTTCGTCAACGCTGACACCGGCCAGCGGCACGACCTCGGTGGCGAACCAGCCGCTGTCTATCGCCCGCACCGCACGCCGATGGCTTTCCAGCCCGTACTCGTCGAGTTCGCCGCGGTGCAGCTGCCACTTCTCGGCGACCATGTCCGCCGCCCTGAACTGCGACACCTCTTCGTCGCCGTACCGGGCGGTCCAGCCGGTGCTGCCGCTGAACGGATCGGCAAGCCCCCACTGCTCGGCGGCGGTGTAGGCGGCCGAAATCGGGATCATGCTCATGTTCTGTACGCCGCCGGCGACCACCAGATCCTGGGTGCCACTCATCACTGCCTGGGCGGCGAAGTGCACGGCCTGCTGCGACGAGCCGCACTGCCGGTCGACCGTCACACCGGGGACGTCGTCGGGAAGGCCGGCCGCCAGCCAGCACGTGCGTGCGACGTCGCCGGCCTGCGGGCCGAGCTGGTCGCACACTCCGAAGACGACGTCGTCGACTGCCGACGGGTCGAAGTCGTTGCGTTCGACAAGGGTTCGGATGACGTGCGCGCCGAGGTCGGCGGGGTGGATGTCTCTGAGGCCGCCGTTGCGTTTTGCGACCGGTGTTCGTGCCGCGTCCACTAGGAACGCCTGCGGCCGACTGACCGTCATGAGTCCGCCTCCTTGCGTCCGACGCCGAGCCTGGTATATCAATGTGTTGATGTCAATATCCGAATGGATCAAGCCGGAACCGGGAGTGCACCTTCCGGGATTCTCGCGCATCACCGACCTGCCGCACTGGAACCGTTACGCCGCGGTCAACGACGAGTTCATCGACGTGCACATGTCGACCGAGGCTGCCCGCGCCGCAGGTCAGCCCGACATCTTCGGTATGGGCAATCTGCGGGTCGGCTACCAGCACGCGGCACTGCACCGTTGGATCGGCGGCCGTGGCGACCTCGCGTCGTTCCGTTGCCAGTTCCGGGCGCTGAACTTTCCCGGCGACGAGCTGACCGTCTGGGGCTCCGTCGTCGACACCGCGCACCGCGACGGTCTCGCGCTGTCGGTGGTCGAGATGGGAGTGCGCAACCAGAGCGGCGAGGAGACCACTCCGGCCACCGCCGAGGTGGTGTGGTTCGACGCGGCGCCCGCGATGCCGTCGCCGCCGTCACCGGTCATCGTGACCGACCGGTCGCCCGGGGAATATCTGGACGCGCAGACGATCGGCTGGCTGGGCCGCAGTCTGCCCGTGCTCGAGTCACTGCCGGTCGACGCCAACGACATTCGCCGTTGGGCGCAAGCGATCTGGTATCCCGAACCACCGCCCGCCGACCAGTTCGACGTCTCCGTCGCGGCCGACGGGCCGTGGTGCGGGCTGGTGGCGCCGCGCGACTTCAATCCGTACGCCTGGCACCCCGACTTCCATCCGGAGGCCTATCCGTGGATGCGCGGAATGGGCACCGAGCCGGGCCGCCGCGGACTCAACGGCGGCCAGCGCACGTGGTACGGGGCGCCGATCCGGCCCGGCGACGTCATCGGCTCGGAGGTGACCCTGATCGACACCTACGAGAAGGAAGGTCGGATCGGCACCATGCTGTTCCTCGTCGATCAGGCACGGTGGACCAACCAGCGTGGTGAGCTGGTGCGGGTCAGCCAGCGGACGACGATCTATCACTGATCATGGCCGAGACCGTCGACGTGGGCCATGCGGTGTTCGCTCTACACGAGCCGAATCCCGGACACGAGCGGGACTTCAACCGGTGGTACGAGCGCGACCACATGTACATCGGCGGCATCCTCGCCCCGTGGACCATCGGCGCGGCGCGCTGGGTGGCGACCGCGCCGCTGAAGGCGCTGCGGTTCGGTTCGGGTCCCTTCGGGCCGATCACCGACGGCAGCTACCTGACTGCGTACTGGATCCAGCGGGATCGCCTTGCGGACCAACAGAAGTGGGTGGCCGACGAACTGGTCGGAGCGGCGCGGTTCGACGAGAAGTCGGTGCAAACGGCCACCACGTACGACCGGGTGGGAGCGTGGCGCCGCCATCCCGATGGCACTCCCCCCTTCCTTGCGCTGGCACACGGCTACCGGGGGCTGGCATGGCTGGTGCTGGAACGGGCCGCCGACGTCGGCATCGCCGACCTGAGCGGCTGGCTGTTCGACGAGTACGCGCCCAAGCACTGGTCGGGCTCTGCGGTGGCGTCGGCGATCGGGTTCGCTCCCCGCCCGAAGGAGCCGTGGTGGCCGCCCGCCGCGCCGGAGGTGGAAGGCGTCGGGGACCGGCTGATGGTCGCCTGCTTCCTCGAAGAGGATCCGTCGCTGGGCTGGGAGCGACTCTTCACATCGCTGGCCGCCGCGATTGCCGGCGTGGGTGAGGTGCTGTTCGCCGGGCCGTTCGTTCCCACCGTGGTGGGTACCGACCGCTACTGCGACGAGCTACGGCCGTGACGCTGGACCGGTTGCGCTACGACCTGCGGTGGCGCAGTGCGCCCGCGCTGACCCAGCAGGCCGCGCGCCGCTTCGGTGACGAGCTCGCGTTGGTCGACGGCACACACCGGCGCACCTTCATCGAGCTCGCGGCCGACGTCCGGGCCGCCACCGCCGCGGCGATGGCGGCAGGCATCCGCTCCGGCGACCGGGTGGCGATCTGGGCCCCCAACAGTGGCACATGGCTGACCGCGGCCTTGGGCGCCCAAGGCGCAGGAGCCGTCCTCGTGCCGGTCAACACCCGCTTCAAGGCGGGCGAGGCAGCGCACGTGCTGCGCACCAGCCGTGCGCGGTTCCTGTTCACGGTCAACGGATTTCTGGGTACCGACTACGAGTCGATGCTGCTCGACAGCGGCGAGGAGCTGCCCGATCTCGGCGTTGTCGTGGTGATGGACGGACCGGCGATCGGACCGCATACCCGGACCTGGGTCGCGTACCTGCGCGACGGTCAGTCGGTGCCGCAGGCCGAGCTGCTTGCTGCCATCGACGCGGTGGAGCCCGACGACGTCGCCGACATCATCTTCACCTCGGGCACCACAGGACGGCCCAAGGGGGTGCTGACCACGCACGGCCAGAACCTGCGCTGTTTCGGCGTGTACACCAAGGCCATCGGGTTGCGCCGCGGCGACAGGTATCTGATCGTCAATCCCTTCTTCCACTGCTTCGGCTACAAGGCGGGTTTCCTGGCCTGCCTGATGCGGGGAGCGACCATCCTTCCAGTGGCGGTCTTCGACCCCAAGCGCATCATCGAAATGGTTGCCGCTCACCGGATCACGGTGCTGCCGGGGCCACCTACGCTGCTCCAGTCGCTGCTGGAGGAGGACGGGGCCGCGGCCGACCTGTCGTCGCTGCGCCTGACGGTGACCGGCGCCGCGGAGATCCCCGTCGAGCTGATCCGCCGGCTGCGTGCGCAGCGGGTGTTCGACACGGTGCTGACCGCGTACGGGTTGACCGAGAGCAGCGGCCTGGTGTCGGTCAGCAGGCCCGACGATCCACCCGAGGTCATCGCCCGCTGGTCGGGCCAGGTGATCGACGGTGTCGAGGTTCGCATCGTCGACGAGTCCGGCGAGCCGCTGCCGCCGGGAGAGCTCGGCGAGATCCTGGTCCGCGGCTTCAACGTGATGCGGTGCTATCTCGACGACCCTGCGGCCACCGCCGCCGCGATCGACGAATACCGCTGGCTGCGCACCGGCGACCTCGGCATAGCCGACGCCGAAGGCCGACTGCGCATCGCAGGCCGCAAGAAGGACATGTTCATCGTCGGCGGGTTCAACGCCTACCCGGCGGAGATCGAAGACATCCTGCTGGGCCACGAAGGGATTGCGCGAGTGGCGGTCGTCGGTGTCCCCGACGGGCGGCTCGGCGAGATCGGCGCGGCCTTCGTGGTGGCGCGTCACGGTGCGTCGCTCGATACCGACGGCCTGATTGCCTGGGCCAGGGAGCGCATGGCCAATTTCAAGGTGCCCCGGCATGTGCACGTCCTCGATGCGTTGCCGATGAATGCGACGGGCAAGGTGGACAAGCTCCTTCTCGCCGAGTGGGCCGCGACGCGGCATGTCGACGACACGGGTGGGCAGGGCATGACGGATTCACGGTCTGGTGTCTGATGCCCTACGGGCGCCCCAAGCGCAGCCACGTACGGATCGCCGCGGCGATCATGGCTGCGATCCTGATGGCCGCCACCGTGTTCACCTACTTGGCCTACACCGCCGCCTTCACCTCGACCGACACCGTGACGGTGACGGCCCCCCGCGCAGGCCTGGTGCTGGACAGCGATGCCAAGGTGAGGTACCGCGGCATTCAGATCGGCGAGGTGACGTCCATCGAGTACGCCGGGGATCAGGCACAGCTGACGCTGGCGATCAACAGCGGCGATCTGCACTACATACCGGCCAACGCCGTCGTGCGCATCGCGGGCTCGACGATCTTCGGCGCGAAGTCGGTCGAGTTCGTGTCGCCGGACAGACCCGCAGGCACGTCGTTGCGGCCGGGCGCTCACGTGCAGGCGTCGTCGGTGCAGTTGGAGGTCAACACGCTGTTCCAGACGCTGACCGACGTGCTTGACGAGATTGACCCGATCAATCTGAACGCGACGCTCTCGGCGCTTGCGGAGGGATTGCGCGGTAACGGTGACGACCTTGGCGTCACCCAGTCGGGATTGAATTACTATCTGCAGCAGTTGAATCCGAAGCTGCCGACGCTGCAGCAAGACTTCCAGAAGACCGCCGTGGTGGCAGGCGTCTACGGCGACGCCGGCCCAGATCTGGTCCGCATCCTCGACAATGCGCCTGCCATCGGCAACACCATCGTCGACGAGCGGGACAACCTCAACGCGACACTGCTCGCCACGACCGGGCTGGCCAACAACGGCACCGCGACGTTGCAGCCGGCGGAGAACGACTACATCGCCGCGATTCAGCGGCTGCGGGCGCCTCTGAAGGTGGTCGGCGACTATTCGCCGGAACTCGGCTGCATCTTCACTGGCACCGCGAAGGCTCTCGACGCGTTCGCCCCGGTGATCGGCGGTATCCGCCCAGGCTTGTTCGTGGCGGCGAACTTTCTGCCAGGCTCACCCGCCTACACCTACCCGGAGAGCCTGCCGATGGTGAACGCCTCCGGCGGTCCGAACTGCCGCGGCCTTCCGAACGTGCCCACCAAGCAGTCCGGCGGGTCCTGGTACCACTCACCGTTCCTGGTCACCGACAACGCCTACATTCCGTTCCAGCCCAACACCGAGTTGCAGTTCGACGCCCCGTCGACGCTGCAGTTCCTGTTCAACGGCGCCTACGCGGAGCGAGACGACTTCTAATGTCCCGCCGGTTCATCAACTGCCTGATATCAAGTAGTTGACAATGAGTGGACGGGTGAGGTGTGATCGGCGGTATCCGACGACGCAGATGGGCCGAACATGACGATCGATATCTGGGCGTTCAACATCTTCACCTCGGGCACGGCGCCCACGCCGGAGGAGTTCACCGCGACGGCATGCAGGGCCGCCTATGACCGCTATCTGGAGCTGTGCCCGAAGCTCGAGGAGTGGGGATTCGACGGCGCGTTCTTCGCCGAGCACCACTTCAGCACGCTGTTCATCGCCCCGTCCCCCCAGTTGGTGGTTGCCTCGGTGGCCGCCCGGACCACACGGTTGCGGCTGGGCATCATGGGCAGCGTGCTGGCCATGCACGACGGCCGCCGCTTCGTCGAGGAGTGCGGAATGCTCGACATGCTGACCGGCGGCCGGTACGAACCGGGAATCGGACCTGGCGCAGGAGATGCCGAGGCCGTGCTGTCCGGCCTGCCCGCCGAAGCGATCAGGCCCCGCTACTACAGCGCGGCCGAGCTCCTGCGCAAGGCCGCGGCCGGACCCTATGTCACCCACCAGGACGAGTTCTACGACCTCGTCGACGTGCCGATCGTGCCGCGTGTGCCGCACGATCCGCCGCGACCGGTCTGGACCACGATCATGTCGCCAGGTTCGGCGGGATGGGCCGCCGAACGCGGATGGAAGGTCTGCACCGGCTGGCTGCCGCGGCCGGTGGCGACACAGGTCGCCGAGGCCTACCGGACGGCCGCAGCAGCAGCGGGTACGCCGTCGGGTCCGGAGATGCTCGGGCTGCGCCGACGGGTTTTCGTCGCGCCGTCCGACGCGCAGGCCGTCGAGACCGCCGAGGCCGCAGCCGATCTGACCCAGCTCGGCCTGACGGCGCAGGGCGAGGCCGCCGACCCCAACGTCGCCGCGATGCTGTCACATCCCGACGATTTCATCGTCGGCTCTCCCGAGACAGTGGCCGAACAGATCATCGAGCAGTGCCGCGAGGGTGGATTCGGCACCTTCGCGGCCTGGAGCGACTACGCGGCGTTCTCCCAGGCCGATCTCTTCAGAAGCTACGAACTACTCGGCACCGAGGTGGCGCCGGTGGTGCGGTCGGCGGCCCTGGAGCAGGCGCGTGTGTGACGTCAAGAGCCTTCGTGACCTGAGCTATGCCACGGTCGACGGCGCCGACCTGTGCCTGGACCTGCACCTGCCCGCCTCTTCGCCGTCGATGCCTGACGCGCCACTGGTCGTCTACGCCCACGGTGGCGGTTTCATGTTGGGCGACAAGGCCGATGCCGAGCAAGAGCGCCTGCTCGGGCTGGCCGGACACGGCGTCGCCGTCGCGTCCATCAACTACCGCTCCGCGGCGCAGGCGCTGTTTCCTGCCCAGATCCACGACATGAAGGCCGCGGTGCGATGGCTGCGGGGCGACGGCGGCGGTTACGGTCTGCGAACCGACCGGGTCGGCGTATGGGGTGCATCGGCAGGCGGGTACCTGGCCAGCATGGTCGCGCTCAGTGCGGACGACCCCGCCAGCCGCGTTCAGGCCGCCGTGATCTGGTTCGCCCCATCGGATTTGGCGACCTCGGGCCGCAGAAGCCCGCTGGAGCGCCAAATCCTGTTCCCGTCGTTCGAGGCGGCGGTGCTCGGGCTCGACCAGGTCGAAGGCCATCCCGAGCTGACGTCTCGGGCCAGCGCAATCGCCCGCGTCTCTGCCGCCGCGCCGCCCTTCCTGATCGCCCACGGCGACAGCGACCGGGTGGTCCCGCCGAGCGAATCGGCCGCACTGCACGCCGCGCTCGGCCGGGCCGGTGTGCCAAGCACGCTGATGTCCCTCGCCGGGGCCGGACACGAGGACCCGGCGTTCGATCGGCCCGAGTGCCTCGCCATGACGGCGGCGTGGCTGCGGACTGTCCTCTTGCACGGGGAGGTGTCTGGATGATCGATCTGCGTGGCCTGGGATACGTCGTCTACGACGTCACCGACATCGACGCCTGGCGGGTACTGACCGTGGATGCGTTCGGCATGATGCCCGCCGCAGGACCCCCGGGCGCCGCCTATGACGGCACGCTATGGCTGCGGCTGGACGAACGGAGCTGGCGCATCGCCGTTCAGCCCGCACCGCGCGACGCGCAGGTCGCCGCAGGCTGGGAGGTGGCCGACGCCGTCGCGCTCGATGCCGCGGTCGCACACCTGGAGGCGCACGGGGTGGCGGTCAAGGCCGCCGACGAGGCACTGCGTGCCTGCCGCGGTGTACTGGGTCTGGTGTCCCTCGACGATCCGTGGGGCAATCACCACGAAATCTATTGGGGCCAAACCGTCGAGGAGGACCCGTTCCGCTCCCCCGCCGGGATCGAGGCCTTCCTGACCGGGCCGCTGGGGATCGGTCACGTCTTCTATGCCGTGGCGTCGGCGCCCGAAGCCGAGGCCTTCTACCGGGATGCCATGGGATTCCGGCTGACCGACCGATTCGCCTGGGGGCCCAACACCGTGGTGTTCATGCGTGCCACCGCCCGCCATCACAGCATCGGGTTCTTCGATCTGCCGATGCCGCCAGGACCGAATCACCTGATGCTCGAGGTGAGCCGGCTCGAAGACCTGGGCAAGGCCTACGACCGCACGATCGAGAAGAAGATCCCGATCGTCAACACCCTCGGCCAGCACCTCAACGATCCGACGCTGTCGTTCTACGTGCAGAACCCGTCCGGGTTCAACATGGAACTCGGGTGGCAGGCCCTGCAGGTCGACGACGCCAGCTGGGTCGTGCGCACCTACACCGGTCGCGGCGAGCTGTGGGGGCATCGTGGCGACATGATGGACGACATCGCCGACGCCAAGACCGGGGCGTGAGCGATGCACGTCTGTGTGCTCGGCGCCGGCGGCCTTGGATCGCTGATCGGCGCGCGCCTCGCCGAATCCGGTGTCCGGGTGACTCTGATCGGTCGAGCCGCGCACGTCCAGGCGATCGGGCGCAACGGATTGTGCGTGGAGGGAATCCGGGGACCCAGCGTGGTCCGGAATAACCTCGATGCGGTCGGCGAACCCGCGCAGGTGGCGGGCGCGATCGACTACCTGCTGCTGACGGTGAAGACCTCGGATACGGCAGCGGCGCTCGCCGGTGCGGAGCCACTTCGCGGAAGATCGCGGGTGGCCCTTTCGCTGCAGAACGGTGTCACCAAGGACGCCCGGCTGGGCGAATGGATCGGTACGGCCAACGTCGTCGGCGCCGCCACCACCGAATCGGCGACGATGCTGGCACCGGGACGAGTCCGCCACACCGGGACTGCCCCGGTGGCGTTCTACTTCGGCGAAACCGACGGACGGAACTCGGCCAGGGTCGACGACCTGGTGGCGGTCTTTCGCGCCGCCGCATTCAGCTGCGCCGCCACTGAATCCATTACGCAGGTCGAATGGGAGAAGCTGCTCCAGGCGGCGCTGGTCGCGGCCTACTCCATCACCGCGGTCGGCTTCCTGCCCGACCGCACCATCACCGACGCACTGCAGACCCGGCCCGGCGCCGAGTACTACGTGCAACTGGCTGGTGAACTACTGACGGTCTACCGCGGGCTGGGCTTCACACCCGCCGACT
>Ga0193743_1001667_pt1 | contig 16318 bp, 12 predicted proteins | sample L2c2metaG_FD_143038 | JGI IMG/M metagenome (GOLD analysis project Ga0193743, IMG submission 143038) | Soil microbial communities from a riparian zone of the East river system, Colorado, United States - L2c2 | ecosystem: Environmental > Terrestrial > Soil > Riparian zone | place: USA: East River...
ACCAGCGGGTGACCCACGCGGCGGTGGTGGAGAACAAGCGGCTGTCGGCGGCCTTGGCCCAGGTGAAGGAGATGCAGGACACATTGCCGGCACCCCGGGTGCAGACCAACAGCGAGCGCATCGGCTACTGCAGGACGGGCCGCAAGCCACCCGGTCGACAAGGCGCCAGGATTATCCAATCGGCGGCCGAGTGAAGGGGCCGGTCGGTCCGCTTCGCCTACGGCTCCGCTACCCGCCCTGCTCCTTCACTGACAGTTCTACTTTGCAGACCACCCTGACAATTCAATCCGGTGGACACAATTTTAGGTTGTATTTACGCTCTCTCAGGTTGTGATTGATTGAGCCGATTGGCCTGCCCGGCGGGTGGGGTTCCTGGGGTATTTGGGGTTTTTCTCGGTACACCACGCGGAAGTCTCAAAGATATGACGTAAGATATATCTTTGACACTTGGTAGAGAAGCGCTGAAAGAAACCCCAAATACCCCAGAAACCCCCCGCTCCTATCGAAGCCGCTCCTAGCGGGACCTCATTTTTTCGTCACTCTTTCAAGGACATACTTGTTTCCGTGCTTCTCGTCCGGGATGACGGTCAACCGCAAGCCTCGCACGATCCGACCGTCGATTCGTGTCAGCCATTTGCCAAGCGACTTCGACGAGATCCGGATGCCGTCGCCGGCGATCTTCAGCAGCGCATCGCGGAGATCCGGATAGTGATAGATACCGCCGGAAACTTCGTCGGCCTGCGAGATGATGGCCCCCGTGGTGTATTTCGTACCGAGCGACAGGCACTCCTCCCATTGGCCGAAGAGCTCGCGGATCGCGACCAGGAGGGGGTCCTTGTCGCGCACCTGCTCCATGCTGGCCACGGGGTCTTCCTCGCCGAGCCAGACCAGGGCCGACCGGATCAAGTCTGACCACTCTAGATAGGACCCGAGCGACGGAAGCCGTCCGGGACGGTCGGCCACGATATAGGCGCGGCAGATGGTCAGGCAGGCGGCAACGTAGGCGCCCCGGTCGGCCAGGACGCGTGTGATCGGGTCGAAGTCGAATTGCCGCAATTCCGGCCGCTCCATTTCGGCATCGAGGGTGCAGAGAATCGCTCGCCGGGTCATATCGCCTCGCAGCAGGAGATTATTGCCGGTGGCGAAGCACGTCGACCGGACAGCGATCTCCGGCATTTCGGAATGGCCGAGGATGCGGGTCCGCACCAGCGGCCGCTCGACGACCTGGCACAGCATGTCGCCGCCCAGCTCCCCGTTGACGTTGTCGATGGAGATGATGGCGATCCCGGCCAGCAGCAGGGCGCCAAGCCGCTTTTCTGTCTCGTCCTCGTTCTTGCCGGCGGTGATCACCGGACACGCCTGTCCGGTGGCGACGGTGCTGAAGAGGTCGACAAGATAGCTCTTGCCGCTGCCGGCGGTGTTGGCGCTGATGGCGTGCATCGGCACCGTGGTCATGGCGCCGCGCCCGACCGCCGTCAGCAGCCCGGACAGAGCCACCGATCGGTCGACGGCGCCGACGAAGGGAAATTCCTCCAGCAGTGCATTCAGCAGGGTCAAAGCGTGCTCGGCATCGGCCTTCGTCGGCGCGCTTGCCATCACCGGCAGCACAAGCGACGTGTCGCGCTCGTGATACAGAAGCGTCGTCGGGTCGTAGCCTGCCTTGGTCAGCAACGATCCGTCGCGCCGGATGGTCGGGGTGGTGATCACGCCGACCACCGACGGGAAGGACCAGCGACCCTCACGCGCCATGAGTATCCGGGCGACATTGGAGGGGGGCCAGTCCGCAACCAATCGCCCCAATCGTCGATCAAACCGTTCGAAGCGGATCGTCTGCGCCATGGCGTCAATGATTTCTGCGCACTGCAGTTCCCGCAGCTTGGCGGCCAGGGTTTCCCTGCCGTTCGCCGCTGGCATGCGCTCGATCACCGGCCGGACCAGATTTCCGCCGCGCGAGAAGATCGGCAGCCCGGCCTTGATCAGCGCTGCCTCGGTCTGGTTGACCATCTCAAACAGTTGATCGGCATCGATGCGGATGGTGGGTCGGTCCCCGATGCTGGCGGCCGGCACCATGGGCGCCGCCTCGGCGCTCCAGTCGGATGCCGCTTCGCTCAGTACGCGCAGTTCGTCGGCGGTGCCGCCGGCCCTGCTTCGGTCCGAAACGTTGCCCTCCGACGGCTGGGCCGGCGAGCGAGGGGTGTCATCATAGCGCGGCAACTTTGCCTCCTAAGACGGCGCGGCCGCTCGCCTTGACCCGCGTCTGCGTGGCAGATTTATCGGGCCAGTGCTCAATTGGCGGCTTGCTTGTGAAAGTCAAAAACCCCGTTGGATCAGAAACCGGTGGGGCATTCTTTTTGACGGTTCAGCCGATCGTCTTGCCTTTCAGGCCGCCGGACGACGATCCCTTGACGTACTGCTTCAGGCTGTCGACGAGTACGAGCCGCCGGCGCCCGATCTTCACGGACTTCACATCGCCGCGGGTCATCAGGTCGTACAGCACGGTGCGACCGATGCCGGACATGCGGCAGGCATCCTTGATCTGGGCTGTGAACCGTTCGATCGGCTCCCCCTCGGCCGATGCCGCCATCGCGACCACAGAGGCGGTCGTGTGCTTGATGTTCATTGGCCGGCATCCTCGGACAGTGGCGGATGACCAAGGATCGTCCAGCGATGAGCTGGCCCCAAGTCGCAAAATGGCCGGCGCTATTTTGCTAGTCGTCGGCCTCCGCCAGCTCCTTCCGGGCGCGCCGAACTGTATCGACGCTGACCCTGTGTACAGTTTCGGTCTTGGCCTTCGGCCCAGCGTCCCGGTACTCATATGGATATTGCGCTAGGTGCGCATTCACGGCCGCCGTCGCCGCCTTGTCCGTCAGTCCCGGCCTTGACGGCACCCCATCCGGATAGAGTTCACAGAGCGCCACTGTTGCAGCCCAGAAAGGCGCCATTGGGCGCCCCCGTCGTCTCACGTCAGGGGTTGAAAAGCGGGACATCTGCCGCAAAAGCAGAAACCGGGAAAACGACCATCCCACGGCCGCCCAGTCCAAAAGGTCTTCTCGCGCCACGAAGATATGAGGGATATCAACCCGCCTCAGTTTCTGCTGTGTGGCGAGGCGGCGGGCTTCAGCGAGGGGGAACGCCGACAGCCGTCCCGGCGGCTCCTCGTAGACGGCCCAAATCAACTGGGCATGGATCGCCTTCAGCAGGCCGGGTAGGTTCGGGGCCGGCTGCTCGGCGAGGCTGACATGATCGTCCAGCAGCCGCTGGAGGGCAGGGGGCAGCGCCACGGCTCAGGCGGCGGGACGCGCAAACCGGCCGGCGACGACGTTCTCGTCGTCGCGCAGCGCGTCGAGATAGTCGGCCCAATGCTGCATCATCCTGCGTCGCTCTGGCAGGTATGAGGCGCGGTTGTAGGCCGCCCGCACCCGGTTCCGTTCTGCGTGCGCCAGTTGCCGCTCGATGACGTCGGGCGGGAACCCCATTTCGTTCAGCCGGCTCGACGCCATGGCGCGGAAGCCGTGCCCCGTCATCTCCTCTGTCGTGTATCCCAGTCGGCGCAGCGCGGCGTTGACGGTATTTTCGCTCATCGGTCGCGCCGCGCTGCGGATCGACGGGAAGACGTATCGGCCCCGGCCGGTAATTGGCTGCAACTCGGCGAAGATCGAGACCGCTTGGCGTGGGAGGGGGACGACGTGCTCTTCCCCCATCTTCATTCGGCCAGCCGGAATGCGCCATTCCGCCTGTTCCAGATCAAATTCGGTCCATTCGGCATGCCGCAGTTCCCCTGGACGGACGAACACCAACGGGGCGAGCCGCAAGGCCGCCTGTGTGATCTGTTGCCCGGCATAGCCATCTATGGACCGCAGCAGCCCGCCGATGCGGGATGGGTCGGTGATCGTGGCATAATGCCGTGTCACCGCCGGCGCCAAGGCGCCCCGCAGCGCGGCGGTCGGGTCGTGCTGCGCCCGTCGCGTTGCAATGGCGTACCGAAACACTTGGCCGCATCGCTGCTTCACCCGATGGACGGTTTCATGGATGCCGCGTTTCTCGACACGCCGTAGCATCTCCAGCATCTCGTGGGAGTCGATCGCGGCGATGGGGCGGTTGCCGAGCCGCGGGAAGGCATACAGCTCGAAATGCTTGAGCGCCTTGTCGTAAGTCGTCGGGGCGATCTTGCCCCTTTGCAATTCCAGCCATTCCCGCGTGACCGTCTCGAACGTGTTTGCTCCGGCCTGCTTCGCCTCCCACTTCTCCGCCTGCCGCTCGCGCGACGGATCCTTCCCGTCGCTCAGCAGCCTGCGTGCCCGATCCCGCGCCGTACGGGCATCGGCCAGCGAGACGGTCGGATAGACACCGAAAGCAAGGCGCTTCTCCCGTCCTGCATGGCGGTACTTCCATCGCCAGTATTTTGCGCCAGTGGTGGCGACCTCGACATAGAGGGCGCCGCCGTCAGCCAGCTTGTACGGCTTCGGCCCGGGCTTGGCGTTCCGAACCTGCATGTCGGTCAGAGGTTTGCTGATCTTCGGCATGGGGTGCGCCTTCAAGATGCCCCCACCATCTTGGGGGCATGTCCCCAAATATGCCCCCAAAATGGCCCGAATACCAGCGAACAATGATGGTCGCGGCCGGGCAAAGACGGGGCTGAAACCCTCGGGCTGCTTTGATTTCCCCGGACGTTAGCGGATGTCCGCGAACGTAGATGAAGGGGAGGGGTGGTGCCGGATGCAGGCACCGCATCCGCCGGGTATATACCAATAAAACTGCCAGTTTTTAGACAACAAATGATACGCATGCCCCCATAGATGCCCCCAAGAAGGGCTGTATGCTTAGCACCAGCGTGAAGGCCGTGACGGTCAATGAGTCATGAAAGCTCGCCGCCGCCTACGCTGCCGGATTGCCAAAGCGCGCACTCCTGGTGCTAGCTGCGCAGCAAGGGGAGTTGCGCATGAATCAGCAAGCACTGTCAGCCTTCATCTGGTCCGTCGCGGATCTGCTGCGGGGGGACTACAAACCGGCCGACTATGGGACGGTGATCCTACCGTTCACGGTGCTGCGGCGGCTGGATTGCGTACTGGCCCCGACCAAGACCGATGTGCTGGCGGAGTTCGAGGCGCGGTCGAAGGCCGGCCTGAACCCGGAGCCGTTCCTGAAGCGCAAGGCCAAACAAAGCTTCTTCAACACCTCGCCGATGGACTTGAAGAAGCTGCTGGGCGATCCGGCCAATGTCGGGCCGAACCTCCTCTCCTATCTTCAGGGCTTTTCGGCCGAGGTCCGCGACATCTTCGAGCGGTTCGAATTCGCCAACCAGATCGATCGCCTCGTGAAGGCCAAGCTGCTGTTCCTCGTCGCCGAGAAATTCGCTGGCATCGATCTCCATCCCGACGAGGTCTCGAACAGGCAGATGGGGCTGGTGTTCGAGGAGTTGATACGGAAGTTCGCGGAGGCCTCGAACGAGACCGCCGGCGACCACTTCACGCCGCGCGACGTGATCCGGCTGATGGTCGACCTGCTGTTTATCGAGGACGACGACGCCCTGAACAAGCCGGGCATCGTGCGGTCGATCTACGATCCCACTGCCGGCACGGGCGGAATGCTGTCGGTCGCCGAGGAACACCTGAAAGCCGGCAACAGGAATGCGCAACTCACCATGTCGGGCCAGGAGCTGAACCCGGAATCCTATGCGATCTGCAAGGCCGACATGCTGATCAAGGGCCAGGACGTGTCGAACATCGCCTTCGGCAACACCCTCTCCGAGGACGGCCACCACGGCAAGACCTTCGACTATATGCTGGCCAACCCGCCCTTCGGCGTGGAGTGGAAGAAGGTCGACAAGGAGGTCCGGCGCGAACATGAGCAGCAGGGCTTCGCTGGCCGCTTCGGCCCGGGCTTGCCGCGGGTGTCGGACGGGTCGCTGCTGTTCCTCCTGCACATGCTCTCGAAGATGCGCCCTGCCGCGGAGGGCGGCTGCCGCTTTGGCATCGTGCTGAACGGCTCGCCCCTGTTTACCGGCGGCGCAGGCAGCGGCGAGAGCGAGATCCGGCGCCACTTGCTGGAGAGCGACCTCGTGGAGGCCATCGTGGCCCTACCCACGGACATGTTCTTCAACACCGGCATCGCCACCTACATCTGGATCGTCACCAACCGCAAGCCCGCACACCGGAAGGGATTCGTCCAGCTGATCGACGGCTCCGGCTTCTGGCAGAAGATGCGGAAGGCCCTGGGCTCCAAGCGCAAGGAACTCGCCGAGGAGCACATTGCCGAGATCACCCGGCTGTTCGGCGATTTCGTGACAGCGGAGATCGCAACGGTGTTCGACGCAACGGGCAAGGAGTCGGCGCGTGTGGCGGTACCGGACGGCAAGGCGCCGCCGGCCGCCCCGAACGGCGGAAAGATCAAGTTCGCGCCCTTGTCGCGCATCCTGCCGAACGCCGCCTTCGGCTATCGCACCATCACGGTCGAGCGTCCGTTGAGGGACGAGCAGGGGCGCCCGACGCTGTTCGAGAAGGGCAAGAACAAGGGCAAGCCGCAGCCGGATTCCTCTCTTCGCGATACGGAGAACGTGCCGCTGTCGGAGACGGTGGAGCTCTATTTCGAGCGCGAGGTCAGGCCGCATGCACCCGACGCCTGGATCGACGCCGACAAGACCAGGATCGGCTACGAGATTCCCTTCAACCGCCAGTTCTACGTGTTCGAGGCAGCTCGGCCGTTAGCAGAAATCGACGCCGATCTGAAACGGGTCACCGATCGGATCAAAGTGATGATCGAGGAACTGGCGGCGTGAGCTTTCCCCGATACGAGAGCTACCGTGATACCGGTATTCAATGGTTAGGGTCCGTGCCGAGCCATTGGCGCGCCGCCCCGTTTTGGTCTTTATTTCGTAGAACAAAGAGAACTGGATTCCCTGAAGCCGAGTTGCTGTCGGTATATCGCGACTATGGTGTTATCCGAAAGTCGGATCGTGACGACAATTTTAATAATCCATCTGATGATTTAAATTCCTATCAAATAGTTAGACCGGGCGATCTTGTTATCAACAAAATGAAAGCATGGCAAGGATCATTAGGAATATCTTCAATAAACGGAATTGTAAGTCCCGCCTATTTTGTATTCGAGCCGCTTCACGACGAGACATCGAGATATCTTCACTACCTTCTGAGATCTCCGCCACTTGCGGCAGGTTTTATGACGATTTCAAAGGGGATTCGGCCAAATCAATGGGATATCGATCCAGACCACCTCTCTCAGCTATCAGTGTCGCTTCCGCCGAATGCTGAGCAGATTGCCATCGTAACTTTCCTCGACCGCGAGACAGCCAAGATCGATGCCTCGATTGAAGGACAGCGCCGACTGATCGAACTGCTTCAAGAGAAGCGCCAAGCGGTCATCTCCCACGCCGTCACCAGGGGCCTCGACGCCTCCGTGCGGATGAAGGACTCTGGCGTCGAGTGGCTGGGCAGAGTACCGGAACACTGGACGGTAGTGCCGCTGAAACGTATGTGGTCGGTAACCGATTGCAAACACATAACGCCAGAGTTTGTGGAAGATGGATTTCCGCTTGCGAGTATCCGTGAGGTTGCAGGCAGATTTGTGGACCTCAATCAGGCAAGGCGGACAACTTCTGGCTATTTCAAGCAAATGATAGAGGGTGGACGCGAGCCACAACCTGGTGATCTGATATTTTCTCGGAATGCTACTGTTGGAGAGGTGGCCGAGGTAGCTGATTGGCATCCTCCCTTCGCAATGGGGCAAGACGTTTGCCTACTTCGCAGGCTCGACTCTGGAGCGTCCCCCACCTTCCTTTACATGACCCTGAAGTCAGATCACGTGTCGCAACAGCTTTCCTTGGCCATGGTCGGTGCGACGTTCAAGCGAGTGAATGTGGAAGATATCCGCAATCTAGCCGTGCTGTGCCCACCCGTTGAAGAACAGTGGGCAATCGCCGCCGCTCTTGAGGCAATCGATCTGAAGCTGACGGCACTGATGGGAGAGGCCGAGCGGGCAATGATCTTGCTCCAGGAGCACCGCGCCGCCCTGATTTCCGCCGCAGTTGCCGGCAGCATCGACGTACGGGTCGCCAGTTCGTCCAGTTGGCCGAATCTCGACCGACGCCGGCTCCGACTTGTCGTCGGCGCTGCCATCGTTGAAGCGATCGCCAACAGGCCAAACTCGGGCCGCACCAAGCTGCACAAGATTGTCTATCTGACCCAAGCTCATGCGGGCGTGCATGAACTGGAAGGGGCCTATCTGCGCCAAGCCGCGGGTCCGCTCGATGCCGATCTGCTGGATGAGATGGAAGCTGAGCTTCAAAAGTCGGGCCATGTCTCGGTTGAGCAGCCCGGGGGTCGCGGAAGTCAGGTCACCTATAAGATTTCCGGTAAGCGTGGCGTTTTCCGAAGCGAACTCGATGCGGCGCTTGGGCCACGCGCGAGCGTTCTTGACAAACTCGTTGCTGACCTATGCGGCCTTGATACGAAGCACGTTGAGGCCGTCACCACACTTTATGCCGTCTGGAACGATGCACTTCTCGATGGCGACCGTCCCAGCGACGACACGATCGTCTCGGGTGTCCTAAATGATTGGCACCCTGAGAAACGCCAAAAATTCAGGGCGACCGAGCTGCATACGTGGCTCGATTGGATGCGGCGGCATGGCCTTGTTCCGCAGGGTCAAGGTCCGAGGACCACAAGAGGGCGGCTGTTCGTGTGACAGGACTGCATCAGGAAATCACCTTCGAGGCCGAAATTTGCGATGTGCTGGCCGCCAATGGCTGGCTCTACGCATACGGTGATGCCCAATCCTATGACCGCGCCCGTGCGCTGTTCCCGGCAGACCTGATCGCCTGGGTACAGGCGAGCCAGCCCAAGGCCTGGGACAGCCTGCAGAAGACGCACGGGCCGGCGGCCGCGGCGACCCTGCTGGACCGGGTGCGCAAGTCGCTGGACGATCGCGGCACGCTGGATGTGTTGCGCCACGGCGTCGAGACGATCGGTGTGGGCCAGCCGGTGGCGCTGGCGCAGTTCAGGCCGGCGCTGCGGATGAATCCCAACATCGTGGCGCGCTATGGGGCCAACCGCCTGCGGGTCATCCGGCAGGTTCGGTACTCGCTCACCAACGAGAACTGCATCGACTTGGTGCTGTTCCTGAACGGGGTGCCTGTGGCGACGGCGGAGTTGAAGACCGACTTCACCCAGAGCGTTGGCGACGCCGTCGACCAGTACCGGTACGACCGGCTGCCGCGTCCCAAGGGCGGCGCGGCCGAGCCGTTGCTGGGCTTCCCGTCCGGCGCGCTGGTCCATTTCGCGGTTTCGAACCGCGAGGTGATGACGACCACTAGGCTGGAAGGGCCGGCCACCACCTTCCTGCCATTCAACCAGGGCGATGGGGGCGGCAGGGGCAACCCGACCCCGCCCTTCGGCCACCCGACCTACTATCTGTGGGAGAGGGTCTGGCAGCGGGACAGCTGGCTGGAGATCCTCGGGCGCTACCTCGTTACCCAAAAGGACGAGAAGAAGCGCATCAACCGCATCCTCTTCCCGCGCTACCACCAGCTCGACGCCACCCGCAAGCTGCTGGATGCGGTGCTGGCCGAAGGCGCGGGCGGCAAGTTCCTGATCCAGCACTCGGCGGGATCGGGCAAGACCAACTCCATCGCCTGGTCGGCGCATTTCCTGTCCGAACTGCACGATGCCCAGGACGAAAAGCTGTTCTCAACGGTGATCGTCGTGTCGGACCGGCGGGTGATCGACGGGCAGCTTCAGGACGCCATCTTCGATTTCGAGCGCACCCAAGGCGTGGTCGAGACGATCAAGAATGAGGGTGGGGCGAAAGGCGGGCAGCTTGCGAAGGCCTTGGCTGCCGGCAAGAAGATCATCGTCTGCACCATCCAGTCCTTCCCCACCGCGTTGGCGGCCGTGCGCGAACTGGCGGCCACCGAGGGCAAGCGGTTCGCCGTGATTGCCGACGAGGCGCATTCGAGCCAGACGGGTGAGGCCGCGGCCAAGCTGAAGGAAGTGTTGTCGCCGGACGAACTGGCTGAGCTGATGGACGGCGGCGAGGTCGACACCGAGGATCTGCTGGCCGCCCAGATGGCGGCGCGGGCGAGCGACAAGGGTGTGACCTATGTCGCCTTCACGGCGACGCCCAAGGCCAAGACCCTTCAGCTGTTCGGCCGACCCGGCCCGGACAGCCTGCCTGATGCCTTCCACGTCTACTCGATGCGGCAGGCCATCGAGGAGGGCTTCATCCTCGATGTGTTGAAGAACTATACGCCCTACAAGCTGGCCTTCCGGCTGGCGAATGGGGGCAAGGAATTGGACGACACCGAGGTGGAGCGCAGCGCGGCCACCAAGGGGATCATGCAGTGGGTTCGCCTTCACCCCTACAACATCAGCCAGAAGGTGCAGATCGTCGTCGAACACTTCCGCGAGAATGTGCTGCCGCTCCTGGACGGCAAGGCCAAGGCGATGGTGGTGCTGGGCAGCCGCAGGGAGGCCGTGCGCTGGAAGATCGCCATCGACAAATACATCCACGAGCAAGGCTATCCGCTAGGCACGCTGGTGGCATTCTCCGGCGAAGTGCCTGACCTCGAATCGGGGCCAACCCCCTTCACCGAGGCCAGCCCTGGATTGAACCCAGGCCTCAAAGGGCGAGACATCCGCGACGCCTTCCGGGCGCCGGACTTCCACCTCCTCCTGGTGGCCAACAAGTTCCAGACGGGGTTCGACCAACCCTTGCTCTGCGGCATGTATGTGGACCGCAGATTGGCCGGTATCCAGGCCGTGCAGACCCTGTCGCGCCTCAACCGGGCGCACCCGGGCAAGGACACCACTTATGTCCTCGATTTCGTCAACAGCTCCGAGGAGGTGCTGGCCGCCTTCAAGACCTATTTCGAGACGGCGGAGCTGGATGGCATCACCGACCCCAACCTGATCTTCGACATGCGCGCCAAGCTGGACGCTGCAGGGCATTACGACGCCTTCGAGGTGGACCGGGTGGCCCAGGTGCTGATGAACCCGAAATCCACCCAGGGCAATCTCATGGGGGCCATCGGGCCGGTCGCCGACCGGCTGCTGAAGCGGTTCGCCGCGGCCAAGGCGGTCTGGGTGGCCGCCGAGGAGCAAGGCGAGGCCAAGGCTGCGAAGGCTGCCAAGGACGAGATGGATGGACTCATCCTCTTCAAGGCCGACATGGCGAGTTTCGTGCGGGTCTACACCTTCCTATCTCAGATCTTCGACTATGCGAACACCGACATCGAGAAGCGCTTCCTGTTCTTCAAGCACCTGATCCGGCTGCTGGAGTTCGGCCGTGAGCGCGAGACGGTGGACCTCACGCAGCTGGTCCTGACGCACCACACGCTGAAGAACCTGGGCAAGCAGCCATTCGCCCTGAACGAAGGAGAGGCGCCGAAGATCGCCCCGGTGGGTAAGGTGGGCTCGGGCTCGGTGCAGGAGAAGCAAAAGGCTCTGCTCGCCGAGATCATCGCCAGAGTGAACGACCTCTTCATGGGCGACCTGACCGACGGAGATCAACTCGTCTACATCAACGAGGTGATCAAGGGAAAGCTGCTGGAGTCCGACGCCTTGGTCACCCAGGCGACCAACAACACCAAAGCCCAGTTCGCCAGCTCACCGACCCTGGACGAAGCAATCCTCGACGCCGTCATGGACGCCCTCGACGCCCACCAGAGCATGAGCCGGCAGGCATTGGACTCGACCAAGGTGCGGGCGGGGCTGAAGTCGATCCTGCTGGGTCCGGCGCAGCTCTATGAGGCGCTGCGGGGACGGGCTGAGCCTTCGGCGAACAACGGGACAGGATGACGGGGCTGTAGCTGACCGAGGGCGGATGCGGCTCGTGATGTTGTGGATGGTTCTCCGACCAGCAACCGTCTCTGGCTGGAGGATCGGCCTGACCCGCGGACGAAATTGCGCCCCCTTGGCGCGATCATGATGTCACCGTCGATTCCTGAGCACCTCGCATTCCCGCTCCCACGTCTCGGGATCGGCCGTTCCAGGCAGCACCATGTGGTACCGCGAGAGGTTCGGTGGCACCGGCTCGCCCTCGATCCGGACGAAGGCCGGCGGCGGCGTGGTGGCGACGGCGAAGGCGCGTTCCAGCCGGGCGACGCGGTCACTGATGCGGGACATGGCGAGACACCTCCATCGCGGCCTCGACCGTGGCCAGGCGTCGTTCCAGCTCGGCGCCCTGCAGGATGTCGTACATCAGCCGGAGCAACGCTCCTAGTCGGCGGCCGTCCTCGGTTCCGATTCGCCCCTCTCTGGTATCCCGGTAAAGTCTTGATATTTCATAATAAATCCCGGAAACCGAATCCAGACGCTTGCGCTGGATCTGCGCCGCGCGGGTGGATGGGAAATCGGTCCATGCCGCCTTCGGCATGGTCAGGCCGCAGCCGGTTCGACCGGCTCGTCCTCCAGCTCGACGGATGCGGCCTGGGCCTCGATCTCCGTCGGCGTGTCCTCGCCGCCGAGGATCGCAGCCGCCGGCGGCGAGGCTGAGGGGGCCGGGACATCGGCGGCCTGCTCCAACATGCCATCCGACGGCAGGACCAGCCGCACGCCGAGCGCAGCGGCGCCGGTCTCCAGCGCCTGCTTTGCGGCGCGCAGCACGCGGGCATGCAGCTCGAGCACGAGGTCGGCGTGGGTGGCCTGGGCCCATTCCCTCGGCGCCAGCGCGGCGGCCAGTTCCGCCTGATGGCAGTCGAGCCAGCTGGGGAAATCGCTGAAGGGCGGCAGGAGGGGGTTGAAGGCGAACACCGCCTTTGCGGCCTCCACGGCCCCGGGAATCCCGGCCTTGGCGGCCTCGACGATCCGTTGCGCCGCCAACGCGCGGTCTTGGACCGGCAGCGCCCGGAGGTCATTCCGCAGTTCGGCGCCGCGGGCATCGGCTGGCGGCGCCGCTGCGGCGGCCAGGGCGGTCGCGCGCAACCGGTCCCGCTCGGCCGTGGCGGTGGCGAGGGGTGCCTTGCCCGCGAAGCCCCGCGCCGCCTCCCAGCCCTGCTGGGCACGCCTGGCGACGTCTTCGCGCCGGGCGGCGGCGGTCAGACGGCCGTCATGGGCCAGGCGCCACATCTGGCGCAGATGCTCGCGGGCCGTTGCCGCAACGAAGAAGGTGGCGTCGTGCAGGCTGTCCAAAGCGCCCACGAGATGCGACGGCGGGGATGGCATCGCGTCGAACATATAGGTGAGGAACCGGGCATGGTCGCCGGCGAAGCGGTCGGCGTCGGGATTGGGGATGTCAGACATTTCGGGTGTTCCTTGGAAGGTAGATCTTCACCCATCCCGGCGGCCACCATGATGGGGCCGGGGCAACTGCGCCGCCGAGGGCGATCCCAAAGTGACTGCAGCCGGCCCACATGCCGCGGTAGTTGCGGTTCAGCTCGATTTGCAGGTCATTCGGCAGGGTATGCCAGGCGCAGTGAACGGCATCGGCGTCGTCGGTGCACAGCCCCCGTTCAAGGCCGAGCATCTTCCGTCGCCGCGGATGGCGGTTGACGACCACGGCCAGGACCCGGCGACGCATTTCGGCGCCTTCACCGGGACGAGTAACGGCTTCGATCCAATCCATGGAGATATAATATAGATTAGGAAAACCTGAATCAAGCCGCCCGCAATAGTGTCCAGATCGGGCACAAGTACTTCTCGTCGAAATGAGGGTTCTGTAAGTCATTGGAATCAAACGATATATGATTTTCCGTAATCACGGTTATCGCGTCTATTTTTGTAGGCGCAAAGTTAGAATGTCATGGTTTAGCAAAGTAGGATTGTCAGCCTCCTCCCTGCTGGTTGGGTTCCGGATGGGAGGCGGCTTTGGGCTGGGTCAGGATGAGCGATCGCGATCTTCGACGGGTTGAGGTGCTGGCGGAGGTCGCATGTGGTCGGCTGACGGCTGCGGCCGCCGCTGGTGTTCTGGCATTGAGCGAACGGCAGGTCTGGCGATTGCTGCGGCGGTATCGTACCGGCGGCGGCGGTGCGGTCGTCCACCGGGCGCGCGGCCGGTCATCGAACCGTCGGCTGGATGATGGCGTACAGGACCTGGCGCTGGAACTGGTGCGGCGGCACTACCGGGATTTCGGGCCGACACTGGCGGCGGAGAAGCTCGCGGAGCGGCATGGGCTGGTGGTGTCGCGGGAGACGCTGCGGGGCTGGATGGTGCAAGCCGAGCTGTGGCTGCCGCGGGCGCAACGTCGCCAGTTCCACCGTCCGCGTCTGCGGCGGGAACGATTGGGCGAGCTGGTGCAGATCGACGGCAGTGAGCACCGGTGGTTTGAGGACCGGGCAGAGCCCTGCACGTTGCTGGTGTTCATCGACGACGCGACGGGCCGGCTGATGCAGCTGCGCTTTGTGTCATCCGAGAGCGCGTTCTCTTACTTCGAGGCCCTGGGGGGCTACCTGTCGCGGCATGGCCGTCCTCTGGCGTTTTACTCCGACAAGCACACGGTGTTCCGGGTGGCGCGGTCGGAGGCCAAGGGCGGCCAGGGCATGACGCAATTCGGCCGGGCACTGGCGGAGTTGGGTGTCGAGATCCTGTGCGCGAACTCCAGCCAGGCCAAGGGCCGGGTGGAACGGGCGAATCGCACGCTGCAGGACCGCCTGGTGAAGGAATTGCGCCTGGCCGGGATCGCCGACAGGGAGGCAGGCAATGGCTTCGTGGCCGGCTTCATGGAGCGGTTCAACGCGCAGTTCGCCGTGACCCCTGCCCGGCCTGAGGACCTGCACCGCCCCCTGGTGGTGCCGGCAGAGCGGCTGCGGGACATTCTGTGCTGGCGGGAGCGGCGGTATGTGGGCCGGCAGCTGACACTGTCATATGAGCGCCAGCGGATCATGCTGGGGGAGACGGACGTCACGCGTGGCCTGGTGGGGCAGTACGTCGACAGCTACGCCTTTGCCGACGGTCGCCTCGAGTTCCGCTGGCAGGGTGTCGCCCTGCCCTACACCGTCTTTGACAAGAACCAGCGGGTGACCCACGCGGCGGTGGTGGAGAACAAGCGGCTGTCGGCGGCCTTGGCCCAGGTGAAGGAGATGCAGGACGCGTTGCCGGCACCTCGGATGCAGACCAACAGCGAGCGTATCGGCTACCGCAGGACGGGGCGCAAACCGCCCGGTCGACAAGGTGCCGAGATTATCCGATCTGCGGCCGAGTGAAGGGGCATGTCGGTCCGCTTCGCCTCCGGCTCCGCTACCCGCCCTGCCCCTTCACTGACAGTTCTATTTTGCAGACCACCCTGACAATTCAATCCGGTGGACACAACAGATGCAGCAGCGGGGGATCGCCCGGGCTCGATTTCCCGTCCCTCCCGGCCCAGTTTCCGGCTTGCGACGATCTGGCTCGTCGGGGCCGCGCCCGGCGGCGTCCATAATGTCGCACGCCCCGTCGAAGACCGGATCACACGGCCTGCGGGACGCGATCCATCAAACGCCGACGGCGAAAGACCAACATGACCGCGATCAAGACACCCTTGAGCGTCGCCATCCTTGACGACTACCAGTCCGTGGCGCTGGAGCTGGCCGACTGGTCGGCCCTCGACGGCCGCGCCAGCATCACCGTGTTCAACGACCATCTCGCCGATCCCGACCAGGTCGTGGCGCGGCTGCAGCCCTTCGACGTCGTCTGCGTGATGCGCGAGCGCACGCCGCTGCCCAAGGCGGTGATCGACCGCCTGCCCCGGCTGAAGCTGATCGCGTCGACCGGCGCCCGCAACGCCTCGATCGATGCCGCGGCCGCCGCCGAGCGCGGCATCACCGTGGTGAACACGGGCTATGATTCCAGCCCGACCATCGAGCTGACCTGGGCCCTGATCCTGGCCAGCGCCCGCCACATCGCCGCCGAGAACGCCGCGCTGCGGTCCGGCGGCTGGCAGCACACCGTCGGCGACGGCCTGCGCGACAAGACCCTTGCTATCCTCGGCCTCGGCCGGATCGGTTCGGAGGTCGCGCGGATCGGCAAGGCCTTCGGCATGGACGCCATCGCCTGGAGCCAGAACCTGACGCCGGAAAAGGCTGCGGCCCAGGGCGTGCGCCTGGTGTCCAAGGACGACCTGTTCGCCAAGGCCGACGTGCTGACCATCCACCTCGTGCTCGGCCAGCGCACCCGCGGCCTGGTCGGCGCGGCCGAGCTCGCGGCGATGAAGCCCACCGCCCGCCTCGTCAACACCTCGCGCGGGCCGATCGTCGACGAGGCCGCGCTGATCGCGGCGCTGCGCGACCGCCGCATCGCCGGCGCCGCCATCGACGTCTTCGATGTCGAGCCCCTGCCCCCGGACCATCCGTTCCGGTCGCTGGAGACCGTCCTGGCAACGCCGCATATCGGC
>Ga0193743_1001668_pt1 | contig 16316 bp, 21 predicted proteins | sample L2c2metaG_FD_143038 | JGI IMG/M metagenome (GOLD analysis project Ga0193743, IMG submission 143038) | Soil microbial communities from a riparian zone of the East river system, Colorado, United States - L2c2 | ecosystem: Environmental > Terrestrial > Soil > Riparian zone | place: USA: East River...
GTCACGTGATCATCGGACTCCGGTATCGGAGCCGCGAGTGCACTCCGTCTTGGGCTGGCGACGATGAGGAGGAATATACAGAGGTGACGGAGAAATATCGGAGGAAACATCGGAGGACGTGGAGCGTCCCCTAACAAGGTAACCCTATTTGAATGTCCTTTCAGCTCTGCTTCACACTCTCCTGTGGCTGTATTCCAGATCCTTGCAGTGTGATCATGAGATGCAGACACAATATGCATACCATCAGGAGAGAAGACAGCAAACTTGACATCACTTGGATGATGCAGTACTGCTTCACACTGGCTCTATGATTTTCTCCTTCCCCAACAGAGCTTCCATGGACAATCCATCTTACTTCCATATGTTGTCCAGATTTCTGATTTTTCTGGCAACCAGGCTAATGCTGAAGGGCATCCTTCAAGACTGTTAATCTTTATAAAATCAAATTTTTCTTTTAAAAACTGCTCAGCATCAAGCACTGTCATTGCCAACAGCTTTTGGTTCTATTTTTCTTGTAAGTATCATCCATCTTAAACAACAAGATTACTTACATTTGCCCAACTTTCTAGTTTATATAATGAATTCATTGCAGTTCTCAACTTTCCTAAGATACTCAAACAATCCATCCATCGCAAAAGATGTTTTTGGAAGAAATGCTTCAATTCAGTAGATTCATTGATGTTGTCTGCATAGATGAAATGGAACACCCAGCTACTACAAGCATACTCAAGAGATTCAGAAATATCTCCACATCTCCTCTCTGCCAAATAACACACATTTGTTTTTGCTGACCACTCTTTATCCATCAGTGACAGACATTGAAGTGCTAGGAATTTGTGTGAAACACAAGGGTCAAGATAGTGTCCTGAGGACATATTTTGATTACTGATAAAATCATAGAAGGAAGCATGGAATATTGAGATGTGTTTAGCAGGGTGTTGAGATGATGGAATATATATCAAAGAATGAATGAATGCAAGGGCAGCCTGAACTCTTTCTATGGAAATTTGCACCAAAACACTGATGGCACTCATAGACAGAGGATTGTAGACATAAACAACAGCTTTAAGAACCATGCCTATATCTGACCTTTCCCTAGGATTTGCAGATTCATAGGCAGAATCCAGAATTCTTTTATAAAGCACATCTAGTGGCTGAGTGACACCAAATGATGTTTCTGATGTGAAATTGACAACATCTAAAAGACATTAAGGCATGCCATGGCTACCCCTCTGATCAATATATTTGCAAACAGTTGCTGCATAAATGAACAGAGTGCCAGACATGTTCACAAGGCTTTCAACTTCTGCCTGAGGAGGCCAGTCATGCCTACCAAGGCCATCAAGCAAGTAGGCTTTGATGTAAAGCTCTATATCAGCCTTGACAATCTCCTTATGAAGGATGAAATTTGAATGAACCAAGGATTTATCAAAAGACTCCTTGAACCTTATTTCTGGACGACTAGTGATGAAGAACTTGACTGGAAGAGATGTGCTGTGCTTCAAGATCACAGAAAGCAACTCAGCCACAAGGGACTGGTCAGAGCACTCATCCAGAGCATCAAGAACAATAACTGGGACAACTACTGCTTCTCTGGTATCCCTGTATGCAGCAGTGAGTGGTCTAATAATGAAGTTTAGGAATTGTTTGGTAATCCTCCAAGATTTGCAGTTAGGGTTGGCTTCCACTGCATCCAATATGAGATGGGAGAAAGAGGGAAAATACCCACTGACAGCCAACTGAAGACAGATGGTGGGAATAATACAACGAGCATCACTGGTATCAACACAGAGATGGGAAGAGAAGAAGGTACCAGCAAGGGATCCGGTTTCATCAAGGATTTCACTGAGTAAGCGATTGTTGTTTTACCGGTTCCAGCCATCCCATTGAGCCAGTATACCTTTGTGGCCATATTATCACTTGCCCACACTTGCAGTGTATCAAGGATTGCCTGGCGAGTATTCTTTGTACATGTGTTGCGTGGAGCGGGAGATGCTGCGTCGTATTCTACAAACTCAGCACGTGGCAAGAGTTTCTCACGTAGTGCATCCCTATGAACTAGTTATTAGCGATGATCCCATTCCGAATACAATACATGCTCACTAAGGCCCGAGACCTCGATTGTTCATTTTTATCGGCATTGGATGGCATATGCCAGTGGATCTGACACGATGATAGAACTATCAGTAGACATATTGGCTTCGGGCAGATAGAATGATGCTTACACTGTTGGCAATGTTAATCATCGAGTGATCGAGGCGTAAATCGTGAGCATCTTGGAAGACAGAGATTGGATTATGGGTGTTCGGAGACATGTGCTAAATGAGCGTCATTAGCAATGACGATCGTGAGCGAAACATGGACGCCGACCGTGGGTGGATTTTCTGCCAGTGGTCCTGGGATACTAACGGAACCAAGTTGACTGACCACAGCAGGTATCGATGCTGAAACGGGTACAGGAATTGGAGGGGACACTGTGTCTGTTGATGCCATATGGTCATCAGGGCTTGACTCTAGGCCGATCGGCGATGGTGTAGGCGATCGTGATAAACCAGACTTCCCTTTGAACCATCCACCAACTTTGCGTATGCGATTGCTCTTAGATGGTCTTTCGCTCGACATGATGATTGCGAGCGAAGATTTGGTGGAACTAGCGAACAAACAAATCCAAATTCTGCGCTGCCTTGCCTTGTCGACAATGTCCCTTCTCTTCGTCAATGATCGTAAACACAGAGATATAAGTAGAATAATGGTATTAGATGTATTTGTGCAAAGTTCTTTTGGCTTTCTAACTCAGGTTTTCAGTTGTGAAATTTCATGCTTTTTTGACCGGTCGTAGTCGAACGAAGACTGCGGTTATCGTTTTTCTTTCGTGTTTTCGATCTCGTTACATGCAATGCCTTTTTTTATACAGTGATGTACAATTATTAGTTTCGACCGCCATGTACCATCATTGAACGGCTCTGTGCAGTTGTTTGAGAACATTTTATAATGGAGGAATGTTTATAAAATTCCAGTCAACAGATGGAATAATAGCATACATTTATTGAATCAGATAGAGACAAATATTCCGTGTAGTTCAGGATACTGCACCAACTGATCAACTGGACCAAAAGAGCACGACATGTGTCATCAAAATGAATCGACTCGGACGCAACCAACTTCTTACTGGTGCTCCAGTATTGATATTTCTCCTGGATGGTCCTGCATTGACCATCTTTACTCCCTAGATGCTATCTACCCCTCCAGGGCTGCATTTTGCCCGACATGTGGGTAACGTTGTATCCCAAGCTACTACGCGTTGCATGACCCGCAAAGTCCGTTTCGGATCTTGGATTCGTCAAAAATCATCATCGTTGGTCGAGCCCGGTGTCCGAATACTCCCATTGACCCCTTTTGTCGCCCAAGGATGTAGCTCTCGACGATGGTTTCAGCACAAGGCAACCTCACCGGAAGGGTCTCCATCTCTACCCCAATCTACATCTGCAACACCTCTCTTGTCATCGAAAACCAGCCCCTCTTCTCCTAAAAAAGGCAATGACTTTGCGACAAAAGACGACATTCCAACACGATCGGAACAGAGAAGGAGCGATTGGGTTATCACCAAACGTCTCCTCGTCCACGTTTGGCCTAAAAACAACTGGAAGACGCGTTGGACCGTATTGTTGGGTTTTGGGTTACTTATTTCTTCAAAGGTTGGCGTTCTCAAATTCTCGTTTCGCTAGTTTAGTTGGGGAGACTACGGATCTTATGGAATATTTAAATCGTATTCATATCTATTTCCACAGGTACTCAACGTTCAAATACCCCAAATTTTTAAGAATATCGTGGACTCGCTCAACGTTGATATAACTGCATCTTCTACCGCTTGGTTACTTGCTGGGTCCTTGATACTTGGATGTACGTCCTTTGTCCACTCCGAAGTGCTCTGGTTCTCATCCTTTCATCTTTTACACCACACCTGAATCATCACTAGATGGAGCTGCAAGGATCGGAGCCACCCTTTCGAGTGAACTTCTCAACGCTGTCTTTGCCAACATTGGCCAACGTGCGATCCGCAAAGTCGCAAGAGAGACATTTGAACACCTCCTCAACTTGGATTTGAAATTCCACTTGGAGAGGCAAACTGGAGGTTTGACAAGAGCCATTGATCGCGGAACCAAGTAACATTTTCTTTTTCCTATTTTTGACCAACTTGAAAACGCTGATATTATTCCAGAGGTATCACCTTCCTTCTGCAATCTATCATATTCCGCATCGTACCTACCGCTTTGGAAATTTCGATGGTGTGCGGTATTTTGGTACGTTTCTGGTTAATCCACTCGCCGAGTTCTTTTCGTGAAGTGAAAAACGACACTTGTAGACATACAAATTCGGATGGGATTTTGCTGCGATTACAGCTATGACGATGGTTGCGTACACGTGGTTTACTGTGAGGACCACTTCATGGAGGTCAGTCCTCGCTGTTGTTCTTGGACAGCCGAGGTATCATGTTTAACTCTTCTTTTCGCGAAATAGGACGCGATTTCGGCGAGAGGCTAACCAGGCGGACAACAAAGCAGCAACTGTGGCTGTTGACTCTTTGATCAATTTCGAAGCTGTCAAGGTGAGAAAAAGACTCGCTGAGCTAGTTCTTTTTGTCCCTAGCCTCCCAAACAGATGATGAGGACTGAAACTATTTCCGCCCGGTAGCACTTTAACAACGAGAAATATGAAATAGCGCAGTACGACAAACACCTGGCGCAATACGAGAAAAGCTCAGTGAAAATCACATCCTCTCTAGCTTTCCTCAATTCGGGTCAGAATATCATTTTCTCAAGCGCATTGACTATGGCCATGTTTTTAGCGGCTCAAGGAGTTGTCAATGGTTGGTTGGATCTTCTTCCAAATCTTCAGTTTTTGACTTTTGGCTGATTTTGAATTTGGCAGGAACCATGACGGTGGGAGATATGGTGATGGTGAACCAATTGATCTTCCAGCTCTCGTTGCCGTTGAATTTCCTGGGGTCGATATACAGAGAGATGAGGCAAAATCTTTTAGATATGGAGGTATTGCATAAACTTGTGGAAGAGAATTCGCCACCCAAGGTAAGATGTGTTGAAATTAGTTTTCTTACTTTTTGTTTTTGACGACCATCGCTCCTGAAAAGGATGCACCCAATGCCCAACCCCTACAATTCCAAGGAGGTTCCATACAATTCGATAACGTCTCTTTCGGATATCATCCTGACCGACTCATTTTCCAAAATCTCAATTTCTCCATCCCTGCTGGCAAGAAGGTAGCCATCGTCGGACCTTCGGGTTGCGGTAAATCTACCGTCTTCCGTCTTCTTTACAGGTTCTACACACCCTCCTCCGGACGAATTCTTATCGATGGACAAGATATCCACCAAATCCAACTCACTTCTCTTCGTAAAGCCATCGGTGTGGTACCCCAGGACACTCCATTATTCCATGCGGATGTGTTGCATAATATTAGGTATGGGAGGTTGGATGCGACGGATGAGGAGGTCAAGGAAGCTGCAAGGAAGGCGAATGTTCATGTAGCTGTTGAGAGGTTACCTGATGGGTATGCGACGAAGGTTGGAGAGAGGGGGTTGATGATTAGTGGAGGAGAAAAGCAGAGGTTGGCGGTCGCGAGGGTCATGTTGAAAGATCCGGAGATTCTGTTCTTTGATGAAGCGGTGAGGACTTTTTTTTTCGCAGGTTGTCTTTTTCTTCTTTTTGCTGATGGCTGCTGCTTTCTTTTTGTCTTTTTCGTTTTCGCTTATAGACTTCCGCCCTCGACTCACATACTGAATCGGAGCTTATGAAGAACATCAATACCGCATTGTTGGATAAAGCCCGCACAAGCATTTTCATTGCACATAGGCTGAGGACAATCGTCGAATCTGGTTTGCTTCCTTTTCCTTTTTCTTGTTCACTACTCTATTTTGACCACTCTTTTTTTTTTTTCCTTCACACAGATCTTATCATAGTCCTAAAAGAGGGTCAAGTAGTTGAACAAGGCACACATGAGGATCTTATGAAGATGAAAGGACTTTATTACAGCATGTGGCAGCAGCAAGCTTCGATAGAAGGATCGGAGGAAGGGGTTAGACCTTCAGCGAACTACCCTCACATATAACGAATGGTCACGAGTTTAGGTATAGAAGTTTTGAGTCCTAGAAGCCCCATACATAGCTTACTTGATTCATTATCTCTTTCTCTCTGTAACAATAATCAAATAACAGATTTGTTATAGCTACTAACTTACCTACGTGATCAGATTATAGAACAGTGGGAAACATGGTAGAGTATACGGTAATGATGGGTTCCGTAGTTAATATATTCAACATATCATTATCATAGGGCATATTGGTAAGACCAGACTCCAAAAAAAACTTAACATAAACCAGACGTCAAGGACATCCAAAGTCTAGGAATTTATTTAAACTCAGATACCTGAGATAGACCACACGATACAAACTTGAAGAAACAGGGTCGCAGCAGTCGGGACAAAGGACAAGGGTAGGAATGAATTAATGACAGCTGAGCGATGAGGTGGGATTCCTGGGAACAAGGGCGGCTTAAGAAGGGTGCCGGTGAGCGCTGAGTTTTGCCGTTACTTAAACTCTGTGCCCTACTAAAGATTTGGTCTTGTAGCATCAGTACCTGCAGGCTGCCTCGATACATTAATGTGGTCGTCCGACAGTTTGGCACATTAATAATCTCCTTGTCGTCTCAGGCTGCTGGTGTGAGCCTAGTATGTATCAAGGGCCATGAGCGGCATTTGATCACAATGCAGATCTGTGATGCAATTCCACCCTTGTACTTGGCAGGAGGTGCTTCCAGGCTTATCAGAAGTTAAGTGTGTATACCCGGAGGGGGTGCGTTATGGACGTCGTCAGGTAACGGCGCGCCACGCTCACGAGCAAGGATACACATGATAGACTTTTCAACACCCTCGAAATGGTGAAAAAGGTTCCCAAAACCTTTCAAAGTGCGCAGCAGTAGTTGCCACCGGATTTTAATTCCCCAACCTTGTACAGTCCGGATGCTGTCCAATTTTTTATCCAGAGATGCATTTATGATCCCGATCGATGTCTTTCGCATACTCAAAGGCCAGAAGCCTATGGGCTCTTCCATGTTTACAAGGGAAATAATTAAAATTGACAGCTTGCAACGATGGCGTGGTAGAATCGTGCAAAAGGTATTGTACCTTCCTTTTATACCGTTTAAATTCTGCTTATGAGTAGCAAGTTTGCAGTCGAGTAGCATTAGACCACGTTACCTTCACTCCATGTGAAAATTTGTCATAATTGCCGTCGATTTTCGACTGATAAGCGCCCAGATAATCGATGTGAGCCTTTCTTATAAGCTCGCCCGCTGCGGAGACTGCTTGTTACCCTACCATGGCTTCACCACCCTGTCGTTTTTTTCAGGCTGGTCAATGCCGCTATGGCGAAAAATGCAAATTCTCTCATCCAACTCGCACTCAAGTAGGACGATCTCCTAGCCCATCTATAAGTGCCACAAGTTCCCCAAGGAGCCGGCCTCCGAACCAATCAAGACTTCCAGAAGCGTCCTCTCCCCTCCCAAACGGCGTTTGTCGATTTTATTGGACGACAGGAGAGTGCAAATTGGAATTCAAATGTAGATACAAACATGATCGGTGCGACGGTAGCTCGGAGACCCGACCACAACGTCAGCAATTCAATCTCGCAGGCAACAACGCTATCGCGCCGTTTTTGACCGAGAAAGGTCTGGCAAAAATCAATGGGATTGCAACGGATGGATTTTTTGAGAACGAGGAGTTAAGGTCATTGTCGCCGACGGAAGCTCACAATCGTTTCAAGAGGTTCCTCTCGGATACTTTCCGGTTCAAGAGCTCCTACGAGGTGTATGCCTTTCTAGTTCCACTGAGCAGTGCCAATCGTAACAACGCTTTATGGGTATGTGTTTCTCCAGTCTCATCTGATGTATCATGTCATTTATTCCCAATTAGACACAAGAAGAAGGGCAGGTAAGTATTTCTATTGGTTATAACCACTCTCAGGCTTATTTTTTTTGGTTTCTTAGCTGCTTCTGGCTTCCGTAGCTTCAGTAAGCAACTTTTTTTTCATTGTTCGCAAGTGGTTCTTAACGTCGACTGCTCAGCCAAACGGAAGTCTTCGTGTCATCGAAATCATCAATTGGCAACAAATCTCCATCCGCACTGGGTTGAGTAAAGAGGTTGTATCATTTCAACGAGGGATATTACCATTGTTAGGGGTGAGGCTGATTGTTCGAGTATTAACTCTAGATCTAACGTCTTCTGGTAGTACCTGTCCTCAGAGTTCGTTGTCAAGAGCACAATGAGCACCCACACAAAGTGTGTGCTTTTCCTCGTCTTCCGAGATCCTCTGCTGACAACTAGCTAGCCATCTTTTCTCAATCGTCCTTGAAAATTTCGAAAAATTCGCCGACAGGATTGAAGAGTGCATGGATGCTGCAATCAATGCTCGTTCCTTTAAGGACACGAGGTCGACTTCACCTTACAAACCTATCGATACTCAAATCTTCGCATCAATTGCTGGAGTGCTGCATGAGTATGTACGCACATCCGTTGTGAATCGTCATTCTTACAACGATAACTAGGTTTCTTGTTCGCTTTAAGAACGCAGTGGCCACCTATCCACGTCTGGGTCCATTGGTCAACAATCTCTATCGATGGTTCCAGGATTGGCGTGCAGAGGTCGAGGCAACTCCCCCATTATTCGACAATCCTTTCAACAATATTCCCCTCACTGTGCGCGAACATGTCATCGACACTATCCGAGAAAGGATCAAACGCCTCGTTAGCATTGTCCAACGTGAAGAGCCGAAGCTTGTTAAGTCGGATATGAAGCAAAAGAAGAAAGCGGCAGCAGATATTGCCGATCACTTTGGTCCAGCGCTTCACAGCACCTACGAAGGTCCTGGGCACCTTCGCCCCAATGGGCCTCGGCACAACAACGACTTTGAAGATATATACGAAATTCGAATCGCCCCAACTCATCAAGAATTGATGAGTCGTGTTCCGCCATTTTTGCCGGCTAATTTCTATTCCGCCCCTCATCCTGCCCCTGCCGGTAGCATGCAACGTCTCCTCGACATTCAATTCAGGCTATTACGAGAGGAACTGACGTAGGGGTCTTTTTTTACTATTTTTCTGATAGCACTCTGATCGCGAGTATCGTAGAGCTTCTTTACGGCAGGCTGTCCATGAGGTGCACGACGATCTCAAGTCCAGGTCGTTAAAAAAAACGAAGCTCGGTGATCTTCTCGACAAGAAAGGAGGAAAGTACCGTGGACAAGTTGACAGTCAGGATTCCTTGATGTTCAATGTCTATTCTGGCGTACAGTTCCTTTCCCTCGTCCCGGGGTGGAAGGGTATTTCTACCAGCCTCCTCATAGACACACCTCCAGGCCGAGCTAGAGCTGAACGCCCCGCACAACGGGCTGCCTTCTGGGAAAGTATGAGTGGAAAGCGACTCTTCCAAGGCGGGCTCATTGCCCTCATCTGTGAATCTGGAGGGGATATTTCGGTTCATCTCGGCATCATCGCAAGTTCCTCTCGAGATATCTCAGATTACGTCAAGCAGGACAAAGAGCACGTCAAACTTGGTGTCGTGTTTTTCGACCCGTCTCTGGAGTTGCGGATATTGCAGGAGCTTCGGAACCCCCACACCTCGACTCAAGGAATCAAAATATTAGTTGAGTCACCGGTCATGTTCGAGGCAATTCGGCCGTTCTTGGAAGCCCTCAGAACTGAACCAGAGGATATACCCTTTCATCGTTACTTGGTACTTCAGCCCCCTGAACGCCTGGCATCGTGTGCACTTGAGGCTCCTCGCTATGCTCGACTGCCCAAATTCCAGTTTTGCCTCGATTCATTGTTTCTTGAGGATGCTGGAGTTGAGAATCTGATGCTTTCCGTCACGGATCCTGTCTCGATTGATTATGCAAGGAAGACATTGAGGAGCAAGAGCCGGCTGGACCCGAGTCAAGCGGATTCTGTCATAGACACTTTAACGCGAGAAGTAGCGTTGATACAAGGGTAAGGCATTCATACACTTTCATTTGAGCCATTCTCTACTTATCATGATTTATTGTAGACCTCCTGGGACAGGAAAGGTGAGATAACTACCTTGATAGCAAGTCGACGATTGCTGATGGCGTAACAGAGTTTCACAGGTGTCGAGATTATCCGTGTCCTCAAGGCGAACAGAATCGGCCCCATCTTGTTGATTGCACTCACGAACCACGCTTTGGATCACATGCTCTTGTCAATTCTGGATGCGGACATTACCCAGCGAATTGTTCGTCTCGGCAGTCGAGTCAATGAATCAATTGCACAATACTCCATGGATACGCTCGAAACAGTCCAACAGATATACTCTCGTTTGCATCGTACACTCGGAAGTTGCAGGCGAGAACTCAAAGAGGTAGAGGAACAGATTCGAAATTTAATGAAGCAGGTGCACAATCTGGATATTAACAACAACACGGGCGAGATCATGAAGTACTTGTCAACATACTACCCTGAACACTTTGAATACCTGTATAGTCCTCTGCCATGGGTCTCAAACGTCAAGGCGTTCGTGCTAGATGATGAGGACGGTGCAAGAGGGTGGTATACAGTGGACCAAGGTGGCAAAGTACATCTTCTTGATCGGTCGACCTACGCCTTCTGGAGGGATTGCTCCGACCTCACATTCATCGATCAAGTCACGAATGGATCCTTTGAACCTTGGAAAGCTCCCACTGAAAATGAAATGCATGCTCCTCAAAATGCCTTTAGTGCTCTAAAGGTTGAGGTGGTGGGCGACAACTACAGTTCAGATGAGGAAGAACTGAGTGACACAGAAAGCTTCATCGAACGTGGAGGAAAGATGGAGGTGGAGGAAAGCTGGAAGGTCATGCGAGTCGTTCTTCCACCAGCTTCAGAAACGCAGCCTCCTTCACCTGTCCAAGACACCGAAGACGAAGACACCGAAGACGAAAGTACCATCGGTCCTGCAGATGTTGAAGACATCGACGGCTTCTTCGATGCCCTCGAGTTTGAATGTAGGCCTTCCGTTCCGCATTCCGATAGACAGTTAGAGGTGTTGCTGGAAGACGTAGGGGATGTTTGGGAAATGAGTGCATCAGAACGACAACGAATTCACACTTTCTGGGCCGAGCGGGCTCGTATTCAGCTCGGACAGACGTACATGGATGAATTCAAGAGGCTTCGGGAATGTCATGCCGATAAATTGCGACAATGTAACGAGGGTAAAGAGGAGGTGCGCTGTTCTCATTTACCATGTTATTCTCAAAGCTGATGCTTATTAGGTTCGCCGATACTTGCTCGCTAACATGGATATCATCGGTTGTACGACAACAGGTCACCTCTTTTCAGTCAATGATTGAGAATTTGCTAACGGCGATTGTTTCATGCTAAAGGTGCTGCCCAATTGACTGAACTTCTCAAAGTAGGCCGAATCGAAGGTCCATTGTACTGTTTCCTGACGCTCACAAATGGTTTAGGGGTTAAGCCCCAAAGTTCTACTCGTCGAGGAGGCCGGCCAGGTCATGGAGGCCCACATTCTTGGTAGTCTCGTACCCTCTATCGAACATCTCATTTTGATTGGTGATCCACTCCAACTAAGACCAACCCTCAATAATTATTGTGAGCCTATTCCGGCGCGTGTACAGTTATTAACCTCCAAATGTAGCTCTATCCATGGAAAGTAAAAGAGGGCAGATCTATAAGTTTGATATGTCGTTAATGGAGCGGCTTTCTACATCGGGGCTTCCTATGTCGCGCATTGATGTCCAACGCCGAATGAGGCCGACGATATCTAGCTTGATCAGGTTCGTGATTATTTGACTTTCACCTCCTTCCTACTATTCATCATCAAAACAGAAACACTCTTTATCCAGGTCTTGAAGATCACGAGCTCGTTAAAGAGTACCCAGACGTTCGAGGTATCCAACAGAATGTATTCTTTCTGTCTCATAATCATCGCGAAAACGAAGGTGGCGATGACTCGGCCAGTAAATATAACATGTATGAGGTATGTAGCGACATTTTTTCTGTGGATTGATACTCACCAAAAGTAATAGGTCGCGATGATTCGAGACTTAGTCCTCTACTTGTTGAGGTCAATTGTCTTTTCTAGGAAATTATCACCAATCATCTCGCTAATATTCATAATAGGCAAGGTTGCTACTCGAACGAAGGCGATATCGTCGTTTTATGTGCTTATCTTGGGCAACTTGCGCGCCTTAGAGATGCTCTTGCTCATGACGTGGCTATTTCAATTGATGAGCGTGACCAGGCTGCACTCGCCGATCAGGAAAGCGAACGGGATCAGGATGTCATCGGTGGAGTTACGATTGAACGAGTCAACGTGACAAAGCGGGTATGTCGTTTCCTCATCCATGTTCGCGTCATAGTTAGGACTAATCTCAACGGGTAGGTTCGTCTCCGGACTGTGGACAATTATCAGGGTGAAGAAGGCCGGGTAACTATCTTGGTCTTACTTCATTTGAGCCTGGGCTGATGACACACATGGACAGATTGTTATCCTTTCCCTCGTTCGAAATTCAGGTATTCCAGAAGACGAAAACGTTGGACATTCCCAAAGAGCCAATATTGGATTTTTGAAGGTAAATTTTGTCCACCTCCACATGCTATATTGACAACTATTTCACAATCTTAGTCTGAGAATCGAACCAATGGTACGACCTTCTCTTTGATGAATATCGAATATTTAACCTGCCAACGTCGCCAGTGGCACTCTCTCGAGCTCGCGAAGGGCTGTACATCTTTGGACATGCGCAAAATTTGGTATCTAGAAGTCCTATGTGGGGGAAAATCATCGAGGAGCTTGAAGAAAAGGGCCTAGTAGGGCCTGCCCTCCCGATTGTTTGCCATCGTCACTCAGTTCCGGTTAAATATGTCTCCGAGCCTGGACAGCTTCCTCAGTTGGCTCCTGATGGTTCGTTCTGTCATAAAGTTTACTCGTCATAATACTCACTACTCACCGCCGTATCAAAGGGGGATGTCTTGAAAATTGCGAAAGTCGTCTCAGTTGTGGACACCTCTGTCCCTTCAAGGTAGTTTTAAGCTAATCGAGTTGGACACCAGGCTGATTGATAACAATAACTCCAGTGTCATTGCGATGATCCTAACCATGTCGCCGTTACCTGCTCTCAGCCATGCAGACGGCTCTGCGCTCGAGACCATCCTTGTCGAAAAGACTGTAGGGATGATTGCGGTCAGTGCCAATTCCCGATCGTCGATGTGCAACTCCCTTGTGGCCATGATAAAGTATCAGTTCCATGGTAAGATCCAAAAATATGTTTCCTATCTGTCGACTGAAAGACCTTCAATTCCAGCTGGCAACTCGACTCTCTCGAAGAAGTTGTTTGCGATTTCGAGTTGGAGAAAGATCTGCCCTCGTGCGAGCATATTGCTATCATGCCATGTGGCCAAGACCCATCCGTTTATTCCTGTCTTGCTCGTTGCGACCGGCCAATGGAGTGTTGCTCGAAAACATGCCGCTCTCGTTGTTACGAGTGCCAAACCCAGCCCCAGAATGTGGAGCAGGATGATGGCAAGGTTGCGAGAGCCCAGCATCAACACCACCCTTGCGAAAAACGTCTGCACTGTAGCCACCCATGCCGAGAGAAATGCTCTAGCAGCCATGAACATACAAAGAGGTGCATGGAAAGATGTCGACAATCTTGCAAGCATGCACAGTGTCACTTGCCTTGCTCGGAGCCCTGCGCTCCTTGTCAGGAACCTTGCGGATGGTGAGCATCGTTTTTTATTTTGAATAACAACGAAGGTTTCATTTTCATCTCTTTTCAGGAACTGCGACCACTACTCTTGTCCTGTCCCATGTGGCTCGGTCAGTCGAAGCAGCATCTCAACTTTCTGTCATTAATTCGAATCCTATAGATATGTGTGCGATTGCCGTGCGATAAACCCTGCAAGAAACGTCTGAGGTGTGGCCATGCATGCCCATCTGGTGCGTAATTTAGCGGGGGGTAAATAGTTTCCAGTCTAATAGAATTCTAGTCTGCGGGGAGGATTGCAATATACAAGTCTGCCCCGAATGCGCATCCGCCAACCAGAAGAGTCAGGTTGTCGATTTGATCCTTCAACGATCATTGGAGGACGTTTTGCCAGAATCAGGCGACATTGACGAGATGGTCATTACGATCCCTGCTTGCCGCCACGTCTTCACTGTCGAAACCCTCGATGGACTCACAGGCATGAATGACTTCTATTCTCGAGATAAGCAAGGTACGAAATGGACGGGGCTGCTCGTGCCTCTAGGCTTCACCAACCCTCCCACCTGCCCAAGCTGCCGTTCGCCCATTACATGCCCTCGTTATGGCCGAATCTTCAAGAGGGCTGATTTGGATATTTTGGAACGGAACGTTGCAGCCCACATGTCTCAGTCGCTTGACAACAGGCAACGGGTTCTTCAGGGTATAAATGAAGGTAATTTGAAGGCCTTGCTTGCTGCGGAGGCAGCTAGGATTACGATTCCTGATCCAAAGCATACACCGAAGTTGAAGAAGCAGAGTGCTTCGCGGAAAAAGCTCCTAGAAACTGGCAAGAGCCCTGCCTCGGAACGAGATATCCAGGCATCTAATTCGACTCTTCATTCCATGGACTCTCAAGTACTCTCAATCTGGCGAAAGGTCACTCATCAGCTGTTCGCGGTCTACAAAGATATCGTCAAGATCACAGAGCGTCGATATGCCCATACCCAAGCGTGGGAGGCGTCGTTATCCTTGCTCTTTGAGCGCGAAAGCCAGGCTGGACTCGAAAATCCTGCTACCCTACCCAGAAACCCCCAGGAACATGCGATGAGGATGGCGAGGCTTTACATTGGCCAGCCACGGCCTCTCGCTGATCGACGTTTCCTCGTTGAAGCGTTCTGGGTCACGCTGCATATACGACTGACCTTGATCGGTCTCGCTCAAACCTGGGTGCGTGAAGTGAAAAAGCAACAGAGCTACTATTCGACTTTCCACCTCCAGCAATGGGTGATTTACATCGACTTCCTGCTTCAAACCTGCGTCCGGGATGCAGAGAAGGCGTATGATATCGCGAGGGATTCGGAATCTCGTCGACAGATCGTGAAGTCTAGGTTGCTCCGCATGCGTATTGATCTGGAGGCTTTCCGTTTCAATTTATCGATGTGTCGGCAATACGGGACGTTCAAGGACAACCGTGAGGAGTTGCTAGCGAAGGTGGACAAACTTGGGGCCGAGGCGAAGGCACAGATGATGGACACCGTAACCGCCCACCTTTCACGGAAAGAAATCGGGTCTCTCCAGCAGGAGAGAGTATGGGTAGAAGACAATTTCACCTCGACTGCCGAAATCATCGTCAGCGAGTGGATGGAGATGAAGAAATCGATAAAGATGGATACTTTCTACCAACCCCTCTCACTAGATGAGCAGATGCAAATTGTCCGTGCCATGGGTTTCGGTATGTCGAGACTGCACTCATCAGGATGATACCAAGTCTAACGGACGACGACGTCTTTTTAGGAAACACTGGTCACTTCTATCAATGTGCCAACGGACACACTTTCGTAATCACAGAGGTGAGGATCCGGTTCTTACAATCCTTTTAATGATCTATCTACTCACAAATGACTTTGAAGTGTGGTGGCGCCATGGAGCGAAGCAGGTGCCCGGAATGTGGTGGTGTTATCGGGGGGTCGAGCCATAGTTTGGACGCTTCGAACACCCGTTCCGATGAATTCGACAGATTAGCTCGAGCATTGAATCCTCATATCGGGGAGAGTCCTTGGGGAAATCCATATTGAACTCTCGTCGTACCTGGCGTGGATACGATATTCAGACTGCAATTGAACGATAGGACCATAGCATCATTATCCCACCAATGCACTTTTATGGGTTACGTAAATAGATTTATAGAATAAAAACGAGAGAGAATTACTATCAGCTTACTGTTCAGTGCAAACACCTCCCGGCGAGAATATTATGTGCGGTACTAGTGGGTATATTACTAGTAGTATGCAAATCCCCAGGTCCCACACGAGTAGCGCTGTGGGATACTTAGTATGTGTTAAGAGGAGTTCGACGGTACCAGGACTTGATAGGACAGAGATGAATTAATTCACCCGCGAATCAATGGACTGCAAGGGTTTATCAGAAGGCGTCGGCTCCTGTCGCTTCGTCAGACAAAGAACCCACCATAGCTATAGGACCTGGTAAACTCCCACAACTCGCGAACAATGTCAGTGGAAAAAAAAAAAAAAAAATTTAAAGATTGAG
>Ga0193743_1001669_pt1 | contig 16310 bp, 15 predicted proteins | sample L2c2metaG_FD_143038 | JGI IMG/M metagenome (GOLD analysis project Ga0193743, IMG submission 143038) | Soil microbial communities from a riparian zone of the East river system, Colorado, United States - L2c2 | ecosystem: Environmental > Terrestrial > Soil > Riparian zone | place: USA: East River...
CTACGCGATCGAGCAGATCGAACTGGACGGGATCACCATCGCCAAGGGGGAGGCGATTCTCTCCGGGTACGCCTCGGCCGGCCGCGATCCCGACCAGTACGGCGATACCGCCCACGCCTTCGACATCACCCGGGCCGGCAAACAGCACCTCTCCTTCGGACACGGCGTCCACACCACGCTGCCGGCCAACCGCCACGCTCCGGCTCGCTCGGCCATGGACGAGTCTCCAATCGCGGGAGGCCAATCCGGCCTCCGGTGAGCTTGATCCAACGGAGGCAGTCTTCGCCCGGCGCGCCGCAGTGGAAATGTCACGGGGAAAGGTCAATCAGCGCCGACGCCAGATTCGCGGCCACATCCGCGGGTGAGGGCATGACGGCGATCTGATCGGCGACCTTACGCGCGCTCGTCCGGTAGCCGGGTTGCCCGAGCACGTCGGCGACTGCTCGGGTAACCGCACCCGGAATGAATCCCTCCGGCGGGATCAGGATCGCGGCGCCGGCCGCCGCCGCGCGTTCGGCCTGGCCGCCCTGGTCGGCTCCCTGCGGAGCCAGTACCAGGGGAATACCGGCGGCGAGAGCACCCAAATTGGTGCCGGCGCCTCCGTGGGCCACGACGACGTCGATGTCTTTCAGCAGTTCGTCGTAGGGCAGGAAGTCCTCGAAGGTCACCAGGTCGTGGTCGACGGCGAAGTCATCAGGTGACGTTGTGGTTCCCGTGGTCACCCGCAGGCCAGCGCCTGTCGCCGCCAGTTCGCGGAGGAGCGGACTGAGCACCTCGGGATTGGTGTAGAGGGTACCGAAGGTGACCAGCACTCTGGGGAGTCCGGTCAATGGCTTCGCCGTCCTCGCAGCCGAGGTAGCGGGGGCACGGTGGGCTTCTGGCCTTAGGGGGAGCCACCCTCTGGGCGGCTGCCATCCGTCCACCTGGAGTACCGGCGGGCAGATGTCGAGGACCCAGTTGGGCGGGCGCCACCGCACGCCGCGGCCTTCGAAATCAGTCACCGCCCTCTCGATCGTGGCACGGATGAAATCGGCGGACACGTCCGAACCGAAGGTGTGGACCGCCACCGGAACATCGCAGGCAGCCGCGACGAACGGCCCCACGTAGTCCATCGGGTCATGGACGATCAGGTCGGGCCGCCATTCCTGGGCCGCCGGTAGGCAGTCGTCCGCCGACAGGTCGATTCTGGCAGTGGTGAACGCCTCGACCATCGTCTCGCGAATGGCGTCTTTCCTCACATCCTGGCCGGTGCGGCGCATTACCTCTGCGATGACCGTGGGGTTGTCGGCGCCGGCCGGCAGCACTTCTACGTCCTCCTCTGAGAAGACGTGAACGTAGGCGCGGGGGACCATGATCGCCACGTCGTCACTCCGCCGTCCGAAGGCACGGGCCAGCGGCAACTGCGGAAGCAGATGACCGTGCCCCGGCACCCCTGTGAAAAGTACTCGCATGCGCTCCACCTTCTTGCCGCCGTCACGTGTAGCGAGGTCAGGAGCGCCGCACTCGTCCTTCCCACACCCGAAGAGCCGAGTTCGAATGCGACGAACTAACTGAGTCGTGCCTTCCTTTCGAAAGGCTAGTCAGGAACGGTCCACATGCGATAAACGATCAATTGACGGAGGACGGCGGCCCCTCGTTGAGATCAACCCTCATCGGTTCGAGTACCGGCTCCACGTCGCCGGCCACGCCGAAGGGTGGTGGAGGGGCTGATGGGCACCAACCGTTTGTCAAGCGTTCATAAATGTGTGTTCACTAGGATTCCGTGTATGGTAGTTCGTGCGATACGGGGAGCAACACAGGTCGAGCGCAACTCTCGTGAGGAAATTCTGGATGCCTCTGCTGAATTGGTGGCAGAGGTGCTCCATCGAAATTCGCTGTCAGGTGAGGACGTCATATCAATATTGTTCACCATGACTCGCGATCTGACTGCGGCGTTCCCCGCCTATGCTGCCAGGAAAATGGGCCTAACCGACGTTCCGCTGATGTGCGCGACAGAGGTTGCTGTTCCTGATGCGATGCCGCGAGTATTGAGGCTGCTGGCTCATGTGGAGACTTCTCATTCCCGCGCTGATATTCGGCACGCCTACCTGCATGGCGCCGCGACCCTGCGAACCGATCTCCCACAGTAAAGCCGCGTTGGCGGACACCTGCCGATCCGCGCCGCGATGGTCCGCAACGGGACCGCAAACGTCCACGCCGGCGGTGGCATCGTGGCGGCTCCGAGACCCGGTCGCGGGGAGACCGTTGCGTTGATCAGGAGGACGATTGTTGTGACCGCGGTCCGGGCGAGTGCCGGGGAGCTAGAGGTGGTGAGCCGGCACATGCTGTGCGCGATCTCCCAGGACGTAGCCGAGTACGCCGGACTCGGCGATTTGGTCAAGCGAGACCTGGTGCTCACCAACATCGACACCGCACGGTTGTTCCTGCAAGTCGTCGATCGTCGACAGATGCCAACCGACTCGGAGCTGGACGTACTGGTCTCGGCCGCTCGACAGCGGGCACACCAGGGGATTCCGCTTGCCGCGCTGCTGCGGGCCTACCGGGTCGGGGCACACGCAATGTGGACGCGACTCAGCGGCGCCCTCACTGACCTCGACCATCAGCTGCTCACCGATTCCACGCTGCGCTACATCGATTGCGCGAGCAGCGCGGCCGAAGTTGCCTACCTCGCCGAGCGGGAAGCCATGCTCAACTCGCTCGCCGAGGCCACCCGATCGACACTGTGTCGCCTGCTAGAGGACGACTTCGACAGCCCGAGAGCGCGCCGGTGCGCACTGCGCGCCCTAGGACTCAACCCGGCCTGCCCACACGTCGCGGCGGTGATCGCGGCGACTACCTCGGTCGCAGACCCCGAAGCTGTGGACCGCGAGCTGATCGGGGTGTTGCGGGAGGTGCGGCACTCTATGCCGAGTGCTGCCTGCGCCCAGTTGCGCCAGGGTCTGGTCTTGCTGGTGCCTGCCGGGCATACAGAAGGCGTCAGTTCGCTACTTCGTGCCGCACTCCGGCGGGGATCTTCAAACGCCAACCTTCTGTCTGTTGGCATCAGCCGACCGTCCAGCGGTGACGACGCGCGCACCACCATCAGGGAGGCAGAGCGCGCCCGGGCGATGGGTGAGATTCTGTTTCCGGATCGTGTTATCCACGAGTACGACGGTTTGGGCATGTTCGACCTGTTTCGGCGTAACGAAGCAGTCGATGAATTCGTTGAAACCATACTCGCTGAGTACGCTAGGCATGACCGGAACGCACGCGGTGAGCTAGTACGTACGCTTCACGCATACTTCACTCTTGGCATGAACCGACGAGCGACCGCGACCCGCCTGGGCATCCATCCGAATACTCTCGATTACCGACTTCGAAAGGCAGCTCAGGTCGGCGGTATCGACGTCAATAATGCGGAGCAATCATTCCGGTTTCAGCTCGCGGTGCGATTGTTACCCATATGCTCGCGGAAGTCATGGCTGGCCGGCCGGTCCACCGAACAACATTCGGATGCTGGCTGAAAGTGGGCACTTGCCCCAGCGTTTGGTCGCGGCTGCCCGGACCCTCCGGGCGGCCCAGCCGGCCAGGCGAGTAACCGGCGCCCCGCGATCTGAGTGCCGTCGGCGCGGAGGCGAGCGCCCTGCCGATAGGCGCCCGGGGAGGCGTCAACGCCACTTCGGCTGGCAGGCTGATCGGTACGGGCGTCTACGGGTCTGGCGGCGATCGAAGCCTTCTGCAGGGTAGGCCGTGCCTTCAGCCACCGGGCACATACACGTCGCGCCGTGAGCTGCTGGGCATTCGCGTGACCCACTTGAGCCCCCGCACTGCGACAGCTATCGGCTCACTTCCGGTGTCGCATGCCGTGCTGGAAAGCCGAGGCGGCTACGTACGGGGTATGACGTCGTCGTCGGTCATTCGGCTGAGCCGTCGGTGCACTGCGGACACGGCCTGGGTGGCATGGGGCAGGACGAAGAACCGGTTCGCGCGAATTGCGTCCAGCACTTGCTCGGCGACAGCGGTGGGTGCCAGACCACGGTCTTGCATCGCGGCGGACATGGCGGCCCGCCAGGCTTGCCGGGCAGGGTTGTCATCACTTGCTGGGACACTGTTCGGGCGGTTTCGTTCGGCGTCCAGTATCTGCGTGTGGACCAGGCCAGGCATGAGCACTGAGACGCCGATCGGCTCCTCGGCCGCGCGAAGTTCGGCATCTAGGCACTCGCTCAGCGCGAGCACCGCAAATTTCGAGCACGCATAGGGCGCCATCGTGGGTGTATCGGCGGACAGCGCGGACATCGAGGCGGTGTTGACGATGTAACCCTCTGCCTGTGCGCGCAGCAGCGGCAGAAACGTCCGACAACCGTGGACAACGCCCCAGAAGTTGACGTCCATCACCCACTCCCAGGTGGTCAACGGGATATCGCCGAAAGGCCCGCCGCTTTCCACGCCGGCGTTGTTGCAGAGGATGTGGACCGCGCCGAACTCCGCCAGGGTCGTGTCGGCCAGCGACTGCACGTCGGCTCGAGAACTCACATCGGCTCGAACGCCGATTGCGTGGCGGCCCGCGCTCCGCATCCGGCGCACAGCGTTATCGAGCGCGTCTTGCTCGATGTCGGCGAGTACGACGTGGGCACCTGCCAGGGACAGGGCGTCCGCGAGTGCCAGGCCGATCCCGCTCGCCGCGCCGGTCACCACCGCGACGCGACCCTCTAGCCGGTCCATCAGGCCCCCTACCTCAGGAACTTCAGCACGCGCTCGCAGGTCGCGGTCGGCTGCTCGAGATGCGGGAGATGGCCGGCATTCTCGATGAGCTCGAGCCGTGAGTCGCTCAGCCGCGAGTCGAATTCCTCGGCGTAGACCGGTGACACAAGCTTGTCTCCGGTGCCCCACAGCAGCAGCGTCGGCGCCGCCACCCGGTGTAGGCGCCGTTTGAGTCCCTTGTCGGGCAAGGGCCAGATGAAGTGCAGGATGCTGGCCATCCGAACCGCTGCCTCGAACATGGCTTGCGGATCATGCCTCGGCGGTGCTAGCGCAGCGGCGAGCGGGCCGGACGGGTCGTGCACCAGCAGTTGGATCAGCTGCTCCGGCGAGATCCCGGCCAGGTCCGCGATCGGTGCGTCGTCGCGCCAGAATCCGATCGGTGCGATCAGCACGAGTTTGCTAACCCGAGGACGGCTGTTCGCCGCTAGCTCGGCCGCTGCCATGCCACCAAATGAATGACCAACGACCGCGGCCGTGGGCAACTGTAGGGCGTCGAGCAGTTCGTCGTAGTAGAGCGCGAGATCCCACATGTCGCGCAAGTGCAGTAGGTCGGTCTGACCTGCTCCCGGGTGTTCGGGCGCGTACACCGTGTACTGCCCGGCAAGCGCCTCCAACAGCGGGTTCCAGGCCAGCCCATCGGCTCCATGCAGGTAGAGCACCGGCTCCCCACTGCCGGCAACGTAGACCTTGGCGGGCACCTGGCCGTTCACCAACTCGAAGTTCCGCTCGAGGACGTACGGCGGCATCGGGTTCGTCATCACATTCGTCATCGGGCGCTCCGCTCAGGCTCGCCGGCGAGCGTGCCGACGCGGCTGGCCGCGCCGTTCGGCCACCACCGGTGGTCCCAGCCTTGATCGGCCCATTGCCCGCGGATCCGGGGTAGTACTTCCTCGGCGAACAGGGTGATGTTCTTCTCCGTCAAGTGGTGCGGCATGGATCCGATCTGCAACAGCGCGATGAGGTTGCCGGCGTTCAGGGTCTTCGCCGCCTCAATCAGACGGTCGGCGACCGTGGCGGGGCTTCCGGCGATGATCATGCCGGAGTCGACCAGTGTCTTCCAGTCTTTCTCCATCGTGGCCATACGCACGAGTTCGGTGGCCTGATTGGACTTGATTGCGAATTCGCTGCTGCGCCGTGTGCGGTAGCCTGGTGCCTCGCGGAACCATGGCGGGGTGTGCATGCATTTGTTGAAGAAATACATGACGTGCTCGAGGTATTCTTCCTCGGCGCGTTCGTCGGTTTCCGACACGCAGATCTGTTGTGAGTAGCCGGCCCGGTAAGGGTTTCGGTCGATTCCCATACGATCCATGGTTTCCCAGAACCCGCCCATGACCTTCTGCGCGAGCTGATAGCCGAAAAAGCTCAGATAGTTGTATGTCCAGTCGCGGTCGCCGGCCAGTTCCCACGTCTCGACCGAGCCGCCGCCGGCCAGCCAGACCGGCGGGTGCGGTTTCTGCAACGGCTTCGGCCACGGATTGACGTAGCGGAGCTGGTTGAACTCGCCGTTGAAGGTGAAAGGCCCGGGCCTGGTCCATGCTTGGGTGATGAGATCAACAGCCTCTCGGTACCGGGGGCGGGTCAGGGTTGGCGTGACGCCGTAGCAGAAGTTGACATCCATCGAGGTCCCGACCGGGAACCCGGCGACCAGCCGGCCGTCACTGAGGCAATCAATCATTGCCATCTCCTCGGCGACCCGCGTCGCCGGTGAGTAGAGCGCAAGCGTGTTGCCCAGCACACAGATCGCGCTGTTGTTCGGTGTACGACGGGCCAGCGCGGCCGCCATGAGGTTCGGCGACGCCATGAAGCCGTAGCCATTCTGATGGTGCTCGTTGACGCCGACTCCATCGAAACCGAGCCGGTCCGCGAGCTCTAGTTCGTCCAGGCTCCATTTGTAGTACTGCCGGACCATGTTCGGGTCACAGAGCTCATCGTTGGGCGGCGTTACCCAGATGCTCTCGTACTTCTTATCGAAATCGTCGGGGAGGTCGCGGTACGGCATGAAATGGAAGAATATGGACTTCAAATTCCACTCCTGAACTCAAACTAGTGTCCGGCTCGCCACGTGTTGTCAGGCTCGGTTTCCATGGTCTGCCTGACCTGACCGGGTTGTCATCGGAGACATGTGACGATCCGGATGACCGTCGTTGTGACCGCGGTCCAAGAGTGCGCGTGTCAGCTACTCGAGAGGACCGGCGCATCGAGCGGGCTCGGCGTCGAATGCGGTGTTGGCGTTGGGCAGGAATGCGTCGGCGTGGAACCGCTCCGGTGGCAGCCCGGCCTTTGCGGGAAAATCGTCGCGGGCGGCGGCCGTCATGGCCGGATTGCCACACGCGTAGACGTGGTGGCCGCGCAGGTCGGGGTGGTCGGCCAGCACCGCCTCGTGCACCCGGCCGGTGCGTCCGGTCCAGTCGGAGTCGGGCTCGGTGAGCACCGGGGTGAACCGGAACCAAGGGTGCTTGTCGGCCCACTTGGCGGCCAGCCCGGCCAGGTACAGGTCGGCGTTGCGGCGGGCGCCCCAGTACAGATGCACCGGCCGCCGGGAACGCCGCTGGATGTGGTCCTCGGTGATTGACTTGGCCGGGGCGAACCCGGTGCCGGTCACCACCAGCAGGATCGGCCGCGTGTCTGCGTGGTCGACGGTGAACTCGCCGAACGGCAACTCCACGGTGAGGCGGTCACCCCTGCGCAGCCTGGTGAGGACATGCTCGGAGAACTGGCCACCGAGCACCCGGCGGACGTGCAGCAGCGCCTCGTCGTTGCGCCGAGGCGGATTGGCCATCGAGTAGTTGCGGGTCTGACCGTCCGGCAGCCGAACGGTCAGGTACTGGCCGGCCTGGAACCGGACCCGCCTGCCGATCGGGTACCGCAGCGCCAGCACCGCGACATCCGGCGCCGGGTAGCTGATCTTGTGCACGGTCGTGACCATGGTCCGCCGGGCTGGTGGCTCGCCACGGTCGATCCGAGTCGGCGCGATCTCGATCGGTGAGCCGGGCAGCGCCCGACACAACAGCACGCCAGTGGCCGGCGCCGCCACTTCGCCCCGGCCGGGTAACCGCGCCACGCCTGAGGTCAGCGCCGCCTCGCAGGTCGAGCAGACCCCCTTGCGGCAGGAGTAGGGCAGCCGGTAGCCCGCCCGCTCAGCGGCCTCCAGCACGGTCTCACCGGCTCGGCAGTCGAACCCGATGTCGGTGCCGGCCACCCGCACGTCCATTGTCGCGGCGTCGCCGGTCACGGCACCACCGCCGGAATCCGTGCCCCGACCAGGCGGATCGCGTCCAGCACCGCCGACGGGTCGGCACGGCCGGCACCGGCGATGTCGAAGGCGGCGCCATGGCCGACGCTGCAGAAGACCAGCCCGGCGCCCAGCGACACCGCCGAGGCCCGCCGGCCGGCGAGCGCCTTGACCGGGACGTGGCCCTGGTCGTGGTACATCGCCAGGTGCGCGTGGAACTCGTCCCGGCGGCCCGGCGCGAACAACAGGTCGGCGCCCAGCGGGCCGTCCGCGTCGACCCCGCCGGCCCGCAACGCAGCGACGGCCGGACGGGTGATTCGCTCGTCCTCCTCGCCGAACAGACCGTGCTCCCCGGCGTGCGGGTTGATGCCGCACACCGCGATCCTCGGCGCTCCGATGCCGACGCCGCGCAGGTAGTCGGCGGCGGCCAGGCAGGCCGAGGTGATCAGCTCCGGGGTGAGCCGGCGCAGCGCGTCCGCCAGCCCCTCGTGCAGGGTGGCGTGCACCACCCGCAGCCCGCCGCCGACCAGCATCAGGAACACCCGCTCTCGGGGGACTCCGGCCAGGTCGGCGAGCAGGCCCGGGTAGCCGTCGAACCGGAGGCCGGCGGCGTTCACGGCCGTCTCGGAATGCGGGCAGGCGACGACCGCGCGGCCGAAGCCCGCCTGCACGGCCGCCATCGCGGTCTGCACGTAGGCCACCGTGGCCGCGCCGGCGTCCCCGCTAACCTGCCCGGGGCACCACGAACCGCTCGGCAGCGCGTCCACCGGCAGCAGGTCCAACACCCCGGGCAGCGCCCGCACCGGCCGGGCCACTTCACGCACCCGAAGACCAGCCAACTCGGCCCAGCCAGCCACCACGTGCCGGTCCGCGACCAGTACCGGGGCCAGCTCCGGATCTCCGTCCAACGCGGCTGCCGCGGCCACCGCCAGCTCCGGGCCGACGCCATTCGGGTCACCCACACACAGCAGCACCCGACTCATCACCCGTTCCCCCTGCTCAAAAGCCGTCGGCGAGCGTTGCCATAGCAACGGTTGCCACTCACGGCTCCTGGTCCCAGGGTCATAGCGGGAGCGCCAGGAGGGTGTCGATCCGTTTGCTGTCGCAGACCACGACCCGCTCGGCGAGCTTGGGTGCGCTTCCGGACAGCGCCCAGCGGTCCAGGTAGCGGCCGGAGGCGAACACGCTGCTGGTGCCGTCCCGCATGATCCGCACCACCAGGAACGGTGTCTCGGTGCGCGGCTCGTCGGGCGGATCGGTGTGCTCGGCCGGGCAGGGCAGCGGCCGGCCGAGCAGGTGCCGGTAGCTGTGCCGCTCGTAGATGTTCGCCTCGCGCAGCGCGGACACCCGGTCCAGCAGCATCCCTTTGGTGTCCGCCCAGATCAGGCCGGCGGCGAGGCCCTCCCGGAGGTTGTCCGCCGTGGTCACCGTGTAGAAGCATTTCTCGGCGAAGAAGTCCGGCCAGCGCTCCAGCTCGTCGGCGTCGATGCACCGGGCGTATTCCGCCTGTGCCTGGCCGACGAGCCAGGCAGTCTCGCGGTCCCACCCGCTCACACCGACACCTCCGATCGCATGCCCATGGCCGCCAGGTAGGCCTTCCAGAAGCCGCGCACCGACGCCTCGGTCACCCGGCTCTCGCTGGACTCGGCCGACTCGCCGCCCATCCGCAACAGCGCCGCCTGGTCGGCCGCGCCGGCCACCCCGCGCTGCACGAACCCGCCGACGCACCCGTCCTCCATGGAGATGTAGCCGGCCGAGCCGACCAGGTTGGCCTGCTTGAGCCGCACCCGGCGCTGTTCCGGGGTGTCCTCGGCGAACCCGAGCAGTGTCCAGTTCAGCTCGGTGCGGCCCACCCCACGGGGCAGGATCTGGCGTACCGCGACCGAGTTCTGGATCTGCTGCAGCACGAAGGCCGGGAAGGTGGACAGGATCTGCAGCGTGGTGTCGTCGCCGACTTCGCTGAAGCCGTCCAGCAACGACGGATCGGCCAGCTGGAAGCCGCTCTCCGAGCGGATCTTCTGCCGCGCATAGCTGGCGTCGCGTTCGGCGTCAGGCTCGGCGGACCGGTCGATCGCCGAGTAGCTGACGTGATGCCCGCCGCCCGGGCTGACGATGATCCCCCCGCGCATGTTCAGCTTGTTGAGCTCGAAGGTGGTGAAGAACAGGTGCAGGATGCTGGCGTGGTAGGAGTCCTTGGTGTTCTCCACGTAGAGCTTCCAGTTGTTCGGCAGCATCTGGGTGAACCGCCCGATCACCACAGGAGTCCGCCCGCCGAGCACCCGCTCGATCCGCCCGGATATCTCCTCGCCCAGGTAGTCGTCGATGTCTTCGACCTCGTTGTCGAAGCTGCCGAACACCAGCCCATGCATCACCGCCAGGCGTAGCTTGCGCGGCCAGTGCTCGCACATGCGGAACGACTCGGGCATACCACCCTCGCCGTTGATGCCGTCCTTGAACGCCACCCCGGTCAGCTCACCCTCCACCGAGTACGTCCACGCGTGGTACACGCAGGTGAACTCCGTGGCGGTGCCCCGGTCGTCCAGCGCGATCAGCGCGCCCCGATGGGCACAGCGGTTCTCGAACGCGTACAGCTCGCCGTCTCGACCCCGGCTGATGATCACCGGGGTGTCGCCGAGCCAGCTGGTCCGATACTGGCCCGTGGAGGCCACTTCGGCTTCCAGGCACAGGTAGTTCCAGTGCGGGCCTCGGAACAGCCGCTCCTGCTCCATGGCGTAGATGTCCTCCCGTTGGAAGACCCAGTAGGGCACCTGGGTGAGCCCGTCGGGCCAGGTGGGTAGCTGCGAGCTTGCGGTCATGCGGTCACCTCGTCTGGGCAGCCGCTTGACAGCCGCCGAATGTGTTCGTATAACGAACACGTGATCGTTTCTCGAACAGTAGAGGCCGGCGCTGCCGACGGTGTCAAGGAAGAGCGGGCGCAAGTCACATCCGCGGGGCGGGCACCGGAAGGCATGGCCGGATTGGCCAAGGGGCTTGCCGTGATCGAGGCGTTCGGACAGACGGCCGCGCGGCTCACCGTGTCCGACGCTGCCCGGCTCACCAACATCACCCGGGCCGCCGCGCGCCGCTGCCTGCTCACCCTGACCGAGCTGGGATACCTGGCCCACGACGGCAAGTACTTCCAGCCGACGCCGAGGATGCTGCGGCTCGGCGTCGCCTACCTCGACACCGCGTCGTTGCCCGCGCTGGCCCAGCCCCACCTGATCTCGGCGCGCGACCGGCTCGCCGAGTCCGTGTCGCTGGCGGTATGGCAGGACGGGTGGGCGGTCTTCGTCGCGCGGGCCGAGGCGGAGCGGCTGGTGTCCACCGGGGTGCGGGTGGGCGCGCGGCTCCCGGCGCACTGCTCGGCCACCGGGAAAGTGCTGCTCGCTGGGCTGGGCGAGGACGAGATCGCCGCCTACCTGACGCTCGGCGGTTGGCCGAAGCGCACCGCGCACACTCTGGTCACCGCCGAGGAGATCGCCCAAGCGGTGCGCGCGGCGGGTGCGGACGGGTTCGCCACCAGCGATGAGGAGCTGGAATTGGGCATGCGGGCGATGGCGGTTCCGGTCCGGGATGCCCGAGGACGCACGGTCGCCGCGATGAGCGTGAGCACATCCACTGCACGAGTGAGCTCGGACGAGCTGCGCGACCGCTTCCTGCCGGTGCTGCTCGAGCACTCCGCCCGGTTGGGGCGCATCCTCTAAACAACACGGGGGAGTGACGGGATGGCTTGCCTTAGCCCTTTATCAACTATTTACAAAACATCAATGGCGGCCAAATACATTTAGGAGATCCCGAGGGGCGGAAATAACTTGGAACTCACACAAGCGCTGCATCGCGCGTTGCAATTGTATCCCGATGCGACGGCAACCATTACGACGGAGCGCACCAGGACATGGTTCGAGTGCGCTGATCGCGTGGCGCGCCTGGCCGGGGGGATGCGCCAGCTGGGCGTTTCGGAAGGTGATCGCGTCGCAATCCTTTCGCTGAATTCGGATACCTATCACGAATTCATGCTGGCGGTGTCCTGGGCGGACGCTGTTTTTGTGCCGATCAACACCCGCTGGTCGATTTCCGAGATAGCGTTCTCCCTCGAGGACGCTGGCGCCCGGGTGCTCCTCGTCGACGGGACCTTCGTGCCGCTCGTGGACAAGATCCGCGAGCACGCTCGGCACCTGGGCGAGGTCATTTGCGACGGTGTGGACACTGTCCCGGCAGGTATGCAGTCGCTGGATGATCTCATCGCGCGCAGCGCTCCCGTCGAGGATGCCCGTCGGGGTGGCGACGCCATTGCCGGCATCTACTACACCGGCGGCACGACAGGTAAGCCCAAAGGCGTGATGCTAAGCCACGGGAATCTGATCATCAGTGCGCTCGGAACGGCTGCGTCCGGCTACTGGGTACAGCCCGAAGCCACCTACCTGCATGCCGCTCCGATGTTTCACATGGCTGATATCGCCGGGTGGCTTTGCGTGAACATTTTCGGGGGGACGCATGTCTTCCTGCCCCGCTTTGAGCCGGGAGCGGTGGCGCGGGCGATCGAGAAGCACCGGGTGACCGATATGGTGGTGGTGCCGACGATGATCCAGATGCTGGTCGATGCTCCGGAGGCGGCCGGCGCGGACTTGTCCAGCCTTCGCCGGCTGTTGTACGGGGGTTCACCCATCTCCGATGCGGTGATTGAACGGGCTGCTCTGCGACTGCCCGGTACTCGTCTCACGCAGTCCTACGCCATGACCGAGATGTCGCCTGTGATGACTCTGCTGACACCAGACGAGCACCAGGATCCGCTCGTGCGGCGCTCCGGAGGGCGGGCCGCCCCCCATGTTGAGCTGCGAGTCGTCGATGACGAGGACAACGAGGTGCCGCGCGGTGCCACCGGTCAGATCGTTGCTCGCGGGGGTGGTCGGATGCTCGGCTACTGGAACCGGCCAGAGGAGACCGCCGCCGCGACCGCCCACGGTTGGATGCACACCGGGGATGCCGGATATCTCGATGAGAAGGGCTATCTCTTCGTCGTCGACCGAGTCAAGGACATGATCATAACCGGTGGGGAGAACGTCTACTCCACCGAAGTGGAGAAGGCGCTCGCAACACACCCAGCCGTTGCTTCGTGTGCGGTCATCGGGGTGCCCGACCCGCTGTGGGGGGAACGCGTTCACGCGGTCGTAGTACTCACTACCGGCGCTCAGGCGACCCACGAGGAACTGCAGGCGCATGTGCGCGAGATCGTCGCGGGATACAAAGTGCCGCGCACCTTGGAGTTCGTCGAGTCCATGCCACTGTCCGGCGCGGGAAAAATCTTGAAACGCGAGATCCGCGCCAGCCACTGGAATGACAAAAAGCGCTCCGTGTCGTGAACTGGCTAAGGCCAGCGTGCTAGAGGAGAACGCAAATCCTCAATCTGTTGAAACCCGGGAACGGAGCAGCTCGCATGTCGGCGATCCACCTCGACCGCGGAGACCTCCGCGCATGACGACGTTCGTGCTGGTGCACGGCGCATGGCACGGTCCGTGGTGCTGGGATCGGCTGATCCCGGCGCTGGCCGCGCGGGGGCACCGGGCAACCGCTGTGGAGTTGCCCTGCGACCAAGTCGATGCCACCACCGAGGACTACCTGGATGCGATCGAGGCGGGGATCACCGACCCTGAGGACACCGTGCTGGTCGGCCATTCGTTGGCCGGGCTGCTCACCCCGATCGTGGCGGGCCGGCGGCGGGTGCGCGAGCTGGTGTTGCTGGCCGCGCTGCTGCCGTTGCCGGGCAGCAGTTGGCGCGAACAATTGTCCTCGTTGCACCCGATGTCCAACGGCTATGAGGAGAACTACTTGCCGCGCCGGAGGGTCGACGAGCTGGGCCGCACCGTGTGGCCGCCCGAGGACGCCGCCGAGATCTTTTACCAGGACTGCACCCCGGAGGACACGGCTGAGGCGGTCGCTCGGCTGCGGCCGCAGGGATCGGCCCCGATCGTGGAGCGCACCCCGCTGATCGAGACGCCCTCAGTGCCGATCCGCTACATCGCGTGCACCCAGGACCGGGCGGTGTCTCCGGAGTGGGGAGCGGCCACCGCGCGGGAACGCTTCGGCGCGACCGTCGAGTGGTTCGACGCCTCGCACTCGCCGTTCTGGTCGCGCCCGGACGACCTTGCCGAGGTCCTGGTAAAGCCACCCAGAAACCAATAAATCCTTGCTCGACCTCGTAGGCCCCAGGAATGGCCGGGCCTGCGCGCCACCTCTGCCAACTGGGGCGAAAGCACGGTCGTGCAGGCCGGCACCGGCACCGCGATCCCGCTGGCCCGCGGCCGAGGACTCGGTGGATCGTCGGCGATCAACGTGATGCTCTTCGCCCGGGGACACCGCCCCAGCTATGACGCCTGGGTCACGGCGGGAGCCAAGGGGTGGGGCTTTGACGATCTGCTGCCGTTCATGCGACGCACGGACAGCGGTAGGGCGCAACCCGGCCCTGCGTGGCACTACCGGCCCGCTGACGGTGCGTCCACCGACGCCGCTCAACCCGTTCGTGATGGCGTGCTGGGACGCGGTAACGGAGTGCGGATACCCGCGCGCCGGCGACGTCAGCGGCGGGTTGGAGGAAGGTTTCGGACCTCCCGACCAAAACATCGTCGACGGTCGCCGCCAGAGCTCGGCGGACAGCTACCTGGCGGCCGCGGCCGCGCGCCCCAACCTGAATGTCGTGACCGAGGCGATCGTGCACCGGCTGCGCCTAGACGGCGACCGATGCAGCGGTTTGGACTACCAGACCGAGACAGGTGAAACGATCTCCGTATCCTGCCGCCGAGAGGTGGTGCTGTCCGCGGGTACTGTCGGATCGTCGAAGCTGCTGATGCTCTCCGGCATCGGCCCGCAAGAGCACCTGCGTGAGCTGCCGCATGGGAATCGATGACGAAGCGGTCGTCGATACCGAATTGCGGGTACACGGCATCAACGGCCTACGAATAGCCGACGCCTCGATCATGCCATCAGTCGTATCCAGCAACACCAACGCCACCGTGTACGCCATTGCGGAGCGCGCGGCCGCACTCATCACCAACTGACGCCGTTCCCAAGCCGGCCAAGTTGACCACGCCGCGGCCGATCGTGCGGGCACCACGTGTCTAATATCCGCGGAGCCCGACCAGCATCCATCTATCAGTCGTCAATACGATGTTGATAAGCGAAGGGCACGCTGTAATGTGGTTTAACCGAAACTATCTCAAGGAGCGGGAGCCCGCGCGAGCATGTTGCGAGAAAATTTGATCGGCGCCTGGAATCTTGTCTCCATCGTCCATTCTCCTCTAGATGGCTCTGAATCCGTGCAGGTCATGGGTGACCAACCGGCCGGGATCATTATGTACACCTCGGACGGGTATGTGTCTGCGCAATTGATGCGCGAAGACTACGCCAGAGGTTCGTCCCATGACCCGGAATCGTCAGATCTAGCCTATATTGCCTACTCCGGCCCGTTCCGGGTGGACGAGGACACGCAGACGATTATGCACTCGATGTCCGTCTCCCTGAATCCGAACTGGCAGGGAACAACTCAGCCGCGTACTGCCCAACTCGACGGGAACTCTCTTCGCCTGAGCGGGCCCGCCGAGATCGACGGGAGAATGGGCGACGCGGTAATTACCTGGGAAAGGGCACAGCCAAGCTAGGGGCAAGCGCGGCCGGGACGCCAGCCAGAAAAGCAACGAAGGGTTTGGTGCGCTGAAATGACTCCAGGTGAGCACTCCATCGTCCTCGATATCGAGGGTAAGGATATCCAGGGGGAGGGGGCTCGGTTGCGAGAGCGGGGTCCGGCCGCGCTGGTGGAGTTGCCCGGGTCGGTGCGGGTATGGGCGGTGGGTGGCTATCGCGGTCTGCGTCAGATTCTTTCCGATCCGCGGGTGTCGAGGAACGCCAATCTGCACTGGGCGGCGTGGAAGCGGGGTGAGATTCCGGAGGACTGGCCGCTGCGCATCTGGGCAACGGTGCAGAACATGGGCAACGCCTACGGCGGTGAGCACCGTCGGCTGCGCGATCCGGTAGCTGCCGTGTTCACCGCTCACCGCACGGCGGCATTGCGCCCTCGGATCGAGCGCATCACCGAGGGGCTGTTGGACACCGTCGCGGCCCAGCCCGGCGACGAGCCGGTTGACCTGCGAAGATTGCTTGCCTATCCGCTGCCCATCGCGGTGATCAGTGAACTGTTCGGTGTGCCTGAGCAGCTGCGTCCTCGCCTTCGCCGGACGGTCGACGTGTCTTTCGATACCGGCGCGACACCGCAACAGATACACGCCAGCATCGCGGAGATGTTCCGGCTGCTCATCGACTTGGTGGCGATCAAGCGCGACAACCCGGG
>Ga0193743_1001671_pt1 | contig 16303 bp, 5 predicted proteins | sample L2c2metaG_FD_143038 | JGI IMG/M metagenome (GOLD analysis project Ga0193743, IMG submission 143038) | Soil microbial communities from a riparian zone of the East river system, Colorado, United States - L2c2 | ecosystem: Environmental > Terrestrial > Soil > Riparian zone | place: USA: East River...
ACTATGCGGTGAACCTCGATACGTGGAACGCGAAGGCGGAGCTGACGGCGGGGGAGAAGAGCGCGTACTACCGGTTCACGTTCGCGGCCGGGCCGCATGCGCATGTTGTGTTGAGCCTTCGCGATCATGCGGAGATTTCTGTAGTGGGTGACCGCGTGGTGCAAGGGAGCGAGAGGATTCACGGGAATATCGCCACCACTTCGGACGCGGGAGGGGAGACGCGGCAGTACTTCTATGCGGAGTTCTCGCGCCCGCTTGCGAGCTGGCAGACGTGGAAGGGAGAGACGTTCTCGCACGACGCCAAGCAGAGCGGCGATGGTCTGGGGTTTATCTCGGAGGCAGCGACGAAGCAGGGCGAGCAGATGGAGGTGCGGGTCGGCATCTCGTACATCAGCATAGAGCAGGCGAAGCGGAATCTGGAGAAGGATGCGAATGGCCGCAGCTTCGACAAGATGAAAGAGGCCGCGCGCGAGAAGTGGAACCGGGCGCTCGATGGGATCAAGACGGCTGGAGGGACGGAGAAGGAGCGCACGATCTTCTACACGGCGCTGTGGCGCTCGATGGGGAGGATGACCGACATCACGGAAGATGACCGTTACTTCAGCGCGTACGATCATGCGGTGCATGAGGCACAGGGGCATCACTTCTACGTCGATGATGGTTTGTGGGATACGTACCGTTCGCTGCATCCTCTGCAACTGCTGCTGGACCCGGTGCGGCAACAGGATATGGTGCGCTCGTACCTGCGGATGTATGAGCAGAGCGGATGGATGCCGTCGTTCCCCTCGGTTGCGGGGGAGCAAGCGGTGATGATTGGCCATCACTCAGCAGCGTTGATCGCCGATCTGTACGAGAAGGGATATCGCGACTTCGACGTGAACCTTGCGTACCAGGCGATGCGAAAGAATGGGACGGAGGCGACGATGCTTCCGTGGCGAAGAGGTCCGCTGACCAGTCTGGACAAGGTGTACTTCGAGAAGGGATTTTTCCCGGCACTGGCGTATGGCGAGAAGGAAGATGTGCCGGAGGTGACGCCGGAGCGGCGGCAGGCGGTGTCGGTGACTCTCGAGAACGCCTACGATGCATGGTGCGTGGCGCAGCTGGCCAAGGCGCTGGGAAAGACGGAGGACGCGGCGTACTTCACCAAGCTGGCGCACAACTATGAGAACGTCTTCAACCCGGAGATTGGCTTCATGGCTCCGCGCAGCGCGGACGGCAAGTGGGTGGAGCATTTCGATCCGAAGCTGGGAGGAGGGCAGGGTGGCCGCGCCTACTTCACGGAGGTGAACTCGTGGCTGTACACGTTCCATGTACAGCATGACGTTGCCGGGCTGGTACGGCTGATGGGCGGGCGCGAGGCGTTTACGAAGAAGCTCGATCAGTTGTTTGTCGAGCAGTATGGAACGTCGAAGTTCGCGTACCTTGGGCAGTTTCCGGATTCGACGGGGCTGGTGGGGCTGTATGCGCAGGGCAATGAGCCCAGCTTCCATATTCCTTACCTGTATGACTTTGTTGGAGAGCCGTGGAAGGCGCAGAAACGCGTGCGGCAACTGCTGGATGTCTGGTACGGGGACGGGCCGCTGGGGATTCCGGGTGACGATGACGGCGGCGAGACCTCATCGTGGTATGTGCTGAGCGCGATCGGGTTTTATCCGGTGTGCCCGGGGAGCCCGGTCTACGAGATCGGCAGCCCGATCTTCACGAAGAGCACGGTGCGGCTGGGCAACGGCAAGGAGTTCACGGTGGTTGCTAACGGAGCTTCGGCGCAGAACAAGTACATCCAGTCGGCGCGACTGAATGGAAAGCCGCTGAACCGTCCGTGGTTTCAGCAATCGGATATCGCGAATGGAGGATTGCTGGAGCTGGAGATGGGGGATAAGCCGAATGTGCAGTGGGGCAGTCATCCGGAGGATGCTCCGCCGTCGATGAGTTCGCAGGCGGGTAACTGAACTTACACACGTGGAGAGGTGGATGTGATGGAGGAGTTGAGGATGACGTCGCGGAGAGAGCTGTTGTCTCGTGGAGCTGTGGCTGGGCTTTCACCGTTCCTGCAGAAGGGCTCGCAACCCGCGGCCGGGCGGCGCGCGACTCCGGCCGCGGGCTGGAGAGACGTTCGGGAGTTTGGAGCGGCGGGCGATGCGAAGACGGACGACACGGCTGCCTTTCAACGCGCGCTCGACGAGGTGGGCAAGGCGGGAGGAGGCACGGTATATGCACCGACGGGGCGATACCTCTTCAAGGGATCGCTTACGGTTCCGGGAGGAGTCACGCTGGAGGGGTCGTTCCGCTGCGTGCCTTCGCACGTCGGCCTGCGCAACAAGGGTGAGGTGAAGCCGGGCGAAGACGGCACCGCCTTCTTCGTGACCGCGGGGCGCGGGAGCGAGGACGGGCAGCCGTTCCTTACGCTGAACACGAACAGTTCGCTCTGCGGCGTGACGATCTACTATCCGGAGCAGATCGACGATGGCGAGCCGGTGGCTTATCCATGGACGATTGCGATGCGCGGGAAGAATCCCGCGGTCTTCGATGTGGAGCTGCTGAATCCTTATCAAGGCATCGATGCGAGCAAGAACGAGCGGCACAATATCCGCAACATCACGGGGCAGCCGTTGCGGCGCGGGATATGGGTGGACGCGATCTACGATATCGGCCGCATCGAGAATGTTCACTTCAATCCGTGGTGGAGCTCGCACAGCAAGGTCTATGAGTGGCAGATGACGCACGGTGAGGCATTCATCTTCGGCCGGGCCGACTGGGAGTATGTGCTGAACTGCTTCTGCTTCGGCTATCACGTGGGCTATCGCTTCGTGGAGACGAAGACGGGTGGGTGCAACGGAAACTATCTCGGCATCGGCGCCGATGACTGCAACCGCGCGGTGCTTGTGGAGCAGTGCGCTCCCTATGGCCTTCTGATCGCGAACGCGGAGTTCACGTCGTTCCATGGCGACGATCCCACGATGATCGAGGTGCGGGAGGCGAATAAGGGTGTCGTGCGTGTGAGCAACAGCGCGTTCTGGGGGCCGTGCAACCAGATTGCGAAGATCGCGGGTACAGGCACCGTCGGGTTCAGCGAGTGCACGTTCGTGCAGTGGGGCAAGCAGGGCAGACGCGCGGCGATTCAGGCTTCTTCAGGCAGCGTGTTGATTCGCGGATGCGAGTTTCTGCAGAACAAGCCGCACATCCTTCTGGGAGAAGGGTTGACGCGCGCGGTAGTTACGGGGAATTTGTTCTCGGGACCGGCACAGATTGAGAATCATTCGCGCGGGGATGTACAGATTGGATTGAACGCGGCTTCTGCCTGAGCGGAGAGGGATGAGGCACTAGCAGTCGTCAGGGTAAAAGCGAACTACTGAGATTCTTCGCCTCCGGCTCAGAATGACGGCGGTTTTGTGTGAGGGAGAAGGTTCGTGGCGGTACGAGCGAAATGCAGAGGTTCCTCGACTGCGCCCTTCGGGCTTCGCTCGGAATACACCTGAGAGGAGCAGCGTCAGGAGGCTGCTGGGCTGGAGGGCAGAATGTGGCAGGCCTCGATGGACTCGTTGCTGGGGATTCCGGCCATCGTGTTCAACTTCACCAGCAGCTCGAATCGCTGCATGGGGCCCTGAGGTGGGAGACCGCAGTGCTCGAGGGCGGCCGCCAGTCTCGCGCCGTCGGTGAGGATCCTGCCGGCGGCTTCGGTTCCTTCCGCATCCGCGCCGGCGAGCAGAAGAATCTGCGCGTACTGATCGAAGTTGCGAACCAGAGCGATGATGGCGTAGGTCTTGCCGGTCGCTCCACCCATCGCGGTGGGAACGTACTGCGCGGCCTCGTTCGGGCGGGGGTGAACGTTGCGAATGATCTCCTGTCCGGAGTTCTTATCGTAGACGAACTGAAAGTCGAGCTGGTCGCTGAAGAGGGCGGACCATGGGTTGGAGCGCGGGCTTCCGAGCAGGATGAAGTTGTTGTCGCTCTGCAGATCGGCCATCTGGATGCTGCGGGCGGTGCGCACCAGGATTCTGTTGGCATGGGCCTCGGCCAGCTCGCCGATATGGACGGCGATCTGGGCATCGACCGCGGCGGCTTTGTCGGCCCTCATGAAGGAGTCGCGAAATCGTCTCATCTCCGGGGTCATGTCATCGGAGGCGGAGAAGATGCGGTGATTCACATAGTCGGAGACGGAGACTTCGGTGCCCGTGAACTGCTGGATCGCTGCTATATCCGGATCGCTGGTGACGAGATAGACGGGATGAGGCGAACTGAAGAATCCCGCCAGGGGAGTGATCGCTGCGCGATGTGACTGAAAGCGGTGCCAGACGTAGCCCCAGGCGAAAAGGTTCAACAGCACGATCAGCGCGATTGCAATCTTTGCGAGGCTCAGCCGCGACTGGACAGGATGAGCGCGAGGAGGCTCGGGAGCCCTCTCGATGTGTGGAGCGGGAGGGGAAGCAGGCTCGCTGCCGGCCTCGAGGGCGGTCTGTATCGTCGAGCGGGGCTGCGCGGGTGCGATCGGGGTAGCGATCGGAGCGCTAGCGAGATGCTCGTGTCCGCCTGGATCGTAGTGAAACTCAGGAAGGTAGGAGCCGAGGGGCAGGGCGATCCGGACATCGGAGGCGGAGGCATATTTGCCGTAGTGCTGGACCAGGCGCTTACGAACATCGCTCGCGGTGACGCGAACGATAGCATCGTTTCCGGTGTCGTAGGAGGGTGACCGGCCAAACAGCTCGACACCGATCAGCCGTTCTTTCAGGGAGTCAAGGTGGCCGGCGAGGGCCTGTTCGACGATGTAGCGGAGGAACTGGGCGCTGCGTTGACTGCCGCGGAAGGCCTGGCCCTCAAGCACCTCCTTCAGATGCTGCTGAAGGAAAGCGATGTCCGCTTCGGACTCGACGAGCTTCATTGTCCGTATATCGTTCGTGGAGGGCGCAGACATAAAAGAGAGGGCGGCGCAATTCTAGCACTCCGGATATAGGCAAGTCTCGAAGAGGCTCGTGTTACCCCATTTTCAAATGGAATCGCTATGTAACTACTGTTAGGGTTTCTGCATTCAACCAGAACGAACAATTTTAGGGAGATACGAAGACGTTAGAGCGTGAAGCTAACGTTGCCGCACAAAGCCTCGGTCAATTAGCGTGATCCTTCATTCTGAATAAAGAAAGCCAGGATCTCGGCGGGGCAATTGGATCAAACGAGGATTGGAGAGGGTATGTCTGTGGGAAGAGGGCAGCGAGCGTTGAGGAAGATGGGATGGCTGGTCGCGATCGCTGTATCGTGCGCGGCGGCATCGGCGCAGCAGATTGGCGTGACTTATTCCGCCACGGCTCAGACCGAGGCGGCGCTGAAAAGCCTTTCACCGGCATCGCAGGCTGTGATGGAGCGGCTGGAGCATCTGGGAAGCCTGCCCGTCGGTGACCTGCGATATCACGCGGGCGCCCTGCAGGACGGATCGTCGGAGGCACTGAACGATTCGTCGTGGGAGGCGATCCAGATTCCGTACACGGCTTCAACCGATGAAGTCTGGTTGCGCAAGAGGATCGAGATCCCGAAGACGATCAACGGCTATGACCCGACGGGGGCGAAGCTGTGGCTTCAGGGGCCGACGCGCGGGGACGTAGCGGTCTACGTGGACGGCAAGCGGATCGCGAGAGGCGAGGATATGGAGCCTCTGGTGCTGCTGAATCCGATCAAGCCGGGCGACAAGCTGCTGCTTGCGATTCATCTCGGTAAGACGAATGAGCAGAAGCGGCTGCGGCGCATGGAGTTTCATCTCGACTTTGCGCCGAACCGGCCTAACCCCGAGGTCCTGCGCAAGGAGTTGATATCTGCGGCGCTGCTGGTTCCGTCACTTGCGCCGGAGCGCAAATCCTCCGTAGATCAGGCGATCGAGGCGGTGAACCTGAAGGCTCTTGATGGCGGCGATTCGCAGGCCTTCGACCAATCGCTGGAGAAGTCGAAGCAGCTGCTTGATTCGCTCAAGCCCACATTGCAGGCGGCGACCTTTCATCTGACTGGAAACTCGCACATCGATGCGGCGTGGCTGTGGCCCTGGACTGAGACGGTGGACGTGGTGAAGCGCACGTTCGGTTCGGCCGCGCAGCTGATGGATGAGTATCCGAACTATACCTACACGCAGTCGGGGGCGCAGTACAACGTGTGGATGGCGGAGAAGTATCCGCAGCTGAATGACCGGATCAAACAGCGGATCAAGGAAGGGCGATGGGAGATCGTGGGCGGCATGTGGGTGGAGCCTGACCTGAACATGCCGGATGGCGAGTCGCTGACGCGGCAGATTCTGGTTGGCAAGCGCACATACAAGCAGCTCTACGGCGTCGACGTGAAGATTGGCTGGAATCCGGATTCGTTCGGATACAACTGGCAGCTGCCGCAGATCTACAAGAAGTCGGGGATCGATTATTTTGTCACACAGAAGATGTCGTGGAACGAGACCAACCAGGTTCCGCTGAAGCTGTTCTGGTGGCAGTCGCCGGACGGCAGCAAGGTGCTGAGTTATTTCCCCGATGGATATGGTAACGCGAACTTCAGCCCGATCCGGTTGTCGAACGATCTGCTGCACGCGCGGAAGCTGAACCCGGGTCTCGACAACATGATGGATTTGTATGGCGTGGGAGATCACGGAGGAGGCCCGACTCGCGCGCTGCTGGACGAAGGAGATCAATGGAAGGCCGCCGACAGGACGATTCCGAAGATGAACTTCGGTACGGCGCAGAGCTATTTCAATGATGTTCAGAGGCGGATCGTCTCCGACTCGCCGACGTGGAACTACGAGACGGCGGCGGCAGGGAAGACCGAGTTGCCGACTCCTCCGGATGGCAAGATCAGCATTCCGACCTGGAACGATGAGCTGTATCTCGAGTTTCATCGTGGCGTGTTTACCACGCAGAGCAATCACAAGCGCAATATGAGGGAGGCCGAGGTCGAAGTTCTTAACGCCGAGAAGTATGCCTCTCTGGCGTGGCTGGATGGCCTGCCTTATCCCGGCGATCAGATTACGGACGCGTGGAAGAAGGTGACGTTCAACCAGTTTCATGATCTGGCCGCAGGCTCGGGGATCGGCGTGATCTATAAGGATGCGCAGGATGACTATGATCAGGTCCGGCGCGTTACGAACGAGGTGGATGCTAGGTCGATGCGCACGCTGGAGTCGCGAATCGATACGCGTGTGGGAACGCCGAACACAGTTCCTCTGCTGATCATGAATCCGCTGGGATGGAAGCGCTCGGGTGTAGTGGAGGCGGATGTGCAGATGCCCGCGGCTACGCCGTCGGGAGTTTCGGTCGTCGATTCGCAGGGGCGTGTGCTGCCCTCTCTGGTTGTTTCGAGTGACAAGAAGACGAGCACGTATCACCTGTTGGTTCAGGCTCGGGATCTTCCATCGCTGGGCTATGAGGTGGCGCATGTCGTCGCCGGGCACAGGCCGTTTACCAGCGATCTGAAGGCGAGCGGGACGACGCTGGAGAACAGCTCCCTGAAGGTGACCGTCGATCCGAAGACAGGCTGCATCACGAGCCTGTACGACAAGAAGACAAGCTTCGAGACGCTGTCGAAGGGAAGCTGCGGCAACGCGCTGGTGACCTTCAAGGACAAGCCGAAGATGTTCGATGCGTGGAACATCGATGCAGACTTCGAGGACACGGCGAAGACGATCGATACAGCGGAGTCGGTGAAGCTGGTGGAAGACAATCCGGTCCGCGCTGTCGTTCGGGTTACGCGATCCTGGCAGAGCTCGAAGTTCGTTCAGGACATCGTTCTCTATAACGGATCGGACGAGGTGAACGTGGTCAACGATATCGACTGGCATGAGACGCATGTGCTTCTGAAGGCCGCGTTCGAGCTGGCGGCGACTAGTCCGATGGCTACCTATGAGATTCCCTATGGCACGATTCAGCGTCCCACGACACGAAACAACAGCTGGGAGAAGGCGAAGTTTGAGGTTCCGGCGATTCGATGGGCAGATCTTGGCGACCAGCAGCACGGGTTCAGCCTGATCAACGAGTCGAAGTACGGCTATGATGCTGCCGGTCATACGCTGCGGATCTCGCTGCTTCGTTCGCCGACCGAGCCGGACCCCAACGCCGACCGGGGCCATCACCACTTCAGCTACACCCTTTATCCGCACGGAGGAGACTGGAAGCAGGCGCTGACCGTACGCCGGGGATACGAGTTCAACTACAAGCTGGAGGCGATGCAGGTCCAGGCACACGCCGGCTCCCTGTCGGCAACGCACTCCTTCGTCGCGCCGGACGCGCAGAACGTTGTCCTGACGGCGGTGAAGAAGGCCGAGGACAGCAATGCTCTCATCTTCCGGCTGTACGAGTGGAGCGGAAAGGAAGGGGACGTTCGGATCCAGGTTCCTCCTGGAGCTTTGAAGGCTCAGGTGGACAACCTGATGGAGCAGCCAATTGGTTCGTCCATTTCTATTGAGGGAGGGAATACAGTACGGGTTCCGGTGCATCCGTACGAGATCGTCACGGTGCAGGTCGATTATCCCGCGGCGGCTCCGGCGACACCGTAGTAGGACGACTCTTTCCCGTCGTGCACACGGAGCGGCCTGGCTGAGTCTCAGCCAGGCCGCTCTTTTTTGTCTGGCTGGCGTCCTGCCTCAAAGGCTGTCTTTGCGTCGTTGTGCGATTCGCAATGTCCTTTGCGTTCTCCTCCGGGGAAGGTATCTACCGTTAGGCGCGAAGGCGGGCAGAAAACTTCAATGGATTCAGTTATCTAAGGTGACGTTAGAACGCCTCCGTAACGTTGTCATTTGTAGGAGCCGAACCATAACGTGATTCGCGGTTCTGAAACCCTAAAATTTCGGATCTCGAAAAAAATGCTCTTCCATTCGTTCGTTTTTGTGAGAGGCAGACAGATGACGCGCACGATTTCATCGTTCATCGCAGAAAAGAGAAGGCTGGCCAGAAGTTTAGGGGCCGCTCGAGCCGCCGTAATGCTCCTGCTTACGGCGGCAATGTTGTTAATGATGCAGCCCGTTTCAGGGTTTGCCCAGACGGCGGGACTCGGTACGATCTCCGGCGTTATTACGGACCCTTCCGGAGCGGTCGTTCCCGGGGCGAAGCTTACGGTTACCAATATGGCGACCGGAGTTTCGCGGGAGAGTGCGACCAACGGTACTGGCTACTATGAGGTGAATGCTCTGACTCCGGGGAAGTACAAGATTCTTGTGGCCCAACCCGGTTTCCAGGATCTGCTGCGCGAAGGCATTACGCTCGAGGCTGCCGCCCATATCAATGTTCCCTTGCAGGTCGCGGTGGGAACGAGCGTGCAGACGGTTGTGATTCAGGCCGATGCGAGTCTTCTGAATACGGACAGCGGCTCCAGCGGACAGGTGCTGACCACCAAGCAGGTGGAGGCGTTACCGGTCTCGGGAAATAATCCGACATGGCTGGCTCTGATCGCTCCCGGAGTTCAGGGCAACATCGGACAGGCGGCCTCGACCGACGACACGCTTGCCTGGACAGGACTGACCACGGGCTTCGGCTCCTACGGCATCATTGGCGTCAACGAGTTCAGCCTGGATGGAGCGCCCAACGAGACGAACGACCGGCAGTCGGGCGTGAACCTGACGATTGACGAGCTGGGAGAGACGAAGTTCGAGGTAAGCGGATTCGACGCCGGCATTGGACATACGATGGGCGTTCTGGCGACGCAGACCACCAAGTACGGAACCAACGACCTGCACGGCACGATTCGCGAGACGTATACGGCGAAGCGCTGGGCGGCGATGAATCACTTTCAGGGGTTGAACTACCGCTATCAGAAGTCGCTGGCAAACTGCGTCAACGGCGGAAGTACCAGTCCGGACTGCTTCGCGATCAATAACAAGTATGGTTGGCCGGGGACGAACATGAACAACGGCTCGGCTGCGATCGGTGGGCCTGTCTATATTCCGAAGATCTTCAATGGCCGGAACAAGCTGTTCTTCTTTGCTTCCGTTCTGAACGACGTCTTCGCCGGAGCCGGATCGCAGACGGCGACCCTTCCCACAATGCAGCAGAGAAGTGGAAACTTCTCGGACCTTCAGCAGCAGACCACGAATATTCCATCGAGCTTTACCTCGGCCTGTCCGGCGGGGACACCGTACTTCGGCCAGTACCAGATCTACGATCCGTATTCGGTGGTGATCGATGGGAACGGGATTCCGCGGCGCCAGCCCTTCTGCGGCAATGTCATTCCCGCGAGCCGTTTGACCAACAGCGCGATGGTGCAGCTTTACAACAGCCTTCAGCCGGTGCCAACGCAGAATAATCCGCTTGGCAGCAACTTCTCGTACACCCAGATCACGCCGCAGACCTATCGCGACTACACGGGGCGCGTGGACTACAAGTTCACATCGAAGGATAACCTCTTCGTGCGCTATACGCGCGGCAACTACACCAAGGGCCAGAACGACTGGACGGTGGGCAATGCCGGACAGCAACAGGGGCCTCGCTGGATCGATGTTCCAGCGATGGGATGGGATCACGTCTTCAACGAGCATACGAATATCGATGTGACGTTCGGAGGCACGAACTACAAGACGCACTGCTGCTACTACCCCGGGTACGACAAGTACAGTCCAAGTAGCCTAGGCCTGCCGAGCTATACCGATCAGTACGCACAGCAGGCGAACGCCGCGCTGGTGCAGCTTCCGGTGCTGCAGATCTCCGCATATCAGAACGCGGTTCCGGGCGCGCCTTCCACTTCGCTGGGCCAGGTGGATAGCGTGGCTTCGACCTATCGCTCTTTTGCGCTTCGCGGAAACGTGATTCATGTGCGGGGGCGCCACACGATTCGCGCAGGGGCGGAGTACCGATGGCAGAATGCTTCGAATGGGGTTGGAGGAAACGTCTCTGGCACCTATAACTTCGACAACACTTATACGCAACAGAACAACGGATCCGACAGCGCCTTCCAACAGTCGAACACCGGTCTGAGCTACGCGGCCTTCCTGATGGGAGTCGATACCTCGGCCGCGGTCGCGAAGAACTCGTCTCTCTCACTGCAGTCGCCTTATTACGCGATCTATGCGGGAGACACGTGGAGGCTTACGCCGAAACTTACGCTCATTGGCGGGCTGCGTTTTGAGTATGAGTATGGCGTGGTGGAGAAGCACAACCAGATGATCGTGGGATGGAATCCGAGCGCGGACCTGAGTCCGATCTCGCAGCCTGCGAACACGGCCTACCAGAGCGCTCTGTCGGGAGCGACCGCGGCGCAGAGGGCGGTCCTGCCTTCTTCGCTGCAGATCCAGGGTGGTCCACTGTATGCCGGTATGAATGGAGCGGCCAGAAGCGTGTGGGGCAATAGCTATCGCTTTCTGCCGCGCATCGCCGTTGCCTATCAGGCGACGCCTAAGCTGGTGATTCGTGGAGGCTACGGTCTCTTCTTCGACACACTGAATGCGTTGAATGCCGCTGTCAATCAAGACGGATTCAGCGCAAGCACGAGCGTAGTGACATCGAACACCTTCGGCACGAACTTTGTGCCCGGCACGTCTCCGCTGGCCGATCCGTTCCCCATAAACGGGGGAGGCTCGCGGTTCAATACGCCGATTGGCGGTGCGGCAGGGTCTCTTTACTACCTCGGGTCCAATCCGACGATCTTCGATCATGGCCTGGTTCCGGCACGGCAGCAGCGCGGTTCGATTGGCGTGCAGTATCAGCTGACCGATTCGATGGTGCTCGATGTCTCTTACAACATCGCCTACACCAGCAATCTTCAGGTCACGAAGAACTCTGCCTTCACGCCGCAGTCGTTTTATTCCACCGGCACGCAGCCGAACACCGCTCCCAACACGGTGATGAATAGCAAGATCACGAATCCATTTGCGCTGTCGAACTTCAGCGGCGTGGCTTCGAGCAATCCGGCGGCGTACAACAGAATGTCGCTGAACTCGTACTTTACCCAGCAGCAGATCTCCATCTCGAACCTGGTGAGGGCGTATCCGCAGATGGGAGGGCTTGGGTTGAACCAGTCTCTTGGAGCGACTCACTTCCACGAGGCGCTGGTTACGTTGACCCGCCGTTACAGTCGAGGCTTGACCGTGATGGCGTCAGTTCAGTTCAACCATCAGTATGATAGCGACTACTTTGCGAATCCCTACGATGCCATGCCGAGCTGGGAGATCACGAAGTACAGCCAGCCAGTGCGGTTTACTGCAGAGGGAGTGTGGGACCTTCCTCTGGGTCGCGGCAAGGCGTGGGCGACGAGCGGGTGGAAGTCGGCGTTGTTTGGCGGCTTCCAGTTGAGCGCAAGCTATGAGGCACAGCCGGGCGTCCCGGTTGACTTCGGCAATGCGTTCTTCATCGGTGACGTCAAGGCCAGCAGCATCAAGATCAAGAAGCCGGTGTATCACAACGAACAGGCCACGGGCGGCTCGAACTACGTGCAGTGGTTGAACCCGGGAACCGTGACCGCTATTCCGACCACGATTACAAATCCAGATGGCTCGACGACGACAACGTGCAGTTACACGGGCAACGGCTTTGTGACCAATCCCGCATGCCAGCCTACGGGGTTCAACTCGAGAGCCTTCCCCTCGCGTGTGAACGGAGTTCGCCAGATGGGCATGAACGGAGCATCGGCGAGCATGCAGCGAGAGTTCCATCTGTACGAAAGGCTCAGGCTGGAGACTACGTTCAATGCCTACAACGTCTTCAACCATCAAGTTCTGGGCAGCGTAAACAACAATCCCACAGACCCGAACTTTGGCAGGGTCTTTGGTGACGGTTGGCCCAACTCCTCAGGTCGCTGGCTGTCGATTCAGGGGCGGCTGCGATTCTGACGCGGTTTTAGCTGGACCTCCACCGGGGCCTTACCATGGGCTCCGGATTTTTTTTGGGGGGTCGGTATAGTCCTTTCGTGCCGAAGGCGCTCTTCGCCGTCCGCGAAGGACTAGTGTTCGTCGGTTTCGGGCAGGATGTGGCAGGCTTCTACGTTTACGTTTGTTGGGGAGCCGGCCATCATGTTCAATCGCAGCAGAAGTTCGAAGTGGCGTACCGGTCCTCCGGGAGAGATGCCGCAGGTCTTGAGGGCTGCGGTCATGCGGGGCAGGTCGGTTACGAGTTTTCCTGCGGCTTCGGTTCCTTCGGCGTTAGCTCCGCTCAGAAGGAGAACGTTGCCGTCCTGGTCGGGATTGCCGACCATAGCGATGATGGCGTACGACTGGCCGGTGGCCCATCCCAGGGCCGTCGGCACATATTGAGATTTTTCGCGTGGTCCCGGATGCGCGTTGAGGATGATCTCCTGCGAGGATGCCTTGTCGTAGGAAAACCGGAAGCTCATCTGATCGCTGAAGAGCGCCGTCCATGGGTTCGAGCGCGGGCTTCCGAGCAGGACGAAGTTGTCGTCGGTCTGGAGATTCGAGAGCTGGATGCTTCTTGCCGAATGAACCTCCACGCGGCGCGAGCTGGCCTGCGCGAGCTCTGTGACTCCGACGGCGATGGGGGTATCGACCAGTGCCGCCTTGTTTCCTCCCAGGAGGATGCGGCAGAGCTGAGTCGTCTCGGGCGTCAGCTGCTCCGGGTGAGGAATGTACTTGTGATTCGCGTAGTCCGAGATTGTGATGACCTGACCCGTATATCCCTGAATCTCCGCGATATCGGGGTCACTGGTGATGAGCTGCAGAGGGCGCGGGGAGCCCAGAAGGGCAGACCAGGGAAGGACCCGGCGAGGAGCCTGGGCGTGGTGAACATACCGGGCCCAGAAGAAGATCCACACTCCTATATTAAGGAGGGTCAACGCGAGCGCGACACAGAGCCACCGGCGGGCTGGTCGACGAACCGGCTGTTCTTCCATGGAGGCGGCGGGTTGGGGCTCGGTTGTGGAGGAGGGCCCATGCGCCGGAGGCTCTGCTGCGGCGATGACCGGAAGTCCATTTGAGGATGGAAGTGCAACTTCGCTCAGAGCTGATGCCGCCTGCTCCAGGCCAGGATCGGGTTTTGTGTCGCGAACAATCTCCGGGATGTAGGAGCCGAGGGGAAGATTGATGCGGAACGGAGATTCAGTTCCGTAACGGCCGTAGTGCTGCAGCAAACGTTTTCGGACATCGCTCGCTGTAACTCGGACGATCGCGTCCTCACCGGTGTCGTAGGTTGGAGAACGCCCGAAGAGCTCGACGCCGATGACGCGCTCCTTGAGGGAATCGAAGTGCCCGGCGAGGCCCTGATCGATGATGTATTGGAGAAACTGCCCGCTGCGATGGCTTCCTTTGAAGGCGGCGCCTTCAACGATGTCCTTTACGTGCCGCTTGAGGAGAGCCAGATCTTCTTCTGCCTCAGCGATCTTTGCGAATTCGATGTTATGAGGGTTGCTCTGTCGTGAGGAGGACATGAAAGTGCCGGAAAAGAAATTCTAGCACCGGGGTTCCGAGGGGCTTTTTCGGATAAGAAAGGGCAGGCTTGTGCGCGGCGACGTAGCTACCTGTTAGTCGAAAGAAGACTTATTCATGTATCGCATTTATTTTCAGTTAGATAAAAGGACAATGGGTATTCGGAGCCGGGCTTGGCCGATGTGGAGACAAGAGATGGAGATTGTCATGCTCTGAGAGCCCTGGGGTCGAGAGTGATTAGGGTGCGAAGGGTGGAAGGGCGTGTCTGCCATTCTTTTTGCAACCGTTTTGCGGCGGTTCACCTTAAACAGCCTTAAATGCCCGCTGTGGCGTGGGTTGGCTCGCGACGGACCCGCTGTCGGGTTGATACGCGGTAGCTACCGTTCTTCGCTGGATTCTCTTCGTAAACCATTGATCCATATTGGCTTCTATCTTCTGTTACAGCCTCCTCTAACCTTGCAAAAACCTCGTTGTCTCCAAATAAGTTTTAGGTGCCTGAAAAAGGGCTGAGAAGAACGAATCAATGCAGGATTTGCGGAGGCACTATGGAAACCAGATCTTTTACAGAGGGAGAGTCAACTCTACCGGTCAGATCGCGAACAGTTGCAGAAACGGTAGCGCGGATTTGCTCGATCCTCTTTTTGCTGGCGATATATTTCGGCGGAGTCGCCCCTAAGGCTTTTGGCCAGGCGGAGCAGGGAACGATTACCGGGATTGTCAGGGATTCGAGCGGGGCAGTTGTTGCTGGCGCCGGAGTGAAGGCGATCAACGTTGCCACGAATGTCTCCAGCTCCACGGTTTCGGGTGCTGACGGCTACTACACGATCCCGTATCTCAACCCGGGCACCTATAACGTGACCGCGGAGGCGAGCGGATTCTCGTTGTCGACGGTCACGAATATTCACATCACGGTGAACCTCTCTACCAGCGTGAACCTGACCCTGAAGGTTGGAGGCGTCACCCAGAGTGTGATCGTCCAGGCAAATGCGATTCAGCTGGAGACGGAGAACTCCGAGTTAGGCGGAACCGCATCGCGCGACCAGATTATCGAGCTTCCCCAGTTGGGAAGAAATCCCTACAACCTTATTGCGCTGCAGCCTGGCGTGCTCCCTGTGTACAACAACGCCGGAATCCAGGCACAGATTAACGGTGGCATGGCTAACACCAGCAACGTTCTGCTGGACGGCGCCACGCAGGTGAACAGCTCTTCGGGTGATCTTGCCTATACTCCTCCGCTGGAGTCGGTAGGCGAGCTGAAGCTGATTACGAACAACTACTCGGCCGAGTATGGAATGTCGGGCGGGGGCGTGGTCACCGCAGCCTCTGAGGCTGGAACCAACGCGTATCACGGCAGTGCCTACGAGTATTTGCGAAACACGGTCTTCAATGCCAACGGATGGTATCCCAACCACGTGGGGCAGAAGAGAAGCATGTACCGCGAGAACAACTACGGCTTCAGCCTAGGCGGTCCCCTGAGCATCCCCAGACTCTACAACGGCCGCAACAAGACCTTCTTCTTCACCAACCTCGAGTGGGACCCGCAGAGCACGCCCTCGCTGATTACGGCAAGCGTGCCGACGGCAGCGATGCGGACCGGAGACTTCTCTGGGCTGGTGGATCAGAGCGGAAAACAGATCACTCTCTATGATCCCAACACCACGTCGCTGGTTCCGGGGACGACGAATACGTGGACGAGGCAGCCGTTTCCAGGAAATATCATTCCGGCCAGCCGTCTCACCAACCCGATCGTTCAGAATGTGATGAAGTACTATCCTCTGCCGAACACACAGGGCGTGCAGGGCATCTACAACAACTTCCAATCGACTCCCACCAGAACGACGAAGCAGAATACCTTCCTGGCGCGCGTCGATCAGAACTTCGGCAGCAGCCACAAGGCGTTCGTCACTGTTGGGCGTCACGCGTACAGCGCTGTTACGCCTCTGATCAACATCGCGTTTCCACAGACGGACACGAACGGAAGCCCGGGAG